>Ga0070684_100004995_pt1 | contig 10132 bp, 9 predicted proteins | sample KBSC723LmetaG_FD_65653 | JGI IMG/M metagenome (GOLD analysis project Ga0070684, IMG submission 65653) | Corn rhizosphere microbial communities from Kellogg Biological Station, Michigan, USA - KBS C7.2-3L metaG | ecosystem: Host-associated > Plants > Roots > Rhizosphere ...
TTCAGCGTGACAGCCTCCGGTACGGGCTTGAGCTACCAATGGCAGTCCATGCCTTCAGGCGGCAGCTTCAGCAACATCGCTGGAGCGACCTCGAGTACCTACACGACGCCGCTGGCCGCGCTCGCCGATAACGGCACGCAGTTCCGCTGCGTCGTGACCAATCCACAGGGCTCCGCGACCAGCAACGCCGCCACACTCTCCGTATCCAACGCGACGGCTTTCGTGACGTCGAAGACGCTCGGTACCGCCCGCAGCGACTATAGCGGCTGGCTGGGCGTCAAGATAACCGTCGGAAACGCCTCGATGATCGTCGGGTCGCTGGGACGAATCGTCGCCCCGGGCAACGTGGGCACGCACATCGTGAAGATCGTGAACGCCATCACCGGAGCCGATATCGCTTCGGTTACGGTGGCCACGTCGGGCGGCACCGCCGGAACATTCGCCTACACCGCGTTGTCGGCTCCGGTCACGTTAAACGCCAATACGAGTTACTACATCCTGAGCCAGGAAGGCCAAATCGGAGAGGCTTGGTATGACAACGATACTTCGGTGACCAACACTGCCGATGCTGTCGTTTCCGGCGCGATCTACGGTACCGCTGCGCCGTATAGCGTGGCTTCGGCACCGGCTGGTCATATGTACGTCCCCGTGGATTTCAAGTACGCTCTGGGCCAGTAAGCAACACCATTAAGCAACTACCATGGAAATAAGCCAACAAGGAGAAGCGACGTTGAGTGAGGAAGCGGTTCTAGCCAGTATCGAAGCAGCTGTCGGTGAAATTGCCGAGTCGAAGGGCGCTGCTCAGCCGAAAGTCACTGCTTCGAGCAGAATGCTTGGAGGTGAACTGCCGATCGACTCTCTGGACCTGGCGACCATAGTTTTGCGGCTGGATACCGAGACTGGGAAACGTCCGTTCGAGGATGGCTTCATCGAATTCCACACCGCGGGGGAACTGGCGAAGCTGTATTCCCAGTCATGAGCCTCCTGCGCGCCGCACTTGACGCTTCGGCCGAAGTCCCATTCGTCCTAAATACCTTCGGTTGTGTCGATCGCTCCAGCATTCTGGCTGCGGCCGATAGGCTGAAACAGGAGCTCGCCGATCGCAAGATTCAGCGGCTTATGCTGCAATCCAACGATCCTGCCCTAATCGTCGCAGCGTTGGTGGCCTGCGCCGATGCGCACACCGATCTGTTGATCGCGCACGACTACCTGGACCGCAGTCTGATCGATCGCGTCATCGAGGATGTGGGTGTGGATGCCGTGGCGTGCCAGGAAGCTGTCAATATCCGCACTGTCCCCGGCGCGGGCGGACCCAGCGAACCTGCTTCGGGCAAAGTTCTGCTGATGACCTCCGGCACTACCGGTGTCCCTAAAGTCGCCGCACACACATTAGACAAGCTGCTCGACCGGATACGGGCCACCTCTTCCGTAGAGTCGAATCTAGGCGGACGGTGGCTGCTGACCTATCAGCCCACCGGATTTGCCGGATTGCAAGTGATTCTTACGGCATGCCTGACTTCCGGCAGTGTCGTGATCCCTTCCGACCGCACTCCCGTTGAGTTTGCAGAAGCGGTCGAGCGCCACGGCGTGACTCACATCAGCGGGACGGCTACTTTCTGGCGATCGTTCTTACTCGCCGGCGGAGGAACGTCGTCGAGTAGCTTGCGGCAAATTACCCTGGGCGGGGAAGCGGTCGACCAGACTCTTCTCGATCGCTTGGCCGCTGCCTTCCCGGATACCCGGATCACCCAGATCTACGCCTCTACCGAAGGGGGCGCCCTGTTCGCGGTGCACGATCGGCAGGAAGGATTCCCGGCCGCATGGCTCGATCACGGCGTGCAAGGTTCGCGCCTCCGAGTGGTCGATGATGAGTTGCAGGTCCTGAGTCCTCGCAAGATGCTTGGTTATGCCTCCGGCCAGGCCTCCCCGATCAGCGATGACGGTTGGCTCCGGACCGGAGACCTGGTGCAGGTGGATCAGGATCGTGTGCGTTTCGTCGGTCGCCGCGATGCTCTGATCAACATCGCCGGGTCAAAAGTCTTTCCGAATGAGATCGAAACCTTCCTGCTAAGCCTGCCTGGGATTGCCGAGGCTAAAGTCCGAGGCGTGCCGAGTCCGATAACTGGACAGGCGGTGCTCGCCGAAATTGTGGTCGAAAAAGATACCGACGCAGAACCAGTCCGGCGCGCGACCATGCAAAGCTGCCGGAGCCAGCTGGCGCGTCACAAGGTGCCCAGTATGATCCGGGTGCTGTCTGCGATCGAGGTCAGTCCATCGGGCAAAAAAGCCTAAGGCACAAGAATGATGCAGGAAACTCAAGCTCGCAAGCATGTCATCGTCACAGGCGGTAGCCGCGGACTAGGCGAGGCCATGGTGCGATCGCTCCTCGAGAAAGGCTACCGGGTGTCAGCCTGCAGCCGCTCGCGCTCGCCCCTCGTCGACGAGCTAGAGAAGGACACAAGCCTTCGCTGCCGGTTCTTCTGGCACGCCTGCTCGGTAGGCGAATCGGAGGACGTTCAAAAATTCGTGCGCGCCTCGGCGGAATGGGCGGGCGAAGACGGCATTTACGGCCTCATCAATAACGCCGGCGTTGCGAAGGCCGGAATTCTGGCCACGTTTCCCGATGTGGAATCAGAGCGAATTATCCAGGTCAACCTGATTGGCTCGATCCAGATGGCCCGCGCGGTTTCCGGAGTGATGCTCCGGGGAGGCAAGCCAGGCCGCATCATTAATATCAGCTCGATCATCGGGTCCCGCGGCTATAACGGCTTGTCGGCGTATTCCGCCTCGAAAGCCGGAATGGATGGTCTGACGCGCGCGTTAGCCCGCGAGTTGGGCCGCCGTGCCATCACGGTCAATTCGATCGCGCCGGGCTATATCCGCACCGAAATGTCGTCCACGCTGGACGATCAACAACTCGACCAGATCGTCCGCCGGACTCCGCTCGGGCGATTAGCGAGCGCTGAAGATATCGTAGGGCTGGTGAACTTCCTCCTTAGCAGCGAGGCGAGTATGCTCACAGGCCAAACCATTACAGTGGATGGAGGAGTGAGCTGCTAACCACGGGCTGTCATTAAGGGGATGGTCATTAAGAAGATCCCGCTCAAGGATCTGGTCGCCTTCGCGAATCAAGTTGATAAGCACACGCCGCCTGACGGCGTCCTTCCGATCTCCCGGCAGCGAGCGCTGTCGCAATCCCAGAACCCTTTTGCGAGTCCCGACGACGTCGCCCTTCTTGTCGCGTACGATAACGACACCTGCGTAGGATATCTTGGCGTCGTCCCCGGCGCCGCGTCGGTCAATGGCAGCTGCCAGAAAGTCTTCTGGCTATCGACCTGGTACGTGTCGCCCAAAGCTCGCGATTCCGGCGTCGCCATGCAATTGCTCTTCACGGCTTGTCAGCTCAAGGGCGACATCATGGTCACCGGCGTCAGCGAAAGTGCCCGTCGCGTGTATGTTGCTCTTCACTTCAAGGAATTTGGCCCGTTGCGATTCTGCAACTACTGGATTATCCGTCCTGGCCGGGATCGCCTGCTGAGCAGGCTGAGCGGTTCTCTGAAAGGCTTCGACAAACTGCTGGTGCGGTTCATAAAACGCCGATTCTTACGACAGTCCCTCGCGCCGATGAAGAATGTCTTAGCGAATCTCGACTGCCGAAAGGTGTTGCGAATCCAGCCAGCCGAGGAGTTTTTGTGCGCGATCGAGAATCAGCCTCGCACCTTCATCCGCGATAGTAAGACGATCAATTGGATGCTGGAGCATCCCTGGTTGAGTGAAACGTCCACGGAATCCGCCCAGTCCGAACCCAGATACGAATTCTCGGTGTTCCGGCAGGTGTTTCACTACACGGCTCTGGAGATCACAAACCGCGCTACGGGCAAGTACTTGGGGTATATCGTTATGTCGGTAAGCCGCGAGAAACCCGAAAGCCCGCTCGCGCTGAACCTGCTGGACTGGGCCGTGCTGCCTGAAGTGGATCCTCGCCTCGTCCCAGCCCTGGTTCTGCGCGAAGCGCTGGCATGCGAGGCCGACAGAATCACGCTGCCGTCGTCGTTGGCGGGCAAACTTCCGACACCGCTCAGCCAGTTTGGCCAAGTCCAGGAAATCTCGAGTCTGTATTTCGCGCGCTTGCAGGACCGCGAAGGCGATCTGTCCCAGGCGCTGAACAATCCCCATCTGCACTACACCGATGGCGATCGGGCTTTCACTTAGCCGTTAGCAGCCGTGGGCTTGCTCGTGTAGCCGGAGCCGAGGAGCTGATTCGCATAAGCCCTGGCGACGTATTTCCTCAGCCCGGATTGCCCCTGAGGCACTCCGGCCGGCGAATCCGCCGGAAGCCGGTTCACCAGATAAAGATCATCGACATTGAGCCCGTCGGTACCGAACATGGGAGTTACCCAGGGATGCCGTTGCGCGACCGAGCGCAGGAACTGCCGGTCCACTCCCTCAGCCGAAAACGGAAATGCGAACGGAACTTTCTTGAGTCCGAGCAAATCGCCCACGAAAGAGCAGGATTCGATGATGTCGGCTTCAATTTCCGCGTTGGTCAACTCCGAAAATCGCGCATGCCGCACGGAATGGCTGCCGATGGTAAACCCGTCGGCCTGGAGCTGCTTCACCTGGTCCGAGGTCATGTACGGCTTCACGGTTCTCAGGAAATCTTTGAAATCGATACCGAGTTCCTTTCCCGCGGCATCGAGAATCGGCTCATCCGCCAGCTTCAGGCTCTTGATCCACTGCTTCAAATCTGCAGGAGATGAAAGTTCGAGTCCCAGACGTTGGGCGACCGTTCGCGAGCAGCTCGCCTGTTCTTCCGCGGATTTCGCGGACAGCGCGTCGATACATAGCGAAACCTTGTGGCGGTAAAACAGCTCGCAATTATCGATGAAGCGCTTGGTGATAAAGAACGAGCACGGAACGCGGTGTTTCAGCAGAATCGGTCGAACCAGGTCGAAGCATTGCGACATGCCGTCGTCGAAGGTCAGAATCGCGCAAGGCTCTTGCGGGCGATGGGGACCGGACATCTCATCTACAAACTCGCTGAACGTCGGTAGTCGATAGTTCTGCTTTAGATAGACGACATCCGCTTCGAATTCACTCGGCGACTTGTGGGGATATAAGTGGCAAACGTGCGGCAGAGGTTTTTCGGCGATGGAATGGTAGAACAGCGCGATGGCTTCGCGAGGCACCAGCTTCTCTAGCGTGCGCCGTGGAAGTCCGGCAATCGCCCGCACTCCCAATCGTCTGGCAAGGCTCTTGATGCGCATGAAAGTGCAGCTTGAATCACGAGTTTATCGCGGCGATACGTGCTTTCAGCCGGTAATATCGGCCCATACGAGCCCGCTCTTGTACTACAACTGATGCGCTGCGGTTACAGTACAAACGCCCCACGCCAAGTATTGTCGGGTCTGTATGCAGATGTTACGCTTCAGCAAGCTATAAAAGGCTCAAAGTTCAACAGACAAGTCTGTATCCGTGTTAAGGAGGAGAATCGTGATTGGTAAGAAGATAGTACTGGCTCTGTCGCTTTGTGTGGCAGGGTCGTTCATTCCATTGCAGGCCGCTCCGTGCGTGTCGGGTAGCCTGCTTAGCACCTACATCGGTAGCAGCTGCGATATCGGCACGTTAAGCTTTTCGTTTACCTCATTCAACGTCATTGGGGCTACTGCGAACACAACGCCGCCGGGAGGTCTAACGGCTAACCAGGTTCAGCTCGTGACTCTTCTCAACGCGAACGGGACCGGTTTCCTTTTAGTCCCGACGGTCGCGTGGACCGCATCAGGCGGAGGCGCCAACACCGATAGCGAACTGCAATACGTTGTCACGGGTACGGGCATTAACCGCATTTACTTGGAAGTTGACGGCAGTGTCACCCCGAATGCGTTCTCGCATGTGCTGGAGCAGTACTGTCTGGGCGGCACGACATCGCCACCAGCGGGTAACGGATCCTGCCCCGGTGATCTGAATCTTGCACAGCACCAGCTCGACGCCACCATCGTAGGACTCGGCGGTCCTGGGGACACCGACGGATCGCATCCGGTTCCGGATGGCTGCTCCGGATTGTCGACCGCGGTTACGCCGACCGGCGCGGGTCCCGTAGCTTGCGGCGTTAGCGCGACATTTGCAGCGCAGACCAGCATCTCCGTCCTTAAGGATATTGACGTCAACGGCGGTCCTGGAGGCGGAAACGGTGATTTCGCTCAAATTACCGGCGTGGTCAATCAGTTCGGCGCCCCGGTACCCGAACCCGGAACCTATGTCCTAAGTGTCATCGGCCTCGGTTTGCTCTTCATGGGCCGGCGTAAGCTTTCAAGATCCTAACAAGGATGCTTCGACCGGGTGGGCCTGAACCTCCCAGGCTCACTCGGATTTAAGCCTTTTGTTTCAATGCTTTCGGGGGTCTTATCTGTCCCCGCCTCTTGCAGTAATACCACTTGTCGAATTTCAGTACTAATACTCCCCTTTAGTTTGGGTTAGTTCTTGTGGTACCCTTCGACCCTAGGGTGCACGAAGCCCAATTAAAACGATTGTTTGGAGGATACTGTGATCGACAAGAAACTCGTAGTACTGCTGTCACTTTGCATTGCCGGAGGTATGGTGCCGGCGCAGGCCGCGAATTGCGTCTCCGGAAGCTTGCTCAGCACCTATGTCGGGAGTAGTTGCGACATCGGGTCTCTGACATTCAGTTTTCTAAGTTTTGGTGTCATCGGTTCCACCGCCTCCACGACTCCCACGGGAGGCTTGGACGCAGCCCACGTTACCATCACCACATTGACGAACGCCAACGGAGCGGGCTTCCTGCTTACCCCGACCGTGGCATGGACGGCAATTGGCGGAGGCTCCAACACCGATAGTGAATTAAAGTACGTCGTAACCGGAACCGGGATCATCAGCAACTATATGGAGGTTGATGGCAGCGCTGTTTCCGGGGCCTTTGCTCACATACTCGAAGATTACTGTCTTGGAGGAGGCGTAGCAGGGGGCAACATCTCAGCCACTCCGGGTGCTGGTCTCAATCCTCCTTGCAACGGACCTGGGAATGGAAATCCCGGGCCTGTCGGTGTGTTCGATACACGGATCACCGGTGCCGGGATTTGCGGACAGGGTTCCGTCGTCTCGCCGACTGGAGCAGGCCCGACAGCCTGCGGCGCGACGAAGACTTTTGCAGCCCAGACCAGCATCGCGGTTCTGAAGGACATCGACATCAACGGCGGTAACAGCAACCAACCGAATCCCCAAGCGCAGATCACTGGGGTGATCAATCAGTTTGGATTGGTTGTGCCCGAACCCGGGACCTACGCGTTGAGCTTTATCGGCCTCGGGCTGATGTTGTTCGGAGCGCGTAAGTATTCACGTTCGTAATCTGTTTCATTTTTTTTGCAGCGCCGACACGTCCAGTGCCGGCGCTGCCGTAATGCAGCCTTTTCCCTCCTTTGAATTAACCGCTTTACTCCTCAATTGCTTAAGCGCAGGAATCCGCAATGGATCGCTGCTTTGTTTGCGAGTACCAGGGGTTCCGTAATAGTACAAAACCGGCGCGCAAAGTATTGGTACTAGACCATCAGGAGTGTTAGTCTGCCTCCCTGAGGTTTTTGAGAAGCCCATTTTTGGATAACTAGGGAGGATATTGTGATCAGCAAGAAATTAGTATTAATCCTGTCACTCGGAGTGGCGGGAAGTTTGATGCCGGCGTATGGAGCTGCGTGTAGTAACGGCGCAACGCTGGCTAGCCTCGAAGCGCTCAGTGGTACTGGCTGCGATATTGGAGGCTTGAATTTCTCTAACTTCCTCTGGACGCCCACAGGAGCGAATCCTCACTCGACGCCCACGGACACCCAGGTAACCATCACCACTCTTCTGAACGCGAACGGCACGGGATTCTTGCTGAACTTCTCAGCCCCGTTTACAGCTGGTGGGGGCGGATTTGCGGACGGGGAGTTGAAATACACCGTAAAGACGGTGAGTGGTCTGAACACCATCAACAGCCTCTACGCGCAGATTGACGGTTCGGTCACCGGGACCGGTAGCTATGACGACGTTCTGGACAACTACTGTCTTGGCTTGGCGTCCTTATCGTGCTCCCCCTCAGCATTAGACGCGCACTTAGGGCCAGGCGGGGTTTGTGGCCCGGGAACGACCGACGGCGCGGGTGGTTGCAAGAATAGCGTCTCCGTTGCAGCGCAGAATATCATCGCGATAAGGAAAGATATCCGCGCTGACGCTACCGCAGGTGCCCCGGGTGCCAGCGCAGCGGTCACCGGAGTAATCAATCAGTTCGGGCCGGCCGTGCCGGAGCCTGGAACGTACGTGCTGAGCTTCATCGGCCTCGGCCTGATGTTCTTCGGCAGCAAGAAGTTTTCCCGCTCCTAAGTTCGCGCCTTATCCTTCGCAGCGCCGACACTCCCAGTGCCGGCGCTGCTTTGTTTCAATACTTGAGGTGGTAATACACCAGCTTTAGATACTCATTCTGACAGCCGATTAATCCCTCTTCTTGCTTCCACCAGTTATTCGCTCCGTATTTGCGATCGGAAATGGGTGCGAGCATCACCCGCACCGGATCCCCGGAAAGAACCTTCTTGAAAACGAATCTCGCCCGCCTCGAGTGCAGATCCGACGTGACGATGATCACCGAGTGGATCGAGTGTTCGCGAGTGTAGCGAAGCAGCGCGTCGGCTTCATCCTTGGTATGCTTCACGCCGCCCGGCGGCCGCAGTTGCACGATGCTCGCCTCGGGAACGCCCAGCTGCTTCAACATAACGATGTTGGTATCGGTCACGTTCGGATACGCCCCGAACTGCACGCCCTCGGAATCCTCGGCGCGGGCTATGACCACCTGGCGAGCCATCCCCTCGTGCAGCAGCTCCGCCGCATGCCCGGGCCGAACCGTTGGGTCGCCGTTCAACAGAAAGATGATATCGGCCGGTTCCAGTTTGTCGCGAACCACCAGAAAATTGCCGATCGCCGCCAGGGCGCTGTCCCGGAACACGTACAGCGCTGCTAGGAGTAAAACTGGCAAAAGCAGCAGAATCAATATCTTACGCAAGAGCCTTTTCCCTATTCCCGAATGGTCCGCCGGGAACCCCATTGTATATCAGAGTTCCGGCATAAGACGGATTCCATGAAGTGTTAAGTCGCTGAGATAATTGCCGATCCAATACTACGGTTTCATGTCCGACCCTTTTAGCTTAGAAAGACAACCGAGCAACCGGCCGCCAAGCGAGCTGGCGCCTGTATCTTCCGATTTCTTCGCGATACAGGTTCCCAATCGCCCGGTTCCCGTGCGCATCGAGTACGCGGCGATTCGCGAACTGCACCGGCAACTCGCCGGCGAAGGCGAGAGCGTGGGACTGTTGCTCGGTACCTCGACCGCAGCGGCGATCTCCGTCCAGCGTTGCGAAGTGCTGGCCGTATCTCCGGGCGCGACGGGCGATCCGAAATTGCTGCTGGGAGCCTTTCGCCAATCCATCGAAGCTCGCTCCCAAACTCATCCGGCGGATGCGACCCGGGTACTGGGATGTTTCCGGACACAGGTTGCTGGATGGCCCGGAATGAAAGAAACCGATCTCGGGATGGTGAAGCGGGCCGCCCCGGGCTCGGATTCGTTCTTCATCTTGATCCGGACCACCAGCCATCGCCCATGGCTGGCCGCACTCTACGCGCTTGACGCCAAGACGACAACAACCGCTGTCGAACCGGCTCTCGAATTTCCCTTCGATGAGTACCTCCTTCGCCAGGGATACTTGACCGATCTGGTGGAGGCGCCGGATCCCATAGAGATTCAGGAGCCACCCAAGAAGAGCAAGAACAACCCTTGGATCATCGGAGGTGTCATCGCCGCGGTTCTATTGGCGGGATCCGCGGCCGCATATAGATGGAAGTCGTCTCGTTCGGCGGAGGAGACGGATGTCGTCACAAAGAGCGCGCCGAAGCCCGCGCTGAACTTGAAGGTGAATCGCAGCGGGAAAGATTTCGAAGTATCGTGGGATCGACTTTCGGCAGCCGTGCAACAGGCCGCTGGCGGCATGCTGACGATCACCGATGGCGCGTTGACCCGGCCTGTAGCTTTGAATGGCTCGCAACTCCGCGAAGGCCGGATCCTCTACACTCCTCTTTTCGAAGAATTGAATTTCCG
>Ga0070684_100005000_pt1 | contig 10126 bp, 11 predicted proteins | sample KBSC723LmetaG_FD_65653 | JGI IMG/M metagenome (GOLD analysis project Ga0070684, IMG submission 65653) | Corn rhizosphere microbial communities from Kellogg Biological Station, Michigan, USA - KBS C7.2-3L metaG | ecosystem: Host-associated > Plants > Roots > Rhizosphere ...
GAATCCTGGAAACAGGAGGAAGATAAAATAAAATACGTTCCTCTCCAGGCAAAAGAAGGTGATCTTGCGATCTTCCTGTTGAGCGGAGCTACTGAGATCTTTTACCAGGACGAGAAATATTTTATTGTGCCTCAGAGTGCTATTCTCATGCTGGAAAGGGAAGAAGACTTGTAGGATGTCGATTTGTATAAGTATTTGCTATTCCATTTCCTTAAATCTTTATTATGGCAACCAAAGACGAGTTTTTACAAGAAATAAAAGGAGGATATTCTTTCAAATCTGACTCCGTGCAGATTGGCACCGGCATGTTGAATGGACAGGTAGTACCCGGTGCAAATGTTATTCACCCGTTGAAAACGATGAACCGGCATGGATTGATTGCCGGCGCCACTGGTACTGGAAAGACAAAAACCCTGCAACTGATCAGTGAATATCTAAGCGATAACAGCGTGCCTGTGATGTTGATGGATATCAAAGGAGATCTGAGTGGAATTGCCGCTGCTGGTGTAGCCAATGACAAGACCAATGAGCGCTGCCAGAAATTGAATATTCAATACAAACCGGTTGCATTCCCCGCTGATCTTCTCACACTCAGCAATCAAAAAGGTGTTCGCCTTCGCGCCACCGTCAGTGAGTTTGGTCCTGTATTGCTTTCAAAAATTCTTGATCTGAATGATACGCAAGAGAGTTTGGTAGCGCTTATTTTCAAATACTGCGATGATAACAAGCTTCCATTGCTTGACTTGAAAGATTTTACCAAGGTCCTTCAGTTCATCAGCAATGAAGGGAAAGCAGATATTGAAAAGACGTATGGAAAAATTGCAACCAGCTCTACTGGCACTATTTTGCGCAAAGTGATCGAATTGCAACAGCAGGGTGCCGATGTTTTTTTTGGTGAGAAAAGTTTTGAAGTGGACGACCTTATGAAGATCAGCGATGATGGGCGAGGCATGATCTCGATTCTCCGTGTTACTGACCTCCAGGATAAACCAAAATTGTTCTCCACATTTATGTTGCAGATGCTTGCGGAGCTTTACGCATCTTCACCGGAAGAAGGCGATATTGATAAGCCAAAGCTGGTGATATTCATTGATGAAGCACACCTTATATTTAACGAAGCCAGTTCCGCACTACTTCAGCAAATTGAAACCATTGTCAAACTGATCCGTTCCAAGGGCATTGGTATTTTTTTCTGCACGCAAAATCCCATGGACGTTCCGGCATCCGTTCTTGCCCAGTTGGGTTTAAAAGTTCAGCATGCATTAAGAGCATTTACAGCAGCAGACAGGAAAACAATAAAACAAACAGCAGAGAATTATCCTGAGACCGAATTTTATAAAACCGAAGATCTTATCACGCAAATGGGAATTGGTGAAGCATTGATCACTATGCTTAATGAAAAAGGAATACCCACCCCGTTGGTGCATACGATGTTATTCCCGCCACGCAGTCGAATGGATATTTTGACTGACAGCGAAATTGATAACATTGTGGCTCACTCAAAACTGGTGGCAAAATACAACCAGGTCATTGATAGTGAAAGTGCGTATGAAATTCTTACCGGCAAATTACAACAGGCTACACAGCAGGCCAATCAACAAAAACAAGTCCAGCAAAAGACTGCAGCAAAGAAGGATGATAGCTTTTTTGATAGCCCTGTAGTTAAACAAATGGAGAGAACGGCAGCTTCAGTTCTTACAAGAAGCGTATTGGGTGTGTTAGGACTTGGAGGCCGAAGAAAAAGCATATTCTGAAAAACGACCAATTAATTCTTAATAACGTACTTGCTTTATGATACGAACCCACATTGCCGGTATTGGCATGTATGTACCAAAAAATGTGGTCACCAATGCTGATCTCACCCAGGTGATGGAAACCAGCGATGAATGGATACAGGAACGAACAGGAATTAAAGAACGCCGGTTTGCTACGCGTTTTGAGGATACTACGACCACCATGGGAGTTGAAGCCGCAAAGATCGCTATGCAAAGGGCTGGCGTAACTGCTGCAGATATCGACTTCATCATCTTTGCGACACTTAGTCCCGATTATTATTTCCCCGGTTGTGGCGTACTGGCTCAACGTGCATTGGGTATCGCAGAAATTGGCGCACTGGACGTACGTGACCAATGCAGCGGTTTTATCTATGCATTAAGTGTAGCAGATCAGTTTATCAAAACGGGAATGTATAAAAACATTCTGCTGATCGCTTCGGAAACACATTCCTATGGACTTGATTTTTCAACACGGGGAAGAAATGTATCAGTAATCTTTGGCGATGGAGCAGGCGCTGTAGTGTTGCAACCAAATAACCCCAGCGAGGTATCCCGTGGTATACTGAGCACGCATTTACACAGTGATGGAACTGAAGCAGAATTACTTTCGATGATAAATCCCGGTTTTCACGTCGGTAGATTTGTTCCCGAGAAAAAACCATCAGAGCCGCCTCAGCCTTATGGCGGTTTATTTATTACAAAAGAGCTCATCGAAAAAGATGACATCTATCCTTACATGGATGGTCCCGCAGTTTTTAAAAAGGCTATTGTAAAATTTCCTGAAGTGATAATGGAAGCGCTAAACGCGAATGGTTATCAACCCTCCGACCTCAACCTGTTGGTTCCTCACCAGGCCAATCTTCGTATCAGCCAGATGGTTCAGCAAAAATTGAAATTACGCAATGACCAGGTTTATAATAACATTCAGAAATACGGAAATACCACGGCTGCTTCCATACCCATTGCTCTTTGCGAAGCATGGGAAAATGGAATACTAAAAGATAAAGACCTGGTCTGCCTTGCTGCATTTGGAAGCGGATTTACATGGGCAAGTGCGTTATTGAGATGGTAGGTTTCTTATAGAAGCTGGAATATCTGGATATTATTTCCGCATGTATCGCTAAAGACTGCAAGCTTCGTCGGTCCCATTTCAGTAGGCTTCATGCTGAATATCACACCCAGCCCTGAAAGTCGCTCATATTCCTTATCCACGTTGTCAACATTAAATGCTGTAAGAGGAATACCGGCTTTAAATAGCTCCTGCTGATAAACTTTTGCCGGTTCGAATGCAATCGGCTCAAGAACTAATTCCACACCATCCTGCTCTTCTTTAGCAACTACTGTGAGCCATTTGTGCTCCCCTAATGGAATCTCGGTTTTCTTTACGAAGCCTAAAACCTCGGTGTAAAATTTCAAGGCCTTCTCCTGATCGTCAACCAATAGACTTGTAAGGGTAATTCTCATTTTACAAGATTTTAATTTTTTAGAAGACAAAGGTTAGCACTCTACCAGAAGAAGACCTCTTCAAAATTGCTTTTTTGTTTTACTCCTTTGAAATTCTACCGGGGTTTTTCCAGCGATCTTTTTAAAAAGGCCGGAAAAAGAAGTTGGACTGTCAAATCCAAGATGATAGCAAACAGCAGAAACGGCAAGGTTTGTTTGTAAGAGTTCCTTAGCTTTTTTTATTCTTAAAAAAGTTAAATGCTGATAGGGCGTGACGCCATATAATTTTTTGAAAGAACGTATCAAATGAAATTTTGAGATACAAGCTTCTTTGCAAATTGTATCAAGATCAATGGCTTGATCAAAATTTTTATCTATAAAATATTTTGCCTGGATCACCCTTTTGACCAGGTAAGTGTTTGCATACAACTCTGCTGAAAGCAATTCTACTTGCCTGCTATAATATGTCACTTTCTTTACCTATTATTGTCTTTTATAAATTGACCCTGTTTCGAATACAAATGATTGTAAATTCAATTTACAAAAGTTTTAGTGCTTCAGGAATTAATAGCCTTCGAAATAACAACAAGGACTTTTATAAGTGCGGCCATGCGGGGTATGAGTTTACGACAACAAAGGGTCGCAAAAAAATCCTGAATCAAATACATAGCTACTCTATACATCATAACCTCCATCATCAGCATGGCAGGGATAATTATGGTCTTTACTTCACCATTTGGGATCGGGTTGATGGGAACGTGGAGGAAGGAAAGGTTAAATACTCTCCGGCCAATAAATAACAACAGGCACTTCATCGCTAGCCCGCTAACGCTTATCATTCTCTTTTGTAAATTCCCTCTGTTTGTGAAACTAAAGAATGAAATAAATCTTCTGCTTTTTTGTGTTGCAAAATAGGTGCATTTTGCCCCGACCAAAAATTAGCCAGGTCAGTTCTTCCCTGGTTGATAGCAGCGGTTCTCAGGACATTAAAGAACATTCTTTGAGTCGGGTAGGGTGCAAAATCATATTCATGTGCTCTCATCTCATCCGACAATTTATTTTTTATGCTGCGGGCCAAACGACCTGTAAACATTTTTGTGAGCACTGTATATTTTGCATCCTCTGAAAATAATTTCGCTTTGTGCTCCGGAGCGGCATTGCTCTCTTCACAGGCCAAGAATGCCGTCCCGATCTGTACTGCGTCAGCACCCAAAGTGAGTGCAGCTGCAATACCTCTTCCATCAGCAATGCCACCGGCAGCTATGATCGGAATTTTGACCTTGTCCGCAACTTGAGGAATAAGAACAAAGGTGCCGGTAAGAGATTCTTCGGCGGTACGGATAAAAGAAGCCCGGTGACCCCCTGCTTCAAAACCTGTTGCAACAACGGCATCAACACCTGCAGCTTCCAAAGCGACTGCTTCATCAACAGTGGTAGCGGTACCTATGAGTTTAATATTTTTTTTATGGAGATCATTTAAAATCTCGTGGGATGGGATGCCGAATATGAAACTAAGAACAGGAGGTTGCGCATCGATCACTGCCTGAACCTGGTCCTCAAATCTCCTTCCATCTGCTCCCGGCTTTCCAGGCAGTGGAATTGATAACTCATCAAACCACGGTTTAAAGAGCGAGCATAATTTTTTATATTCTTCTATTGAATAGTCATCTGCATGCTCATCTTTATTGCTTACCCATAAATTTAAAGCATAAGGTTTTGAAGTTTTCGTTCGTATCTCTCTGTTCACTTCAATTATCTCTGGTGCAGTAAGATGGTTCATACCATAACTGCCCATTCCACCAAGATTTGAGACTGTTGAAGCCAATTTTGTAGAAGAGGCACCCCCGCCAAAAGGCCCCTGGATGATTGGGTATTCAATACCAAACAGGGTTGTTATTCTCGTTTGACTCCACATTTTTATGTAATTCCGTTTCATAAATCCCATACCGACAGTGGATGCAAATTATATGCATACTGCCGGTGGCGGGACTCTGATTACGTGGACGATCTTCTTTTGCATTATGCCAATTGATGACCTGCTACATGACCCCCATCCACATTTATGATCTCTCCGGTTATAAAATTACTTGTTGCCAGCGAATACACTGATTCAGCGATGTCAGAAGTTTCTCCGATCCGGTTTAAAAGATGTAATCCTGCCAGCCCGTCCGCATCTTCTACTCCAAGCTTTTTTTGCAGCGGGCTTCTGATGATGCCTGGTGCAACGGTGTTGACCCTGATATTATATTTTCCGAATTCGGCTGCCAGCTGTTTAGTGAGTGCATGGATACCACCTTTGCTGGTTACTGCTGCTGTGGCGGGAAAACCGGCGATGGCGTGATCAACCAGTACCGTCCCGATATTGATGATCGAGCCACCACCATTCTGAATCATTTTCCTTATAGCCGCCTGCGTTGCAAAAAAAGTGCCCTTAAGATTTACGTTGAAAAAATTTTCGAGTTCAGTCTCTTCCACATCCAAAAAGGGTTTGGCAGCAAAAATGCCTGCGTTATTAACCAGCACATCCAAAGAACCAAAATACTTAATGGCTGTATCCACGAGTAAATCACCAAGAGTTTTTTCGCTGATATCTCCCACAACAATTTTAACATTGGAAGGAGAACCAAATTCCTGGAATGCTTTTTCGAGATTGGATCTGTTCGAAGAATTCATGATCACATTGTGTCCTTTGTCGATAAATAATTTGGCAATGGCTTTACCAATACCGGTGGAAGCACCTGTGACAATGATCGTTTTCTTTTTCATGGCTTTTCTATTTTTTTAAATTTGATAATGATGGTTTTCGAAATTCAGTGAATTGTTTTCCACCTATTCCCCAGTTATCTGTATCTACTTCGTCGATCACCACATGAATAAGTTGGGGATCTTTTTTTAGCACGGTAACGAGTAGCTCGGTGACTCCTTTGATGAGTTGCTGTTTTTGCCCGGTGGTAACACCTTCCTTCGTGACTTCTATTTTTATGTATGGCATGTTCTTAATTTTAAGTGATGAAATAAATGACATGGCAAAGTTGATACTCTGTCTCCTTGTGAAGAATAGACAAAAAAGCAATTGACTTGCACTTTTGGACAACCGGATAGGACCCGGGGTGAAAAACTAAGTTCTTGGAGCTAAATTCTTTTGCTGCTTAAAATATTGCGGAGCAAAGCCTGTATGTTTTTTGAAAAAGCGAGTGAAGTAAGCCGGGTCATCGAAACCGAGATCATAAGCGATCTCTTTAACGTTTTTTATTTCATGATATAAATAACGTTGCGCTTCAAGCAAAATGCGTTCCTGTATCATTTCGCCGGCGGATCTGCCGGCATATTCCTGCGAAACAGTATTTAATGATCTTGGCTGTGTATTTAACGCGTTGGCGTAGTATTGAACGGAGTGCTCTTTTCTATATTTTTTTTCTATCTCGATCTTAAATTGCCGGAACAACGCATAACCCGGATCTCTGCCCACCGGGGTTTCATTGATGTTTTTCCGTTTGATCCTGTTAATGTGTGTAATTAATATTTTGAGGTAAGAGCTTACTATATTTTCAGAGTCAGTTTCTACCTGTTCAAACTCTGCAATCATTCTTAAAAACAAATGCTCCAGGGTTTCCTCGAGATCTGTGGGGATGTTAATGGCTGAACCTGTAGTATCACTGTCAAATAAACAAGTATCAAGTATATAATTGAAAAAATCTTTTTCCTGTTTAAAAATGGAAGGCAAAAATTTTATTATATACCCTTCAGAGAGCTTTTGCTGTTCAATTTTATGTATCTGACCCGGAGCCAGCATAAACATCACGGAACCCGTGTAGGCGTGGTTCTGCAGATCGATCTGGTGGTTGCCAGTTCCATTTTTCAACCAGATGATCTCAAAATATTCGTGCCGGTGATGTTCTTCGAATTCCACGGCGGTGCAGGTATCATTGGCAAAAGTGCCCACTTTAAAGTCAACAATGGCACTGTCAAAACAGTGTTGTTGAATATGGAAAAGAGGTATGTTCTTTTTTGCCATAAACGTGCAAAGGTCGTGATCTTTTAGAAAAACCCGTTACCACATAAAGAAATCCTCGCACTTAACGAGGGGTCACCTTCATTCATCACTTACCATTCAATAGTTCACCACCTGCTCTACAATTGTTTCCGGGATTTCTCTCCACTCATACTGCTGGTTGCGTAATTGTGGTTCAAAGCCCGCTTCACGAATGGCATTTTGTATGGTTTTGTATGTAAAACGATGAGGAGCGCCGGCGGCACTCACTACATTTTCTTCGATCATGATCGATCCAAAATCATTGGCGCCAGAATGCAGGCAAATTTGCGCGGTTTGTTTTCCAACAGTTAACCATGATGCCTGGATGTTTTTTATGTTCGGAAGCATGATACGGCTTATGGCGATCATGCGAATGTATTCTTCTGCTGTAACAAGGTTATGTACGCCGCGAATTTTTGCAAGCAGTGTGTCTACATCCTGGAAAGTCCATGGAATGAATGCCAGAAACCCTTTTGCATTTTCAGGCTTGCGACTCTGTACTTCCCTTATTTTAATAAGATGTTCAAACCGTTCTTCAATTGTTTCCACGTGACCGAACATCATAGTGGCTGATGTTGTGATATTCAACTTGTGCGCTTCATGCATAATATCCAGCCATTCCTGTGCTCCGCATTTTCCTTTGCTGATCAGTCTTCGCACACGATCAATAAGAATTTCCGCACCTGCTCCCGGCAAAGAATCAAGTCCTGCTTTTCTTAATGCTATCAACACTTCGCGGTGAGTACTCTTTTCCAGTTTGGTGATGTGAGCCACTTCCGGAGGTCCCAGCGCGTGAAGTTTGATGGTTGGAAATTCCTGCTTTATCTGCCGGAAAGTGGTTGTGTAAAAATCCAATCCCAATTCAGGATGATGACCTCCCTGCAGCAGCAATTGATCACCGCCGTACTCAATTGTTTCTGAAATTTTTTTCCGGTATGTTGGCATGTCAGTGATATAAGCTTCTGGATGACCAGGAACGCGGTAAAAATTGCAAAACTTACAATTAGCGATACAGACATTGGTCGTGTTCACATTACGGTCTATTTGCCAGGTAACTTTTCCATGCGGCACCTGCCTTTTCCTCAATTCGTCAGCCACGAACATTAATTCAGTCAGCGGCGCATTTTTAAAAAGAAAGACGCCTTCGTCGAGAGTGAGAAATTGAAACAACAGTGCTTTTTGATATAGTTCGGTCAAATCCATATTTAGTTATTTCGACTGCAAATTTACGCCAGCCACGGTCTCCAACATAATTCTGGCAGGCAACTTTGACGAGAAAAAAGTTTTTCAGTTAATTTTATGGATATTGAAAGATCTGGCTTCCTGCATCTTTTTCGAGTTAAATCTTGTCCTCCTATTGAAACCCCTGCTATGAGTAAACGATTGCTGGTATATATCTCACTCAGCATTGCATTCTGCAATGCCCTTATTTCCCAGGAGGAATTTATTGAGCCTGCTTCAAGATATTTGACACGCGTTCACTTTACGCAGTTAACAGGTGGTGTGATTTTATTGCAGGGACAATTTGGAAACTTTCCCGATACAATGAATTTTATTCTTGACACAGGCAGCGGAGGAATTTCCCTTGACTCCACTACAGCTGAATATTTTAAACTGAAACCGGTGCCGAGTGACAAGACCATTCGTGGAATCGCAGGTATTCGACTCGTAAGTTTTGTCAACAATGAAAAATTGAAATTGGGTGGCCTCACCATTGACAGCCTTGACTTCCATATAAACAACTATGACATCCTTACGGCGGTATACGGTGAGCGCATCGACGGCATCATCGGTTATTCAGTATTAAAAAGGTTCATTTTCAAGATCGACTATGACAGTTCGAGAATAGACATCTATTCGAAGGGAACATTTAAGTATCCGAAGGGAGGGTATATGTTCAGACCCCTTATCGCTACCCTGCCTATTCAGTCCGCGCGCGTAAAGGATGATAAAACGATCCAGTCTCGTTTTTTATATGACATAGGAGCTGGGTTATGCATGATGCTTTCACAGGATTTTATTGAAGATAGTATGCTGCTAAACAAAAAGAGGAAACTTTATTTTAAGGAGGCAGAAGGTCTTGGCGGCAAGATCGATATGCAAATGACAGTAATTAAGGAGGTAAAGATTGGTCCTTACCGTTTTCGCAATGTCCCGGTTTATATTTTTAAAGATGAATACAACGTTACTTCTTACCCATTTTTGGGTGGTATTATTGGCAATGATATATTAAGAAGATTTAATTGTATTTTGAATTATGACAAAAGGGACTTCTACCTGATCCCTAACTCCCATTATCTCGAGGCTTTCGATTATTCTTATTCCGGGATTGAACTATATTATATAAATGGACAAATCATTGTGGGAGATGTGGCAAAAGATTCTCCGGCTGAAATCGCTGGTCTCCAGGAGGGAGATATTGTAGTTTCTATAAATAACGTGTTCAATCAAAATCTTACTCAATTAAAAGCTGCTCTTCAAACTGCCAACGAAAAAATTAAAATGATCGTACGAAGAGATAATACTGAGCTTAAAGTTTTTGAATTTAAAGTGCGGACCATATTTTAAAATTAAATAATCGCCTATATTCTATAGATCCATGAACAATTGACTGCTATCGTGTTCTTTCCTACCTTTACAATCTTTTTTATCACCTTATTGCTGGATCAAAATTTATGATACAATTTGAAAGATTTACGCTGGCAAATGGCTTGCGTGTCATTGTTCATCGCGATACATCTACCCCCATGGCAGTTGTCAATGTGATGTATGACGTGGGTGCAAGAGATGAAGACCCTGACAGAACGGGCTTTGCCCACTTGTTTGAGCACCTAATGTTTGGCGGCTCAATCGACATTGAAAATTACGATGAGCC
>Ga0070684_100005011_pt1 | contig 10119 bp, 7 predicted proteins | sample KBSC723LmetaG_FD_65653 | JGI IMG/M metagenome (GOLD analysis project Ga0070684, IMG submission 65653) | Corn rhizosphere microbial communities from Kellogg Biological Station, Michigan, USA - KBS C7.2-3L metaG | ecosystem: Host-associated > Plants > Roots > Rhizosphere ...
CTGACGCGCCGCCAGATGCTCAAGATGGGTGCCGGTGCCGGCGCAGGATCGCTGCTTGCCGGCTGCGGCGTCGCAAACAAAATTGCCGGAATTGTGAACGGTTGCGCCAAGGTCACCGACATCGACCATGTCGTGATCCTCATTCAGGAGAACCGCTCGTTCGACCACTTTTTTGGCGCTTACAAGGGCGTGAAGGGCTTCAACGATCAGAGCGCCGCATTTCAGCAGCCGTATCCGGGCAACACCTCGAACGCTCCCGCCGGGGCGCTGCTCCCGTTCCACCTCGACACCAGGAAAACCAACGCGGCCTGCACCCACGACATCAGCCACGACTGGCTGCCCCAGCACCAGAGCTGGAACGGCGGCGCAATGGACGGCTTCGTCACATCGCGTATCCCCATCAACGCTACCGATGCCGTAATGACCATGGGGTATTACACCCGCGCCGACCTGCCCTACTACTATGCCGCCGCCGATGCATTCACCCTGTGCGACAACTACTTCTGCCCCGTCATCGGGCCCAGCGATCCCAACCGGCTCTACACCATGGCGGCGTCGCTCGATCCCGACGGCACGCACGGCGGCCCCCTCTTGCAGACGCTCGCCTTTTCTAACCGCGAGCCCTTTTACGGGAAGCTCACGCTCACCACCATGCCGGAGCAATTGCAGGCTCGCGGGATTTCGTGGAAGGTGTACGGGTCCCCGGATCAGAACATCCTGAGCGGCGCCTTTTCTGACAACATTCTGTCTTACTTCAAAAACTTTCAGGACACGTCGTCTGACCTTTACCACAACGCCTTTGTGCCCATGTTTCCCAACGATTTTGTGGCCGACGCGGCCAGCGGCAACCTGCCTCAGGTCTCGTGGGTCCTGGCGTCGATTATCGACTCGGACCATCCGCCGGCGCCCACCACCTTCGGCGAAAACACGCTGTCGCTGATCGTGCAGGCGCTCACTGCGAATCCGGTGACCTGGGCCAAGACGGTTCTGTTTGCCACCTACGACGAGAATGGCGGCTTCTTCGATCACGTGCCTCCGCCGACAGCGCCCCCCGGCACTCCGGGCGAGTGGGTGACCGCAGCCAGCGTGCCCGATCCCTCGGCGTCTGGAGGAATCAACGGACCCATCGGCCTGGGCTTCCGCGTGCCCGCCATGATCATCTCTCCGTTCAGTCGCGGCGGTCTCGTTTCGTCTGACCTCTTCGATCACACATCGATTCTCCGCTTTCTTGAAACGCGCTTCGGAGCAGAGGTTCCCAACCTCTCGGCCTGGCGGCGGCAGACCGTGGGCGACATGACCAGCGCGTTCAACTTCACGCACGTCGACTTTTCCGTTCCCTCGCTGCCTTCGACCACCGGCGAGCTGCAGAACGAGCTGACTCAGTGCCTCAACAACCTCGCGGGATTCGAGCCGTACACGCTCCCGTCGCCTCAACAAATGCCGGCCCAGGAATCTGGATCGCCCACCAGGCCGAGCGGGCCCTGCTGACACAACAGGGAATCGCCGGAGGCAACAGCGCCGCGGGTCCACCTCAGGTAGAGTGGAGCTAGACACACTCGCATCGTGTGCAAACCTCCGGCGTCCCGTTGAATACGTCTGCCCAACCCGGTGATCTTCTCAAGCTGCTGCGCGACGTATTCGGGTTCCCCGCTTTCCGCGCCAATCAGGAGGCGGTGTGCCGCGCGGCGGTTGCCGGGCACGACCTGCTGCTCGTCATGCCCACGGGATCGGGAAAATCGCTGTGCTATCAGTTGCCGTCTCTGGCCCGCGGCGGCACGGCCCTCGTCATCTCTCCCCTCATCGCGCTCATGGAAGACCAGTTTGCGAAGCTCGCTGCCCTCGGCCTGAAGGTGGCGCGCATCCATTCGGGTCTCGATCGCGGAGCGTCGCGGCAGGCCTGCATGGATTATTTAAACGGCAGCCTGCAGTTCCTCTTCATCGCGCCGGAGCGCTTAAGGGTTCCGGGATTTCCCGAGATGCTCGCGAAACGCCGGCTCGCGCTGATCGCCATCGATGAGGCGCACTGCATTTCGCAATGGGGGCACGACTTCCGGCCAGACTACCGCATGCTCGGCCAGCATCTGCCCTCACTGCGCGCTGGCGAAAACCACTGCCCGGTCCTGGCGCTGACAGCCACGGCCACCCCCACCGTCCAGGCCGATATAACGAATCAGCTTGGAATGAAGGAGCCGGAAAAATTCATCCACGGATTCCGCCGCGAAAATCTGGCAATTGAGGTGGTCGAGACCCCCGTGCCGATGCGCGCGCAGATCGTGTGCGGCTTGCTCAAAGATCCGGCGCGCAGGCCCGCGATCATTTATGCCCAGTCGCGCAAGCAGTCGGAAGCGATTGCAGAAGAATTGTCGCTCAAGTTGCGCGCGGCAGCCTACCACGCCGGGCTCGACGCCGACAGGCGCGAGCGGGTGCAGACCGCCTTTCAGAATCGTGAGCTCGAAGTCGTCGTCGCGACCATCGCGTTTGGCATGGGAATCGACAAGGCCGATATCCGCACCGTGATCCACGCCGGTCTTCCCGCTACGCTCGAAGGCTATTACCAGGAGATCGGGCGCGCGGGCCGCGATGGCAAGCCAAGCCGCACCATCCTCATGCACAGCTATGCCGACCAGCGGACACATGATTTCCTGCTGACTCGTGATTATCCCCCGCTCGAAAATCTGGGCAGCGTGTTCGAGATGCTCGCCGAGCAACCGCGTTCGGTCGAAGAACTCCGCGAGGAGTCGAAGCTCGCCCCGGAGGACTTCGACAAGGCTCTCGAAAAGCTGCAGATTCACGGCGGCGCGCAAGTGGACTTCGGCGGCAACGTGTCGATGGGCCGCCCGGGTTGGAAGAAGACTTACGCTGTGCAGTCGGCTTACCGGCGCGAGCAGTTTGAGAAAGTAATACGCTACACGGATTCGCCCGACTGCAGGATGGCAGCGCTGGTGCGGCATTTCGGCGACGTGGAAGATGCGGCCCAACCATGCGGGCATTGCGATGTGTGTGATCCGGCTGGCGCCGTGCTGCGGCAGTTCCGGCGAGCCAATGCGAGGGAGCGGCAGTGGGTGCAGGACGTGATCGAGATCCTGCGCGGCGCGGCCTACAAGACGCCAAAAGGATTGCGCGCGGAACTGCCCTGGGCGGAGTCGCTCGACCGCAATGACTTCGAAGACCTGCTTGGTGCGATGCTGCGTGCGGGCCTCATTGCGACGGAAGATGCCGAGTTCGAGAAGGACGGCAAAGTGATTCCGTATCGCAAGATCAGCCTGACCGATGCGGGCCTCGAGGTGCGTGCCATGACGCCGCTCAACCTGCTCTTCAGCGATGGAATGGTCGAGAGTTTCGGGCCGGCGGCCGCTACCATACCGCGAAAAAAGAAAACCACACAATCGCAGCCGCCGTCCCTGGCGAGCAGGGCCGGCATGCGGATAGAGAGCGCGAATTTCCCGCAGAATAAGCCAGCCCGCGTTGAGCCCATCGCCGCATCTCGCGTTTCAAGTCGACGCGCAATCGCAAGTCCCGCCGAGCCCGTTACGCTCACCGGCAATGCCGCGGATCTTGCCGAGCGCCTCAAAGGTTGGCGCGCCGCTGAAGCGAAGCGTCTGGGAGTTCCCGCCTTCCTCGTGCTGCACGATCGGACATTGAATGCGCTCGCCGCCGCTCGGCCGGCCAGTCCGCATGAACTGCTGGCGGTCCAAGGCATGGGCCCATCAAAGATCGGGCGATTCGGCGAAGCCATCCTCACTCTTTGCCGCGAATAAGCCAAAGCGCCCGGTCGTCACTTGCCTTTGCAGGCACAGGCGCTGAACCCCGCGGCGCTCTGGTGTGCCATCGTGCACACGTACTGTGGCCAGACCAGCGAGAGCAGGGGCAGGCTGCTGCCCGGCAAGAAGTTGTGGATGTATTCGCGGCTGTCGTGGGCCTTTCCATTCGGGTCGGCAGCGAACTTCTCCACCAGGCCAGCCACCGAAGCAGTCGAAAAGGAATCCACCCCGTACGCCTGGGCGAAATCGTATGTTTGCGCCCACGGTTTTCCCTTTCCGCCCGCGATCACCTGGTAATCGAAAAGCGTGGCCGTAGCCGGGTCAACCTGCGCCACGGTGAACGACGGTTCGTTGCCATTGACCGGCGAAATCGACGGCACGATCTTTACCGGAACCCCGCGAGGATCATCGCCTGCGGTTCCGTGCCCACTGACTGCATCCTCTTTTAGGAACTGCATTTCATCCTCGTGCGTATGACCGAAGATCCCGAGCGTAATCACGTCCGCCGCGCCGGCCAGCGCGTCCGCGAGTTGGCCGGACGACAGCAGCATGGTTGGCCGATGCCCGCACGCTCCGCTGATGTGCGCCAGCGTCGAGAAAGCATCGATGCCCGGTGGAATGTGTCCCATCATCCACACCTTTTGCTTTGCCGCTCGGGCCTCATCGAGTTGGCCCGTGAGCCACGCGAGCACTTCCCGCTGCCCGGCGCTATCCCGCTTGCCCCCGCAGGTGGTGTGCTTGGCCGACAGGAAAACGTCGTCGACAACAATGAGACGCGTCGTCTGCATGGGCGCGGGCAGCACCACGCTGTAGCTTCCATTGGCTGAAAAGGACTGAATCGCGCCAGGCCGCTCGCGCCGCGGGAACGTCCGCGTCATCGCCTGAGCGGTGCTTCTTAGAAACGCGCTGTGCGCGTCCCCTTTGTAGTCGCCGCAATCGGAATCGTTGTTACCCAGCGTGGCGTAAACAGGCACACCCGGAGCGGCAGACTCGAGCTGCGCCATCACAAAGCGAATCGCCTTTTCCACGAAGCTGCTGTACTGCGCCGGCTGCGCATGCGGAAACAACGTGTGATATTTGCAGTCGAAGCTGTGCGCCAGCAGGTCGCCGCTCATCAGCACAAAGTCTGCGCCAGCCGTATGCGCCCGCATGGCTCCAATGCTCGATGCCAGCAAAGGATAAGAAGTATCCTCGCCGCGCGCACGGCACGAAATCTGAAGCGAATCGAAGTCCGCCCTGCGATGGCGGCTGTCGGGCGAGGCAAGAATGGCGCGCCACTTTCCCTCGGGCGCGCCCGCCAGCCGTGCTGCTTTCGCAGGATCCCAGAATGGCTCGAAGTGAATGTCGCTTACAAGAAGTGCATTAACCTTCGCGGGCTGTGGCGCCGCCTGGGCCGATGCAGCGACGACACCGCTGGCGAGCAGGAGCGACGCTGCTGCTGCCAGCGCCGTCACGCGGAGTTTCATCCGTATTCTCTTGATGGAATGGATTCTTGAAACGTGTTGCCCTCCGCCGCGAAGCGGAGGGCAGGTCGCTCGGCCGCGAGGGGTCACGCTACGCGTTCGATAGTGACGGATTCCAGAACCACGGCGGTACGCGGCTTGTCCTGCGGTCCGGTAGGCAGCTTGGATATCTTATTCGCCACCTCCTGCCCTTCCACCACTTCGCCGAAAATCGTGTGATTGCCGGTGAGCCATGGCGTTGCCGCTACGGTGATGAAAAACTGGCAGCCATTGGTGTTCGGTCCGCTGTTCGCCATCGCGAGCTTGCCCGCCTTGTCGAAGCGATGCGGCGACCCTTTGGTCTCGTCCTGGAAGCGGTATCCCGGGCCGCCCATGCCCGTCCCGGTCGGATCGCCGCCCTGGATCATGAAATCGGGAATCACGCGGTGAAACACTGTGCCGTCATAAAGCTTGTCATTCGACTTGGCGTGCGTGCCGGGATGCGTCCACTCCTTCTTGCCCTCGGCAAGATCGATGAAGTTCTTCACAGTGATGGGCGCGTCCTGTTCGAACAGGCGCACGGTCATGTCGCCCTGCGACGTTTTGAAGTGGGCGTAAGTGCCTGGTGCTTGTGCCATGGAAGTCCTCGCTTGGGTGGGAATGTGGAGGAGGGCCGGCGGTCGAACTGCCGGCAGTCTGGAAAGGGGCAGGGAACGGTTACGGCTGAGGCTGCGCGGCAGGCTGAGTCCCGGCTGCCGGGGCAGGCGCCGGCGGCAGCGGCTGGCCCTCCGCCACCACGGTCACCTTGTTCAGTATCACGGGCACAACCGGCTTATCCTGCCCGTTCGTTTGCACGCGCGCGATGGTCTTCACCACGTTCACGCTGGCCTCGTCGCACTGCCCAAAGATCGTGTAGTGCTGGTTGAGCGACGCATACGCCTGCTCGGTCACGAAAAACTGGCTGCCGTTGGTGTTGGGTCCGGAGTTGGCCATCGCCAGGCGCCCCGGCACATCGAAGTTCAGGCTGGGATCGAACTCGTCGTTGAAGCTGTAGCCGGGATCGCCCATCCCGGTGCCCGTAGGATCGCCGCCCTGGATCATGAATTCCGGGATGACGCGATGAAACGTGGTCCCATCGTAGTAGCGCTTGCCATGCATCTTCTTGTGCGTCGTCGGATCGACCCAGTCCTTTGTTCCGTTGGCCAGGCCGACGAAGTTCGCCACCGCTTCCGGCGCCTGCTTCTGGAATAGCTGGCAGGTGATGCGCCCCATCGAGGTATCCATCACCACCGTGGGTCCGTTCGGCTGCGCCAGCGCCGCCTGCGTGGGCTGGGGACCATCGGGCAGGTCCTGCGCCGGTTGCGATGCGGGTGTGCCCGATTGCTGCCCAAGTGCGGACGCAGAGAGCGCCGCCGCGAAGATCGTTGCGAAAAACGAATGTTTCATGCCGACTCTCAGGGTAAACGATGCGCCCGCGCGGCTGCCACCTTCTGCTATGCCTCCTTGCCGCGGCCCTGTATCCTCTTGCCATGGAAAATCCGACCCTTCGCACCGGCCATTTGCGCCTCGCCGCGCTAGCCTGCGCTTTCTGCCTTGGCGCATCTCTGGCGTGCTTCTCCCAGGCCCCTTCTCCTTCCGCCGACAACAAGTCCGGCGACAAGCCTGCCGCGGAAAAGAACGACAAGAACTCGCTTCCCCCGCTTCCGCCGCCCGCGCACGTGCAGCAGCAGATCCTGCTCAACGGCAAGCCGCTCAAGTACACCGTCACCGTCGGCACCATCCCAGTGCGCGATAAAGACGGCAAGGTAGCCGGCGAAGTGGTCACCACCGCCTATACGGTGGAGGGCGAGAACCGGCCCGTTACATTCGCGTTCAACGGCGGCCCGGGCGCGGCCAGCGTGTACCTGAACTTCGGCGCAATCGGTCCCAGGCACATGAACGCCGGCAATGAAGGCGACAGTCCATCCGACCCCGTCACTCTGACTGATAACCAGGGAACATGGCTCGATTTCTCAGACCTCGTTTTCGTCGACCCCATCGGCACCGGTTTCAGCCGGGCTACAGTCCCCGAGGACCAGCAGAAGAAGCTGTTTTTCTCCACCGAATCCGACATCGAATATCTCTCGCGCGTCGTCTACGACTGGCTGGTGTTGAATGATCGGCTCGCTTCGCGAAAATACCTGGTGGGCGAAAGCTACGGCGGATTCCGTGGCCCGCGCATCACCCATTATCTCCAGTCGCAGCTCGGCGTAGCCATGAACGGCGTCGTGCTGGTTTCCCCCTATCTCAACCCGTCAGAAGAATCGGATGGCGACCTCTCACCCTTGCCTTGGATGATGACACTCCCGTCGATCACCGCGGCGAATCTTGAGCGGCAGCACAAGCTCACCCCCGAGGCCATGCAGGACGTCATCAACTACACCCAGGGTGAGTACGCCACTACGCTGCTCAAGGGCCGCAGCGATGAAGCCGGGCAGCAGAAGATGATTCAGCGGGTGACGGAGATGACCGGCCTCGATCCGCAGTTTGTGAAGTACTCCGGCGGCCGCATTGAAACCGGCGCCTATCTCCGCGAGGTGCACCGCGAGGAAGGGAAGCTCGGCTCGGTATACGACTCGAATGTCACATCCTTCGATCCCTTCCCGTTTGCGCCGGAGCAGCGCGCGAGCGATCCCATTCTCGCCAGCATCATCGCGCCGCTTACCTCCGCCATGGTCGATTTTGTAACCCGCACCGTGGGTTGGAAGGTCGACGCCCGCTACAACGCGCTCTCATATGACGTGAATCGTATGTGGGAACGCGACAACGATCTGCGCCGCGGCTCGGTCCCCGATCTCCGGGAAGCCGTTGCCGCCGATCCCAAGTTGCGCGTCCTCATTGTTCACGGTTGGAACGACCTGTCGTGCCCGTTTATGGGCTCGGTGCTGACCGTAGACGAGATGCCGGTGATGGGCGATCCAACACGCGTGGCGGTGAAAGAATTCCCCGGCGGCCACATGTTCTACACCCGCGACACCAGCCGCATCGCTCTCCGCAAAGACGTGATGGAGATGTACGAGAAACACTAGGCACGAGGCAACAGGCAACAGGGAACAGGGAACAGCAGACAAAGCTACAGGGAAACCGCGACATAAGGGGCTCAACAGAACGGCCCCGCCCGCTGGGCAGGGCCGTTCGCCTGTTCCCTGTTCTGCCCTCAGCGCCGATCCCTATCCCTGTCTCTGTCCCTGTCCCGATCCTGATGATGCTGGTGCCGCCACTGCCAATACTCTCGGCGCTCGTTATCTCTGCGATGCCTCCATTCCTCATGGCGCCGGTGGGTTTCGGTCTCCCACTGCATGTAATAGACAGTCTCTTGATCGGGTGCGTAGTACCGGTGATAGTACGGATCGTAATAATAGCCCGCGTGCACTTGGCATCCTGTGAATCCGGCCGTCGCCATTACGCCGCCCAATACCGCGGTTGAGAGAACCGAGCCCACAAACTTCTGGAATGTCATGTCGATTCCTTTCTCCATCGGGCACAAAGCTCCCGCACCTCAATCGATGCCGGCTCTTCCAGTCGCAGTTGCTCCGCCGCCCGACGCGCGCGCAGCCAAAGCACTCAACCCCCTGACCCCCGGCTTTGCCCAAGAAAGGCCCGTTTCGGATCGTTGCCGGGCGAATCGCTTTTGAGAGCCACGACTGCCCGGCAGATTGCCGGGCTCGCAGGAACGGGGCGAAGGTTCAGCAAAGGGACGAGTAGGCGGTGATACTCCCGGGAACCAATGCAAATACACAATCGCGTCCGCACTCACTGCTAACATCGTGCGATGGAATCCCAAATTCAAAAAGAGATCAAACAAGCTTTTCCCCTCGTCGCGACGGCACTCTCTGCGCTGCCGCTGGATGAGTCGTCCGATTCGCGCTGGATGCAAGAACTCGCCAGCCACGTCGTCGATGTGTTTGAAAGAGGTCGAGTCGAAGAGGTTGACGCTGCATTCCAACTGGCAGAACAGTTATTTGCGTCCGGTTCTGAAGAAGATCGCCATGCTGCAGTTGTCGGGTTTCTGGAAACGGTCCAGAACGTCGCCTCCCATAAAGAACATGGGGCAGTCGTATTTGAGCAGTTTCTAAGGCCGCAGTCTCGGAAAGCTTGGGCAGAATTGAATCAAGTCTGGAAAGGAAAGGTCAGTCTGGCCGAGGTCGTCGCTGCGGAAACCGCAGCGAGGTTGCGACCCCGGTGGTGGCAGATTTGGAAAAAGCGCAAGACACGATCTCCAAGGGAGATGCTCAATCAAGTTGAAAACCCGGAGTTGCGGAAGATTATTGAGCAGATGACCCGCGAGTAGCCGAAAGCTGACTGTGTCTGTATTGTCGCCAATTCGTCACTAACGAAGAGGTAAACAGTCGGAGCGGATTCCTGGGCAACACACATTTTTTGGGCAAAGCCCCTGACCCCTAGCTCCTCCGACCACCAGCCCACCTGACCACCTGCCCCGTGGCCCCCGTCATCGCCCCTGCGCGGCCGCACCCGTCGCCATCGATCGCAGCATCGCAATACCCTGCGTGTAATCCATCCCTGTCGGCACCGGCTCATAGTGCGACTCGTGCTCCGTTGTCTGGAAGTTCTTCGTCCGGATCAGCACCCGCGCCGACATCGACATCTGGAAGTTCACGACCCGCCACACACCGTCGCCCACCTCCGCCTGGTCGATCGTGATCCATCCACCCTTGTAGAGCCGTCCCAGCACGCCCCATCCAAACTCCACATCGCGCTGCAGTTGCGCCTGCAGCCGCACCACCCGCACCTTCGCCGGATCGATCCAGATCTCCCCGTTCATGGCCGTCAGCACTTCTGTCTCCAGGTCCGGTGGGTTGAACGCGGGATTCGGCACAAACACAAACCGCTCCGCGTACCCCGTGCCGGTGGCGACC
>Ga0070684_100005012_pt1 | contig 10118 bp, 9 predicted proteins | sample KBSC723LmetaG_FD_65653 | JGI IMG/M metagenome (GOLD analysis project Ga0070684, IMG submission 65653) | Corn rhizosphere microbial communities from Kellogg Biological Station, Michigan, USA - KBS C7.2-3L metaG | ecosystem: Host-associated > Plants > Roots > Rhizosphere ...
AAAAATGAAATCGTCTGCTTTCCGCCGCCGCGCGCGATTCGCGCTGCTGACTGCGGGCACCGCAATCTGCAGCGTTCCCATGTTGGCCTCGGGCGCCGCGCCGGCCGCCGGTAGCGAAGTCACCGCTCCGCAAATGATCGATGCGTTCGAAGGAACCTTCGGTGTGCATGCCGGGCAGCGCAGAAACCATATAAAGGGGACGTGCGCGGCCGGTGAGTTCGTCGGGACCGCCGAGGCGGCAGCGCTCAGTCGCTCCGCGCTCTTTTCGGGCAAACCCGTCCCGGTGATCGCCCGATTCTCACTCGGGGGCGGCAGTCCGGAGGTGCCGGACGCGGCGCCGGCTCCAAGAGGCATGGCGCTCGAATATCATATTCCCGGTGGGGCCTTGCAGCACATGACGATGATCAATGTGCCGATCTTTGGCGCCGCCTCGCCTGCCTCCTTCCGCGATGCCATTGTCGCAGCCAAACCCGACCCGAAGACGGGCCAGCCGGACGCACAGAAACTGAAGGCATACCTGGCAAGCCACCCGGATGCAATGGCGCTGAACGACCTGGCAAGCCACCACAACCCGACGGCAAACTACTATCAGACGACCTACTTCGGCGTGCACACCTTCAAGTTCATCGATAAGAAGGGCGCCGAGCACCTGGTGAAGTGGCAGTTCGTCCCGCGCGATGGCACCAGGGAAATGACGCCCGCGGAAATGAAGTCGGCGCCGCATGACTTCCTCGAGAAGAACCTGATCGAGCGCACCTCCAAGGCGCCGGCCGTGTGGGACATGATCGTCTATGTCGGCGAGCCCGGCGACCCGCAGGACAATCCGACGCTGGCATGGCCCGAAACCCGCAAGCATTTCACGGCGGGCACGCTCACCATTACCAAGGCGACCCCGCAGCAGAAGGGCATGGCTTGTGAGCCGATCAACTTCGATCCCTTGATCATGGCCGATGGGATCGGCCCGACCAACGATCCGATCCTGCTGTTCCGCTCTCCGGCTTATGCTGTCTCTTTCGCCAAGCGCCTTTCCGGCCAGTAAGGGTGGTCTCACTCCAAGGTGACGACCACCTTCCCCCGGGCATGCCCGCGTTCGAGATAGCCGATCGCCTCAGCGGAGTCGCTCAGCGCGTAACGTTTATCGATCACGGGGACGACCTTGCCCGATTGCATGAGATCCGCCACGCGGGCGAGGTCCTCCTTGTTCAGATCCGCCACGAAAAATTCGAGCTTCTGACTCACGAACGGCGCGACGGCCATGAGCTCGAGGGCGCCCACCATGGGGCCTAAAAAGCCGCCATCGTTCACTCCTCCCCCGCCTATGCCGACATAGATCCCGTTGGATTTCAGGGCCCGCCGGTTGTCGGCAATGGAATGGTTACCAACGAGGTCGAATATGAGGTCGTAACGCTGTGAAGCCTTGGTGAAATCCTCGCGGGTGTAGTCGATCACTTCGTTTGCGCCGAGTGAGCGCACCAACTCGATGTTGTGTGTGCTCGTCACACCGGTTACGTCCGCCCCGTATGACCTGGCGATCTGCACGGCGAAAGTCCCCACGCCACCGGACGCCCCGTTGATCAGAACCTTCTGGCCGGCCTGGATCTTCCCCTTGTCGCGCAGGCCCTGAAGTGCGGTGAGCGCCGCGACGGGGGCCGCCGCGGCCTGCTCGAATGTTACGTTGGCAGGCTTCAACGCGACCCCGGCATCCTGGTATACCGTTACATACTCGGCCAATGCACCGTCCCGGCCACCGAACACGGCATCGCCGGGCTTGAACCGCGTGACTTTCTTGCCGACAGCCTCGACCGTGCCCGCGAAGTCAACACCCATCCGGATGTCCTTGGGCGCGCCCACTCCAGTGCCCATGCGCATGAAGTAAGGATCGCCTCTCAGCAGATGCCAGTCCAACGGGTTGATGGACGCCGCGTGCACTTTGACGAGCACGCCGTAGTCTCCGGGCACCGGCTTCGCCAGCTCCTCGACCTTCACGACGTCCGGAGCTCCATAACAGCGGTGGACCACCGCCTTCATCGCAGGCGTGTTGGGGGCCAGCGCAGGCGCGCTGCCGCAGGGCGAGTCGTGGCTCACTATGAGAGCCGCGGATAACACTGTCACGGCCAGCAATATCAGGACAACGCTCAGCACTTTGGATCGTCGAGTCACGCTCTCGCTCCCGCCCGTCTTGAAAGACACGGCTCACGTTGCCTCAGGCGCCAGACTATCATCACTCGCTGTCGCGCTGGCCAGCCCATTGCGACGAACCGCCCCCGGGGCGCGGCCGGTCCGCGATCCGGACGCCGGCCCGGCCTGTTTTGCGACAGGAAACGGAAAGTGGGACGATGGTTCCAACTCGAGGAGGTTCGTATGAAGAAACTGGGTCTCACCCTGCTGGCATGCTCCTGTGTAGGGATCTCCGCCCTCGCGCAGGCGGGTTACGCGGATGACCGGGCCGAGATCGAAAATCTCTCCAACCGCTACATGGTCGCGGTCGATGCCGGCGATATCGAGACTGTCATGAGCACCTGGGCGGAGGATGGCGAGCTCGATTGGGTGAGAGGCATAGAGCGGGGCAAGGCGGCCATTCGCAAGGCGATGTCGGGATTCGGTGGCGGCCGCCACATCAATATCCCCGAAGGGGCCACCTCACATCCGCGAACCCGGCACCAGATCATCAATCACGTGATCGACGTGAACGGCAACACGGCGAAGACGATCGCTTACTGGTTTGCGCTCACCAACGATACGCCGCAAAAGGACGTGCAGCTGCTCTACTTCGGTCATTACGAGGATGAGCTGGTGAAGCAGAACGGCCACTGGTTGTTCAAGCGCCGTCACGTATACAACGAGTCGATGCCGAACCGCGCGCTCTTCTATCCCGGGCTGGGTGAAAAGGACCCGCGCCAACCGAAATGACCGCTGTCAGGCGGCGGCTGGCCGGACAAACGTCAACACGGTCCACTCCTCGAGCTCGGAATGCCCGACGCAGGTCAAGCCGGCATGCTCATAGACCGTCCGCAGCACAGGTATCTGCAGTCGGGTAAAGCCGCTGAGCAGCAGGGTCCCTCCCGGCCTCGAGGCGCGACCGAGGGCCGGCGCCAGAGACCGCAGCGGGGCCTCCAGAATGTTGGCGACGATGAGATCGAAGCGCGCACCCCAATGATCGGGCGCTTCGGGGCCGAAGTGGATTTCGACCCCATGAGCATCGAGCGCGGCATGTGCGTTGGCGCTGGCCAATGCAACAGGATCGATGTCGGTGCCGGCTACGAAACCCGCACCGCGCGCTCGCGCAATACGTGCAAGCAGCCCCGTACCGGTTCCTACATCCAATACCGATTCCGGTCGTCGTTGCCGGCAATGCAAGTCGACGGCCGCCGCGCACAGGCGTGTGGTCGGGTGAGATCCGTCCCCGAACACGACCGGGTGACCCGGGACATGTGGCAGCAGAGCAAGAGCTATCCAGCCGGGCTCCAGCGAGGGTGCCGCCGCGCCTCGCGAGTACAGGGCGATCCGGGGAGCGACATTATTCACGAGCCTTGTAACCCGAAGGCCATCTTGACACCCATTTTCCATCAAACCTAAAGTTCGGGACGCATATTTATTGGGCGTGATTCAGTGTAGCCGACCCCCGCGAGCCACGTCACAACGGACATACCATCCCCGGTTGCAGAAGTGCTGCCGCGGCCGTTGTGGCAGCCGGGACCAATGTCGGATGTTGCAATTGAAGACGCCCCGACACCGTGGAGTCCGCAAGGATGCGGCCTCCACGGTGGACTGCCGTTACGTCCGGCTTCTTGCCTGAAAAACCAGGGCCGCCGCGCCACGCAGGCGGGCGATATCGCCATCGCGCGCCGGCACGACTTGTGGCGGAGTCCCTGCGATGGTGAGCTCTTTCACCGCCTTGTCGATCACGGGCCCGTAGCGGTGCCAGGCGGAAGTAACGTCCCCCGCGATATAAATGACACTGGGCGAGAGCGCGGCGATGACGAGACGCAGGCCATAACCTATCTGGTACGCCTGCTTCTCCAGGGCCTGCGCCGCATGGGAGTTGCCATCCTCGGCGAGACTCAGAAGCTCACTGAAGGTGATCTCACGGGATCGCGGTTGCAGCTCCTTGAAGTAGCGTACCGCCGCCCGGCAGGAGGCAAACACCTCCCAACAGCCGCGCCGCCCGCAAGCGCATTCGGGCCCCTCGGGGTCGATCGAAATGTGTCCGAACTCCCCGGCCATCCCGTCGTGGCCGGTCACGATGCTGCCGTTGACGAAGATCCCTCCACCGATACCCTCGGAGGTCGTGACCAGCACCGCATCGCGATTGCCGTCCGTATGGTTGAAAGTCAGCTCTGCCAGCAGGCAGGCAATCGCCGCATTGGCTATGTGCACGGGCAACCTGGTGCGCTTCTCGACCGGGCCTTTCAGATCGAAATCGCCCCAGCGCAGATTCGGGGCAAACAGGATGCGATCGGTCTGAGGATCCACGCGGCCCGGAAAGCTGATGCCGATCCCTTCGATCGACATGCGTCCGAGCTCAGTCTTGATTCTCGCGACGCCTTCGAGAATCAACTGGGTCGAGGCCGCCGGGTCGGATGTCAGAGGCGCCATGGAGCGCAACACCAGGCGCCCATTGAGGTCTATGACCGCGATAGTGGCCTGGCGCGGGTGGATGTCCAGGGCAAGGGCGACCAGGCCCTCGTTCAGGCGGATGTGCGTGGGCCGCCGTCCGCGGCTCGAGATAGCCGTCCGGCCCTCGCAAACCCACTTCTCGGCGAGCAGTTGTTCGATGATCTGCGAGACGGTACTGCGCTGCAGGCCCGACTGCCTCGCCAGGTCCGCACGGGAAATGGGCTGCTGGGTTCGCACCAGCTCCAGAATGATATTGCGGTTTATTTTGCGCGCGGTCCCGCTGGATGCCAGCTCGACATCCGTCAGGTCGACTCGGCGGATTTCCCGTGCTCGCTGCCGCCTCTGCATTAGCTCCCCACCTCAAGCTGTTACCGCCCATTCTGCACCATGGTCGGCTGCCCGGGCGAGGATGCATCGCTTTTTTGCATGTGGTACGGTGGCCCAAGAAAATCTGGAGGGAAGACGGATGCTGTTTCCAACGACACTCGTGGGAAGTTATCCGCAACCTGACTGGCTCATCGACCGCCCGAACCTGGCGAGCCGCTTCCCGCCGCGCATCCGCATGCAGACGCTCTGGCGCGTGCCCGAGCCCTTTCTGAGCCAGGCACAAGATGACGCCACCGTACTGGCGATCCGCGCGCAGGAAGAAGCCGGCCTGGACATCATTTCGGATGGTGAGATCCGGCGCGAAAGTTATTCGAACCGGTTTGCAACTGCCCTGGAAGGGGTTGACCTGGAAAACCCCGGAACGGCACTGGACCGGTCCGGCCACCCCAACCCGGTGCCGCGCATCGCCGGCAAGATTCGCCGCAAGCACGCCGTGGAGGTGGATGACCTGAGATTCCTCAAGCGGCATACCAGGCGGCAGGTCAAGATGACGGTTCCCGGACCGTTCACCATGACGCAGCAGGCGCAAAACGATTTCTACGAGTCCGACGCGGATGCGGCAATGGACTACGCCGTGGCGGTGAACGAGGAGATCAAGGACCTGTTTGCCGCCGGCGCGGACCTGGTGCAGATCGATGAGCCCTACCTCCAGGCGCGGCCCGAAAAGGCCCGGCAGTACGGCCTGCGCGCGCTCAACCGCGCTCTGCAGGACATCTCCGGTCCGACATGCGTGCACATTTGCTTCGGTTATGCCGCGATCATCCACTCGCGCCCGAGCGGGTATTCCTTCCTCACCGAGCTCGCGGGATGTACCTGCAAGCAGATTTCCATCGAGACCGCCCAGTCCAATCTCGACTGCTCGGTGCTCGAGCAACTGCCGGCCAAGCAGTTCATGGTCGGCGCGATCGACCTCTCGGACATGAATGTTGAGACGCCGGAGATGGTCGCCGCTCGCGTGCGTCGCGCTCTCGAGTATGTTGCTCCCGAAAACGTCATCATCGCCCCGGACTGCGGCATGAAATACCTGCCGCGCGAGGTTGCGTTCGGCAAGATGGTCGCCATGGTCGAGGGCGCCCGCATCCTGCGCCGGGAATACGAAGGCCGCGCGTAGCGCCGCGACGACAGAAAACATACAGGAGATCGCTCGATGTCATTTCCGAGAGTTACCGCATTCAGGGGACCTTGCGGCCGTTTCGCGCTCGCCGCCGCAGGACTCCTGTTCGGCGCTTCGGCCGGCCCCGCATTCGCGGAGCATCCGGCGACTACGCTCGCGACGCTGCTCGACCGGGCTCAGATCGAGGACCTGCTCGTCGATTACTACAACCACCTCGGTCATGGCGAGAGCAGCTTCGGAACCTATTATGCGCCGGATGGCGTGTTGGATGTAAACGGGCTGCTCGCCCAGGGCGAAAAGCCCATTGGGGACCTGTACAAGAAAATTGCGGCCGGCTCGCCCCCCATGAAGGGCACATTCCACATGCTCCTCTCCAACCCCATGGTCGTGGTCAACGGTGACACCGCCACCGCCGATCTCCTGTGGACCGGCGTCCTTTCAGAAACGGTGCAGGCGACGCCGCGCGTCGTCGAGCAGGGCCGTGAGCACGATGAGCTGGTGAAGCGCAATGGCCGCTGGTATTTCAAACACCGGGTCATCACCAGCGACGGCGGCCTGCAGCCGATGTTCGAGAAGCTCTACAAGGTGCGATAGCACCGGCCCTTAGACGGTGGTCGGCTTGGACGCCGCGTCCTCGCCCGACTGCATCTGCGCGGCGCGGTGTATCGCCTTGCGCACGCGGTTGTAGGTACCGCAGCGGCAGATGTTTGTTACCGCCAGGTCGATCTCCGCGTCCGTGGGATTGGGCTTGCTGTTGAGGAGCGCCACGGTCGAGAGAATCATCCCCGACTGACAATAGCCGCACTGCGGCACGCTCTCGGCGACCCAGGCGCGCTGCACGGGGTGACTCTTGTCCTTCGACAGCCCTTCGATCGTCACGATCGGCTGTCCGGCCGCGGCGCTCACCGGAACTACGCAGCTGCGTACGGGCTTGCCGTCGAGCAATACCGTACAGGCGCCGCAAAGCCCCAGGCCGCAACCGAACTTCGTTCCGGTGAGCTGCAGCTCATCGCGCAGAACCCACAGCAGCGGAGTATCCGCTTCCGCCTCGATGCTGTGCTCCGATCCATTGATGTTGAGGACAAACATAGTCAGATTCTCACAGCCTTGTAGGAGAGCTGATGCTGCGACAGGGGCAACGACCGTAACCGCATTCCCGCAGCCGCGTAGATCGCGTTCGCGAGCGCCGGCGCGATCGGCCCGGTACCGGGCTCACCGACTCCTCCGGGCGCCGCGGTGCTCGGGATGATGTAACTTTCAACCCTGGGCATCTCCGCCAGGGCGAGTGCGGGATAGTCGTTGAAGTTGGTCTGCATGACGGCGCCGTTGCGCAGCGTGATCTTGCCGCGGAGCACGGCGGTCAACCCAAAGGCCATGCCGCCTTCCAACTGGGCAACGATGTTGTCAGGGTGGACGGCAATACCGCAGTCGATCGCCTGGATGACACGGTGGACCGTCACGACATTGCCTGCCATGGAGACTTCGACGACGGTTCCGATATAGCTGCCGAATGCGGAGAAGGCCGAGATCCCGTACCCGTGCCCGGGCTGACGATGCTTCCAGTTCGCCTTTTCCGCCAGGAAGTCGAGAACGCCGAGCTGGCGGCGGGCGCCCTCGGTATCGTGCTGGAGCATGGCCCGGCGGAACTGGTACGGATCGCTCCCGGCGGCGCGCGCGAGCTCGTCAATGAACCCTTCGATCATGAAGGGGTTGTGAGAGTGGTTCACCGAGCGCCAGAAACCGAAGCGGACCCCGAGGTCCTTGTTGAGTCCGGTGACCCGGAAGTTGGGAATCAGGTAGTTCGCATCGGCCACGGCTTCCGTGAAGAAAGGCGGGCCGCCCGGCCGGCCGAAGGACGGCGCCGAGGCGCTCACGACCTTACCTTCCAACGCGACGAGCTTACCGGCGGCGTCGAGGCCGCCCCGGAAGCGAATCGCCGCGGCCGGTCGATAGAAATCGTGCTGAATGTCTTCCTCGCGACTCCAGATGAGCTTCACCGGTTTGCCGTTCGTGGTCTTCGCGGCGCTCACTGCCTGCGTCACGAAGTCAGCCTCACCGCGACGTCCGAAGCCGCCCCCCAGGTACTGAACATGAACCTTGACGCGATCGGGTGGAATTCCGAGTGTTTTTGCCGCCCCCGTCTGGGCAGCCTGGGGGTTCTGGGTGCCGCACCAGACCTCGCAACCCTCGTTGGTTACCCGAGCGGTGCAGTTCATCGGCTCCATGCAGGCATGCGCCAGGTAAGGCACCTCGTAAGTCGCCTCGAGTCGCTGCGCCGCGTGGGCCAGACCGGACTCAACATCTCCGTCATTGCGAGCCACGATCCCCGGCTCTGCAAAACCGGCATGCAACTGTTGCGATACCTGCGCGCTGTCGAGCCCTGCAAGCTTGCCGGGATCGTAGTCCACCTTCACGCGCTCGAGCGCTTTGCGCGCCTGCCAGTAGGAGCGTGCGACGACTATGACTCCGTCCTCGATGGGCACGGTCGACTGATATCCCGGCATGCCTTTGCAGGCGCTGTCATCGAAGGACTTGAGCTTGCCCCCGAACGTGGGGCAGGTTTTGACAGCCGCATACAGCATGTCGGGCAGGATCATGTCGATGCCGAATCGCGCGGCGCCGTCGACCTTGTCCGGAATGTCGGTGCGCGGCTGCGAGCGGCCGATCACCGTGTACTGCGCCACAGTTTTCAGTGGCGGATCCTGCGGGACCGGCATGTTGGCAGCGAGCCGCGCGATACTTCCGAAGGAGCACTTCCGGCCGCTCGGTGCATGGATGATCAGACTGTCGTCCACGGTGCAGTCGGTGGCCGACACTTTCCAGCTGTGCGCCGCCGCCTGGGTCAACATGATGCGGGCAGCGGCGCCAATCCGGCGCAGCTCCGTATACCAGCCGCGAACGGAGAAACTTCCCACCGTGGCCTGCAATCCGAACATCGGATTGTTATAAATCGCGGCCGCCGGTGCGTCGGAAATGACCAGCCGCTTCCAGCTCCCGCCCAGCTCCTCCATGATGATCATCGGCAAGGAGGTGTGGCCGCCTTGCCCCATTTCGACAGCAGGCGTGATGATGGTGATGCCATCGTCCTCGCCGATCTGCAGAAACGCGGAAGGGGTTCTGGGCGGCCGCGCTGCCGCGGCCAGCGGCCTCGCATTCTCCTGAGCGGGTAGTTCGAGACTCAGGGCCAGTCCACCCACGGTGGTGGCCGCTGCGCAGACGAACTCTCGGCGAGTGATATGGGTCATGAGCGTCTTACGCCGGACATCCTGAATTGCCAGATCTTACACGTTCCACACGCGACAACGGAGCGTCTCGCCGGCGCCCTGCCCTTGCACCTTGGAACGGGGCGTCAGCTCCCCTTATAGTGTGGCGGACCGTTCCAGGGGGACCGACTGACACATGAACGATGACCGCACCAGCCCGGCACGAGCCCGGTGTGTGCGCCGCCCGGCTGCGATTCTGGCGGCGGTGGTGCTGACCCTTACCTGTGACTGCGCCTTTGCCCACCACTCGTTTGCCGTGTTCTTCGATACGGATAGTCAGTTGCGCAAGATCACCGGGGTGGTCAAGGAATTCCGCTTCACCAACCCCCATGGCGTAGTCACTCTCGCCGTCGTCGAGGGCAATCACGAGGTGATCTGGCGGGCTGAGACCAACTCGCCATCCATCCTGCGCCGGCGCGGCTGGACTCCTGACAGTCTGCACGTCGGCGACAGAATCACCATCGAAGGTTGGCCGGCCCGGGATGGGTCGAAGTATCTGCGGATGCGTGCTGCGACTCGCGCCAATGGCGAGCCGGTCGGCACGGCGCCCACACCCGTTCAGGAGAAATGAGGTTGTCCCGGATCCCAGTGGTGGTGCTGCTCACCACCCTCTCAGTGACAGGTCTGACCTCCTGTGCGCCGCAGGCCCCGCAGACTGCGGCCGCCGCCCCGGTCACCCATCCGGACTTTTCCGGTTTCTGGAATCTGGATGCGCGCGTACCGCGGGACGAGGCCCT
>Ga0070684_100005013_pt1 | contig 10115 bp, 7 predicted proteins | sample KBSC723LmetaG_FD_65653 | JGI IMG/M metagenome (GOLD analysis project Ga0070684, IMG submission 65653) | Corn rhizosphere microbial communities from Kellogg Biological Station, Michigan, USA - KBS C7.2-3L metaG | ecosystem: Host-associated > Plants > Roots > Rhizosphere ...
CGATGCGCTCGCGCCATGCGTCGCGAAGGTGATCGCCGTCGACGAGTCGGGACCGATGCTCGAGGTCGCGAAGAAACGGCTCGATGATCACGCCAACGTCGAGCTGCGCGTCGGCACCATCGAGGCACTGCCGATCGACGACGCATCGCTCGACGCCGCCGTGTTGTTCCTCGTGGCGCACTTCATCACCGATCCATCAAAGGTGATGCACGAGGTGCGGCGCGTGCTCAAACCAGGTGGCCGACTCGTCATCGTCGACCTGATGTCCCACGACCGCATGGACTACGTCGTCCAACTCGGCCACGTCTGGCAGGGGTTCGACGGCGAGCAGGTGAAGGAATGGCTGTCCAACGCCGGATTCACGTCGTGCCGGTATCGTCCGCTGCCGGCCGATCCGGACGCCAAGGGCCCGACGTTGTTCGTCGCGAGCGCACGACGTCCGCCGCAGTAACTCTAGCAACCAGCAACCAGCAACCAGGAACCATCACATGGGCGTCGCCGAGTTGATCGAACAGCAGCAAGACACCGACCGTCCGCCATTCAAGGTCCGCGATCTATCGCTGGCCGAGTTCGGGCGCAAAGAGATTCGCCTGGCCGAGCAGGAGATGCCCGGCCTCATGGCGATCCGCGAGGAATACAAAGGCAAGAATCCGCTCGCGGGCGCGCGCATCATGGGCTCGCTGCACATGACGGTGCAGACAGCGGTCCTCATCGAGACGCTCACCGACCTCGGCGCCGACGTGCGCTGGGTGTCGTGCAATATTTTCTCGACCCAGGATCACGCCGCGGCGGCCGCGGTCGTCGGACGTAACGGGACCGTCGAAAATCCCAAGGGCGTGCCGGTGTTCGCCTGGAAAGGCGAGACGCTCGAGGAATATTGGTGGTGCACGGAGCAAGCGCTCATGTGGCCCGACGGCGGTGGCCCGAACATGCTGCTCGATGACGGCGGCGACGCCACGTTGCTCGTACACAAGGGCGTCGAATTCGAGAAGGCGGGAAAGATCCCGGCGTTCGATGAGAAGAACGACCCCGAAGAGTGGGGCGTGATTCTCGACTTGCTACGCGACGAAGCGCGGAAGAACCCGGGCCGCTGGACGAAGATCGCGGCGCAGATCAAAGGCGTCACTGAAGAGACGACGACGGGCGTGCACCGCCTTTATGAGATGATGAAGGCCGGTACGCTGCTTTTCCCCGCCATCAACGTCAACGACTCGGTCACGAAATCGAAGTTCGACAACATCTACGGCTGTCGTCACTCGGTGATCGACGGACTCAATCGCGCGACGGACGTCATGATCGCGGGCAAGCTCGCCGTCATCTGCGGCTACGGCGAAGTCGGCAAAGGCTGCGCCGAGGCGCTGCGCGGTCAGGGCGCGCGCGTGGTCATCACCGAGATCGATCCCATCTGCGCGCTGCAAGCGTGCATGGCAGGCTATCAGGTCGTGACACTCGAGGACGTGATCTCGACGGCCGACATCTTCATCACCGCGACCGGCAACTTCAACATCATCACCGCCGATCACATGGCGCGGATGAAAGACAAGGCGATCGTCGGCAACATCGGCCACTTCGACAACGAGATCGACATGGCCGGCCTCAAGAAGGTCAAAGGCATCAACCGCATCAACATCAAGCCGCAATACGACGAGTACGTGTTCCCGGACGGCCACTCCGTCATGATTCTCGCCGAAGGCCGTCTCATGAACCTCGGCTGCGCCACGGGCCATCCGAGTTTCGTGATGTCGTCGAGCTTCACGAATCAGGTCATGGCGCAGATCGAGCTGTACGGCAACACGTCGAGCTACGAGAAGAAGGTGTACGTGCTGCCCAAGGCGCTCGACGAAAAGGTGGCGCGGTTGCACCTGGGCAAGCTCGGCGCGCGACTCACGACGCTGAGCAAGGATCAAGCGTCGTACATCGGCGTGCCGGTGGAAGGGCCATACAAACCCGACCATTACCGATACTAGACCGCTTCATTCGCGGCACTAAAGACGCCGTCGTTCTGTGTCGCGAGACAGAACGACGGCGTTTCGCATCGAAATAAGGCGGAGTCCGCCGACCTGGCGCGAGTCCTTATACCTTCTATGAAGTCGCGGGTCGCGGCGCTCGACGCAGACTGGCAAGGAGACGGCATGGTTGGTAGCAAGGGAACGATCGCGATTCTCACCGGTGGCGGCGACGTTCCGGGATTGAATCCGGCAATCCGCGCGATCACGATCCGCGCGCTGCGCGAAGGCTATCGCGTCATCGGCATTCGGCGCGGATGGGCGGGCCTCGTCGACTACGTGCGCGACGACAACGCCGACAACAGCGAGAACGTCCAGCTCCTCTCAGAGGCCGTGGTGAACCGCGCCGGACGAACAGGCGGCACGTTCTTGCACACATCGCGCACGCGGCCGAGCCATTTGCCGCGCGAGCGCCTGCCGCGTCACATGACGGGCTATGCCGACAAGGTCAACGACATCACGCCCGATCTGCTCAAGAACCTCGAGCACATCGGCGTCGACGTGTTGATCCCGATCGGCGGCGACGACACGCTGAGCTACGGCAAACGGCTGCACGACGAAGGGGTTCACGTCGTCGCGATTCCGAAGACGATGGACAACGATGTGTACGGCACCGACTACTGCATCGGCTTCAGCACGTGCGTCACGCGGACCATCGAGCTCACGCACAGCCTTCGCACCTCGGCCGGCTCACACGAGCGTTTTCTCGTCATCGAGGTGTTCGGACGCTACGCTGGATTCACCGCGCTGCTGCCCACTATGGCCGGCGCCGCCGACCGATGCGTCATTCCGGAACACGCGGTGGAAGTCGAGCACTTGGCCGAGCTGATGACGTACGACCGGAACCGACACCCGAGCCGGTATTCGGTGGCGCTCGTGTCCGAGGGCGCTCGCCTGGCGTCGCACGAGGGAATGAGCTTCGAGGGTGAGGAGACTGACATGTTCGGCCACCGCAAGTTGGGCGGCATCGGCGACAGCGTCGCCTCGGCACTCAAGGCGTATTCGCCGAAATACAACAACGGGCGGCGCATCGACGTCGTCAACCAGCGGCTCGGCTACCTCGTACGCTCCGGGGATCCGGATGCGCTCGACTCGATCGTGCCAATGGCGTTTGGCAACCTCGCGCTCGACCTGATTTTAAAGAAGCAGTATGGTCGGCTCGTCAGCATTCATAAAGGCTTCTACGACAGCGTACCCATCACCAGCGTGACGTCGGAAAAGAAGATCGTCGACGTCAGCAAGTACTACAACACCGATCGCCTGCGTCCCATTTACGAGTTCGACGGCGCTCCGTTGTTCATCATGACCAGCGATTGACGGCCGACTGACGAGCGACGCTGGTTCACGTATCACTTTCGAGTTCGCTCATACCGGCTGTGCCCGACGTCACCGACCATCATCCGGGGCACGGGTACCGTTGGGGCAATGCGAACCACCTCTCGACTCGTCCCACTCGTCGCGTGCGCGCTCATCGCCTGTAGCGCCGCGGAGACCGCGCCGTCTAATGGATCCCCGTCCGTCACAACCGATCCTGGCTCGCCTGGCATTCCCGCGCTTGGCGCCGGTGCGAGCTTGAACGGACGCCGGCCCTTTCCATCAGATAATCCGTGGAACACCGACGTCTCCGCAGCTCCGATCGACGCCAACTCGGCCACGCTGATTGCGAGTTGCGGAAGCAGCGGCTTGCATCCGGACTTCGGAACGGTGTGGGACGGCGCCCCGAATGGAATTCCCTATGTCGTCGTATCGGGCACACAGGGCCGAGTGCCCGTGAGCTTCGCCTACGCGTCGGAGAGCGATCCGGGTCCGTATCCCGTTCCGCCAGGCGCGCCGATCGAGGGCGGCACGGCGTCGAGCGGCGACCGCCACGTGCTCGTGATCGATCGCGACAACTGGAAGCTCTACGAGTTGTACGATGCGCATCCGGTCAACGGCGGCGCGCAGTGGACCGCCGGTAGCGGTGCCGTGTTCGACCTTTCGTCGAACGCGCTACGGCCCGCGGGGTGGACGTCGGCCGACGCCGCCGGCTTGCCCATCTTTCCGGGGCTCGTGCGATACGACGAGGCGATGGAGCAATCAGAGATTCGTCATGCGCTTCGCTTCACGTGCCCGCGCACGCGGCGTGCTTACGTCGCGCCGGCCACGCACTGGGCAAGCTCCAGCACCGATGCGTCGCTTCCGCCCATGGGCATGCGCGTGCGGCTCAGGCCCGACTTCGACGTGTCGACCTTTCCACCCGAAGTGCGCGTCATTCTCCGCGCCATGCAGAAATACGGCATGCTGCTCGCCGACAACGGCAGCGGATGGTACGTGAGCGGAGCACCGGATCCGCGCTGGAGCGACGACAACCTCGCCACGCTCTCTCGCGTGCGAGCCTCGGATTTTCAAGTCGTGCGAATGGGTACGCTCGTTACGCAGTAGTCGCTCGCGCGCTCGATCCGGAAATGTCCTTGTACCACAGGAATTGGATCTCGTACGGCAAATCCGGATATGCGAATGCGTTGACGGCGGCAAGCGTGAAGCCATGTCGCGCGTACAGGCGGCACGCGGGTGCGTTGATGTTCTGCGTCTCGACTTTCAGCCATCTCACACCTCGCTGGAGCGCCCACTGCTCCGACGCGGCGAGCAACGCCGAACCTACGCCTGTCCCGCGCGCGTCAGGAGTCACTCGCAAGTCCCACAGCACCGCGAGGTCGTCGCGCTCCTCCAGCATGTCGAGATCGGCCGAGTGAAGGACGACCGTCGCTCCTCCGACACGCGATCCACCCACGCATGCCGCCAGAAATCCCCAGGCCGAGATGTCGAATCGCTTGGGCCAGTCGAGCGGTCCATTATCCGGGATCGCGTCGTAATCCTTGACGAACTGCATCGAGAGACGCCGTTCGTCGAGCACGAACTCGCCTCCGGGCGCAACCGGCCGCGCCTCGATGATGCTTCCCACCTCGAACGCGATCGGAATCCGTGCATACTCGCCGAGCGCATCGGAGGTTTCCTCCCGAATCTCGAGTCGCGTCGTCATCTGGTCGCTTCCAAGCGCGGTGGCTCGAACCATGGTGCGTCGCTCCCATCGAAGGACGGCGGTGAACGGGGATTCAACTCGGCAATTCGGCGATCGAGCTCTCCAGCGCGTCGACCAGCAGGTCGCCATCCGCCTCGCGAAACGGCATCGGCGGACGAATCTTCACGACGTTGTGATACGGACCGTCGGTTCCAAGCAGCACACCACGCTCTCGCATGCGATTCGCCACGAATGACGCTTCCGCTCCCGCCGGCTCGAGCGTCTCACGATCGCGTACCAGCTCGACACCAAGGAACAAGCCTGTTCCGCGGACGTCACCAACGATCTCGTAGCGATCGATCAACGCGCGAAGTCGCGACAGCAGCCGGTCGCCAACGCGGAGCGCATGCGCTTGCAACGCCTCGTCGCGCACCACATCGAGCACGGAGATTCCAATGGCGCACGACACCGTGTTGCCACCAAACGTGCTGAAAAACTCCATGCCATTGTCGAATGCGTCGGCGATGGCCCGCGTCGTCGCTACCGCGCCAATCGGATGACCATTTCCCAACGGCTTGCCCATCACGACGATGTCCGGCTCGACGTGATGATCCTCGAACGCCCAGAAGCTCGTACCCATTCGTCCGAGTCCGGTCTGGACTTCGTCGGCGATGCACAAGCCGCCGGCGCGCCGAATGTGACGATAGACATCGGCCAAATATCCGCGCGGCAGGATCAACTGTCCACCGACACTCGGACACGTCTCGGCGATATATGCGGCGAGTTTCCTCCCGCGCGCCGTCATGTCGTCGATCAGACTTCCGACTTGGGCCGCGTAGTTCTCGCCGGCATTCGAGTCGCCCCGCTTGTACACGCCGCGGTAGTCGTCCGGCAACGGCGCGACATGAACCCAATCCGGGGCGCCCGAGCCCCCCGGTCCGGCATGCTTGTACGGGCTCAAGTCGACGAGTGACGTCGTGTTCCCGTGATACGCCGCGTCGAGAACGATCATGTCGCGCCGTCCGGTGAACGCCCGCGTCAGTCTCAGCGCGAGCTCGTTCGCCTCGCTCGCCGAGTTGACGAAGTAGCAGACGTCGAGCGACGGCGGAAGCGTCGCGAGCAGGCGGTCCGCGTACTCCGTGAGCAGGTCGTTCAGGTATCGCGTGTTCGTGCTCAGCACGCGCATCTGAGTCGCCCCCGCTTCGACGACCCGCGGGTGACAATGCCCCACGTGCGGCACGTTGTTATACGCGTCGATGTAGCGCCGGCCATCATCGTCGTAGAGGTACTGCATCCACCCGCGCACGATCTTGACCGGATCTCGGTACGCCACGCTCAGGTTGTGACCGATCCGCGCGCGGCGGCGCTCGATCGTCGCTCGCTTGTTCGGTGCGGACGTGGGGAACCGCTCGGCCGGGATGCGCGCAAGCAGATTCGGGTCGGGACATAGCGCGCACCATACGCGTCGCTGCGTTGGTCGTGCGACGCCGGGAAAGTCCGTTCCGAGACCGAGCAAGTCGGTGATGATCTGCAAATGCAGGTGCGGCGTCCAGCCGCCGTTCACGTCCGGCGCGCCGAGCGTGGCGATCTGTGCACCGGGTTCGACGCGGCGACCCACCTCGAGTCCGAGCAGCGATTCGCGGCTCAAATGCCCGTAGAGCGTGAAGAACTCCGTACCGTCATCGGTCGCGTGCCGGAGTACGATCACCGGACCGTAGTCCTGCGGCGCCGCGTTGTCGGCGAATGCGTGAACTGTTCCGGCCAGGGGCGCGAACACCGGCGTGCCCGCGTCCGCGAAAAGGTCGAGGCCAATGTGAATCGTTCGGTGCTCGTCGGTCACACGATCGCCGAGCGCAAAGGCGGGCGCGACGTAGAGCAAGCGCGGCTCGTCATATCGTCCAATCGCGACTCGCACGTTCGACTCGCGCATGAGCGCGTCAACGCGTCGCGTGAGCCTCGGCTCATCGTTCTCGCTCGTGTCGCCGCTCAGGAGCGGGCCCGCCACACTCAGGTCCAGCACGACACTCGGCTCGCGCCCCAGATCGAAGCCGATGACGGGGACCGGGTTCTGCTTCGCAAGATACGACGCGACTCGGGCGCTGGCCGGCACGGGTTCTACGCCGGCGGCATCGCGAAGCACCGCCTCCGCGAGACCGAACGGAATTGCCGCGAGTCTGGGAAGCATACGTGCGATCGCCGACTGGCTGACGCCGAGGTACACGTTGTCGGGCTGTCGCTGCAACTGATCGGCGGCGATGCACACGCTCATGCAGAGACGAAGGGCCACGAGCCCGAACAACGCCGCGAGCTCCTCGTTGGAGAGCGACAAGCCTTCGCGGTATCCACGCACCACGTGCGACGCGATCGAGAGCGGATCGTCGCCGCCAAGAATCGCGTACGCGATGGCGATCGCCAAGTCACCGACTCGATAGCCGTAGACCATGTCGCCGAAATCGACGATACCAGTAACGCACTGGCCGCGCGTTTCGACGTCACCGCCGCCACCGACGAGGACGTTGTAGTCGTTGAGATCGGCGTGGATTGCGCCGCGCGGAAGGTTCGCCAAAATCGGTGCCGTCGCGCGATCGAACTCCGCCACGAGCCGATCGAGCGAACGGGCGAGATCGGCGTCGGCGATCAGACGCCGGTGCTTGTCGACGATCGCGCGTCCGTTTGCCAAATCCCAGTAGAATGCGCGGTGAATCGCCGGTCGGTCGAAGCCTGCCAACGCGCGACTGAGCGCGGCGACCTGTCGGCCCAGGTCTTGGTACAACTCCGGCGACCGGCGTGACGCGGTGGCCAATGGCTGCCCCGGAAGCCATGTGATCGCCCACAGCAGGTGATGCCGTTCATCACCGCCGATGATGTCGACCAGCGTCGACCCATCAGTCGCTCGCAAAACGCGCGGCGTCGTCGTCAGCGTCGGCGCGACGTGGGCAAGGACGTCCTGCTGCGCGTCGAGCATCTCCCGCGACTCTCCGGCGTTCGCGATCTTGAGAACGATTCGCGATCCGGCGGCGCCCTCGATGAGAAAATTCTGATCGCGTTCACTCGTCAGGGCGGTCGCCGTCCCCGCGAAAGAGAAATGCTCGCGCGCCAGCTGTTCGGCGTGGGTCGTATCGAACCGAGGTGCCTGGTCGAGCATGGCGGGGGCCGGGGCCGACGATGACGTCACAGTCGGTGAGTCACCGCTATTTGGCCTCGCCCCGGACTTCCTTGGGGATGCGGCCTTCGAGGACGGCACGCCAGCCATCGGCGCGACGCACGACTTGATAGGCCCGCTCGAAGCGCAGCGCCTGCGAGACCCCGGACGACGGCGTATCGTACTTTTGGGCGTACAGGTAGACCTGCGTCGAATCGCCGCGGAGCGTGAGCACCGGCGAGAATCGAATCACGTAGCCCGGCAGCTCCGCCGCGCAGCGCGCCGTCCCGCGGTCGCCGTCGAGCTTTGGCTCGCATGTACCCTTGACCGCGCCGCGGCGGCGCATCTCCGCCGCGACGTCAGTCGAAAGGTTGCCGGCCGGCGCGAGTCCGACGGTCCGGGGCAGCAACCGGCGATCGAGAAGCAGCGAAAGGGCGGGATCGCCTACGTCGAATGCCGCGCGGATTGCGGCCTCGTACACGTGCGCTTGGTCAATCGACGACAGTGAGGCCGTGGCCAGACCACGCCCGCGCACGTCGCGCGAGACGTCGCCGCTACATCCAGCGAGTCCGCTGGCCAGTGCTATTGCGACGACGCCTCGTGCAAAGTGCATTCATGAAACTTACTACAAGAGTCAGTTGCGGTCGCGATCGTCGTCCCGATCTCGATCGCCCTTGTGCTTGTGGTGCTTTGCCTTCGCCTTCCCCTTGCCGTTCACGATCTGGTCGCGGCGTTCGTAGATCTGGTCCTGGCTTCGATAGACCCGGTCCCGATGGCCGTACACACCGGACACGCGATCATCGCGATCGTTGTCGTTGATCCGGCCACTGTTGATGGTCCCGTCGTTCGGGCAGAGCGTATGCACACGGCCGTATTGGTCGGTGCGCTGAATGCAATTCTGGCCGTTGGTGATCACCTGGCCGTTCGAGTTGTACACTCGGCGGTTGGACGGGTACGTCTGATCGCCGTAGATGATCCTGCCGTTGTACGGCACGTTCGCCGCGGCAGTATTGCAATCGGTCGGCGCCGGCTGACGGCCCGGCGGAAGACCGTCGATCCAGATGCGACACATGCCCGCACGCGGGCGCTGTCCCGGCGGAACGCCACCATTTCCTCGGCCGCGTCCCTGCGCCATGGCTGGCGTCGCCATCGCGAGGGCGGCAAACGCTGCAATTAATTCAATTCTTCGCATGAACTCCTCCTGAGCCGCATGATCCCACGTCGACTCAATAGGCAGATGCGATGCCGCGCCGCGGGCCTCGTGACGAATTGCTAATTGCCTGGGACTCAACGACTTCAGGCATAGGTGACAGCGATCACAACGGCCGAGGCGTCTCTGCCGCGCGAATTAGTCGTCCACGCCGGTGGACGCACGTGCGACTGCGCCGCGTCGCCACGCCTGATAGACCACCAGGCCGAGCAGCAGGATGGCAACGCCGATCCCGGCATTTCGCGGGTACTGCACGATCGTCGTCAAAGAAACCGCCCAGCAGGCGACGACGAACACGAGCGTCGTGAACGGATGCCAAGGCACGCGAACGAGCTCGCCCTCTCCGGCCTCCGTCCCCGCGCGTCGCGCCCGTGCGCGAAACACGAGCAACGATGCGCCGGTGAGCCCGAAGAACAACACGTCGATCGAGACCACGTAGTTGAGGATTTGATCATACTTGCCCGTGAGCGCGATGATCGCCGCCCACACACCCTGCAGCACGATCGCGACGACTGGCACGCGCGATCGCGGATCGAGCGTGCCGACCGCTTTGAAGAACACGCCATCTCGCGCCATCGCGTAGTAGACGCGCGGCGCGGTGAGAATGCTTTGGCTGAGAAACCCGACCGTGGAGATCGCGATGCCGAGCGCGATCAATCTCGCGCCGCGTTCGCCGAGCGCGCGGCGCATGACCTCCGAGGCGGGCGTTGACGTCTGCGCCAGGCCATCGACGCCGAGGGTGCGTAGGCACACGTACGT
>Ga0070684_100005014_pt1 | contig 10115 bp, 9 predicted proteins | sample KBSC723LmetaG_FD_65653 | JGI IMG/M metagenome (GOLD analysis project Ga0070684, IMG submission 65653) | Corn rhizosphere microbial communities from Kellogg Biological Station, Michigan, USA - KBS C7.2-3L metaG | ecosystem: Host-associated > Plants > Roots > Rhizosphere ...
CCGGAATTTTCCAGCATCCCGAAGAAAGAACCGGCGTCTAACGAAAACAGAAGCGGAACCGCCTGTTGCGGGTCTCCGTACCGATATGAGCCGCAACCCATGCCACTCGCGCTGAGGCGAAGAAAGGCAGGCGCACAATGCAGTCACTCCCCCATGCCGCATCCGCTCCGCAGAAAGAACCGCAGCCCGAGACCGTTCGCCTCCGCCCCGCGATGGAAGAGACGGTCTACCGGATGGTGACCGTTGGCGCAATCCTGCTGGTGCTGGGAAGTCTCTGGGCTTTCTGATTCGACGCTGACAATTTCCTGCGTAGTAGCGCCCGAAGATGCGCGCAAGGGCACTTGTGCGCCTGCGCGCTGCAGAATCAGCGAGGCCGCGGCTGCCCGACTCGGCGCATGCCCGCGATATGCCACCCGATCGTGACGAAGACAACCGCAACGCATAATGGAATCGTCCACGGCGAAATCGCGCTGCGGCCCAGCCGCGCCGAGTAAATCATGGCCCACTCGATGAAGAGGAACAGCCAGATCATCTCTGCGCGCAGCCAGGCGATCATGTCGAGCGCCATCGACTCCAGACGCGCCCGGGCAGCCGGCGTCACCTGAACAGGGAAATTGAACGCGCTCGGATGACGCATCACCAGCGTGATCAGGACGTAAATCCCCGTTGCCACCGCCGGCAGCAGCCACAGCATCGCCGGCGATCCCCAGCCGTTGATCTGGCCCGCGGCGTCGAAGTGAATGGGGATGCGGTCCGGCAGCTTATGCGGGCCGAACACTGCAAAGCCACAGAGCGCCCACAGCGCGGCCAGCCCCAGCGCGGCGATCCACTGCCATGTGCTTCGCAAGCCCGTTCCTTCCTGTCGATGATTCCAACGAAACGATACACCGGCGAGGCCCGGCTCTGCGATAATGGGCTGCTTCGCCGGGACGTGTTCCGCAGTCGGAGTCGCTCCCGCTTTTTCTCCAGAGAATGTTCCATCCAGCATCATCCAGGAAGGTGTGATTTGAAGGCTTTTTCGGCCCCGGTCGTTACTGCGCTCACTGCTTTGCTTCCCCTCTTTGCCATGAACGTGGCCCGCGCCCAGGGCCCGTCTACCGAGCAGCCTGACAGCTATACGTGGCTCGAGGACATCCACGGCGCGCGCTCCATGGCGTGGGTGAAGGAACACAACGAGCGCACCGCGGCGGTGATGGAAAAGGATCCCCATTTCGCTCCGCTTGAGGCAGAGGCGCTCAAGGTGCTGGAGTCGCCCGAGCGGCTGCCCATGCCGCAGCTTCGCGACGGCATGATTTACAACATGTGGCGCGACGCGGAACATCTGCGCGGCATTTTGCGCCGCACCACGCTCGAGGACTACCTCGCCGCCAATCCCAAATGGGAGACAGTGCTCGACTACGATGCGCTGGCAAAGGCTGACAAGCAAAGCTGGGTTGCGCATGGCATGGATTGCCTGCATCCCGACGACACGCTGTGCCTGGCGGCGCTCTCCGCGGGAGGCGAGGACGCGGCGACATTCCGCGAGTTCGATCTGAAGTCCGGCAAGTTTGTTGAGAACGGCTTCGAGTTGCCGCGAGGCAAGCAGGATGTGGCCTGGATGGACAAGGACACACTGCTGGTGTCGCGTGACTGGGGCGCGGGCACCATGAGTCAGGCCGGCTATCCCATCACAGTGCGCGCGTGGAAGCGCGGCGAGCCGCTCGACAGCGCGAAGGAGATCTTTCGCGGAGACGTAAAGGACAACGGCTACGGCGATCACGCCGAGGCCCTCGCAGACGGCCAGGGAAACCGCGCCGTGGTGATCGTGCGCAATCTGACCACGTTTACGCGCGAACACTATCTGCTGGTGGAAGGCGCGCCGAAGAAACTGGCGCTCCCTGCCAAGGCGGAGCTTGAGGGCATGCTCGACGGGCAGTTGATCTTCTCGCTCGACGAAAGCTGGGCGCCCGAAGGCGCTAAGGGAATGGCGCAGGGGACAGTGGTTGCCGTTCCTCTGCAGGCGGCGATGCAGGATCAGGCGCATCTGAAGCCTGTTGTGATCTTTGCCCCGACTGCCGACGAGTTCGAGCAGGACATCGCCATCACGAAGAATAGGCTGCTCATGACCACGCTCAAGCACGTGCAGGGGCGCGCCTCAATTTACACGCGCGGCAAAGACGGCCGCTGGACGCCTACCCAGTTGGAGGTCCCGGCCAACCAGACCGTAGAGATCGCCGCGACGAGCCGCACAGACGATCACTTCTTCATCGGGCTGACAGGATTCCTGAATCCGCCTTCGCTGATGCTGGGCGACGCAGCGGATGGCTCGCTGAAAGAAGCCAAGGCGCAAAAACCGCTCTTCGATGCGAGCGGGCTGACGGTGGATCAGCTCGAAGCCACATCGAAGGATGGCACGAAGGTTCCGTACTTCGTTGCGCATCGCGAAGACATGAAGTACGACGGCAACAATCCCACGCTGCTCACCGCCTATGGCGGCTTCCAGGTGTCGGAGACGCCGAACTACTCGGCGCCCACCGGCAAGCTATGGCTCGAGCGCGGCGGCGTCTATGTCCTCGCCAACATCCGCGGCGGCGGCGAGTTCGGCCCCGCATGGCACGAGGCTGGACTGAAGACACACCGGCAGCGCATCTACGACGACTTCTATGCCGTGGCAAAAGATCTCGAAGCGCGCAAGATCACGTCGACGCGGCGGCTCGGCATCGCCGGAGGCTCCAACGGCGGCCTGCTCATGGGTGTCGAGTTCACTGAGCACCCCGAGGCATGGCAGGCGGTGGTGATTCAGGTGCCGCTGCTCGACATGCTGGCGTTCGAGCACCTCTCGGCGGGCGCGTCCTGGGTGGGCGAATACGGATCGGTGTCAGTGCCGGCCGAGCGCAAGTTCCTCGCATCGATATCGCCCTATAACCAGCTTCGTCCCGGCGTGAAATACCCCGAGCCGCTCATCTTCACCACCACCAAAGATGATCGTGTCGGACCCGTCCACGCGCGCAAGTTCGCCGCTCGCATGGAAGAGTTTCACGAGCCCTTCTTCTACGACGAGATCACCGAAGGCGGCCACGGCGCCGGCGCCGACAACAAGCAGGAAGCGCGCACGCGGGCGGAGATGTACACGTATTTGATGATGAAGTTGATGGATTGAACGTGGTGTGGTGAAGCGGGTCCTTCGTCGCTGCGCTCCTCAGTATGCCGAGGTTCTTCTGCTGAAGATGAAGGGCCGCGGGTGTGATGAGGCAGGGACATTAGACTTGTTGGCGATGAGAACACTTCTCCTGGAAATGGTTAAAGGACTCCCGATGATGGATGTGCGCAAGGCGCTCGTGTTGATGGTGTGTGTGTCGCTGCTTCCCTTCCCTGTTTCCGCGCAAACAGGCGCCCAGGCCGCGGCGCCGATGCAGCCTTCGCATTCTGAAAGAGTGCTCGGCTATACGGATTTCACACGCCAGGCGCAGGTCGAAGCAAAATTCCTGGCCGTGCCCGATGCGAAGCTGGCGGGCGAAGATCTGAAGACGCTGACCGCCGAGCCGCACATTGCCGGATCGCCCGAAGACCACAAAACCGCCGAGTTTGTGGCCGAGAAGTTTCGCGCTGCGGGCCTGGAAACAGAAATCGTTCCCTACCGCGTACTGATGAACTATCCCAGGCAGGTCAAGGTCGAAGCATTCGACCCCGACGGCAAGCCGCTGATGGTCGGCCCGCAAAAGGAAGAGGTACCGGACGATCCCTATGAGAACAACACGCGCATCGTGATGCCGTTCAACGGCTCGTCGGGATCGGGCGACGTCACCGGCGAAGTGGTGTACGCCAATTACGGCCGCCTCGATGACTTCGACGAACTGGCGAAGCAGCACATCGACCTGCACGGCAAAATCGTCATCTGCCGATACGGCGCGAACTTCCGCGGCGTGAAGGTGTACATCGCCGAGAAGCGCGGAGCGGCGGGCGTGCTGATCTACAGCGATCCGCAGGACGACGGCTACTACAAGGGCGATACGTATCCCGACGGCCCGTGGCGTCCGGCCAGCGGCGTGCAGCGCGGCAGCGTGCAATACCTGTTCAAGTATCCCGGCGATCCCGAAACCCCTGGAGTCGCTTCGACGCCCGACCTGCCCGATGCGAAGCGCGCGAATCCCGAGGGCAACCAGCCGCACATTGTTTCCATTCCGATCAGCTATCACGATGCGGAGCCGATTCTGAAAGCGCTGAAGGGCGCGAGCGTTCCCCAGGCGTGGCAGGGTGCTCTGCCCTTCCGCTATCACGTGGGACCCGGCGGCGTGAAAGTGCATCTGGTCTCGCAGCAGGACTATCAGCGCCGGACCATCTGGGATGTGGTCGGTAAAATTCGCGGCACGGAATTTCCCGACGACTGGGTGGTTGTGGGCAATCATCGCGACGCCTGGGTGTTCGGGGCGGTGGATCCGAACAGTGGTACAGCCTCGATGCTCGAGGCGGTGCACGGCGTCGGCGCGTTGCTGAAGAGCGGCTGGCGGCCAAAGCGGACGCTGGTGTTCTGTAGCTGGGACGCGGAAGAACAGGGGTTGATCGGCTCGACGGAGTGGGTGGAGCAGCACGAAGAGGCGCTTCGAAAGGCCGTGGCGTACTTCAATGTGGACGTGGCGGTGAGCGGACCGCATTTCTCCGCATCAGCGGTGCCGAGCCTGAAGCAGTTTATCCGGGAGGTGGCGCAGGCGGTGCCCAGCCCGAAGCCGAACCTGAGCGTCTACGACATCTGGAAGGCAGGACGGACCGAGCCAAACGAGCATCCGCCGACGAATGCGCCACCGGAAAGCGATGTGCGTGTGGGCGATTTGGGATCGGGGTCGGACTTCACCCCGTTTTTGCAGCATGTGGGAGTGCCGTCGACAGACATCGGTTCGGGCGGGCCCTATGGCGTGTATCACTCGGTTTTCGACAACTATGCGTGGTTCACGATGAATGCCGATCCGGATTTTGTGTACCTGCAGGAGATGGCGCGGGTGCTTGGCGTGGAGGCGATTCGGATGGCGGATTCGGACGTGTTGCCGTATGACTACGCGGCCTACGCGAAGGACATTACGGCGTACCTGGAATCGGCGAAGCGAAAAGCGGCAGAAGACAAGCTCGAAGGGCTGGATTTTGGGCCGGCGCTGGCAGCAGCGAGCCGGCTTGCGGCCGCGGCCGGGAAGGCGCATGCGGTGCAGGAACATCCGGGAAACGACCTTGCGAAGGTAAACGCGGAACTGCGACAGACGGAGGCGGACCTCACCACGCAGGCGGGTTTGCCGAATCGTCCCTGGTACAAGCATGTGATCTATGCGCCGGGCGAGTACACCGGGTATGACGCGGTGGTGATTCCGGGAGTAAACGAGGCGATTTCAGCCAGGAACGCCAAGCGGGCTGAGCAGCAGTTGGGCGTGCTCACCGAGTGCCTGCAGAAGGCGGCGGGAACACTGGGCGGCCTCAAGTCCGGGGAATAGACACACCTATGCAAAGACAGATAAGGAAGACAGAAAAGCAAAGGCAGAAAAGCGAATAGAGACAGACCTTCTCCGAGCATCTCAGGTCCCGGGATACCACGTTGGTGGCATGGACGGTGACCCGATCAGGGCATGACTTTGGTCGTTAGATGCATTGTTTTCTGCTGTTTGCAGGTTAAATTGGAAACATATTCACGCAGCAGTTGAGACGTATCCGGGGGGGATTGAAGAACACAGCCCGGCGTGACCGCTGCGGATGTTTGTGGTTGATTTCCAAGGAGCCTGAAGGTATGCACGACTTTCTTATCGGATTGGCATTCATCGGTATGGTGATTTGTCCGGCTGTGGTGGCCACGTTTTCCCGGGGCGGTATGGAAGACGACGAGGTTTAAAAACGCGGGAATGACAGGTTTCAGTTGGTTTTCAGGGGGCCTTCGACGATGCGCGATCTGATGATTGGACTTGTGTTTGTGGCGATGCTGCTGTCGCCGGCGATTGTGGCGCGTTTCAACCGGCACGAAGACAGAGAATAGGACCCGGCGCAATGCCGGGTTTTTTGCGTCCCCGATTCGTTTTCGACTCCGTCTAAAATGCAGGTCCTTCCTCGCTGCGCTCCTCAGGATGACATGGTGTGCCGGTTGGCATGCGTGGTGATGCAGCTCCTTCGTCCCTGCGCTCCTCATGATGACAAGGCTGGAGGTTTTTGGAAGGGTCCAGCAGAGCCATTGGGGCAACTGGGGTGATTTGCGTCACTGCCGGAGTGTTGACCCGAGTACCGGGCGCTCGTATCGTAAGAGATAGAAGGCATTCATGACATCCTCTTCAAAGAACCTGCGGATCGGTATTGCTGTAGCGATCATCCTGGGGACAATCGCATGGCTGGCGCTTACGGGCTACAACCAGAGCAAGAGCTATTACGTAACCATCTCTGAGATGAACAAGATGGGCGCTAAGGCATACACGAGCAATCTGCGCGTGCAAGGATTCGTGAAGCCGGGCTCGATTGAGCAGAATGGCACCCATGTGACGTTTGTGCTGGACGAGTATGAGAGCCACTCGCCGAAGGCGGGCACGGGCAAGTTGCTGCAGGTGAACTACAAGGGATCGGAACCGCCGCCGGACACGTTCAAGGACGATGCCCAGGCGCTGGCGGTGGGCACGTTCGGGCGGGATGGGGTGTTCCACGCCAGCGAACTGCAGGCCAAGTGCGCGAGCAAATATGGTCCGCAGCAGCCGGGTCAGCCGGCCATGACGCCGAACAAGACGGCATCGACGCAGACCGCGCCCGGGACGACAGCGACCCCTGTGCCGGTATCGGCGAACTGACGGCATGAACGGCCCAGCAAGCGCGGGTCCGTGCGCCCGAATCGACAACGTATCCAAATTATTCGGCACCTTTGCGGCGCTGCGCGGCGTGACGGCTGAGCTCGAACCGGGCAAGTGCTACGTGCTGGTGGGCGAGAATGGCGCGGGCAAGTCGACGCTGCTGCGCATTCTTGCGGGATTGCTTCGGCCCAGCATGGGTACAGTGAAGCTGTTCGGCGGGCAGGAACCGCAGGAGGCGCGCGAGCGGATCGGCTACATGAGCCACGCGCCCATGCTCTATGACGAGCTGACCGGACAGGAAAATCTGCGTTACTTTGCCAAGCTTTATCCAGGCCGCCAGTGCATTGAGCCGGCCGAGGTGCTGCGGCAGGTGGGGCTTGATCCGGAGTTGACGCGAACACTGGGACAGTATTCGCAGGGAATGCGGCAGAGGACTTCCCTTGCCCGCGTGCTGCTGTCAATGCCGGAGCTGCTGCTGCTGGACGAACCTTTCTCAAATATGGATGTGGAGTCGGCGACTCAGATGGTGCGGCTGCTGGCGCAGTTTCGCCACGGCAGCCGGACGATTGTGATCACGACACACCAGCGGGAGCTTGCCGCGCCGATTGCCGATTACGTGCTGGCGCTGAAGGCAGGACGCGTGGCGTCATTTGAGCCGGGGAGTCCGCGGCTATGAAGACCAACGGCGCACGTTTTCTTGAGAGCCTGGGCATCGAGTTCGAGCTGCGCGAGTACGACGTGGACCCGGAAGATTTGTCGGCGATCACAGTTGCGAGGAAGGTCGGGATGCCGCCGGAACAGGTGTTCAAGACGCTGCTGACCACCGATGGGCAGGGGTCGCATGTGTTCGCGGTGATTCCAGGAGACGCGGAACTCGATTTCAAGAAGCTTGCGCGGGCCGCGGGAATACGGCGTGCGGAGATGGCTCCGCTGAAGGACGTGCAGCCGCTGACGGGATATATTCGTGGGGGCGTGACGGTGTTCGGGGCGAAGAAGGCGTACCCGGTGTATGTGGATGAGACGCTGATCCTGTTCGACAAGATCAGCGTGTCGGCAGGAACGCGCGGTACGCAGTTGATTCTTGCGCCGGAGGATTATCTGCGCGGAGTGGAATCACTGGGCCAGCCGGTAACCACGGCGGATTTGACCAAGCCGCATGCGGAGGGACACGCGTGATGCCGGCGCTCTGGACGCACATTGCGAAGGACCTTCGGATCGAATGGCGATCGCTCGATGCGATTATCTCGATGCTGTTCTTTTCCGGGCTGGTGGTGGTGCTGTTTTCGATCGCATTCGATCCGCGGGGAGAGTTTGCGCAACACATTGCCGGGGGCGTGTTGTGCGTGGCCACCATGTTCGCCAGCGTAAGCGCGCTGAACCAGGCGTGGTCGCGGGAGATCCGGCACAACGTGATGGACGCGCAGCGCATGGTGCCGTCGCCGGGATCGGAGCTTTACCTGGCGAAGGTGCTGGTGAATTTTCTGTTCGGCAGCATTGTGCAGATCATTCTGGCGCCGTTCTTTTTCATCTTCTACAACCTGCACGTGGCCGGCCAGGGATGGCTGCTGGCGCTGGTGTTGCCGCTGGGCACGTGGGCGCTGGTATGCAACGGAATCTTCTTTGCCGCGCTGGCGATGACGAGCCGCAATCGCGAGCTGTTGTTGTCGCTGATTCTGTTCCCTATCTTCATTCCGGCGTTGCTGGCAATGGTGTTGGCAACGGAGTCGATCTTGACGGGCGAGAGCGACCCGGGGTTATGGATCAAGCTGCTGGTAGGATACGACGTGATTTTCACCACAGTAAGCTGGCTGCTGTTCGATACGATCTTCCACTCTGAGTAGGCCACCGCGATACGGCGCATTTTCAGCGTAAGGGAACACGCGCAGAGTAGCACTAAACCTTTTCCGGCAATAAATACCTTGGCTAACCCACGCTGTACTATGATCGGCACATCACGCCCGCCGTCGCTTCGGACGTTTGGGGGGAGGCTAGTGGTATCAACATCCCTCGCGGCGGGGTGGTGGCTAACCCAAAGCGAAAGCCCGCCGATCTTCTGGCGGGCCATTTCTTTTCTGGATTTCGAGTAGTCTACCGTGCATGGAGAAGCAGGTGGGTGTCATTAGCCGCGCGATCAGAGGGGCAAGTGTTCATTGACGTGGGCTTCAGCCCCTGCCAGGCTCTTCCAACGGGCCGCTGAATAGCTCACAAGCAGCCGTGACCGCCATCACATACGCCGTTTCGCCGCACTGCTACTGTAGCTTTACTCCCGGAGGAATCCGGGAGTTTGGCGTTAAAGGGGGAAGGGTACTTTTACCCCCCACCCCCCTCCCCCCCACGGGCTGCTGTACTTCGGGGAAGAAGAGATAACGGCAACGAAGTCTGTGGTTTAGGGGAGTTTTTGTTTACACGGCATTTTGCATCTTCCTGCAGAACGCCGCGAGACCGGTCCCCGCCGGAACGACGGGAGAGCTGTATCCGCCTCATCTTCCCTTCGCGCGCCGCAACAGCCTCTGTCAATAACCGAAGGCCGGATCCATTGGATCCGGCCTTTGATTGTGCGGCGGAGACAATGCCGCGGCGTAATCAGAAGGTGAATCGGGTGGCGAACTGGAACTGGCGCGGGCTGTTGACGGTGCCGCTGATCAGGCCGAATACCGCCGCCTGGTCCGGTTGCGTTTTGACGGCCTGAACGCTGGGGACGCCGGGCTGGCCAAGCTGTGCGTGGTTGGTGATGTTGTAGGACGAGACTTCAAACCGCAGTTCCCTCTCCTCGCCAAAGGAGAACTTCTTGTAGATAGAGAGGTCGAGGTTCTGCGCGCCCATGGTGCGCACGTGATCAAGGTACGCAGGGGCAGTGCCGGGCACGAACGGGCTTGCGGGGAGGGCGAAGCAATTGGGGTTGAACCACCGGCTTTGCGAGTGTGGCGCGCCTTTGCTGGGGTCGCAGATCATGTCGGCGCGCTGGTTGAAGTAGGACGGCTCAAGGCCGGAGCCCGGCGAGGCAATGGGCACGCCAGTACTGAGGTAGAGGATGAAGTTGCCCGTCCAGCCGCCAAGTACGGCATTGCCAAAGCCATTCAGGTTGACGGCGCGGCCCTTGCCAATCGGCAGGTCATAGGACGCGGTGCTGGTGAACTGGTACTTCACATCCTGCGGGCTCACGGAGTGCTCGAGGTCCAGGTTTTTCCAGTCCTGCGGTGCGCCGTTGTGCGCGCCGACGAACGAGAGGGGCGGGTTGCCGTCGTTGGTCAGCAGCTTGGCCCAGGTGAACGCCACCAGGGTGGTGAAATGACTTGTCAGGCGCTTCTGGACCTTGGTTTGAAGCGAATTGTAGGA
>Ga0070684_100005016_pt1 | contig 10114 bp, 10 predicted proteins | sample KBSC723LmetaG_FD_65653 | JGI IMG/M metagenome (GOLD analysis project Ga0070684, IMG submission 65653) | Corn rhizosphere microbial communities from Kellogg Biological Station, Michigan, USA - KBS C7.2-3L metaG | ecosystem: Host-associated > Plants > Roots > Rhizosphere ...
GGCGGGCGGTGACGGCCGCGTGACCGCGCCGATGCCCGGCAAGGTGATCGACGTCAGAGTCGACGCCGGCACGCGCGTTGCGTCGCATCAGCCGCTCGTCGTGCTCGAGGCGATGAAGATGGAGCAAATCGTGAGCGCGCCGTACGACGCAACGGTGGGGTCGGTCGAGGTGGCGGCCGGCGAGCAGGTGACGACCGGGACCGTGCTCGTCACGCTGGAGACGGCATGACCGTTCTCTCGACCCACCTCGTCCGCGACGACGCCTTCGCACGGCGGGAGGCGCGGATGGCCGCGCTCGTGGAGGAGCTCCGCGAGCGCACGGCGCTCGTCGCAGCGGGCGGCGGCGAGGCCTCCGTCGCGCGCCACCGCTCGCGCGGGAAGCTTCCCGCGCGCGAGCGGATCGACAGGCTCGTCGACGCCGGCTCGGCCTTCCTCGAGCTGAACGGCCTCGCCGCATGGGACGTCTACGAGGGCCAGGCGCCGTCGGCGGGCATCGTCACCGGGATCGGGATCGTGGAGGGCCGAGCGTGCGTGATCGTCGCGAACGACGCGACCGTCAAGGGTGGCACGTACTTCCCGCTCACGGTCAAGAAACACCTCCGCGCGCAGGAGGTTGCCGAGCAAAACCATCTTCCGTGCATCTACCTCGTCGACTCCGGCGGGGCGTTCCTCCCGCTCCAGGACGAGGTGTTCCCCGACCGCGAGCACTTTGGCCGGATCTTCTACAACCAGGCGCGCATGTCCGCGAAGGGCATCGCCCAGATCGCGGCCGTGATGGGCTCCTGCACGGCGGGGGGCGCCTACGTCCCCGCGATGTCGGACGAGACGATCATCGTCCGGGGCACCGGGACGATCTTCATCGGCGGCCCGCCGCTCGTGAAAGCAGCGACGGGCGAGGAGGTGACCGCGGAGGAGCTCGGTGGCGCCGACGTGCACACGCGCCGCTCGGGCGTCGCCGACCACTACGCCACCTCCGACGATCACGCGCTCGCACTCGCGCGGCAGGTCGTGCGGAACCTCGGCGACCCGCCGCCGAGCCCGTGGGACTTCACCTCACCCGAGCAGCCCGTCGTCGACCCGGCCGACCTCCACGGGCTCGTCCCGGAGGACTTCCGCCACGAGCTCGACCCGCTCGAGGTGATCGCGCGCATCGTCGACGGCAGCCGCTTCCACGAGTTCAAGGCGCTCTACGGCGACACCCTGGTCTGTGGGTTCGCACGCATCGAGGGCTTCCCGGTCGGGATACTCGCAAACCGCGGGATCCTCTTCGCCGAGTCGTCACAGAAGGGCGCCCACTTCGTCGAGCTCGCGTGCAAGCGGCGGATTCCCCTCGTCTTCCTCCAGAACATCACCGGGTTCATGGTCGGGCGCGAGTACGAGGAGGGCGGGATCGCCCGCGACGGCGCCAAGCTCGTCATGGCCGTGGCGTGTGCCGACGTCCCGAAGTTCACCGTCATTACCGGCGGCTCGTTCGGCGCGGGCAACTACGCGATGTGCGGCCGCGCCTACGGGCCGCGCCAGCTCTGGATGTGGCCGAACGCGCGGATCTCCGTGATGGGGGGCGACCAGGCCGCGACCGTGCTCACGACGGTGGGCGACGCTGACCCCGACGAGATCCGGGCGAAGTACGAGCACGAGGGCTCGCCGTACTACTCGACCGCGCGGCTCTGGGACGACGGGATCATCGACCCGCGCGACACGCGACGCGTCCTCGCTCTCGGCCTCGCCGCCGCCGCGAACGCACCGGTGCCGGAGACGACCTTCGGGGTGTTCCGCATGTGACCCGAGGCTAGCCGGGAAGGCGGTAGTCGAGCTCGAGCGTGTGCGTTCCCTCGCCGTCGACCCGGATCGTCCCTTCGCCCTCGATGCCGGAGAGGTCGCCCGTTCCCGAGCCCGGAACGATCGCCCCTGCGACGTTGCCTCCGTCGGCCGTGATCATGCCCCAGTGCTGGAGGACGAACGCGCCCGACTTCCCGTCGATCGTCGCGATGACGCGGTCGAACGCGACGTAGGCCGCAGACCCGTCCGCGGACCTGACGGTCATGAGCTCTGCCGTGCTGCGACCGTCGACGTCCCCGCTGAACGTCCGCGTGATGTCGATCCGCGCGAGCGCGCTGCCTTCGAACTCGCCGTCGCCGTGCTCGTCGTACGTGTCGTTGACGAAGGTCGCGGCGACTCGCGGCATCGGCATCGATGCTAACTGCGCAGGCGACCCTCGCGCTGCCGCTCCGGCGTCGTGTCCGGCGCCTCGAGCTCCGCAAGCGCACGCTCCAGCGCCGCGTTGAGCTCTTCGACGGCGGCCTGGTAGTCGGCCAGCGGCCGCGGGAGCTGGCGCTCGACTGCGGCGTAGCACTCCGCGAGCACCGGATCCGCGGCGCGCGTCATCCGCTCACCGCGGGCGGTCAGCTCGAGACGGTACGAACGACCGTCGGTCGCGTGCGGCATCCGCCGCGCGAGCCCGCCGTCGACGAGCCGCTGGATGTTGTCGCGCAGGGTCGTCGGGGCGACGCCCGAAGCGATCGAGATCTCGGTCGGCGTGACGGGCTGCGCCTGGCGGATGTGCGTGAGGAGCCCGAGCTGATAGGGCGGGATCCCGGTCTGGGCGAGCCGGTGCTCGAGGATCCGGACGACGTACCGGCTCGCCACGGGCACTTCGAGGAAGAGCCTGTCGTCGCGCATGGGCGCAGTGTTGCAAATGCTGCGTCAGCGCACTAAGATGCTGCGTCAGCGCACTATGTTCCGCTCTTTCCTCGTCCTCGCCCTCGCACTCGTGATCGCGCCGGCCGCCGCGGGCTCGGTTCGCCTGTACAGCGGATCACTCGCCGTCGTGGACGACCCCTACGGCCCGCCCAGGCTCGTCGATCTCGCGGCCGGACGCGTGCACGCGCTGTACCGCACCGGCCGGTCGTTCTCGCTCGGCTCGGGGTTCGCGACCCCTACTCCAACACGTGGTCGGGCGGTCTTCGATGCGCGCGGCGCCACGATCGCGGGCCGCCGTTTGTCGCTCCTCCCGCTCCGCTCGATTCCCGTGCGGTTCCGCAGCGACGGCGCGATGCTCGCCGGCACGCTGTTCGTCCCCCCTGGGGGCGGCCGCAGAGCGGCCGTCGCGTACGTCACAGGCTCCGGTCCGACCACGCGCGAGTACCTGCCGGAGCTGCAGGCGCTTCTGCTGCACCACGGCGTCGCGGTGCTCGCGTACGACAAGCGAGGCATCGGCGCCTCGGGCGGCTCCTATCCGGGCGAGTCTCCGACGGAGATCACGATCGACCAGCTGGCGCGCGACGCGGCGGCGGGCGCACGCTTCCTCGCCGGGCGCGCCGAGGTCGATCCCGCGCGAATCGGCCTAGCGGGGCACAGCCAGGCCGGCTGGATCATGCCTCTCGCGGCCAAACGAGAGCCGGGGATCCGGTTCCTCGTCGTGTTCTCCGGGTCTGCGGTGACAGCGGACGAGAACGACCTCTACCAGACGCTCGCCGGCGAGGGCGACCGGCCCCAGCGGATGACCAATGCCGCGATCGACGCACGGGTGGAGGGGGCCCACCTGGGTGGAGTGGATCCGGCGCCGTGGATCGCCGCACTCCGGATCCCCGCGCTATGGCTGTACGGAGCCCTCGATCACATCGTCCCGCCGCGTCTCTCCTCGAAGCGCCTTGCCGCTCTCGCCGCAGAGCCGGGCCGGGACTTCACCGTCTGGACGTTCCCACGGGCGAATCACGCGCTCGTCGAGACGAAGACGGGGCTCACGTCCGAGATGCTCCGCTCCGACCGCTACGCCCGCGGCATGTTCCCGCGGGTCGGCGCCTGGCTGCGGGCGCACGGTCTGACCTGAGGCGTCAGGCGACGTATCGGCGCGCGCAGTCGCCCGGCTGCTCACTCCCCGGTGAACTCCGGTCGGCGCTTCTCGCCGAACGCCTGCACGCCCTCCTGGAAGTCGTGCGTCTGCCGTAGGAAGCCGTACGCGAGGCCCTCGAGCTCGAGCCCCAGATGGAGCGGGCCGTCGTACGCGGTGTTGAGGACGCGCTTCGCCATCGCGAGCGCGAGCGGCGAGTGACGCGACAGCTCCTCCACCAGTCCCGCCACGGCCGCGTCGAGCCCGTCGCCGGGCATGATCGCGCCGACGAGGCCCAGGGCAAGCGCCTCGTCCGCGTTGATCCGCCGGCCGCGCATCACGATGTCCTTCGCCCGCCCGAGGCCGATCATCCGCGCGAGCCGCTGCGTCCCGCCGGAGCCGGGAATCATCCCGATCGTCACCTCCGGCAAGCCGAGCTGGACGTCGTACGCGGCGAGGCGGAAGTCGCAGGCCAGGGCGAGCTCGAGCCCCACGCCGAACACGTATCCCTCGAGGCGCGCGATGACCGGTTTCGAGCATCGCTCCGGCGCGGCGACGTTCCGCGCGAGCTGCGACACCTGCCAGGGCGACCGCTCGAGGAAGCCGGCGATGTCGCCCCCCGCGGTGAACTGCCCGCTCGCACCGGTGAGGACGACGAACCGCACGCTGTCGTCTGCGTCGAGCTCCGCGAAGACGGCGGAGAGCTGATCGCGCGCGGCCATCGAAACGCGGTTGAGCTTCCCGGGCACGTCGAGGGTGATCCTTGCGACAGCACCGTCGCGCTCGACCCCGAAGCCGTCGTGCCCGCTCACCCGCCGCCTCCTGTGCCGTCCCGCAGCATCCTGCGGAGGATCTTCCCCGAAGCGCTCTTCGGAAGCGAGTCGACAAAGCGGTACTCGCGCGGCCGCTTGAAGCGCGCGAGCGGCGAGTCGAGGCAGTGGGCGTCGAGCTCGTCCTCGGAAGCCGACCCGACGACGACCGCGGTGACGTGCTGGCCGAGGCGCTCGTCGGCAACCCCGATCACGGCGACCTCCCGGACCGCCGGGTGCGCGGCGATGACGTCCTCGACCTCGAGCGGGTGCACGTTCTCGCCGCCCGAGACGATCATGTCGTCGACCCGGCCGTCGATCCAGAGATCCCCGTCCCCGTCCAGGTGCCCCGTGTCGCCCGTGTGGTACCAGCCTTCGCGGATCGCCCTCTCATCGGCGTCTGGCCGGTTCCAGTAGCCGGCGAAGGCCTCGGCAGAGGAGAGCTCGACGCAGATCTCCCCGGTCTCGAGGAGTCTCATCCTCGTGTTGACGGCGGGGCGCCCGGCGCACCCGGGCTTCGCGAGCTGGTCCCGTCCGATCGAGAAGGTGTAGACCTCGGTTGAGCCGTAGTGGTTGACGAAGACCTCGGGCGAGAACACGTCGGCGCAGCGACGGACGAGCGTCGACGTCATCGCCGCCCCCGCGTATCCGAGCGCCCGCACCGAGCCGACGTCGGCGGAAGTCAACGACGGGTGGTGGACGAGGTCGTGGAAGAGGGTCGGCGCCAGGTAGAGCGAGCTGATGCGCTGCTCCTCGACGAGGCGGAGCGCCTCCCCGGCGCCCCAGCGCGCCTGCGGCACGAAGCACCCGCCGACGAGGTGCATCGCGACGAGCGAGTGGATCCCCATCGTGTGGTAGAGCGGCATCACGCCGAGGGTGCGGTCGGCCCAGCCGTAGCCGTGCTGGAGCGCCTGCGACCACCCGCCGGCGCGGTCGGCTGCGTGCGAGCGCGGCACGCCCTTGGGCCGGCCGGTCGTGCCCGACGTGTAGAGCAGGAGCGAGAGCTCGCGCTCGTCGCGCCCGAGCGCCCCCGGATGGGCGGGCCCGTCGGGAAGCGGATCGCCGTCGCGGATCACGACGCGCGCGCCGCAGTCGTCGAGGCAGTAGTCGAGCTCCTCGTCCGAGACCCGCCACGAGAGTGGGACGAAGACGGCGCCGGCCCACTGCGTTGCCCAGTAGAGGAGCGCCGTTTCGAGCCGGTTGTCGAGCACGACGGCGACCCGCTCGCCGGGCTCGACGCCGAGGCCGCCGGCGAGGCGCTGGACGCGGTCGAGCAGCTCGCCGTAGCGAAGCCCCGGGAACGCCTCGAGCTCGGGGTGGCGCTCGCAGGCCGCGAGCAGCGAGGCCGCGAGATTCATGCGCTCCCGTCCCGATCAACACATGCTTCGATCGCGTCGACAATCGGCGTGTAACCCGTGCAGCGACAGAGGTGCCCGGAGAGCATGTCGGCGATCTCGGCGCGCGTCGGACGACCGCGAGAGAGGAGATCGGTCGCCGCCATCAGGATCCCCGGCGTGCAGAACCCGCACTGGAGGGCGTGGTGCCGGCGGAACGACTCCTGCAGCTCGGTGAGCGGGCCGCTCTCCGCGAGCGACTCGACCGTTTCGACCCGGCTGCCGTCGGCCTGGATCGCCAGCAGGCAGCACCCTCGCACGGAGACGCCGTCAAGGAGAACCGTGCACGCGCCGCAGACGCCGTGCTCGCAGCCGACGTGAGTGCCCGTGAGCCCGAGGCGATGCCGGAGGAAGTCCGTCAGCAGGAGCCGCGGCTCGACGGTCTCGCGGACCACGCGGCCGTTGACCGTGAGCTCGACCTCGGTCATGCGGCCCTCTCGATCGCGCGTGTCGTGAGCGCTCCCGTCAGAGCGCGGCTGTACCGCGCGCTCGCGTGGATGGAGCCGGGCGGGTCGACCAGCGTCGCGGCGAGCGATCCCGCGTCGGCGGCGGCCTCGGCTCCGGACGTGCCGACGAGCAGCGTCTCGACCTCGCGCAGCCGGATCGGATGGTCGCTCACCGCGCCGACGGCGACGGACGCGTCGACGACTTTCCCGTCCGCGTCGCGCCGGAGCACGACCGCGACCATCGACTGCGCGAAGTCGCCGGCGCGGAGAGCGAGCTCCTCGAACGCGCTCGACTCGCCCGTCGCAGCGAGCGGCCAGACGGTCTCGACGACGAGCTCGCCGGCGCCCAGAGCGGTCGTGAAGTGCGTTATGAAGAACTCGTCGGCGGCGATCACGCGCCGTCCGCTCGGGCCGTCGACCACGACCTTTCCGCCGAGCGCGACGAGGCAGAGCGGGAGCTCGGCGGCGCCGTCCGCATGGGCAATCGAGCCGCCGACCGTCCCGCGGTTCCGGGTCACGAAGTGCCCGACGAAGGGCAGCGCCTCCCGGACGAGCGGGTGCACACGCTCGTCGCCCACGAGCGCGGCCTGCCGCGTCGTCGCGCCGACCGTCAGGGTCCCATTCGCTGCTATGCCGTCGAGACCCGCGTGGTTCAGATCGACGAGCAGGGTCGGCCGGACGAGCCGCAGGTTGAGCGCCGGCACAAGGCTCTGGCCGCCCGCGATCGGCTTCGCATCCTCCCCTCCCTCCGCGAGCGCCGCGAGCGCCTCGTCGAGCGACCCCGCCCGCACGTATCCGAACGGCGCAGGCTTCATCCCTCGTCTCCATCGCCGAGCAGCTCCCAGACGCGGGGCGCGGTGAGCGGCAGCTCGAGGTCGTCCACGCCGAGCGCATCGGCGACCGCGTTGGCGATCGCGACCGGCGCCGACATCGTCGCCCCCTCGCCCAGCCCCTTCGCGCCGAGCGCCGTGAACGGCGACGGCGACTCGAGGTGGTCGACGACGAGCGCCGGCAGGTCGGGAGCGGTGGGCGTCACGTAGTCGACGAGCGAGGCTGTCATGAGATTTCCGTCGTCGTCATACGCATGACGCTCGAAGAGTGCCGCGCCGACGCCGTGCGCGAATCCGCCTCGCACCTGGCCGTCGGCGAGAAGCGGGTTGAGGAGGGTGCCGGCGTCGTGGACGCTCGCGTAGTCGGTGACCGTGACCGCCCCCGTCGCCCGGTCGATCTCGACCGCGCAGATGTCGACGATGAAGCCGTGCGCCCCCGATGAGACAACGCGGTCCTCGGCGTCCGGGGGGTCGAGGTTCGGGACGGCGTAGAAGGCGACCGCGGACAGGCCGGGCTCCATGCCGTCGGGAAGGCCCTCCGGGTGCCAGTGGATCGTCCCGGCGACCTTCCGTAGCGGCAGCTCCAGCTCGCCGAGATGGGCGCGGACTGCGTCCATCTTCACGCGCACGCGGCGCGCCGCCGCCTGGGCGGCGCCGGCGCCGACCCCCGAGAACCGCGACGAGTAGTTGCCCGACGCGACGGTCCACGGCGTGGTTGCCGTGTCGAGCTCTGAGAGGACCGTCACATCGTCGGGATCGCAGCCGAGCTCGTCGGCGACGACCTGCGCTACGACGGTGCGGTGGCCCTGGCCCTGCGGCGTCGTCCCCAGCCGCACGGTGACGCCGCCGAGCGGATCGACGGCCACCGAGGCGCCCTCGGCGTTGCCGGACTTCGGCAGGCCCGCGGCGCGCTCGACGGCGGTCTGCGCGAGTGTGATGTAGCCCATGTTCGAGATCGACGGCTCGACGACGCACGCGAGCCCGATGCCTGCGATCCGCCCCGCCTCCCGCGCAGCCTCGACGCGCTTTCGGAGCTCGTCGTGTCCCGCGAGCTCGACCGCCCGGTCGAGGCAAGCCGCGTAGTCGCCCGAGTCGTAGAGGCCGCCGCTCGGCGTGCGGTACGGCATTTCGTCGGCGGGCACGAGGTTGCGTCGCGCGAGCTCGACAGGGTCGATCCCGAGCCGCCGGGCGGCGATTGCCATCACGCGCTCGAGGCCGAAGTAGAGCTGCGGGCCGCCGAAGCCGCGGTTCAAGCCCGAGGGGATCGTGTTCGTCAGCACGATCCTGTTCCGCGCGGCGACGTTCCGGACGCGGTACGCGCCGGCCAGCGACCCGTGCATGCGGTAGAGCGTTGCCGGCTCGGGAGCGCGGACGTAGGCGCCGACGTCCTCGAGGGCGTCGTAGCGGAGTGCGACGAGCTCGCCATCGGAGGTGAAGCCTGCCTCGAGCTCGGTGACCCGCCCGGTGGCGGTGGCGCTCGCGGCGAGATGTTCCAGGCGGTCCTCGGTCCAGCGGACGGGGACGCCGAGAGCGCGGGCGGCGAGACCGACGAGGACGACGTACGGCAGGATCGCCGCCTTGATGCCGAACGACCCGCCCGAGTCGGGCGGCGTCAGAAGCCGGAACCGATCCGCCCGAAGGCCGAGTGCCGCCGCCGCGACGCCGTGCAGGGTGAACGGCCCCTGGAAGTTGGCCCACGCGGTGAGGCGTCCCGCGGGCTCGTCCCAGTCGCAGACGACGCCGTAGCACTCGACCGGAAGGCAGGTGAAGCGCGGCACGCGGAAGGTCTGGCGGATGACGACGTCGGCGCGGGCGAGCGCGTCGTCCACGTCGCCGTAGTGGAAGCTGCGCTCGTGGATCACCTCCCCGGCAGTTGGCTCGACGACGGGCTCGAGCGGCTCGTAGTCCACGGCGACGAGCTCGGCGGCATCCTCGGCGAGGTAGCGGTCTTTCGCGACCACGACGGCGAGCGGCTCACCGACGTAGCGGGCCGTGCCGACGGCGGCCGCGTAGTGCGGCACCGGTGACTCGATCCCGGCCGGGAACGGCCGCGAGAGCGAGGCGACATCGTCGCCGGTGAGCACGCCGCGGACGCCCGGGTGGTCGAGCGCGGCCGATGCGTCCACGGCCACGCGCGCATGTGCGACCTGCGAGCGGACGATCGCCGCGTGCCAGGCGTGCGGAACCGGCTCGAGGTCGTCCATGAAGCGCCCTTTCCCGCGGAGCAGCGCCTCGTCCTCGACGCGCAGGACCGAGCGGCCGACCCACGTCTCGCGCTCGGTCGCCACTCCCACGGCGAGAATCTACTGTCGCGACCCAGCCGCCAGCGCACCCGGGTCGGACCGGATGCGTGCCGCCTCGATGAGCGGCTCGGCCGGGTAGCCCGCCTCGAGCGCCCGGAACGCGTCGATCACCGCCCGCGCGTCCCGGCGGTGCCGTTTGGCGGCGAGCGTCAGAGGCTCGCGCACTGCACCGCCGCAGTGGGCGCACGGGAACTGGATGTCGCTCATCAGCTTCGCCGCGCGCCCGTCGGGGAACATCCGCAGGAGCTCGAGGATCGTGGTCGAGCCGCGGATGTCCCGGCCGACCTCGTCGGACGCCGCCACGCCGGACGCCCGGAGCCCGGGAATCGTCCGGCGAGCGGCCTCCGACATGTGGCTACGTGCGCCCGGCGTACGCGATGACGCGATCGTCCGCGGGCTCCATGCGGACGGCGTTGCGCGGCAGCTGGTACCGCGCGAACGGCAGCACCACGATCTTCGCCTCGTCCCCGTGCCGGGCGAGCGCGGCGGCGAGCGCGTCGTCG
>Ga0070684_100005017_pt1 | contig 10113 bp, 7 predicted proteins | sample KBSC723LmetaG_FD_65653 | JGI IMG/M metagenome (GOLD analysis project Ga0070684, IMG submission 65653) | Corn rhizosphere microbial communities from Kellogg Biological Station, Michigan, USA - KBS C7.2-3L metaG | ecosystem: Host-associated > Plants > Roots > Rhizosphere ...
CCCTGTCAGCACAAGACGCACGGCTGGTGGGCGCACTACAACCACGGCCCGCGCTACATCGACAAGGGCTACGCGCGCCACTACCCGCACCGTGTCGCCGTGCTGGATCACGCCTTCGCGACGGTGATGAACACGCCCGCACCAGAGCTGGACACGGGGCGCATCACGATTCACGACCCCGGCAAGCGCGAACGGACCCCCGATCGACCGCTGGAGCCGCGCTACAAGAAGCTGTACGAGCAGATCATGTCCAGCCACACCTGCTCGCCGCTCGCGCTGAACTAGCGCAGCACTAGCGATCGATCAGGCCCGCAGGCAGCGGATCCGGCGGCGCGGCCGCCGCTTTCTGCGCGGGCGCGTCCTTGCCGCTCGCCACGCGCGAGCGCAGGCCCACCGCCGTTCCCACCCCGAGCATCGCCAGCGCGAGCCCGAGCGCCACGACCGCGCGCGTGCGCGCCGACGTCGGCACGCGCACGCGACGGCGCTGCGGCACCGGCGACGCTGATCGCCGACGACGAACCGGCGCGTTCTCTCCTTCGAAGCGCTGGACGCGCGCGCGCCGTCCGCCGCGCACGACGCCGGGCTTCACCAGCATCGGGATCGGCCCCGCCTCCGACGCGATCGCGCGCACGAAGCTCACCACCTCGCTGACGTGCAGCTTCGACGCGATCACGAAGTCGTCCAGCGTCGCGCCCATCTCCGCCGCCGAGGCGAAGCGCCGCCCGCGGTCGCGTTCGAGCGCGCGCATCACCGTGCGCTCCAGCGTCTCGGGCACGTCATCGCGGCTCGCCGACGGACGCGGGATCTCGCGTTCCATGATCTGCTTCACCGTGCCGAGATCGCTGTCGCCCGCGAACAGGTGCTGCAGCGTCAGCATCTCGTGCATGACGATGCCGAGCGCAAACAGGTCGACGCGTCCGTCGATCGCCTTGCCCTCCAGCTGCTCGGGCGCGAGGTAGGCGGGCTTTCCCTTTACCGTGCCTGACTTCGTTCCTTGCAGCGCGTTCTTGAACGTCGCCACGCCGAAGTCGAGGAGCTTCACCTCACCGGCGGGCGTCAGGATGACGTTCGACGGCGTCACGTCTCGATGGATCGCGCCCAGGGGCCGGTCCTGCTCGTCACGCAGATCGTGCACGCACTCGAGCGCGCGGCAGATCTCGCGCGCGACGAACGCCGCGATCGCCGGCGGCATCCGCTTGTTGGCGCCGCGCAGCGTGCGCAGCACCCGCGAGAGCGACGGCCCTTCGACGTACTCGAGCGCGAGGAACAACGTGCCGTCGTCCTCGCCGAACTCGTAGACCTGCACCACGTTCGGGTGGTGGAGCAGCCCGAGGATCTTGGCCTCGTCGACGAACATCCGGATGAACTCCGAGTCGCGGCCGTACTCGGGGAGGATCCGCTTCACGACGACGTCGCGCTTGAATCCGCCGGGACCGATCGCGCGCGCCTTGAACACCTGGGCCATCCCGCCGACACCCAGCGGGTGAAGCAGCTCGTACCGGCCGAGCGTGACGACGCCGTTCCGCATCCGACCGAACCGACCGTCCGCGCTGCGACGCCGCATCAACCTGTCAAACAGCATGAGCCCCAGCACTTCTCTTTCACGTTGCGTGCCACGTTTTGTGGCTGCCGCCGTCGAGTCCTGGGCCCCGCGGTTACGCTGACGTGACGCGGTCGCCAGCCCCGGTAACAACACGGCGGGATCTCCGGCATCGGAAATGCGTCTTAGTTTGGCTGTGATGGACGGCGAGAAGAAGAAGCTCAGGCTATCGTTCGGCTACCTCATCCTGGGTCTATGGGCCGTCCTGCTTGTCCAGCAGGTGCTGAGCGCATACCTCCGACCGAATCGGATCTCGTACAGCGACTTCAAGGTCGCGGTCGCGCAGAACAAGGTCGAGGAAACGGCGATCGGGAAGACCGTCATCCAGGGCCGGATGAAGGAACCGGACGCGGCCGCCGCCGTGCCCGCCCAACAGCAGCAAGGTTCGGAGCAGGCGCAGCCGAAGACCGATCAGCAACAGCAACAGCCGCCGAAGCCGGCCGCGCCGACGACGACCGACAGCATGAGCCGGAGCCGAACCGCGTTCGAGACCGTCCGCATCGACGATCCCGATCTGCTGAAGGATCTCGCCGCGCACGGCGTGAAGGCGACCGGCGTCGTGGAGAGCACCTTCTGGCGCGACGCCCTCGGCTGGCTGATCCCGATCGCGCTCATCGGCGCGTTCTGGATGTTGATGATCAGGCGCCTCGGCCAGGCGGGACAGAACGGCTTCATGACGCTCGGCCGCAGCAAGGCGAAGGTCTACATGGAGAAGGATGTCAACGTCCGGTTCACTGACGTGGCCGGCGTCGACGAGGCCAAGGAGGAGCTGCGCGAGGTGATCGATTTCCTGAAGACGCCGGCGCGCTTCGGCCGCCTCGGCGCCAAGCTGCCCAAGGGCGTGCTGCTCGTCGGGCCGCCCGGCACGGGCAAGACGCTGCTGGCGCGGGCCATCGCGGGCGAGGCCGGGGTCCCGTTCTTCTCGATCAGCGGCTCTGACTTCGTCGAGATGTTCGTCGGCGTCGGCGCGGCGCGCGTCCGCGACCTGTTCGAACAGGCCAAGCAGAAAGCGCCCTGCATCATCTTCATCGACGAGCTGGACGCGCTGGGCAAGGCGCGCGGCATGGGACCGGTCGCGCACGAGGAGCGCGAGCAGACGCTGAACCAGCTGCTCGTCGAGCTGGACGGCTTCGACGCGCGCGTCGGCGTGATCCTGATGGCGGCGACCAACCGGCCGGAGATCCTCGACCAGGCGCTGCTGCGCGCCGGCCGCTTCGATCGTCACGTGCTGGTCGACCGGCCTGACAAGCCCGCGCGGCTGGAGATCTTGAAGCTGCACGCGCGCAAGGTGTCGATCGAATCGACCGCGGATCTGGACGTCATCGCGGCGATGACCGCCGGGTTCGTCGGCGCCGACCTGGCGAACATCATCAACGAGGCCGCGCTGCTGGGTGTGCGCCAGAACAAGGACAAGGTCGGTCTCGCCGAGCTGCAGGAGGCGGTCGAGCGCGTCGTCGCGGGCCTGGAGAAGAAGAACCGCGTCCTGTCACCCGAGGAGAAGAAACGCGTCGCGTACCACGAGCTGGGTCACGCGCTGGTGGCGACGGCGCTGCCGGGCAACGACAACGTCCACAAGATCTCGATCATCCCGCGCGGCATCGCGGCGCTCGGCTACACGATGCAGCTGCCGACCGAGGATCGCTTCCTGATGACCGAGAGCGAGCTCGAGAACAAGGTCGCGACGCTGCTGGGCGGCCGTGCCGCCGAGGAGCTGATCTTCGACGAGGTCTCGACCGGCGCGCACGACGACCTCAGCAAGGCGACCGACATCGCGCGCAGCATGGTGAAGACGTTCGGAATGAGCCCGCGTCTGGGCCAGGTCAGCCTGGAAAAGGATCGTCGCGCCCTCATGCTGCCGTCGCCGATCGAGCCGGTCGCGCGCGTCGAGTACAGCGAGCAGACCGCCCGTGCCGTCGACGACGAGGTCCGGCGAATCATCGACGAGCAGCGCGAGCGCGTCGCCGAGATCCTGTCGCACCGACGCCAGGTCCTGGTGCGGGCCGCTCAGCTGCTGCTCGCGAAGGAGACGATCTCCGGCCAGGAGCTGCGGGACATGATGCAGGAATCGGAGCCCGAGCAGGACTCGAGCTCCGAACCCGCTGCTGTGCCAATCAGCTAGTCATGAGGGCTGGCCGCTCGAGGGCCGAGCGGCTGGCCATCGTGCTGCGCGCGCTACTCGGCGGGCGCTTCGTCAGCGGGCGGCGCCGGCTGTTCTTCTTCAGCGGGCGCGTCCGTCTCGTCGAACTCGAGAGCGGCCGCTGCTCCTCCAGCGCCAGCCGTGCCTGCACCACCGGTCATGCCGCCGCGGCCACCGTTGCGGCCGCCACGTCCGCCAGCGGCCATGCCGCCGGTGCCCGTGAAGCCACCGCGTCCACCGGCAGCCATGCCGCCGGTGCCGGTGAAGCCGCCGCGTCCGCCAGCGGCCATGCCGCCGGTGCCCGTGAAGCCACCGCGTCCACCGGCAGCCATGCCGCCGGTGCCGGTGAAGCCGCCGCGGCCACCGCCGCCTGTCGCGCCGCCGCGGCCACCGCCGCCTGTCGCGCCGCCGCGGCCACCGCCGCCTGTCGCGCCGCCGCGGCCGCCGCCGCCAGTCGCGCCACCGCGGCCACCGCCGCCCTGCGCGCCACCGGTGCCCGTGAAGCCGCCGCGACCGCCGCCGCCCTGCGCGCCACCGGTGCCCGTGAAGCCACCGCGGCCACCGCCGCCCTGCGCGCCACCGGTGCCCGTGAAGCCACCGCGGCCGCCGCCGCCGAAGTTGCCCGCGGTGCCTTGATTGCCGCCCGCGCCGGGGCTGCCGGTGCCGGCCGTGCCGGGACCGCCGGTGCCAGCCGTGCCCGTCGTGCCCGCGGTGCCTTGATTGCCCGAGCCAGCCGCGCCGGTCGTTCCACCATGGCTCGTCGATCCGCCCGTGCTGCCGGCGTCGTCGCCGCCTTCCGTTCCACCGCATCCGGGAACAGCAAGAACGATCGCGATCGCGGCGCTCCCACCGAGCGTCAACCAGAGATAGGAATTATGGCGGCGTGTCATGGAATGTCCCCCGCAGTTGGTTGCGGTATCAGAGGGGGACACCCCTACTTGTCATCAAAAAAAGTTATTGCTCCGACATGCCGCGGACATTCGCGCGCGGAAACCTTCTCACCGCGGTGGGCTCGAACCCGTTCAATGTCCGAGGATGATCGGTTCCAGCGCGTTCCAAGCGGTTCCGATCAGGATCGCGAATGTCCATCGCCAAGCCAACGATCGCATCGTCGTCCCTCCATCCGGGGTGCCGGAATTCCCATTGCAGACAGGGTGCCAGCTGACCGGCGATGAGACGGCAAGTCATGTTCGACATTTGCGCGACGGCAAAATCCACAACGTTCCGGACCGGTGACCTTGCTGTTGGCTGCGTTACCTCGCGGCGAGCGCGGGTCGACGCCGCATCAAGGAGTTTTTACACTCGATCCCTGACCCATCTTGTTTCGTGCCAAGTCGGCGTTAATTCTTGGGAACCGGGTCTCGCCGAATGAACAGTACGAATTTGCCTTCAAGTTCCGGCACGGAACTGGCGTCGTCCAAGAACTCGCTCGACGTCCTGCTGGTTGACGACGAACCTGACATCGAGCTGCTCGCGGGGGAGGCGCTGCGCGATGCCGGCCACATCGTCACCGCCGTCAAGGACGGAGCCGAGGCGCTGGAGCTGGTGAAGGCGCGCGCATTCGATCTGATGATCTGCGACATCCGCCTGCCGAAGCTGGATGGCCTCTCGCTGTTTCGCCAGACGCGCCAGCAGTCACCGGAGACGACGGTCATCTTGATGACCGCGTTCGCGGCGGTGCAGGACGCGGTCGCCGCCGTGAAGGAAGGCGCGGCCGACTACCTCACCAAGCCGTTCGAGATCGACGAGATCACGCTGCGCGTGAAGCGCATCGCCGAGCATCGCGCGCTGCTGCGCGAGCTCGACATCGCGCGCGCCGAGCTGGCCAAGGACGGCATCAGCGACGTGATCGTCGGCCGCTCGGTGCAGATGCTGCGGTTGCTGGACCGGGTCAACACGATCGCGCCCAGCCACGCGCCCGTCCTGCTGCAGGGTGAGAGCGGCACCGGCAAGGAGCTGGTCGCGCGCGCGCTGCACGACCGCGGCGCCCGGCACGGCAAGCCGTTCGTCGCCGTCAACTGCGCGGCGTTCCCGGAGACGTTGCTCGAAGCCGAGCTGTTCGGGCACGAGCGCGGCGCGTTCACGGGCGCCGTCAAGAAGCGCGACGGCCGCTTCCGGGCCGCACACGGCGGCACGCTGCTGCTCGACGAGGTCGCGGAGATGTCGATGCCCGCGCAGGCCAAGCTGCTGCGCGTGCTGCAGGAAGGCGTGATCGAGCCCCTGGGCACGAACGAATCCGTGCGCGTCGACGTCCGCGTCATTTCGGCGACCAACCGGAACCTGAAAGAACGCGTGAATGAGGGCCTGTTTCGCGAGGATCTCTACTACCGGCTGAACGTCCTGAACATCGACATCCCGCCGCTGCGCGAGCGGAAGGGCGACCTGCCGCTGCTGGTGCAGTTCTTCCTCAAGAAGCTGGGAAAGGCGGGCGTCACGTCGCCGCGGCTGTCACAGGCGGCGTGGACGGCGCTCTCGCAGTTCGCGTTCCCGGGCAACGTGCGCCAGCTGGAGCACGCCATCCAGCACGCGATAGTGCTGGCCGTCGACAGCGACATCGACATCCAGCACCTGCCGCGCGACATCGCCCACGCGGGTGACGTCGTGCTGGCCGGCTCCCCCCTGCCCCGCCCGCTGGGCGCGGCGCTCAAGGAGTTCGAGCGCGAGTACCTGCTGCGCGCCCTGGCCGAGGCCGACGGCAAGCGTACCCTGGCAGCCGAGATCCTGGGCATCTCGCGCAAGAACCTCTGGGAGAAGCTGCGCATGCACGGCTTCTCCGACAGCAGCAACGGGCCGTAGGCCCGTCGGGCCGCGGCGACGCGCTATTCGTGGTGCGCGGGCGGGCCGGCGCCTTCCGGCACCGCGATCTCGGGACCTTCGGTGCTGGGCACGTGCGACGGCAACGACATCTCGTTGCGCGTCCACAGGTCGCCGAACACGCCGAAGATCATCACCAGCATGAACACGAACGACGTGACGAACACGATCCGGTTCGTCCCGCCCGCCTCGTTCATGTGCATGAAGATCCAGATGACCAGCGACGCCTTGAACGTCGCGATGCAGAGCGCCAGCGGCAGGTTGACGGACCCGAGATCCTTGTAACCCGTCCACACCGTCAGCCCCGTGCACGCGAGCAGAATCGCCCACACGACGAAGTACGGCGTCGCGCTGTGGCTGTGATGCCCGTCCTTCGCGTGTGCAGTTTCCTTTGCTGCGTCGGCCACGTGTTGTCTCCGTCAGATCAGATAAAGGAGCGGGAAGAGGAAGATCCACACCAGGTCGACGAGGTGCCAGTAGAGGGCGCCCAGCTCGACGGGAACGTAGTAGTCCGGCGTGTAGCGGCCCTTCAGGATCCCCTTCAGCACCCAGATCAACACCGACATCCCGACGATGACGTGGAAGGCGTGCAGCCCGGTCGTCAGGAAGTAGATCGTGAAGTACATGTTCGCCGCCGGGTACTGCATCAGCTCCTCGGCGCGGAACCACTTGCCCGGCAGCTCGCCGACCTCGAACTTGTGAGCGTACTCGAGGTACTTGATACCGAGGAACCCGAACGCGCACAGGATCGTGAACACCAGCAACCCGATCGCCAGGTTCTTCTTGCCAGCCCTGACCGCCCACAAGGCGAGCGCGACGGTCAAGCTGCTCGTGATCAGCACGATCGTGTTCGTCGTGCCGAGGGTGATGTTCAGGGCGCGCGAACAGTGGTGGAACGTCTCGTGATAGAAGTGCCGGTAGACCGTGTAGCCGAGGAAGAGGCCTGCGAAGAGCAGGACTTCCGTCCCGAGGAACAGCCACATGCCCAGGCGGGCGGCGTGGTCCTGCTTCTCGATCGACTCGAAGTGGTCCGCCAGGTGCGGGTGGTGCGCGCGCGCGTGTCCGTCAGATGACGACATGCTCCACCTCCTCTCCCGGCTCCTGGTAGGTGTGCGGATCCTGCGTGATCACGATCGGCTTGGTGAAGTTGTGCTTGTCGGGCGGCGAGGTGGTCATCCACTCGATGCCGCGCGAGTGCCAGGGGTTGTCGCCCGCGATCTCACCGCGCATCAGCGCGTAGATGAGGTAGATGGCGATGATGATGAATCCGAACGCCAGCAGCGACGATCCGGCGGTCGACGCGACGTTCAGGGCCTGGAAGCGCTCCGGGTACATGTAATAGCGACGGGGCATGCCCGCGTTGCCCGCGAGAAACTGCGGGATGAAGGTGGTGATGAAGCCGAGCACGATGAACGACGCGGAGACCATTGCCCATCCCTCGTGGTACTTCTTGCCGAACATCTTCGGGAACCAGTAGTGGATGGCGATCAGGAAGCCCATGATGACGGCGCCGACCATGATGAAGTGGAAGTGCGCGACGACGAAGTAGGTGTCGTGCCAGTGCACGTCCAACGACACCGTCGCGACGGCGATGCCCGTCATGCCACCGAACACGATGAAAAATAGAAAACCGCAGATGTAGACGAACAGCGCGTTGACCGCGATGGCGCCCCGGTACAGGGTGCCGACCCAGTTGAACACCTTGATGGCCGTGAACACGCCGACGAACATCGAGATGACGGCGAACGCGCCGTTGTCGAACGGCGACTGACCCGAGACGAACATGTGGTGGCCCCAGGCGAAGAAGCCGACGAACGCGATACCCAGCGACGAGTACGCGATCATCTTGTAGCCGAACACGTTCTTGCGGGCGACGGCCGCGATGGCGTCGCTGATGACGCCCATCGACGGCAGCACCATGATGTAGACCGCCGGGTGCGAGTAGAACCAGAAGAAGTGCTGGAACAGCACCGGGTCGCCGCCCTTGGTGGCGTCGAACAGGCCGAAGCCGCCGATCTTCTCGATGCCGACCAGCATGACCGTCAGGCCGATGACCGGCGTCGCCAGCACCTGGATGATGCTGGTCGCGTAGATCGCCCAGACGAACAGCTGCATCCGCATCCAGGTCATCCCGGGCGCGCGCAGCGTGTGGGTGGTGACGATGAAGTTTAGGCCGGTCAGGATCGACGAGAAGCCGAGGACGAAGATCCCGAGCACGACCGGGAACACCGTCATCGGCGTGGTGGTGCTGTACGGCGCGTAGAGCGTCCACCCGGTGTCGGTGCCGCCCATGACCATGCCGGCCACCGCCAGAGTGGCGCCCGTCCAGTATAGATAGAGCGACAGCAGGTTCAGCTTCGGGAACGCGACGTCCTTCGCGCCCAGCATCAACGGCAGCAAGAAGTTACCGAACACGCCCGGGATGGCCGGGATCATGAACAGGAAGATCATGACCACGCCGTGGAGCGTGAACATGCGGTTGTAGGTGTTGGCGCCCATGATGGTCGGTCCGGGCGTCAGCAGCTCGAGCCGGATCGCCATCGCGAAGATGCCGCCCACCAGGAAGAAGAACAGCACCGACGCGAAGTACATCAGCGCGATGCGCTTGTGGTCGAGGGTCAGCAGCCACGACCGGATCCCGCGATCCGCGTTCAGGTAGTTCACCGCCGGGTAGACGGGCTTATTTTCGCTGGGCTGGCTGGCCACTGGGCTTGACTGGCTCATACGTCGCTTCCTTGGAGGGAAGGTTCTCGAGGCTCGTGCTGCGCAACGACTTGATGAACTCCACGAGCGCAGCGGCTTCCGGTGCCGCCAACCGTCCCTTGTACGTCGGCATTACGGGTTTGAAACCCTTCACGACCTTGCCGCGCGGATCGATCATCGAATCCGTCAGGTAGGCCTCGTCGGCGATGATTGACTCGCCGTTCTCCAGCGTCTCGCGCCGGAGGTACAGGTCGAGCCAGGTCGGCCCGATGTGCGGCTGGCCGTCGAGCGAGTGGCAGCGCAGGCAGCCCTCCGCCATCGCGACCTTCTTGCCGTAGTCGACGATGGCCCCGCGCTGGTCGCCGCCGTCGTCGCCGCCGGTGTCGACGCGCTCGGCGAGGCCAGCCTTCTGCTCGGCCATCCAGGCGTCGAACTCGGGCGCCGCCATGACCACGACCTCGCCCCACATCTGCGAGTGCCAGGTGCCGCAGTACTCGGCGCACAGGATCTGGTAGCGGCCCGGCTTGGTCGCCTCGAACCAGGTCTCGGTGTAGCGGCCGGGCAGCACGTCCTGCTTGATGCGGAAGTCGGGGACGTAGAACGAGTGCAGCACGTCGCGGCTGGTCATCAGCAGGCGCACAGGCCGGTTGGCGGGGACGTGCAGCGTGCCGATGGCGTTGGGGCCGCCGCCGCTGTCCGCGTAGGCGAACTTCCACATCCACTTCTTCGCCATCACGTACACGTCCATCGTGTTCTTGGGCGGCGTCGTGTACCAGATGTAGTCCTTGAAGCCCTGGACGAACCAGAGCAGGAAGAAGAACAGCGGCACGCCGATGACGGCGATCTCGAACTTGACGCT
>Ga0070684_100005018_pt1 | contig 10113 bp, 9 predicted proteins | sample KBSC723LmetaG_FD_65653 | JGI IMG/M metagenome (GOLD analysis project Ga0070684, IMG submission 65653) | Corn rhizosphere microbial communities from Kellogg Biological Station, Michigan, USA - KBS C7.2-3L metaG | ecosystem: Host-associated > Plants > Roots > Rhizosphere ...
CTCGCCCTCTTCCGCCTTAGTTGATAACTCCGGGCTTCATTACTGTTCAATGCCCGAACTATGAGGGGACGGTGCAGGCCGGATGTCCGCGCCGTTCCTGTTACCCAAGTCCAACTCGTTGATTTAGGTCAATCCAATTTCGCAGAGTGCAGCTATTGTTTTTATGGGGTCCTTGGGACGGGCAACTTACCTAGGAGATCGCCAATGTTGAAAATAGTAGCGGCCGGAGTAACTGCACTCTTCGTCACTGCATCCCCGATTGCCTACGCGCAAACCCCTTCTGCTGCGACACCCGAACGATTAAATCTAGCGGACCGGAATACACTGACGGACATGCGGATTGATCTGGTGAAGGCCGCGCTGCAACTGACACCTGATCAACAAAAATACTGGCCGGCTATAGAAAGCGCCATTCGTGCCAGGGCGGAGGATCGGAAAGCCCGTCTTGCAAAAATCGCTGAAACAGTGGGTAAACGCGTCGACGAAAGTCCTGTCGAAATCATGCGCAATCGTGACCCCATTGCCTTTTTGCAACGACGCGCCGAAGCATTGGCTCAACGATCAGCCGATTTGGATAAACTCGCCGAGGCGTGGCAGCCACTCTACAAAACTCTTAGTCCCGAGCAGAGGCAGCGCATGGCGGCCCTCGCGATCTTTGTACTCAACGATATGAGCGATGTCGTAGAACAGCGTCGTGCGCGGTCTGAGGACGAAGACTGGAGCGCGACTGTCCGGTAGTTTTGGCTAACTCCCCGATCTTGCGGATCGAGCAAAGTTTCTAGCTCGGTTTGCGATGGTGTTGCATGAAGGGGCGGCGTAGGCCGGATGTACGCCGCGCCGTCCCAACAAACCCAATCTCCGCTATTGGAGCAAGCAGACATCACAATTCCGATTGCGGGGTCTAAACAAAGTTTCGCTCCAGAAAGCAATTCAGCTCATTTGTTACAACTGCAGCTACATCAGGACCGCAAAAATGCGCCCGGACTTGCGAGTGCAATGAAACATTCAAACGAACTACCGTCCGACGCCATGTCTACTTTGGGCACAAAGTGGAAATTCCAATCGAAGCTCCGCATGTCCGCTTTTAGGGGTAAAGCGGACATGTCCCCTAATGACCCAAAGCGAACAGTATTGGACCTCGGTCCAATCGCCTGAGCATCTTGCGCGGGTACAATTTCTCGAACTGCCGGTAATAGAGCCTCATGAACCCGAAGCTAATTATTGCCCTCTTGGTGATCACCGCCGTGCCGCTCGGCTTTTTCAGCCTGCGCACACACCAAGTGACCAAGGCAGATGCACAAAAGGTCGTCGAAATTATCAGTGGAGATAAGGCCAAGACCCAATCCTATTGCGATATGACCAAGCTCGATGAGCAGATCAAGCAGGCTAAAGAGAAAAAGGACAGTAAAACTGTCAATGAGTTGTCCCAGAAATTGGATTTATTGGAAGAAAGACTGGGTCCCGAATATGTCGCACTGATGGACGGGCTTGAGGACATCGATCCGAAATCTGACGTCGCTCAGCAGATAGAGTCGATACTAGATGACCTATACGACAACTTGTGTGGAGGGTAGTGGCGGGCTCGCACCTCACGAAGTAGTTGCTTCGCCACTGTGACAGCCGACCCGAGCCGCGGCCAAACCAAGGAGGCGTCCTATGAATTTTGTAGAAGCGATCAGCTCATGCTTCCGCAACTATGCCAATTTCTCAGGTCGAGCAGTTCGTTCGGAGTTTTGGTACTGGTATATTTTCGTAGCCGTTGTTTTGATTGTGTTTGGTGCAATCAATGGATCACTTTATCCGGGACCGCTAGCGATGGGCCCCTTTAGCTACGTCACCATGGCGATCGTGTTGGCTTTGATTCTGCCCAGCTTGGCCGTCTCGGTCAGACGATTGCATGATATCGATCGCACAGGTTGGTGGGTCTTGATCGCGGTTACAGCCATCGGCATGCTTGTCCTGATCTACTGGGCATGCCTGCCAGGCACATCGGATCGTAACCGCTTTGGATAAATCGGGTCGTCTGCGGCATCGAAGTGCGACAAGGTGGATGTGTCAGCAAACGAACAATTCAAGGAGGTAAGGCCAGGCAATGAGACGGTGTTTCAAGTCGTGAAGGAATTAGCGAGGATATGAAAAGGTAATGCAGACAAGGTCGTTGCGGTGATCGGGGAACCCGTTTGGGTCGTCGTACTTTAAAGTGCGTGCTAACGATTGGGATGCGATCCGTGCAGGGGTATTCGTCTCGTTGACGTACATCAACGGACTGTCGCGTTTATCGTCCACAATACGGCCGTTGGTCTGGGCGCATCTCATCCTGGCCAAGTATCCTCAGTGAAGACATTCGCAACTTTTTTCCCTTTTTGGAGAATGACCTATGATGAAAACTATCATGGCAATTGGTACCGTAGTACTTCTCGCCGCGCCGGTCGCGATGGCACAGCAACGATCAGCTGGGGTCTGCGTGGCCGACATCAAGGCAAAATGTGCTGGAGTTCAGCCCGGCGAGGGCCGCATTAGAGACTGCGTTAAAACACACGCGGCAGAATTTTCAGACCCGTGTAAGGCTAGGCTGGCGCGGGTCGCCGAGATCACCAAAGCCTGCGCGGCTGATATAAAAGAAAATTGCGCTGGCAAGGAACGAGGTCGCGGTAGTGTTCGGACTTGCATCCAGAAGAGTATTGCCAACATCAAGAGCGACCAATGCAAGGAGGCGCTCGCGCAGGCTGTGGCTGGAGGAAAATAGAATCCTAAAACGCGGCGGGGAGTAAGATTGCGATCCGGCCTGCTCTTTGCCGGCGTGACTTTTGAGATGACCGCGCAGCGAGGCCCACCTTCGGGGTTGGTGTCAGTATTTGCTTTGATATCGTCCGGCAGGTCCTGAACACTTCAATGTCGGGCACGATGCCTTTTGCCTGTATTGGACGGCCGGACGCCGTGTAGTGGCTAGTTGCAGCGCGCCATTATCGGAGCCAGCGGGAAATCGTTCGCCCCGAGCCCGTGCCGAATGAGCGCGTGCCCAGGAGGGTCGCGCGTTGCTGATGCTGCAGGGCGCCAGCAACGACGTGGCGCCGCTACGACAACTTCTCCCGGCGACGACCCGGTCTTGGGTCAGGGGGCGAGATCGGGCACCAACTTTACGAGGAGTTCGGAGCCAGCAAGCTGGATAGCGTAGATTTCCAAAGTGTGCCGACCGATGAAGCGCAAAACGCCTGCTATGGCTTCTGGTGGTTGGATGCGGCTCGGGCCGCGCACGAACAGGCACAGGCAAGCGGACAAAACGCCGATGCCAAGAATGAAGGCGGCAAGATGGATCTGAGGAAACGAGAATTCCCTTTGTTCCTGCCAGACGTAGACCACCACGGCGACAAAGCAGGCCAGGAGGCGTATTTGGCTCGCGTTCTCTGTAATCGCGTGCTTGGACGGTGCCGAGTTTAGGACTGCGCCGTCCACGTCGGCAGATGATCTGCCGTCGACATACATGCGTTGGTATAAGCCGAAGAGTGCCCACAGCCACCCCTCCGCGCCGTAGTCGACAATATTCGCAGCTATCGGCAGCACCGCGAGAAGTACGGAGACGAGAAGGGCGAAGCCGGCCCAGTGATGTTGCGCAAGGATTTGCATATAGGGACGCGCAATGCGGATGAGTGCCAAGCTCAAAAGAATGTTCGGTGCCACCCAGGTCCAGCCGGCGTTCCAACTTTCGAGAAGGGTCAGGATGACTCCGAGCCAAATCCAGTTGAGAGGGACGGTCCGGGTCTGGGCGTAGCCCAGAAGGAAGAAAAACGTCGGGGCCGCGAGGCGTCCGAAAACGCTCCACCAGCGCTCGTCCTCCATAAAGAAATGACCGAAATGGCCAACTGAGACCGAGATGATTGCCACGGTTTTCAGCCAGTCGGCGTTGTCAACGGCGCGAGACGTGTGCGAATTTCGATGCGATGTGCTCGTCGAATTCATGCCGTCGTGCACTTCCTAAACCCACAGGAAAGCTGTTCCGCAAACTGTCAATCTCGCCCTACATTAGGCCACGCTTCGAATGACAAGTGCAGCGCAAATATCAGTTTCCTCGATAACGTTGGCATTAAATCGCCGCGGCCCACCATAATCAGGGGGCGCATGAACGACACGTAGATTTGGGGTTAGTTCGAATTCGAACGCGTCCAGGCCGAAGGGCAATCCCTCTCCAATGGATTTCAGCGCTGCCTCCTTGAGACTCCAAAGTTGCCAGAAAGTCCTCAGGCGGGCCAAGCCGCCTACCACTTTGACAGCCCGCACCTCGGCTTCCGAAAAGAACTGTTGAGCAAGTTCTACCGCCTCCAAGTTCCTCGTTTGATCTTCGAGGTCGACACCAATCCTGTGTGTTGACGACCACGCGCCGAAAAATCCGAACCGACAGGAGGAAAAACTAAACCAGACCTCGGGCAAATCTGGAAGGTAGGGACGCCCTTTCTCCGTCTCCTCGAAAGCGATCCGAGATAAGGGCCGTGGTGATCCGAGCGCGAAGGCGCCGCAATAGCGACGAAACGCACGCCTCTGTTTGAAATGAGCCTTGCCGTCTTCCGTTACAAAGCGGTCGGCTCTGTGCAGCTCAGTATCCGACAGAACTGATCCGCAACGCCTTGATGCCTCCGAATCGTGCGAAACCGGCGCATACATGACGTAAGCCGCATGACGCGCCGACGCCGGCGTCCAATCGCGTGCGCTGGCGGCGAACAGATTGTTGACCCACTCGCTATCGTCTCGCATCATCTGAGGTCATAAGTTTCGTAAACAGTCCCTTTCGTTGGTAGCTGCGTTCTCCAGAGCCCAGGATCTTTGCAGGCCCGTCTGGAGAGTTGTACCGGTCACGGGCTCCGCGGGGCTCCCCTCGTATGTAGCTGTGATCATGTTCATCTCTTTGAGGACCAGGGATAACGGTAAGAGCGTTGTGTCCCGCTCAATGACCGCGCCGCCCATCACCGTGGCGCCGAAGGCAACGGTGCAGCCGTCCCGAATGTGGGTTCGCTTCACCTTCAGCGTCATGTTCTCGAAGCTGTGAAACTGCAGGAAGCCGTCGATAACACAGTCATTGCCGAAGCTCACCGCGTTCCAGTCGGAGCACTGCAGTGGCCGAGCTACGATTGTCCTGTGGCCGATATGACATCCCATCCCCCGTAGGATGGGATTCGCGAGAATAGTCCCGGCGCAGAGCACGAGCGGACTCCTGCACCAGACGAAGAAGCAGTCCTGCGCGAAGAAATAGGCAAAGTGGCGCCAGGACCAGAAAGGGGTCGAGTGATCAGCTCCCCATTTGCTGCCGACGAGGGATTTCTTGATCGCGAGGGTGAACAGGATCAGATTGACTTCTACGAGGATCAGAGCAATTGCCGCGCTGGCGATTGGGTGTCCGCCCAATCGCAGCAAACAAATGTACAAAATCGGGAACACGATCATCTCGGTGATAGGCAGCATGCCGATGCCGACGAAGTCGAATAGGAAGACCCGGGTCAGGAAGAGGAGGAAGTCCGGCAGTCTGTGGGTTTCATTCTCAGCCTGAAATGACGCGCTCGCGAATTTCACGGGCGGATTTCCCGCCACTGTGATTGGCTCGCCAAGCCGCGACCGCATTTGTCGCCGGAACCGTATATCATTGCCCGGCGTGGAGACGCCTAGCAGAAAGTTGGACGGGAAATTCCCGTACTCCGCCACGCAATTGTTACCGCCGAAGAAATTCGGGGGCATATCGAGGTGGCGCAGTTTGAAATGCTCGGCGCCATAATCGAGCATATTCGTGAAACATCCATTGGAGAAGAACACTTGGGAGTCGGCGGTAGCAGCCTCCGGGACCAGGTTGAACATGACGTCGCACTCGGAGGCGCCAAACCGGGGGAAGTGCATCCCAGCGAGCGCCCTCAGGTACTGCCCAGTGATGGTCCAAGTCCACAGTCTCTGGATGCTGTTGAACCTCTTCATTCTGTACATCAGGAGAGCGCCCCTGAACCCGCGCGAGGGGTATAGACCCGGCGAAGCGGCCGTCCAGCGGATGAAGAGGCAGCCCAGCAAAGAGGTCACGACCATGGTGGCCCAGGTGGCGATGAACGCGTAAAGAGTCAGATGCCAGACGATCTCGAACAGCGGCGTCACCCTGAAATATTCCTCGGAAAGTTCAGCTGCTCCGGCGGGTACTAAGGCGCGGCAGAGCCAGAAGATGGCGGCGGTGGGGGCCACGATGAGCCAAAAGGATAGGAAGATCTGCATAAGGAAGTTGAGGGTCTCCAGTAGCCAGATCGGATACGCGTACTGGCAGACGATCGCGGTGCGCTTCAGCGCCGTGCAGCGGCCGCTGCGGCGCGCGGGAGCTCCTTCCCACATCTCCTGCGAGCCCACGTTGGTGAGGATGGGGGTGAACGGAGTGATCCACGTGCCGCGACCCACCGTCACATTGTTGGCGATAGCGGCTCGCATCCCGATCTTGCAACCGCTCTCGAGGTGAACAGGGCCGACGTGCAGGTGCTGCCCCGACCATTTGGTCGTTTGAATGTAGGCTCCAGTCTGAATGGCTACATCATCCTCGATGGACATCAAATCCAGGGGTCCGGATAGGTCAGCATCGTGCGCGCACTGAAGGTTATCGCCGACGGTTGCGCCGAGCTGCCGCAACGCGAATGACCTGAGCGGCGCGCTGCGATACATCGCAGCCAACGGCACGAGCACCATGTTCTCCATCCGTCCGATGCACCAGATTCGCAGATGCATCTTGCTCCACTTGGGGTACACACCCGGCGTCACATTGTTCTTGTAGATGTCACCGCCCAAGAAGAGCTTTATCATCATGACCCAGGGCAGGCTGACGAACGGCACGACGAGGCCACCCAGGTACAGGAAAAAGCTCGCGACGATGAACGCCCAGAGGCTGCCGGTCGCGAAGTCCGTCTCGACGTCAATGACGCCGAGGACGCCGAGCAAGACCACTAAGCCCGGGGAATACAACAAAGTTGCGAACAGGACCTGCAGGGTGGTGAAATATCCAATGGAGAGCACCTCCGCCGCGGCCTCGTCGCGCTCGGCGCTGTTCTCGTCGGATTTCACAGGGGCGGTAACGACCTTGGAGGCCTGCTGGAGCGCCCGCGGGCGTTTGGCCACCTTTCGAGCAGTGTTGCAGTCACTGAGCAGCGCCCGCACCTGCACCACCCATCCTGCAGTTTGCAGTTTCTGCGCCAAGCGCGCGATGAGGATCGAGTGCCCACCAGCCTCAGCGAATCCATCGTCCAATCCCAACGGCGTCTCGAACACGGCCCGGCAGATCGACAGCACTTCCTCACACTCGGGATCCATGCCCGCTTCGGCAGCAGGCACCTTGACGTCCCCCTCCGGTGTGTCGCGCGCACTGGCCGGTGTGTCCCAACGAATGTCCTCAGCCTCCGGCTCGGCGTTTCTCAGTAGATGAGATAGGTTTGGTAAGCACTTCCGATCGATCTTCCCTGAAACCGGTTTCATAACGAATTTTTCTACCAGGAAGATCCTCGTCGGGACCGACGGCGCCGGAAGTTGTTCGGCCAGTGTCGCCCTCACCCGGGCGGCCCACTTCGCCGGCGCAGGAGCGACCACCGAGATCTCTCCTTCGCAGACTGTAGGTGCGGCAACAAAGGCGACCAGCGTCTCGTTCTGGTAATCCAAAACGGCGGCCTCAATCTCACTGAACTGCGTCTGGAGAATATCCTCAACGGCCTGCGCCTCAACGCGATGCCCGCGCACTTTGAGCTGCGTGTCGATTCGGCCGAGGAAGTGCACGCGCTGCGTTTGGATGTCGATTTTGCATTTGTCCCCGGTGCGGTAGAGGCGGCCGAACCCAGGGTGCGTGATGAACTTCTGCGCGGTTTGCTCCGGCAAGTTGCGGTACCCGCGTGCAACGTGCACCCCACCGATACAGAGTTCTCCAACCTCGCCGTGGGGCAGTGGTTGGAGTTGATCGACCTCCAGGATGACGTAGGTGACGTTGGCAAATGGCGAGCCAATTGTGATGGGTTCCCCCGACCGCAAGCTCTGGCGGCTCGTGTCGCTGCTCGCCTCCGTGGGACCGTAGGTGTTGACGATCTGGCGTCTGGCCCTGGTCCAAGGCTCCACGAGCGCGCTAGGGAACGCTTCGCCCGCCGGAACGATGTAGCGGCACAGCGGATAGGGCAGATCTAATTCCGGTGTTGGTGTAAGGGTAGTGAGCAGCACCGGAGGACAGAAGAGCACCGTAACCTCAGCTTGGCGGAGAACGGGGACGAGGTCCGGGCCGGATCGGATTTGCTCCTTGGTCAGCATTACCACAGCGCACCCCGACACCCAGGCGCTATACATCTCTGGGATGCTGCCGTCGTAGCCCAGCGACGAAATAAGTGAGGTTGCGTCCATGCCCGGAAGGAGATCGAAGTAATCGGCATAGCTCAGGGCCAGGTTCACGTAACCTGCGTGCGGACATTCCACGCCCTTAGGCATCCCAGTGGTGCCGCTCGTGTAAAAGATGGTCGCAAGGCGCTGCGTGGGGTCGTCCAGCCAAGGCGGCGGTTCTCTTTGGGGCACCCTCTCCGGCAACGTCAGGACGTCGAGCGTCGGCAGGTCGCGAAACTTGTCTTGCCCCCGCGTGAGAATAACTACCGGCCGTGCGTCGTTGAGCATGTGGGTGATCAGGGCGTCGGGCATGGTGGTATCGAGGACCATCACGGTGCCGCCAGCCTTGAGAATGCCGAGGTGGGAGGCCACGATTTGCCAGTTGTCTTGCGACATGGCCACGGCCACGATCTGGTCGTGGCCTGTGAGAAAGGGAGAAAGTGCGGCGGCCACGCTTTCCGCTCGCGCGTCGAGCTCAGCGAAGGTCAGGGATTCTCCGGTGTGGGGAATCTGTAAGGCCGTGAGATGCGGAAACTTCTCGGCGGAGCGGCTGAAGACCTCCGTGAGCCACCGGACACCTTTCTGATGCGGTACGTTCATTAGGGGACGGTCGCCGAAGACATCCGCCAAGGTGTATTGGCAGGTATCCGCCTGCCCATGCGGCACCTTCTCCGCCGCCCAAAGGTACCGCCTCCAAGCCACAAACGTCAGCGCAAAGAAAACCGCGAGAACAGTTGTTGCAAAAATTGCCGCCAAACTCTTCCTCACATGCTCGTAAGTCTAGACTCCCAAGTTCTTAGAGACTCCCAAGTTCACAGAGACACTTGGGTCTTGTCATCAAACGCCAAAGTTGCCGGCTGGTTGAGCATGGCGAAAATATCACGTTTTAATCGAAGTATCGCTGTAGCGTTCCAGTTCGGCGGACGTCTAAGGTAACGCAATGGGGTCCACCGCCCAACAGTTTGGAGTGCCGCAATTTCAGGGGGATTACATCGAGACCCTCCTTCTCCAAGAGTTTTATGAGAGACGGCTGATTTCGATCGACCACGACTAAATTCGGATTGATGCTGAATGCATTCATGTCAATCCAATCGCTGCCAATGCATTTGGACAGATAGTCGGCATCATATCTGTCTGTGTTCTCCATCGGTGCACTGTAAATGACTTTCCACTGCTTCAAAATTTTCGGCAGGGTGTCGTCGCTAACACGAGCAGGATTGGCGAGGAGCAAGCCCGGGCGTAAGGCCACAATGGTCGAATCAATATGGCTGCCGTAGTAAACATCCTTGAGGAAATGAACCCGATATTCGTCGCCTAGAATCGACTGTAGCCAATGTCCCCCCAATTCGTTACCCGTAGCGCTGACCAGATAGACTAAATCTCTACCAAAACGCAGAACGTTAGCTGCATCAAAGGCCGGCTCATCGTTGCGTGGCGTGGGCTTGTTTAGATCAACGCCTTCGAAGAGTGAGTCCAAAAGCATGGGCTTGGGGGCGCTGTACCACTTTGCGCCTGACTTCATATACTCCATCAGCAACGTGCGATAGCTGAACGTTTCCTGGGCGCGGCTGCGGATGACATTGGGCGTCTCGATTATGTGGTCACCTATGACCAACAAAACATCGCGGGGACAATAGTTGTAGTACCCCTGAGCTTCCCAATGGATCGTGGAAAATTTGCCATCGTGCGGCCAGGTGTCCGGACGTTTGACGGTGATGCCCAAGCCTTCCAGGATTTTGGCAAATCCATTCAAATCCT
>Ga0070684_100005019_pt1 | contig 10109 bp, 9 predicted proteins | sample KBSC723LmetaG_FD_65653 | JGI IMG/M metagenome (GOLD analysis project Ga0070684, IMG submission 65653) | Corn rhizosphere microbial communities from Kellogg Biological Station, Michigan, USA - KBS C7.2-3L metaG | ecosystem: Host-associated > Plants > Roots > Rhizosphere ...
TTGGGTGGCGTGTATTATTTGTGCGCTGGGACTCGCCGGAGAGTTACAGGCGCAGTTCGGGCCCCCGCCTGCATCGGGCCAAACGCCCAGAGTTCAGCCACTTCCAACTTCCGGCCGACCTTCAGCGGGCAGCGTGTCAACCACGCAGGTGCCTCCGGGATCAAATTCGACCATTCAGCCGACGACCCAAGTTCAAGGCGCGTATCAGGGGAGCGCTGCGCATGGAACCCCGGATCCGAAGGTTCTTTCGCTCACCCTAGAGGACGCGATCAAACGAGGCCTGCAATACAATTTGGGGGCCATTGGGGCAGGCGAAGCCGCTCGCCAAGCCCGCGCACAGCGTCTGGCCGCGGCAGCACAAATGCTTCCGGATATTTTCGGCAACGTGAGAGAAAGCGTACAAAAGATCAATCTGGCAGCCCAAGGCTTCCGAATCACCGTGCCGATCCCTGGATTTCGATTTCCAACCGTGATCGGCCCTTTCAATAACTTCGATGCGAGAACCAGTGCGACCGAAAGCCTGAGCTTTACCAGTTTCCGCAACTGGCAGTCCAGCCGCGAGGTTGCGCATTCAGCGGAATTGTCGCTGCAGGATAGCCGTGATTTGGTGGCTCTGGCGGTTGCCGGCACATACTTGCAAATAATCGCATCGGCGGCGCGAATCGATACGGCAAAGGCGCAGCTCGATACAGCCCAGGCTGTATATCAGCAGGCTGTAGACCGCAATAAGAGTGGGCTGAATGCCCGCATCGACGTGAACCGAAGCCTGGTGGAATTCCAGAGCCAGCAACAACGACTGACATCGTTGACCAACGACTTGGAAAAGCAAAAGCTCGCGTTAGCCCGCTTGATCGGGTTGCCGATGGCCCAAACGTTTGTGTTGACAGACACGGTTCCGTATCGCGAACTTTCCCTTCCGAATGTTGATGACCTGGTACAGCGCGCTGTCACCGACCGGGCAGACGTGCGGGCCGCTGCGGCACAACAGAAGGCGGCTGAGCTATCCAGAGGCGCGGCGGTTGCCGAATATCTTCCGGCGCTTGAGCTCAACGGCGACTACGGCGTGTTGGGAGTGACTCCTACCAATCAGGCACATGGGACGTATACCGCGGCGGGCGGGATACGAATCCCAATCTTCCGCTCAGGCCGAACTCGAGCCGATATCGAACAAGCCGACGCGGCTCTGGCCCAGCGTAAGGCCGAATATGAGGACCTAAAGGGACGAGCCGAACAGGATGTGCGCGTCGCGGTGTTAGATCTTTCCGCCGCTTCGCAACTGGTTAAGGTCGCCGATTCCAATCGAGCGCTGGCTGCCGATACGCTCGATCAGGCCCGGGACCGTTTTCGTTCCGGGGTCGCGGATACGATCGAGCTGGTGCAAGCCCAAGAATCTGTCGCGACGGCCGAGCAGGACTACATCAGCGCCGTATTCGCGTCTAATCTAGCCCAAGTAAGTCTCGCGCGAGCAATTGGACAGACGGAAAAAGGCATCACGAGCTTGCTGCAAGGAAAGTAGATATGCCAAACGACCGAATGACTTACGCGTCGGAACATGAGATCGAGGAGCTTCGCGAGGAAATTCGCCATCTTCGTGAAGAACAAGAGAAAGTCCAAGAGAAAGCACACAAGGAAGAAAATGAGGATGACAACAAGGCGAAGGACGACGAACACAAGCCCGAGGAAACGAAGCAGCCCCATCCGTTCCGCAAGATCCTTCTGATCATTCTCGCCCTCGTATTGGTCGCAGTTGGCATCGCGTACTGGCTGTATTCCCGCCACTTCGAAGATACCGACGATGCTCAAGTGGATGGCCACATTAATGGGATTACGGCCCGCGTTTCCGGTACAGTCACGGGCGTCTACGTGGAAGAGAATCAGTTCGTCAAGGCCGGACAGATTCTGGTGGATTTGGATCCTCGCGATAACAAAGTAGCTGTCGCCGTCGCGCAGAGCCAATTGGCCCAGGCGCAAGCCGAAAGCCAAGCGGAGCGGCCGAACGTTCCGGTCACTGAAACCAACACCAGAACGGCAATCGCCACTGCGGCTGGCGATGTCGCAAATGCGGAAGCCGCCGTGGCCGCGGCAGATCACAATTACGAAGCGGCGCTGGCCAAAGTGAGCGAATCGGAGGCGAATAGCGCCAAGGCCCAGGCCGATGTGGAGCGCTATCGTCCCTTGGCGGCAAAGGACGAAGTGCCTCGCGAACAGTTTGATCAGGTGGTGGCAAATGCGAAGGCGCTAGCCGCGACAGTAGCGGCGAATCAGGCCACCGCAGGGGCAGCTGCCCGCGAAGCCGATCAGGCGCGTGCTCAGCTTACACAGGCGCAGCAACGTGCCGAAGAAGCCAGGCTGAACGCCCCGCGGCAGATAGAAATGCAGCGAGCCAACGTCGCGGTTCGCCGAGCCGGTATCGAAACCGCACGTGCGCAGCTCGATCAGGCCCGCCTGAATCTGTCCTATGTAAAGATCCAGGCTCCGGTGGATGGGATCGTCGCCAAGCGGGCCGCTGAAGTTGGCCAACACGTCGAGCCGGGCCAGCAGGTGGTCCTGATCACCCAGATTGACGACCTGTGGGTAACCGCGAACTTCAAGGAAACGCAGCTTCGGCGGATGAGGCCTGGTCAAAGTGTTCGTCTCTCTGTCGACGCTCTTAAGGCAGATTTCGACGGATACATTGAAAGTCTCCCGGCCGCCAGTGGGGCAGTGACCAGCTTGCTGCCTCCGGAGAATGCCACCGGCAACTTCGTAAAGGTTGTACAGCGGCTGCCTGTGCGGATTCGATTCAAACCCAATCAGAACGGGCTCGATCGACTGCGTCCCGGAATGTCGGTTGAGCCCAAAGTACGAGTCGAATAGCGGCCGGAAGCACGTCCATGGCGAACGAAGAGACGGTGGGGTTTCATCCGGGTCACAATCCTTGGGCTGTCGCCTTGACGGTGACCATCGCCACCTTCATGGAAGTGATGGATACGTCCATCGCAAATGTGGCCCTTCCCCACATCGCAGGCGGGCTCTCCGCGGGACAAGACGAATCGACCTGGGTGCTTACCAGTTATCTGATCTCCAACGCGATCGTCCTGCCGATGTCGGCGTGGTTTAGCGAGCGGTTTGGCCGGAAGCGTTTCTACATGTCGTGTGTAGCTCTATTCACGATGAGTTCCTTCCTTTGCGGGTTGGCGCCAAGCCTCGGAATGCTTGTATTGTTTCGCGTGATTCAAGGGATCGGCGGCGGCGGGCTCGGTCCCAGCGAGCAAGCGATTCTTGCAGATACATTTCCTCCCGCGAAACGCGGAATGGCATTTGCGGTGTACGGCATGGCGGTTGTACTTGCCCCCGCCATCGGACCCACCTTGGGAGGATGGATTACCGATAACTACAGTTGGCGCTGGATCTTCTACGTGAATGTCCCGTTCGGGCTGCTGTCTCTCTTTCTAACTAGCTTCATGGTGCAAGATCCTCCTCACATGGTGAAAGCCAAAAAGGAGTCTAGGCGACATCCCATCGATTTCGCTGGCCTCGTATTGGTTGGCACTGGCCTCGGAGCATTACAAGTGGTCTTTGACAAAGGCCAACGTAACGATTGGTTCAGTTCGCCCTTGATCACCTTTTTCACAGTTGTATCGCTCGTGGCGTTAGTTAGCTTCGCGATTAGGGAGTGGAACAACAAATATCCGATCTTGAATCTGCGTCTACTGCGCAATTCGAATTTCGCCGTGTCTAACCTACTGATGCTGATGTTGGGGGCAACCCTCTACGGCACCACGGTGCTGATCCCCCAATTCTTGCAGACCCAAATGGGCTACTCGGCGCAGAAAGCAGGAGAAGTTCTGTCCCCGGGCGGATTCCTAGTCCTGGTGATGATGCCTATCGTCGGCTTTCTGGTTTCACGCGTGGACGCCCGATACCTGATCGCGGCCGGCTTTCTAGTCGTCGGGTTCGCCCTATTCCGTATGACCGACCTGACTCTTGGAATCGATTACCGAACCGCAATGTTGTGGCGCTGTTATCAGGCGGCTGGCATGGCTTTTCTGTTCGTCCCGATTAACACAATCGCATTCGTCGGAACGCCACCGGAGGCAAGTAACCAGGTTTCTGGGCTGTTGAACCTCATGCGCAATCTGGGAGGAAGCGTCGGCATTTCGACGGTGACCACGTTGCTGGCGCGCCGTCAACAGGAGCATCAGGTATATCTAACGCGGCACACGTTCGCGGCGAATCTCCAAGTCCAACAGGCGCTAGCCGGGATGACGAGCCGCTTCAGCTCCAGAAGCGGTACAGCAGATGCAACCCGGCACGCGCAGGGTCAGATATATGCGACCGTACAGCACCAAGCGGCCGTGCTTGCGTATATCGACACGTTCTGGATCATGGGCGCGCTGTGCCTGCTTGCGATCGGACTTCTGTTCTTCGCTAAAAAGAACAGGCCTGGTTCTGCGGCAATGGCTCACTAACGGTCGGGCCTCAGATCCGTTCCACCGCTTCCACATAGATCCGTCTTATGTAAGGAAAGCGTTTCTGAATGCTAGCCTTCATGCCCTCGATGGAGTCTGCGACGTCCGCCGCGGACGCAGCGGGGCGGAACTCGACGTCCAGATTCAACAGGATATTCTCTGGTCCGAGGGTACATGGTTACGGGCCATGCCACCGCTTTCACGAGGGACTCTTTGCTGACCAGGTTTGCGATCTCCCTCGCCGTCTTCCGGTTCACGCCTTCGCCGACTAACAATCCTCTGCATTCCCGGATGAGGAATGTCGCCACACCGGCGAGCAACAGTCCAATCAAGACAGATGCCGCTCCATCCAGAGCGGGCATTCGAAATAGTCCGCTCAGCCATACGCCTGCTGCTGCAATCAGGATCCCTCCTAAAGCGGCGCTGTCTTCCGCAATGACGGTATAAGTCGTCGGGTCTTTGCTCGCAATGATATTCTTTAGCAGGTTGCGAGGCCCCTGCTTAGCAAAAAATGCACGTAGCGCTATCGCCAGGCTGGCTCCTTCGAAGACGAGGGCAAAGCCTAGGACCAAGTAATTCCAGAGCGATTTCTGGATGTATACAGGGTGCAGTATGTGGAGTATCCCTTCATAGGCGGAGATGCCGCCGCCCGCGCCGAATATCAGCACCGCAACGAGAAGGTTCCAGAAATACAATTCCTTGCCATGTCCGAATGGGTGTTTCACATCTGCTGGCCGCCGGCTCCTGCGGAGTCCGATGAGCATCAGCACCTGATTCCCCGAATCTACGCTCGAATGAATACCCTCCGACCACATCGCGGAACTGCCTGCGATCGTCGCGCCGATAAACTTGGTTGCGGCGATGGCCAGTTTGCGGACAGCGCTCCATAGACGGCGATTTTGGGAGATTTCTCCATCGGCTGTTTTGATGGGACTTATTGATAGACCGCCGGCGTGGGGAAATCGTTTCGCTCGTCACGCCAGAAGGTTCTTAGGACTCTAACAGGGGAGGAGACAACATGCAGGAGAGAGGTCTGACCATACCCGAAATCATTCTTATCGGGGGCACCCGCGTAGCGTTGGGTGCCGGCTTGGCGCTGGTGCTCGGGGACAGGCTGCGGCGCGAAACGCGGCGAGGTGCAGGCTGGGCGCTCTTCGCGATCGGCGCTCTAAGCACGATCCCCCTCGTGCTCGGTGTACTTGGCAAACCCGTGAAGCGGTAACCGGGAGAGGGATCCGTGCCTCTAACTTGCCCCGTTTGCGGCGACGCTGGATTTAGCGTCGAGGTACCAGCCGGCCAGTTGAGTCGGGAGTCAGATCTCCGGGCATCCTTCGTCGGCGAACGTTTGGATCACAAGCCTGATGAATCTGAGCTGATGGATTTGACCAGATTCATTCATGGTGGATCGGGACGTCTATTGTCTTGTCCATCCTGCGGTTTGCTCAGCCGGGAGGACGAGGGACCGGCGCACTACGAAACCGATGTTTATGACCCAGAACTGCTGCACCACCTCTATCCGCGCTACGTCCAAGCGTTTGAAGAGAAAGCGGGCTACAAGACACTGCTCCCGAATCGTGCAGAGATTCTTGAGGTGGGAAGCCACTTGGGGGCGTTCCTTCAGACCGCGGAGGAGTGGGGCTGGCGTCCAACGGGGCTCGATATTGGTCGTATGACCAGCGCTTTCGCCCGCAGGCAGGGAACATCGGTCAAACGGCAACCATTCGAGGATTACTCCACATTACATCCACCCAGCGCGATTTTCATTTGGAATTGTTTCGAGCAGCTCGATGATCCCTCGGAGGTTCTTAACCATTCTTATCAATTGCTTAAAGCCCACGGGCTGTTGGTGATTCGGGTTCCCAATGCGCGTTTTTATCGACGGCAACGAGCAAAACTCGGAAATCGCCACTCCGGTCGAACACTAAAACGACTCGGATATAACAACTTGCTGGGATTCCCGTATCGTTATGGCTACACACAATATGCCCTCGACAGAATACTGACAGCCAATGGCTTTCGTCCGGTGGCAATCTATAGCAGCAGCCTGCTGACCCCACCGTATCCAAAAGTATCTGGCAGGATTCTAGGAGAGTGGCGTGCAGTTCGACGTGAGGCTGAAACATCACTAATTGGCGACGGGCCCTGGATTGAGATCGTGAGCCGCCGGGTGAGTGATGGAAACATGGCACTGCCTGAAAGCATCCTCCAAACAGGGATATCATGAGTCACTCAGCTCTGAGCGCACCGCTAGGTCAGGCAGATCTAGCGCGGATCGATCGACTGATTACCGAGATTGGGCAGTCTCACGACGTCCAGACTGACTTACTAGTCGAGCATTTACAAAGTGCGCGGGTCTACCTTCTCGGAGCTATGCCGGATGAATATCAATTCAGTCTGGTAGCCGCAAAGAACGTCGCTGCGGAGTTGAGTAATACAAGTATGAGGGATGCCGTGACGCGCGAACTGGCGGCTCTCCTTGACCATGTGCCGGCCGTCCAACCTCGGCGTGGAGGCACCTCCGGGGATCCCATCGACACTGCCCAGTCCGGCGAGCAACTCGACAAAAGCGAACTATACCGATTCTTTCACGGCGCACCCACAGCCTTGGGCGTTTTCTATCCGACTCACTATATCTTCGCGTCGTTTCACGCCTTCCAGGATGCGAAGAACGCCGCACACGCCTTGCGGGTGGCTGGCTACGGAAGGGTGGTCGCCTCAACCGCCGCCGAGACGCTTCGGTTCATGAAGGAAATCCGAGACGACGTCGGACTTTGGGGCGCCATGATGACCAGCATTTCCCGCTTCTTCGGAACAGAGGAAGTGTTCGCGGACAAAGACTTGACCGAAGCCAGAATCGGGGCGGGTTTCCTGGCCGTTTATTGTCCGCGAAAGGAAGAGGCGGATCACATCCGCGATTTAGCAGCGCCTTTCGATCCGTTAACTATGCAACTCTATCTGCCAGACGGTATCCAGACTCTCATCGCGGGGAGATCCCCGGGTCCGCAAGGGATGCACCGGGAAGAAGTCTAATCTAGCTCTCGCGCCTTGTATGAGCCGCCTTCTTCGCAGCCAGCTACCGATTCGCGGCGCTACGCTTTCGCGCGCTCGCATGTGATTGCCGGGAAAGAGCGGCCGGAGACGCCGCCTGAGTCCCTTCACGCTTCCGAGCATTGCTGGTCGCCCACGAACTCGTAGGAGAAGGCTTTTGGCTGGGAGACTGCTGCCCTTGTTTATTTAGTCGCGTGCGGCGTCGCGTGCGGCCCGGCTACGCGTCTCGTCCGAGGACTTGCCGCTTTCGGAGGAGGCAATCTCACTCTGTACGACGTGCCTTCGAGAGTCCTTGGTGGAGCAAGCCCCGTGTCTGCCTTCGCGAATATGGTCCCTTTCTTCCCGAGCACATTCTTCAGCCTACGTCGGATCCAGCCTTGCCTTCCCGTGCATCCTTTCGCGCCCGCCCAATCGTTCTCTTGCCGGTATGATTGACCTCCAAAGTTGTTAGCCTGCACGTTCGCGTAATCGATGGTCGAAATCTATAGCCTTAGCCCTTTGACTTTGGGGGAAAGCTCTTGAACATGTCCCCTACAGCATCTTTAAGCTTCTTTTCATTTTTTTCTGGATCGCCGGAAAGCGTCTTTTCGCCGAGCCCCCGCCAAACCAGCTTTTTGGTTTTGCCATCGAACATGTCTAACATTAGCGAGCCGATCGGAACATTCTCGACCGTAGTGGTAGCGATGCCATCCCCGAAGCCGCGCCAGTACCAACCCCCTCCGAAGTCGTTGTAGAAGGTTTCGAGCCTCTGATCGGTCTTTACGGCGCCAACCGCTACCACCGAAACGTCTCCGCCCGAAGCGACATTTTGCATTCCTTTCGCCGATAGCTCCGCTTCGATGGCTTTGCGGATGCGATCCTGCCAGAGTGTGTTTCCAGCTTCCACTTTGAGCCACGAGTATGTTTTATACCGGCTAAAATCGGCTGAGTGATCGTAGTCCGTCTTTATCGTTCCTAAAGCAAGTACGACGCTTGCCGTAAGCAAGAGCGAGAGCATCCATAGCTGTTTCATTTGACTTCTCCTTTTCTGTTGGGCCGAACAGAACCTCTCTACTTCATGGAATGTAGCCCGACCACATTTCCGTCCGGGTCGGTAATCAGCGCAATAAAACCGTACTGGCCGATCGCGAACTTCTCTTTCATGATCTTTCCGCCGTTCGCGGGAGCCCTCTTCGCTTCCACCGCACAGTCATCGCAGGTGAAGTAGACGATGGTGCCGTTACCGGTGGGTTGTTCACCTTGCATGCTTGCGAGAGCTCCGGCTGCGCCAGTGGCGTTTTGCTCCATCGGAAAAGCCCACATTGTGCCAACACTTGCATCGGGACTTTCGAGCGCAGTCAGCTTAACGGCCAATACCGCTTCATAAAATGCACGAGCCCGCGTAAGATCCTTTACGTAGATCTCGAACCAACCGACTGGATTGGTCTTCATGGTGTTGCTCTCCCCGCCGCCGTGGCTTACGAGCTAAAGTCTTGACTCAAACGCCCCAAAGCCAGCGCGCCCAAGGCTAATCCGAAGTCACGCAAGGCGACATCGTAGAATCCGGGCACCATTAACAGGTTGATTACGATTCCGAGCAGCCACAGGGCAACGACGTACGCCCCGATACGGGGTTTAATCGCGACTAGCGCACCAGCCATGATCTCAACGACTCCAATTGCCAGCATCAGTTGGTGAGCCCCAATTGGCGACAATCTCGCAATCGCTGGCGCAAGATACATGTCCCAATTGACTAGAACGTGAAAGAATTTGTCGATTCCAGCGGCAACCGGAGCAATGATAAACGCCAGGTGAAGAATCTGATAGGCCTGATACGCCGGTGAGGACCTGACTACGGATCGATCTTGCGCGTGGTCACCGAAAGCGCCCGCCGCTCCAGTTGTCATGCTTTGTGCCATAAGACTTCTCCTTCCACAACTCCGTAACTTTTCTCAGCACGCCTCGTTCCGCCAGGGGTTCGTCGCAGGCTCCTGAAATAGCAGAAGTTCCAAATTCTGTAAGCAATACGCTCATTGCAAAACTTGCCGATCGGAACAAATGCAGTAGTATTTGTGACGAATCTACAGTCAGGACTGTAGACTCTTCCCTCGACTCGATCATTCCCTCCGCTGAAACGGCCGCGCTACGCCAGCGTCCAACTAGATGGACACTGCATTTCGTAGGAGGTGCGATATGGGTAGCGACGCGACGAAAGTAAACTCGGCGTTAGAGTTAGTGCGCGATTATTTGGATGTGTGCAATGCCGCTGCCGAGGCGCACCGCCATTCGCTCGTGTATCGGCCAATCATTGCGGCATACGACAGCGTGTTCGCCAATCGGGCTGTGGGTATAGATATTTACGACAGCGATCCCGATGAGGTTGAAACCACGATCACAATTCGTCTGGTCAATGGCGAGTTCGTAGCGGATCCCACAGCCGACGTTCATCCATCTTTTCACCTCAAGCTGGGCCGCCACTACATGGAAGACGTTGTGGCGCACCGCGACGATTATATCCGGCATCCGGAAAAACTCGACTGGGATTGGATCAAGAGCAGGATGTGGATAGAGCCCCATCACGGGCGCACACGAGGTGCGAACATGCGTCCTCCGAAAAAGCGACGGTATGAC
>Ga0070684_100005020_pt1 | contig 10109 bp, 7 predicted proteins | sample KBSC723LmetaG_FD_65653 | JGI IMG/M metagenome (GOLD analysis project Ga0070684, IMG submission 65653) | Corn rhizosphere microbial communities from Kellogg Biological Station, Michigan, USA - KBS C7.2-3L metaG | ecosystem: Host-associated > Plants > Roots > Rhizosphere ...
AACGGCTCGTTCACATTTCAGGAATTGGCGCAGATGCCGCGTCACAATCGCGCTATATCCGAAAGCGCGGCGAAGGCGAACTGGCGGTCCGAGCAGAGTTCCTCGACGCAATTTTCATCCGACCGTCAGTGATGTTCGGCCCGGACGATGCGTTTCTCACCACCCTCCTCAAGCTTCTCCGCCAACTTCCAGTCTATCCGATGTTCGGCCGTGGCCGGACCAGATTGCAACCGGCCTACGTGGAAGATGTTGCGGAAGCGGTTGCTCGAGTCATGCGGCGAACCGAGACACATTCGATAATCTTCGAGCTCGGCGGCCCCCGCTTCTACTCATACGAGGAGCTTCTTCGAGCCGTCGCGCACCAGGCAGGCCTCGCGCCCCGACTGGTCCCGATCCCGTTTGCCGTTTGGCACGCACTCGCATGGGCCTCCGAAATACTCCCGAGCCCGCCTCTCACGCGCAATCAAGTGGAACTGATGCAAATCGACACCGTGGCATCGCCGCAGCTGCCTGGATTTGCTGAACTTGGGATTTCGCCGCACTCGATCGAGGCAATACTTCAGAAGATGCTGCCGGCTCCTTAATCAGCCTCAACGGCTGACGGTCCTCGCGCGACACTCTTGATTCCCTGCGACGATCCGCACCTCACATCGTCATCAGTGCATCCTCATATCGGAAGAAAAGAGGGAGGTGAACGTCATGATGCGCATTCGACACTGGCAAGACGTCGCCAGCCTAGTGGTTGGCGTGTGGCTGGTCTTGTCGCCATTCGCCCTGGGCTTCGCTGGGGCGGCTGCCTGGATAACTGTCGTGCTTGGGTTGAGCGTCGTTCTGCTTGCAGTAGAGGGACTTTTCATTCCGTCATATCTGGAGGAATGGGGAGAGCTTCTCATCGGTCTGGCTCTGCTTGTGGCACCTTGGATCTTCGGCTACGAGCCGGAATTGGCCACGGTAACCAGTATGGTGTCGGGCATACTGGTGATCTTGTTCGCAATCTGGGAACTCATGACCGATCGCGAGTTCATCACCTGGTGGCACGATCGCTGGCATCACCCCGCCGGCTGAGAAGGGCAACTGCCTGAGCGCCTAACCCGGCCGCTATCTGCTGGTGGTCGGAGGAGAGGATGGACTCGGCGACGTGGATGCCGCGAGCGCTTGATCATGGTTCTCGACACGCCGACTTGGGCTTGGCGAATGGAGCGGGATGCTTCCAAGTCAACGATGACACCGAACTTCACGTCGATGGGATAGTTGTCGAGTAAGAAGAATGCCGGTCCCTTGCGAGCTCCGGTCCACTGGCCGCGGAATCGGTCGGCCAGACAAAATTGGGACTGGCGCCCCCACGCCGTACGGCACAAGTCATGTTGCCGCGCGATCAAACCGCGCGCGACGAAACGTAGCATTGCATTTTTGCTCGCAGAGGCAGGTCCTTTCGACACACTGGGATTTTGTCCGTGCTTGGCGCGCGCTTTCGATGGAGGCCAGCGCATGCTTGAGCTTTGGAGCAACTGGTACGAGACCCTAGCCTCGGTGGAAGCACTTGCTACCGTCATCGTTTTTGTCGTGGTGGGTGCTGCCGCTATCATGCTGGCGCAAGGTCGGCGGCGATAAACGCGTCCATGACGGCAACGTCTGGAGTCTACCGTGAAGAATTCAGATCGACCGAATAAATAAGCGGAATTGGTGTTGATATGGTATTTGATTTTACAGGAGAGCGAGGTGTTGGACCTCGCTTTCTTGCGTTTTGGGATTTTGGTTTTGAATGATTCGTGATTGCCAGCTGCCATCGTTGGCATTGGGGAAGGCAATGAGCCGAACGAAGGGTCCTCGCGCGTTCCATTACTGACCATTCTGAGAAATCCACTCGCGTAAGGGCATGCCTCGCGCCCAAGCGCTACCATCGAGCGGAGAAAGTCGTTCGAAATCGTAGTTTGGCGTAGAGAGTCGCAGGAAAGTAGCGGGAAGCGCGACCGCCTTTCGCCACGCCAACTGAACCTGCGATATCTTCTTCAATTTTCCGACTCATAGAAACGGCCAAGCAGACCGAGACTAGAACGCACTGCACACGGGCAAGCTGCCAACATTGAGCGCCTGGGACGGCACCGCAATAACTGGCGCAGGCCGCTCTGGGATGGTACTGTGATCAGGAGCTGTGAAGCTCCGAGACCGAGGATTTCGCTTACGCGATCGCTCGCGATCGAGACAATGGCGCTCGAAGAAATGCACTCCAAAATCAAGCGGACGATCGCGGTTGCGGTCGGATCGCGCGGGAAATGGAGGACGTTATGGCGTCGTGGCGTGACGACAAGGCCCGAGCAACCCTGATCCGCGATGCAGCGGGGAGCGTCGAGCTGGGCAAGACCCCCCGGACTTTTGCCGAGCTTCTGTTCGGCCACACCAATATCGAGGATCTTAGCAGCTACGATGCCACATCCCTGGCCTTCCTGGCGGAACAGGCCTGGGAGCATGTGCAGCAACGCACGGCTGGCGGTGCAGATGTCCGCATCGACAATCCGATGATGCCGGACGGACGCGAGATTTCCGTGCTCGAAGCTCTCAACGACAATATGCCCTTCCTGTTCGATTCGATCATGGCGGAACTCGCCGAGCAGGGCATCGAAGTCACGCTGGTCGCCCACCCGATCGTTGCCGTGGAGCGCGGCGAGCAAGGCAAGCTGTTGCATTTCTACGGCGAAACGCTGCCCGACGGGACAAAGGGCGCGCGCGAAAGCCTGATCCATTTGCACATCGCCCGCCTCGATTCCGACGCCGACCGCCAGAGGCTGATCGACAGCCTCACCAGGACGCTCAACGACGTGCGCGCCTGCGTCACCGACTGGCGGGCCATGCGCGCCCGCGTCGAGCAGGCGATCAAGACCTTCAGCTCCAATCCGCCGCCACTGCCGATCGACGAGGTCGCCGAAGCCAACCAGTTCCTGCAATGGCTGTGCGCCGACAATTTCACCTTTCTGGGCTTGCGCGAATATCGCTTCGCGCCCAACAGGGATGCGTCGGACAATATCAGCACCGGCGAAGGCCTCGGCATACTGCGCGATCCCGATGTGAAGGTTCTGCGCCGCGGCACTGAAATGGTGGTGATGACACAGGAAATCCGCCAGTTCATGCGGGAGCCAACCCTCCTCATTGTCGTCAAGGCCAACGTGAGTAGCCGCGTTCATCGCCGCGTCCGCATGGACTACGTTGGCATCAAACTTTATACGCCCGACGGCCGACTCGAGGGTGAATTACGCCTCGTCGGCCTATTTACCTCGGGCGCCTATACTCGCTCGGTGCGGCAAATCCCGTACGTCCGCCACAAGGTGGCGCAGATGCTCGATCGCGCCGGCTTCGACCCGAATAGCCATTCCGGCAAGGCTCTCCTGCATATCCTCGAAGAATATCCGCGCGACGAACTCGTCCAGGTCGATGCCGAGACGCTCTATAATTTCGTCATGGAGATCCTGATGCTTTATGAGCGCCCCCGCGTGAGGGCGCTGGCACGGGCCGACAAGTTCGATCGCTTCGTCTCCATCCTCGTGTTCATTCCACGGGAGAAATACGACACTGACGTGCGCGCAGGTGTCGCGGCCTTCCTGGCCCAAGTCTACAAGGGGACGTTGGCGGCCTCCTACGTTTCCTTCCCCGAAGGGTCGCTGGCGCGCGTGCACTACATCATTGCGCGCTATGAAGGCGAAACGCCCGTCATCGAGCGCACCATGCTGGAAGCCGGGATCAGCGCCATCGCCGCAACGTGGGGTGACAAGCTGAAGGCCGCGCTTGCAACCACCACTGACGGCATGCGGGCCCGCCTGCTCGCCAACCGTTATGCCCGGGCCTTTACCGGCGGCTATACCGAGGTCTTCGACACCACACAGGCGATTGCCGATATCGCCACTATCGAAAAGCTCTCCGCCGCTCGCCCCGTGGCGCTTTCGGTCGGCCGCATCGACGGCAATGACGACCCGACGCGTTTCGGCCTCAAGGTCTTTTCGCGCGGCGCGCCCCTGTCGCTGTCGTATCGGGTCCCGGTGATCGAAAATCACGGTTTGCGCGTCGTCAACGAGCGCACCTATCAAATCACGCCCAGCGCCAAGCCTGCACCGGCGCCGGTTTGGCTGCACGACATGGCGATCGAAACCAATGACGGCAAGCCGATCGTTATCACCTCGGAATTCAGCCGTCGCGTTGAAGCCTCGATCATGGCGGTGGTAGGCGATCGCGCGGAATCCGACGGATACAACGCTCTGATCCTGCGCACGGGCCTGGGCTGGCGCGAAGTGTCGGCCATCCGTGCTCTCTCCCGCTACCTGCACCAGATTCGCGCTCCGTTCAGCCAGGACTACATGTGGAAGACACTGGGCAAGAACACCGCGATCACCACCAGCATCGTCGCTCTGTTCCAGGCTCGCTTCGACCCGCGTCTCACCGCCACCGACGCCGAGCGCTCGGCACGTGAGACCACCCTCCTCGCCGAGATCGAGGAACAACTCAAATCCGTCGCCTCGCTCGATGAAGACCGCATCCTGCGCCGCTTCACCAATCTGGTACAGGCCACCGTGCGCACCAATCTGTGGCAGATCGGCGAGGACGGGCAGCCGCGTCCGGTGATTTCCTTCAAGTTCGACGCCCACAAAATCGAAGACCTGCCGGCACCGCGGCCGCTTTACGAAATTTTCGTCTATTCACCGCGTGTCGAAGGCATTCATCTGCGCTTCGGCAAGGTGGCGCGCGGCGGCCTGCGCTGGTCCGATCGTCCGCAGGATTTCCGCACCGAGATCCTCGGCCTTGTAAAGGCCCAGCAGGTCAAGAACGCCGTCATCGTGCCGGTTGGCGCCAAAGGCGGCTTCGTGCCCAAACGCCTGCCGCCACCCTCCGATCGCGAGGCCTGGATCGCGGAAGGCACCGAAGCCTATCGCATCTTCGTTCGCTCGCTGCTCGAGCTCACGGATAATCTGGATGGCGACGCGATCGTGCCGCCCGACGACACCATGAGGCACGACGGGGATGATCCCTACCTCGTCGTCGCTGCCGACAAGGGTACGGCCACTTTCTCCGACACTGCCAACGCGATATCGGTCGAGAAAGGCCATTGGCTTGGCGACGCTTTCGCCTCCGGCGGCAGCCAGGGCTATGACCATAAGCAGATGGGCATCACCGCGCGCGGCGCGTGGGAAGCCATCAAGCGACATTTTCGCGAGCTCGGCACCGACATCCAAACCGTGCCCTTCACAGTAGCCGGTGTGGGCGACATGTCCGGCGACGTCTTCGGGAATGGCATGCTACTTTCGCCGGCAACCAAGCTGGTCGCGGCTTTCGACCACCGGGACATTTTCATCGATCCTTCGCCCGATCCATCCATCAGCCACGTCGAGCGCCTCCGCTTGTTCAGCATGCCGCGATCGAGCTGGCAGGACTACGACAAGTCGCTGATCTCGCAGGGCGGCGGAGTGTTCTCGCGCTCGCTCAAGGCAATTCCGCTCGCACCGGAGGTGCAGGCCTTGCTCGACCTCGACAAGCCGCAAGCCACGCCTTTCGAGGTGATGACGGCGATCCTCAAAGCACGCGCGGACCTTCTGTGGTTCGGCGGCATTGGCACCTATATCCGCGCGTCGGGGGAAAGCGACGATCAGGTTGGAGACCGCGCGAACGATCCAATCCGTGTCACCGGCGCCGAAGTACGCGCCCGGGTGATCGGCGAAGGTGCCAATCTCGGCGTGACCCAGCGCGCCCGCATCGAAGCGGCGCAGCGCGGCATCAGGCTCAATACCGACGCCATCGACAATTCGGCCGGAGTGAACACTTCCGACGTCGAGGTCAATATCAAGATTGCGCTGACTCGCCCCGAACGCGAGGGGCGCCTCAGTCCGCGTGACCGCAACAGTCTGCTTGGTGCGATGACCGACGAGGTTGGCACGCTGGTGCTTCGCAACAATTACCTTCAGTCGCTGGCGTTGTCGCTAGCTGAACTCAAGGGTGTGGCCGACAACGGCTTCCTTGCCCGCTTGATGCAATCGCTCGAGCGGCGAGGCCTCCTCGACCGCGCCGTTGAGTTCCTGCCGGACGACGTCGCGATCGCCGCGCGCACTCAGCGCGGGCAACTCTTTACGCGGCCGGAGCTTGCCGTGCTGCTCGCCTACGCCAAGCTTACCCTATACGATGATCTGCTCGTCACGAGCGTTCCGGACGATCCTTATCTCATCGGCGAATTGTCAAAATATTTCCCGCATGAGATTCGAGACAAATTCCCCGATTCCATGAAACACCATCGTCTGCGGCGGGAGATCATCTCCACCAATCTTGCCAATGCCGTGATCAATCGCGGAGGCCCGACCTGCATCGGGCGCCTGATCGATGAGACGGACGCCGACGTATCCACCATCGTCATGGCTTTCGTGGCGGTGCAGGAATCTTACGGTCTCAAGCGGCTGAACAACGCGATTGATGCGCTCGACAACAAGATCAACGGTCAGGTGCAACTCGGCCTCTACGCGGCGATTCAGGACCTCCTGCTCTCCCGCATGGTCTGGTATGTGCGCAACGTTGATTTCAAAGCCGGCCTGGACGCAGTGATTTCGCGCTTTGGCCCGAGTATCCGCGAGATCGCCGCCGGACTCGACAGCGCTCTGCCGCGGGACTTGCAGGCCACCCGAAGCAAGCAGCGACGGGACCTGATCGATGCCGGCGTCCCCACCGACCTCGCAAACGAACTCGCCGATCTCGACGCCTTGGTCTCCGCACCGGATATCGTGACTGTCGCCGAGCGCACCAGCCGCGCCATCGGCGACGCCGCCACGACCTTCTTCGCCGCCGAGGCAGACTTCCATCTCAATCCCATCATTGTCGCCGCGCGCAGCGTGCCAGCAAACGATCATTTCGAACGTCTCGCCATCGACCGTGCGGTCGACCAGATCGCAGCAGCTGAAAGGAGATTGACCGCGGATATGCTGACAACCGGCCAATGCGGCCAGCGGGCTACCGAGATCTGGCTCGCGGCTCATCCTGAAGCGACGCGTATCCGCCGCTCGGTCGAGGAGATTGCTGTTAGCGGACTGACGCTCGCTAAGCTGACTGTGACGGCGAATCTGTTGGGGGATTTGGTCAAGGACTGACTGAACGCGACACAAGGAGAAATTTTGTAGCAAAATCAATGTTTGACGAGAGACTCTGACTCTGTTTGTCTTGGTTCGAATCCAGATTCCCCAGCCACCTATAGGTATCCGAAAGTATTGGAATTATTGACCTCCATCCCACCGGAGGGATTTTTATGTCGCGCCTATGTTAGTGATTCTTAAGAGCCTTTATTATCCGCGGGGCATGTCGACGCAACACGGTCGCGACATAGACGAGGATGGCTATGACGCGCTGGGTGCGAGCCAGCCCGTCACACCGTTGGACCGGATCGGACGCGGCTGAGCTTGCCCGTTGCTCCGTGGCGCTGGTGATCGCCAGCCATTGGATCGACCTCGGCACCAATCAGCCCTTGAGATCGCGCTTGTCGCGTTCCAGCCCGATGTCCGGCGGGTAGAATGCGTGCTCGATCGCGATCGGCGTGTCGTCGGCGAGCCGCAGCCGCTTGAGCTGCCAGACTACGCGCTCCCTGAGCTGCTCGCGGACGTTCGCGTGCTGCCGGTTGGTCATGCCAGGAACGCGCCTGCCGACGGAAGCCGAATGGGAAATGGCCGCGCGCGGCGGGCTCGCTATCGCGTGGCCGCGCGCAGCTCCAATACGCCGGACAGCTCGGCAAGCAACATTGGCTTTCGTGTCGTCCGCGATGACAGGCCCGTGCCGCGGCCCGCAGGTCGAGATCAAGGGCGCAGATCCATCTCAATCCGCACGAAATCGCCACGATGGATAACCTCGCCGAGATAGATCACGGCACCGTCGGCGATGGCGAAACATCTCGCCTCAATTGGCCAGCTCAATCACGATCGGCTGATGGTCCGACGCGTCGGTCTGACCGTCAACCTCCATCCTCCGAACGCGAGAGACCAGATCTTCCGTGACAAACACAAAATCCCGACAATCGGGTCCTTTGGACCACTGGACACGGTCGTACAGTCCTGCCGTCGGTTCATGCTTGCGTTGCGGGTCACATACCGTCCAGGCGTCCCGGTAGTTCAGTCCCGAACGGGACGACTCCGCAATGAGCCTGTGCTGCGGATCGGAGACATCAAGGTTGAAATCACCGCAGAGCAGACTGGATGGGGAAAGCGTCAAGCTCAGATAGGGATCGTCATGATTAGTCCGCCCTGGCTTCGGACTTGTCGAGGCTTCCTGTTGCAGGTCCATCAGGCGCATCAGCTGCGCCTCTCGCTGTGCCGCGGAATAATATTCGAGATGCGTGTTTACGACGCGGAGAGGACCAAACGGCGCCTGCACCGTCACTTCCAATGCGTGGCGCTGCATGCAGCGAACAGTGTTCGCCTCGGGCCAAGGCAGAAGATGATTGCGAACCTGCAACACAGGCAAACGCGACAGCGTCATGTTTCCGAAACGACGCACCCTGCCCTCATCATCCATCGTTTCGACGGCGGGACGAAATATTGCCGTATAGCCGGGCAGCAACAACGCCAACTCCCTGCTCTGCCTTACATCTCCGTCGAGCGGACGAAAATGTTCAGATACCTCCTGGAAACAGAAGAGGTCCGCGTCAGCGAGCTCCTTTGCAACCGCAACCGTCCGCGCCAAATCGACGACACCGTCGCAGCCTTTGCCCCACTGGATATTCCAGGTCACCAGAAGCATCTACCTAATTCCCGCTCGCATGAACGATTGAACGAATTGGCGTTGGAATATCAGGAAAGCGATGAGCAATGGCGCCATCGTCATCACCGTAGCGGCGTTGATGACCGACCAGTCCACTCCCGTTTCCGGTGCACCGAACACGGCGAGACCTACAGTCAGGGGGCGGCTTTCCACCGAATTCGTAACGATAAGCGGCCAAAGGAAATTATTCCAATGGTAGCTGACCGAGACCAACGCAAAGGCGACATAGGTGGGGCGAGCGAGCGGCACGTAAACTCGCCATAAAATCTGCAACGGTCCGGCGCCCTCGACCTTAGCGGCCTCTATCAGCTCGCGTGGGATGCTCTTGAACGTCTGCCGCAGAAGGAAGATGGCGAACGCGCTTGCCATATATGGCAGGGCGATCGCCGGGATCGTATCCAGCAGTCCGAGTTTGCTGATGACCCGGTAATTTTCCACGATGAGGACGTCGGGCATGATCATCAGCTGAAGCAGCGCAAGCGCGAATGCCACCCCGCTGCCCCTGAACTTGAAATGCACAAAGGCATAAGCCGCCAGGGTCGAGAGGAGAAGCTGACCCGCCAGGACCAAGCTAACCAGCATGACGGTGTTGAGATAGTAGCGGCCAAACGGCGCCTGGTGCCAAGCCCGGACAAAGTTGTCGAACGTCAATGGCGCCGACAGGCTGAATGACGTAGCGAAGGCTGCGGGATGAAGCGAACTCCAAAGGGCATAGGCCAACGGCGCAATCCATACCAGGGCCAAGACCCAAGCGGCGACGGCTTCCAGAATGGACGTTCGCTCCCTCATTGATAATGTATCCGCCGATCGAGATAGCCGAACTTGATCAGCGCGAGGCTGCTCAGGATAGCGATGAGCACTACGGTCAGTGTCGCGGCGTAAGCGCTATCCTGGAACGTAAAAGCGACCTCGTAGATGTAGTACAATAGCAGTGTGCTGGCGTTGTTGGGTCCCCCCTTCGTCATGATGACCAAGTGATCGACCAGCTTGAAGGAGTTGATGACGGCGTTGATGGCAATGAAGAGCGTCGTCGGCATCAACAATGGAAAGGTTATGCGGCGGAAGATATAGAGCCGACTTGCCCCCTCGACCGCTGCTGCCTCGCTGAGATCAGGCGGCAATTGCTGAAGTGCGGCGAGATAGAAAATCATGAAGAAGCCCGCCTCCTTCCAGATCACCATGACGATCAGGCACCCCATCACGGTGCGAGGGTCTCCCAGCCAATTCCACCCAGGCAAGCCAGCCAAAGCGCGCAACTGATCAAGCAATCCGTAATCCGGCGTGTAGAAGAACAGCCAGATGTTGGCGACGGCAATCATCGGGAGCACGGTCGGCGTAAAATA
>Ga0070684_100005021_pt1 | contig 10104 bp, 10 predicted proteins | sample KBSC723LmetaG_FD_65653 | JGI IMG/M metagenome (GOLD analysis project Ga0070684, IMG submission 65653) | Corn rhizosphere microbial communities from Kellogg Biological Station, Michigan, USA - KBS C7.2-3L metaG | ecosystem: Host-associated > Plants > Roots > Rhizosphere ...
GGCCCGCCAACGTCTGCACCGCCACAGCCGCCCTACGGGCCGCCCGGCACCCCGACCTCCGCGCCACCGCCGCCGTTCCCACCGGGCGCGCCAACGTCCGGGCCGCCCGGCGCCCCAACCTCGGTCCCGCCAGCACCGTTCCCACCCGGCGCACCAACGTCCGGGCCGCCCGGCACCCCGACCTCAGCACCGCCGCCGCCGTTCCCACCGGGCCCACCAACGTCTGCACCGCCACAGCCGCCCTCCGGGCCGCCCGGCACCCCGACCTCCGCGCCCCCGCCGCCGGCCCCACCCGGCGCACCAACGTCCGGACCGCCACAGCCGCCCTACGGGCCGCCCGGCACCCCGGCCTCAGCACCGCCGCAGCCGACATCGGCCCCACCGGCGTACACCATGCCGCAATCCAGTCCCTCCTCGGCGTTCCCGCCCTCGACGTCCACGCCCAGCGAGCCGCCGCCGGCCTTCTCGATGCCGCAGGCGAGCCCGGCGTCCTCGTTCCCGCCCTCGGCGCCGACCGAGTCGTCGCCGTACCCGCAGAGCGAGCCGCCCGCCTACTCCACGCCGCCGTCCAACCCGGGCTCGTCCTTCCCGCCGTCGTATCCGCCGAATGCGCCATCCGCGTACTCGATGCCGCAGTCGAGCTCGGCGCCGGGCTTCCCGTCCTCGCCGTCCTCGCCGTATCCGCCGGCCGCGGATCCGGCGTCCTACCAAGGCGGACCGGCGTCGTACCAGAGCGGGCCGTCGGCTTCGTCGCCGTTCCCACCGGCGTACCCGGGCGCGCCCGACCAGGCGAAGCAGAACGACGAGGTCCCGTCGCCGGCGCTGCCCGCGTGGCCGTCCTCGGCCCTGAACCAGGCCGGGCCGACGCCCGACTCGCCGCCCGCGCCCGGGGGTCAAGTGGGCACCATCTACCCAGCGGCGCCCACCTCGCCGAGCTACCCGTCGTCGGGGCCGCCGTCCTCGGGCCCGCCGGCATCCGGTGCGCCCTACGGGACGCCGGGCCAGTACGGGACCCCCGGACAGTACGGGCCGCCGGGGCAGCCGGGCCAGTATGGGCAACAGCCGGTGGCGGGCCAGTATGGGCAACCACCGGCGCCGGGTCAGTACGGGGCTCCGGGACAATATGGGCCGCCGGGGCAGCCGAGCCAGTATGGGCAACAGCCGGTGGCGGGCCAGTACGGCCAGCCGAACCAATACGGGCAGCCAGCGCCGCCGAGCCAGCCCGGCCAGTATGGCCAACCCGGCCAGCCGTACCAAGGCCAGCCCGGCCAGTATGGCCAACCCGGCCAGCCCTACCAAGGGCAACCCGGCCAGTACGGCCAGCCGGGTCAGCCATACCAAGGACAACCCGGCCAATATGGACAACCCGGTCAGCCATACCAAGGACAACCCGGCCAGTACGGCCAGCCCGCTCCGCCCTGGCAGGCCCGAGCCTCCGAGGCCCAGTCCTCCGGGACGGAAATCCAGGGCGCCCAAACCCCGCCCGGACCGACCCAGAACAGCGACTTACCGTCGGAGCAGCCGCGCCCGCCGTCGGCCGGGTTCGGCGATTGGGCGCGCGGTCAGCGTCCACAAGGGACTGTCTACGGTGGACCCGAGAAGGACCCAGCACCCGAAAAACCGGCCGAGCCCGTCACCGGCACCGGCCAGCTGGAAAGTTCCGGATCGCTCACCGGGCACATCCTGAGTCAAGGCAACGAAGACGCCCCGGCACCGAAGTCACGCACGGCCAAGGTGATCATCATCATCCTGGTCATCCTGCTCGTACTCGCCGCAGCAGGAGGCGCCGTCGCGTACTTCTTCCAAGGCTTCTTCAGTGATTTGTTCGGCGGATTTGTCAACTCGAAGTAACCACCGAAGCGAACCGCGCCACCGCCTCCCGAAGGATCGACGGAGACGTAGCGAAGTTCAGCCGGACAAAGCCGTTCCCCGGCGCACCGAACGCCGGCCCGGACGACAGGGCGAGCCGGCCGCGCTCGAGCAGTACCGCGGCCGGGTCGTCGCCCAGCCCCAGCGTGCGACAGTCCAGCCAGGCCAGATAGGTCGAGGCCGGCGGCCGGTACCCGACCTCCGGCAGCGACGACGCCAGCAGCGAAGCAAGCAGCATCCGATTGGCGTCCAGCCCGGCCAGGAGCGAGTCGAGCCACGGACCACCGGCGCTGAAGGCCACCGAAGACGCGATCACCCCGAGCAGCCCGGTACCCCACAAGAGCTCGCGGGAAATGTCCAGCTCCGCAGCCGGGCCGGCGACCAAGAGTGCGGCCTTGAGCCCCGGCAGGTTCCACGCCTTCGACGCCGAGAACAGCGCGCAGGCCCGCGCCGCCGCCTCCGACGAAGGGGCCAGCGCCAAAAGAGGGGTATGCACGGCACCCGGGTACACCAGCGGCGCGTGGATCTCGTCGGCCAGCAGCCGGACGCCGTGCCGCTCGGCCAGCGACGTGATGCCCAGGAGCTCGGCGCGGCTGAAGACCAGCCCGGTCGGGTTGTGCGGATTACTCAACAGGCACGCGGTCACCGACGGCTCGGCGAACGCCGTCGCCAGGCGATCGAGGTCCAATGAGTACCCGGCGGAATACGACCACGCCAGCGGCGCTTCTACTATTCGGCGCCCGGCCATGCTCAGGCGCGCGAAAAACGGTGGATAGACCGGCGTGGTGATCACGACCCCGTCGCCCGGCGCGGTGACCAGGTCGAGGAGCGCACCGACCCCGGTCATCACGTCCGGTATGACGGTCACCCACGCCGGGTCGACCGCCCACCCGAAGCGGGACCGGGCAAACTCGCTGAAGGCCGCGCGCAGATCACCCGGAGCCGCGTAACCTGTGTCACCCATCTCGACGGCCTCCGCGAGGGCCTGCCGGATCGGCGGCGCCAGGGGCGTGTCCATCTCGGCCAGCCATAACGGCAGCACATCGTCGGGATATTCACGCCACTTGGCACTCCGCCGGCGCCGCAGATCGTCCAAGGTCAACTCGGTCAGGGGACTGCCCACAACGGTGAACCGTGCCACGTTCACGCGACGGAGATCAAGACATCGGATACGCTGAACCGTTCTCAATCTGGAAGGCTTCCCCTGTTCATGCTCTCCGCTGACCTCAGCACGTTCCCCTCGATCTTCGAAGAACTCACCGAAGAACCGGGATTCAAAGACCTCGGACTTTCCCGCAAGCTGGTCCGCGCCCTGTCCACCCAAGGGATCACCACGCCGTTCCCGATCCAGGCGGCGACGATCCCGGACGCGCTGGCCGGCCGTGACGTGCTGGGCCGCGGCCGCACCGGCTCCGGCAAGACCCTCGCGTTCGGCCTCCCGCTGCTGACCCGCCTCGCGGCCGGCGACCGGGCCAAGCCGCACCACCCCAAGGCATTGGTGCTGGTGCCGACGCGCGAGCTCGCGATGCAGGTCAACGACGCCCTGACGCCGCTGGCCAAGGCGCTCGGGCTCTTCTGCAAGACGGCCGTCGGCGGCGTCCCCTACGACCGGCAGATCTGGTCCCTCGAGCGCGGCGTCGACGTGCTCGTCGCGACGCCGGGCCGGCTCGGTGACCTGATCAAGCGCGGCGTCGCCAATCTCAGCGCGGTCGAGATCACCGTCCTCGACGAGGCCGACCAGATGGCCGACATGGGCTTCCTGCCCGAGGTCACCGAGCTGCTCGACCTGACCCCGAAGGGCGGCCAGCGGCTGCTCTTCTCGGCCACGCTCGACAAGGACGTCGACGCGCTCGTCGAGCGGTTCCTCACCGACCCGGTCGAGCACTCGATCGAGCCGGCCGTCGCGTCGATCGACGAGATGGACCACCACGTGCTGCTGGTCCCGCCGAACGACAAATACGCCATCGCCGCCGCGATCGCCAACCGGTCCGGCCGCACCATCCTCTTCGTCAAGACCCAGCTGGCGGTCGACGAGTTGGTGGCGCAATTCGCTTCGGTGGGGGTACGGGCGGGAGCCCTCCACGGCGGCAAGACCCAGCGGGTGCGCACGCGCACACTCGCCGAGTTCCGCGAGGGCACGGTCAACGTGCTGGTCGCCACCGACGTCGCGGCCCGCGGCATCCACGTCGACGACGTGTCGCTCGTGGTCCACGTCGACCTGCCCCGCGACCAGAAGGACTACCTGCACCGGGCCGGCCGCACGGCGCGCGCCGGGGCGGCCGGGACCGTGGTCACGCTCGTCCTGCCGCGCCAGCGCAAGCGGGCGGCCGCGATGCTGGCCAAGGCCGGGGTCAAGCCGACCGAGTCGCGCGTGCGGGCCGGCGACCCCAAGCTCGCCGAGGTGACCGGCGCTCGCCCACCGAGCGGCGTTCCGGTGCAGCAACGCCACCACGACCCCGAGAAAAACCGCCGCCCGGCCAAGGCGGGGCCCAAGAACAGGTTCCCCCGCCACCGTCACCCGGACAGCAGTGGCGCCGAAAGGCGGTAACTTCGAAGCCATGAGCGTTCTCCCGCGTGCACTGATCTGGCAGCGAGTGGACACCCATGGCGCCGAGTTCACAGCCTTCGACGATCGCCGCGGCCTGGTCGCCCGGGGCGCGGCGACCTGCGCCGATCCGATCCCCTATACGTGCCGCTACGAGCTGGTCACCGACCCTGAGTGGGTCAGCACACGCTTCGAGGCGACCGTCGAAGGCGCCGGCTGGCTGCGCACCGTCCGCATGGAGCGGGCCGCCGGACGATGGCGGGTCACCACTGCCGAGCAGGGCAACCTGGAGGCGCAGGTCCCGTCGGCACCGTTCCCGGGCAGCGAGGACCCGAGCCGGTTGAGCGACGCGCTGGACGTCGACCTCTATGCTTCGCCGCTGACCAACACGCTGCCGATCCGCCGGCTCGGCCTGCTCAAGCAGCCGGCCGGCACCACGCGGAAGATCACCGCCGCCTGGATCCTGCTGCCCAGCCTGGCCGTGCTGCCGCTCGAGCAGACCTACACCGTCTTGGAGCCCGGCAAGGTCAGATACGCAAGCGGCGACTTCGTCGTGGATATCGACATCGATAGCGATGGCTTCGTCACGTACTACCCGGGGCTAGGTCGACGCTAGGAACCGCGGGCGGCCTTCCCACTTGGTCGACAGCGCGATCGCGGTCCGGGTCCGGGCGATGCCCTTGGTCCGGTTGAGCTCGACGATGAGCCGCTCAAGCTCGGTGATCGTGGATACCCGCACCTTGAGCAGGAACGACTCCTCACCGGCCATGAAGAAGCAGGACTCGATCTCGGGGTGCTCCTGCAGCGACTCGAGGATGCCTTCCGTGTCGCCGCTGCTGTCCTGCACGACGCCGATCACGGCGGTGACCGCGAGGCCGACAGCCTCCGGCGCGACGTCCGCCCGGTACCCGCGGATGATGCCCGCGGACTCGAGCTTGCCGACTCGTTCATGCACGGCCGGCGCGGACAGACCAACCTTGCGAGCGAGCTCCGCGTAGGGCGTGCGGGCATTCTCGCGAAGAAGGTCGATGAGCTGGCGGTCTATGGCATCCACCCGACAACCCTACTGAGGTGGCGTTATCACGGCTAATTACTCAACAGGTGCGTTTTCCATGTTTCACGGACACCACACGGCAGTGATGTTGTAATGGGCGTACATCCCAGGATGACTCGCGTCTGAAACGGGAGCCGCAGCATGGGGGCTGCGCGGCTTCCGGCGGGCCACTCATGGGTTAAGGAGGGGGCCGTGGAGACGGGAGATCGTCTGCTGACGCCTGGCGAGGTCGCCGCATTGTTCCGCGTCGATCCCAAGACCGTGACGCGTTGGGCGGCCGCGGGCAGGATCAGCAGCATTCGGACCCCGGGGGGACACCGGCGATTCCGGGAGTCCGAGGTTCGAGCACTGCTCGAGGGTGATGAGGCCCTCGACGAGCCGGCTAGCGGGAACGGCCGAGCTCACCAGTCCAACGAGTGAAGAGATTGTGGGATACGCCGACCGCGTCGAGCGCCTTGCCGGCTACGAAGTCGACGAGCTGCTCGGCGGTCGCGGACGCCCCGGCCGCATAGAAGCCGGGGCTGGCCGGTAGCACGACCGCACCCGCGTCGTGCAAGGCGATGAGATGTTCGAGGTGGCTCCGGGTCACCGGGGTCTCCCGGGGCACGACCACCACCGGGCGCCGTTCCTTGAGGTTGACCTCAGCGGCGCGCTGCAGCAGATCCTTCGACAGCCCGATCGCGATGCCGGCACACGCAGCCGTCGAGGCCGGGATGACGAACATGCCTTTTACCGGGTACGACCCGGAGCTCGGTCCGGCCGCCAGGTCACCGGCCGGCCAGTGCTGGATGTCGTCCAACGGCCGGCCGAGCCAGCGCGCCAGGTCGTCCTTCCAGTGCGCGTCGCGAAACGGCGCCCCGGTCTCGTCGAGGATGGTCAGCCGCGCGGCCCGGGAGACGACCAGGTCGACGGCCTCGCCGGCGTCGAAGAGCGCCCGGATCAGCGCCGCCGGGTACGGCGTGCCCGACGCCCCGGAGACGCCGACGATCCACGGTCTCCTCATCGCTCGCCTTCCCGGTCGCTCCGCTGCGCGCCTTTATCGGCCGTCTTCCGATGAGACCGCGCAAGCGCGGCCTGAGGTCCAGCCGCCGCTTCCGTGCCGCTGCGCGTAGCGGCGCTCATCGCAACTCACCGTTGACAAGAAGGTCGGCCAGCGCAAACACGAAGAGCGCGATGCCGACGAACCCGTTGGCGGTGAAGAACGCGCGGTTGACGCGGGACAGGTCGTCGGGTCGGACGATCGCGTGCTCATAGCCGAACGCCACCGCGGTCACCAGCAGACCGATCCACCACAGCCAGCCGAGGCTCACCAGTACACCGAAGATAATAAAGAGGGCAAACGTGATGATATGCGTCACCGTGGAGGCGGCCAGCGCGAAGCGCACGCCGAAACGGGCGGGCACCGAGCGAACCCCGATCTGGCGGTCGATCTCGGCGTCCTGGCAGGCGTAAATCAGGTCGAAGCCGCCGATCCACAATCCGACGGCCAGCCCGAGCACCCAGGCCGGCCCGGAGCCGCGCAGGTCACCGGTCACCCCGAGCCAGGCGCCGACCGGGCCGACGAGCTGGGCGAGGCCGAGCACCGCGTGCGGGAAGTCGGTGAACCGCTTCGCGTAGGGATAGACGATCAGCGGCACCACGGCCAACGGCGACAGGACCAGGCACAGCGGGTTGAGCAGCGCCGACGCCCCGACGAACACGATCAGCGCGACCACCGCGCCGATCCAGGCCGTCCGGACGCTCACGGTCCCGGTGACGAGTTCCCGTTTGGCGGTACGCGGGTTCCGCGCATCGATGTGCCGGTCGATGATCCGGTTCGCGGCCATCGCGAACGTCCGGGCCCCGACCATGGCGACGGTGATGAGCGCAAGCTTCGACCAGCGGACCGGCCCATGAAACGCGACCAGCGCGGACAGGTACGCGAACGGCAGCGCGAAGACCGAGTGCTCGATGGCGACCAGGCGCAGGAACGCTCTGGCCGGGGTAACAGCTGTGGTCACCGGAACCCGTATTCCTTCCACCGCCGGTCGACCCGCTCGACGACGTCCGGCGACATCCGCATCTCCTCCGGCCAGCCCCGCGTGTACCCCTCGGTGGGCAGTTTCCGCGTCGCATCGAGGCCCGCCTTGCCGCCCCAGAACTGCTGGTACGAGGCGTGGTCGAGGTGGTCGACCGGGCCTTCGGTGAGCAGCAGGTCGTGGCCGTAGTCGACGTTGCCGAACGCGCGGAACGCGACCTCGGCGTAGTCGTGCACGTCGCAGTCGGCGTCGACGACCACGATCAGCTTGGTCAGCGACAGCAGGTGGGCGCCCCAGATGGCATTCATCACCTTCTGCGCGTGCTTCGGGTAGCGCTTGTCGATGGAGACGATCAAGCAATTGTGGAAGACCCCCGGCGACGGGAGGTCGTAGTCGACGATGTCGGGCACGAGCAGCCGGATCAGCGGCAGGAAGATCCGCTCGGTGGCCTTGCCGATCGGGCCGTCCTCCTGCGGCGGCTTCGATGTGATGATCGAGTGGTACACGGGATCCTGCTGCATCGTGATGCAGTCGATGTGCAGGACCGGGAAGTCCTCGACCGGCGTGTAGAAGCCAGTGTGGTCGCCGAACGGGCCTTCCGGGGCCCGCTCGCCGGGCTCGACGTAGCCCTCGAGCACAATCTGCGCGTGCGCCGGCACCTGCAGCGGCACGGTGATGGCGTCCACCATCTCGACCCGCTCGCCGCGCAGGAACCCGGCGAAGAGGTATTCGTCGATGTCGGCCGGCAACGGCGCGCTGGCCGCGTAGCTGACGACCGGGTCGCAGCCGATCGCGACCGCGACCGGCAGCCGCTGCCCGAGCCGCTCGGCCACCGCGTGGTGGGCGGTCGAGTCCTTGTGGATCTGCCAGTGCATGCCCAGCGTGTTCGGGCCGTGCTGCTGCAGCCGGTACAGGCCGAGGTTGCGCTTGCCGGTCTCTGGATGGCGCGTGTGGGTCAGCCCGTAGTTGTGGTAAATCCCGCCGTCGTCCGGCCACACCTGCAGGCCGGGGAGCCGGTTCAGGTCGACTTCGGCTCCCTTGTAGACGCGCTCCTGGCACGGCGCGGTCCGCACCCTCTTGGGCGGGACGGATTTGAGCTGCATGAGCTTGCCGAGGCCGTCGCGGATGCCGGCCCAGCCGACCGGCAGTTCGGGCTTGACCAGCTCGCCGATCCGGGCGCCGATCTCGTCGAGCCGCTCGACCCCGAGGGCCATCCCCATGCGGCGCTGGGTGCCGAAGAGGTTGATCGCGATCGGCATCTCGCCGCGAGTCGGCCGCTCGAAGAGCAGCGCCGGCCCGCCGGCCCGCACGGTGCGCGTGACGATCTCGCTGACCTCGAGCGTCGGGTCGACCGGCGCGGTGACGCGGTGCAGCTCGCCCGCCTTCTCCAGCGCGCCGAGGAAGTCCTTCAGGTCCTCGTACGGAAAGCCCCGGGCCATGGTGTTATTTCAGGCCGGAGTACGAGTGGAAGCTCGAGGCGAAGATGTTGACCCCGTAGAGGTTGATGAGCATGGCCACCCAGCCGGCCACGGCGATCCACGAGGTGATCCGGCGGCTGACGCTCGGCGTCGACCGGGCGTGCAGGTAGCAGGCGTAAACCACCCAGGCCACGAACGACCAGGTCTCCTTGGGGTCCCAGCCCCAGTAGCGGCCCCAGGCCGCCTCGGCCCAGATCGCCCCGCACATGATCGCGAAGGTCCAGATCGGGAATGCGAAGGCGTGCACGCGAAACGTGAGCCGCTCGATCGTCTCGGCCGCCGGCAGGCGCTGGGCCAGCCCGTATGGGAAGCGCCGCGAGCCTTTGTCGTAACCGATGCGGATTAGGTGCAGGACGGCGGCCACGAACCCGACCAGCAGGATGCCGGACGCGGTGATCGCCGCCGTGACGTGGATCACCAGCCAGTACGAGTGCAGCGCCGGAACCAGCGGGCCGGCCGGCGTGTAGAGCGACATCCCGGCGATAGCCAGCAGAAGCGCGGTGACCAGCGAGACGAACAGTCCGAGGTGGCGCAGCTGCGGGAAGCGGCTCAGCACGATCAGCCAGGCGACGGTGCCGACCAGCGACACGGCGATGACGAACTCGTACATGTTGCCCCACGGCACCCGGCCGGCCGCGATGCCGCGGGTGACCAGGGTGGCGACGTGGGCGGCGAGACCGAGGCCGGTGAGCCCGACGCCGACGGCGCCTACCCGAGTCGGCAAGGCGGACAAAGGTGGCGAAACGTCCGACGGGAGAGGTGCCCCAACGGTAACGGCTACTTTGGCTACCACGCTGCGGTGCCCGAACGCGAACTCGATCGCGTAGCAGAGCATCGCGAACACGTAGAGCAGGATCGTCACAACCAGCAACTGGTTGGATAGCGCACCCATCACCGCTCCTCAATCGAGACCAGCGCCGGCTCAGCCTTGCCTATTGACCGTACGACCTCGTCGAACTCGGCCGCGAAGCCGGGGTAGTCACTGCGTGGCAGGCCACCGGCGGTGACGTCGTCGTCGGTGATCCGGAACCAGATCCGCCGACGCTTGCCGGTCAGCGAGACGAGCAGCCCGAGCAGCAGCGCGACCGCCCCGCTCAGCACCACCTTCTCGCCGGGGTCGTGCCGGATCGACAGCGTGAC
>Ga0070684_100005029_pt1 | contig 10095 bp, 9 predicted proteins | sample KBSC723LmetaG_FD_65653 | JGI IMG/M metagenome (GOLD analysis project Ga0070684, IMG submission 65653) | Corn rhizosphere microbial communities from Kellogg Biological Station, Michigan, USA - KBS C7.2-3L metaG | ecosystem: Host-associated > Plants > Roots > Rhizosphere ...
AACGACCACAACGGCTTCAGCCACCAGGGTCCGGGGTTCATCGACACCATCCTCACCAGGAAGCCGGCGGTCTCGCGCATCTACCTCCCACCCGACGCCAACTGCCTCCTCTGGACGGCGGACCACTGCTTCCGCACCTCGAACCACGTCAACGTCATCGTCATCGACAAGCAGCCGCAGCTCCAGTACCTCGACCTCCAGTCCGCGAAGGGCCACTGCGAGCGCGGCGCCTCCGTCTGGGAATGGGCGAGCAACGACGAGGGCGACCCGGACGTGGTGATGGCCTGCGCCGGCGACATCCCGACGATGGAGACGCTCGCTGCAGCCTGGCTGCTCCGGACGAACGCGCCCGGGCTGCGGATCCGGGTGGTGAACGTGGTGGACCTCATGGCGATGTTCACCCCGGAGGAGCACCCCCACGGGATGGACGAGCAGCACTTCGTGGACCTCTTCACCCGCGACCGGCACGTGGTGTTCGCCTTCCACGGCTATCCGCTGGGCATTCACTACACTCTGCACGGCAGGCCCGATCCCGAGCGCTTTCACGTGCGTGGCTTCCGCGAGCAGGGCACCACGACGACTCCCTTCGACATGGTGGTGCTCAACGGCATCAGCCGGTACCACCTGGCGATCGAGGCGCTCCGCCGGGCGCGGCGCATTCCCGAGAACTCGCCGGCGCTGGTCGAGCAGTTCAACGCCCAGCTCCGGAAGCACCGGGCCTACGTCGAGGAGAATCTCGAGGACATGCCCGAGGTGCGCGACTGGACGTGGACGGCGCCCTGAGCGCTACCGCTACCGGGCGCGGGCCCGGGTCGTGCGCGAGCGGGTGCTCCGTCGCGCGGGGGCTCGCGCGGGGCCGCGGCCCGTCTTGCGCCGGGCGATGACGTCGAACAGCAGCGAGACCGGGCGGTGGTCCTCCACCGGGTGGCGGAACGGCCGGTCGGCCCGGACGCGGTAGCGGTTGCGCCGGCCGACGCGCTCGCGGACCAGGTACTGCTCCGACTCGAGCTCCTGCAGGATCCGCTGAACGGCCCGCTCGGTGATCCCGACGCGAGTGGCGATGTCGCGGACCCGGGCCTCGGGATCTTCCCAGACACTGAGGAGGACGTGCGCGTGGTTGGTCAGGAAAGTCCAGGTAGCCATGGGTTGCGGAACCTTACAGAGCGAGTCGGTAAAGGGAATCAGGGATCGACCTGAGTCGGTCGACGGTGCACATCGAGGAACCGGGTGCCGACACTTCCCGGAACAGCGCCGGGGCGAGCTGCTTCCCCGGTGCGTCCGCAACGACCCGGCACATGCTGATCCTCCGGACATGACGGACCACGGTCGGGACGTCCGGGCCGGCGAACTGCAGCCATTCCGCCCGCCGGGCAGGGTCCCGTGCGGTCCCTTGCTGCTCCGCGCCGGCCTCGAATGCGCCGCTCGTGACCGTCACCTCCACATTCCGGACCCTAACGTCCAGGCTCGCATGTCGCCTCACGCTTCACCTGCGGGCGTCATCGGGGTAACTCCCCGGGTTCATGGGATTCGAGGACCGACCGGAATGGCGACTGCTGGTCGCGCTCGCGGTGGGTCTGGTGGTCGGGCTCGAGCGGGAACGGGCGCGCGATGCAGAGCGTCCGCGGCGGTGGGCCGGCCTCCGCAGCTTCGGGCTGACCTCGCTGCTCGGTGGCGTGGCGCTGCAGACGGGCAGCCCCGTGGTCGTGGGGATTGCCGGGATGGCGGTCACCCTCCTCGCGCTCGTCGTGGCCTGGCGAGCGAGGGAGCCGGACCCCGGCCTCACGACGGAGATTGCCCTGGTCCTTGCCTTCGCGCTGGGAGTCCTGTCCCAGGAAGCCCCGGCGCTGGCCTTCGGCGCCGCGCTGGCGACGACCGCCCTGCTCGCGCTCCGGGCACGTCTGCACGGCCTTGCGCGAAGGCTCTTCAGCGACCGCGAGCTGCAGAACGCGCTGGTCCTCGGTGTCTCGGCGCTCCTGGTCCTCCCGCTTCTGCCGGATCGCCCGGTCGATCCCTTCGGCGCCGTCAGCCCTTTTGACGTGTGGAAGCTGGTGGTGGTGGTGATGGCGGTGGGCGCCCTCGGCGCGCTCGCCCAGCGCCTGGTGCGGCCGCGGGTGGGGCTGACCATTGCGGGCCTGGCGTCCGGCTTCGTCTCCAGCGCCGCCACCATCGCCAGCATGGGACGGCTGGCCGCGTCGCAGCCGAAGGTCCTTGCGGCGGCGGTGTCCGGAGCGACGGCGTCGACGGTCGCCACCTTCGTGGAGCTCGCGCTGCTCCTCGCCGCCTCCGGATCGGCGCTGCTCCGGGCGATGGCCATTCCACTCGCCGCCGGTGGAGTGACCGCGCTGGTGGCGGCGGGACTGTTCGCCGGCCGCGCGGCCAAGACCGAGGCGCCTGCGGTCCGCTCGGGAGGGGCCTTCCGTCTCGTCGACGCAGTGGTGTTCGCGCTGGCGGTGACCGCAATCTCCTTCGTCGCAGCAGCGGTGCAGCGCCGATTCGGCAGCGCCGGCGTGCTCCTCACCGCCGCGGTGAGTGGATTCGCCGATGCCCACGCGGTGGCTGGATCGGTCGGAGCGCTCACGGCTCACTCCGCGGTCCCGGTGCGTGACGCTGGCCTCGCCGTGCTCCTCGCCCTGAGCACGAACGCGGTGACGAAGGTGGTACTCGCTGCGACCGCCGGGCCTGGCGCCTATTTCCGCCGGGTCCTCGGCGGCCAGGGGGCCGTGCTGGCTGCGACCTGGGCTGGCTGGCTTCTTCCGGGGCCGTGAGCCCGTCTCTTGCATCTGGACGATTGAACGACTATTCTTTCTTCTGAAATCATGGCTCGGCGAGCTCCAGCCTCGGCCCCTGCGCCGGATCCGGCAGCGGTGCTGTCGCGCGCGCTGCTCCGCGCTGCGGCCGCGCTGGGCCTCAACGGTCAGACCATGGCCCAGGTGGTGGGAGTGAGCGCAGCCTCCTGGTCGCGGCTGGCCGCGGGACAGCGAAGGGTGGAGCCCAGGAGCAAGGAGGGCGAGCTCGCTCTGCTCTTCCTCCGGCTCTTCCGCAGCCTCGACGCGCTGGTGGGTGGAGACACGGAGAAGGCACGCGCCTGGCTCCGCTCGGCCAACACGCACCTGTCAGCCGTGCCCCTAGAGTGCATCCAGAGCGTGGCGGGTCTGGTCCGTGTCGACGAGTATCTGGATGCAGTGCGGGGGAAAACGTAACCTCCGCCAGTACGATGGAGCCATCTGGCGGGTGGTGGAGGCGCAGCACCGGAACGCCACCCGTCGCCTCGTCGACTCCGACGCCGAGCAGGAGCTGCTCGAATCCCTCATCGATCGGGCGAAGCCGCCCTCGCCGGCCGGTCCGGAGTTCGAGGGCCTCCACTACCTCCTGCTCACGCCCTTCCGTCACCCCCCGCTGGTGCACGGCTCGCGCTTCGGCACCCGGGCCGAGCGCTCGCTCTTCTACGGGAGCGAGGCGCTGGAGACGGCGCTGGCCGAGACGGCGTACTACCGGCTGGTCTTCCTCGAGGGCACCCGGGCCGAGCTTTCCCCGCTGACGGTGGAGCTCAGCGCCTTCCGCGCGGACGTGCGCACCAGGGCGGCGGTGGATCTCACCCGGCCGCCGTTCGATGCCCACCATCGCGTGCTGACCTCGCGGACGCGCTACGAGGCCACGCAGCGGCTGGGCGCGGAGATGCGAGCAGAGGGGGTGGAGCTCGTGCGCTACCCGAGCGCCCGCGACGTCCAGGGCGCGCCCAACGTGGCCCTCTTCTCCCCACGGGCCCTCGCCCGGAAGGAGCCGCGCGCGCAGTTCGAGACCTGGCGTTGCGTGACCACCCGGCAGCGGGTGGAGATGCAGAAGCTCGACTGGTTCGAGCGGCCCCGGCTGGTGTTCCCCCGCGCGCAGTTCGAGGTCGGCGGCACGCTGCCCGCGCCCGCGACCTGACGCGCCGCCTCAGGCCAGCGCGGCGGTCACGACCTTCCCCTGGGTGATGTTGTCCTCCAGGGCCTGGGCGGGCACGCCGAGCGCCGCCCCCAGGGTCTTTCCCACCGCGCCGAGCGTGTCGCCGAAGGCGATGTCCGCGCTCGAGGCCTGGTCCTTGGGCACGCCCTGACCGGTGGCCGAGCTGAGGGCCATGGCCTTGAAGTCGTTCCCGTTGGCCTCGATGCCGCCGATGACCCCGGCCTTCACGCCCTTGCCGATGAGCAGCGTGCAGTGGTGGTTGGCCAGGTGGTCGCGCCCGGCGCTGTCGGTCCCTGTGCCCTTGAAGGACAGGGTGCGGCCGAAGACGTTCATCGCGGCGAAGGTCACGCTGTCGCGCAGCCCCAGCTCGTCGAGCTTGGTGAACAGGAGATTGATCGACTTCACCGCGGTGATGGTCTTCTTCGCCTCGTTCACCAGCGCGGTGTCGGTGTGGTTGTCGCCGCCGAAGTCCAGGCGGATGGCCACCACCGGCGAGACCTTCATCGCGATGAGAGTCGCCGCGGCGACGATCTGGTTGTCCTGTCCGTCGTTGGCGATGCCGGTGAGGTTGTCCAGAAGGCTCTGGGAGATGTTGCGAGCCTCGACCTGAGACTGGGCCATCCGGTCCAGGAACTGCTTCTCGGCGGTGGTGCCGCTCGACTTGAGGAAGGCGTTGAGCCGGTCGAGGTCCGCGTCGCGAAGCGCCTGGAGGTTGGCCAGCGGGCCCGCCGGATTCGCGAGGGCGGCCTTCAGCCCGGTGGGAGAGAGCCTCGGCAGCGAGCGGCCCTCGTACTGGAGCGTCTCGCTTCCCACCGCCACCGGCTCCTTCTGGATGGTGCCCAGCGTCGGGGCGAGTGACTTCGCGCAGAGCGAGACGAGCATCTCCTGGCGCTTGATGGCCCCCATCAGCTTCAGGACCTTGCCCTCGTTGGTGTGATTGTTGGTGAGGGTGGTGTGGTGGAAGAAGCAGGTGCGAGCCAGCGCCGCGGCGTCGAGGGTGCTCCACGGCCGCGCCGCCTGCCAGCTCTTGCCACCCACCGTCATGGCCGTGGGCGCCATGTCCATCGTGTCGTCGCCCGGGACCGCCGGCGGATGGGCGACCTTGCCGGTCGCGCTGTACGCGTCCGGGTACGTACCGGGGACGTTGCAGCCCATCGGGTCGCCGGCGCCCGAGGTGGAGAGGATCAGGAACTGGGCCGGACCGGCGGTGGCCGCGGCCGCCACCGCCGCTCGCGGGTTGAGCAAGAAGGAGATAGGCAGACCGGTGGCGAGCGAGCGAAGGCCGATCCACCCTGCTCCGAACAGCGTCCCGAGAAGCGCCTCGCGTCGGCTGAGCTCCATGGCGTTCTCCTCTACAGGCCCACGCTCACCGCGGTGGGCGAGCTGCAGGCGAGGACGAAGGTGGACTTGAGCGAATCGCGGGCGGTCGCACCCGTCTTCACGGCCGCGGCGTAGTGCTCGTTGAGGATGGTGGCGGCTCCGGACTGGCGCGGGTCACCGTCGACGAGCGACATCACCGTCCGCACCATGTCGTCCACGGCGGTCGTGGGCGTCTTGCTGGAGAAGCGCGGGGTGGCGCCCACGTCCACCACCTGGTCGGCCAGCGCCCGGCACAGGTTCTCGGTGATCGAGCGGTAGAAGAGGCTCGTGTCCGCAGTGAGGACCGGAGCCTCGGCGCCGCGGCTGTACGCGTCGGCGGGGAGCGTGGCGGAGAGGCCGCGCACGGTCCCGTTCACCTGGCAGGCGCCGGTGAGGCCGAGGCGGCTGCTCAGCGCGGCGCAGAGGTGGTCCGCCCGCGCGATGGAGACCAGGTACCCGCGGTCGGTGAACGTCTTGGTGCCCGCCGTGCCGGTGATCAGCGGCGAGGAGAGCATCTCCCGCGCCAGCACCCGGAAGTCGTGGCCCGAGTCGCGGAACGCGTTCGCCACGCGCAGGAACTCGGGGTCGTCCTCGCTGCACGGCGACGAGTCCGCCCAGGTGCAGAGCTTCTGCGCCCACGCGATGGCGAACTGGGGGTGGGTCGCGAGCTGGTCGGCGAGGTCGAGCACGCCGCGCCCGGTGCCGGTGGCGGTGACCCCGGCGAAGGCGAACTCGCCGTTCTGGGCGATGACCCCGGCGTCGGTCTGCTGGCCGTACTGGACGGTGAAGGACTGGCGGAAGAACTGCCGCATCGGGTCCAGCGTGCGGTGGCAGGCGTAGCAGGCCGGATCCGAGGCGTGCTCCTCGTCCAGGCCGTTCTCGCTGACCGGGACCGTGCTCCCGGTGCCATCGAAGCTCTTGCCGAGGGCGACGATGAGCGTCTGGTTCATCGTCACCCGGTGCTGGTTGCTGCCGTTGGTCTGCCAGTTGGCAAAGAAGGCGGGCGTGGTGAAGAAGCCGGCGCGGGGAAGGGTGACCACGACCTCCGAGCTGCTCCGGACCTTCGGCAGGTCCCAGAAGGGAGTCGGTGCCTCGCCCGAACCCGGCGCGCGCATGTTGACCTCGCGCCAGTCGGTGAAGTCGCTGTCCATGAACTGGGGAGCGGTGTTGAAGGCGCGGCATGGCAGCGTGCCGGTTCCGGTGAAGGTCGGATCGTCCGGGACGTGGCCGAGCAGCAGGTTGAAGAGATCGCGGGAGAAGTTTCCGCGCGGCTTCAGCGCCCGGGTGGTGCTGTTCGGCGCGGTGGCGCAGGCGGGGAAGGTCCCGGCGTCCGCCGGGCTCGGCGCCACGCCCCACACCTGGGTCTCGAGGTTCTTCGGGTCGATGGTCCCGGTCGGCACGCCGAGCTGTACGGTGAATCCAGCGTCTGGGCGCTCCGCGGCCGGCAGCGAGAGGTAGTAGCGGTCGTTCACCGAGCCGCGGTCGGTCACCCCCCGGGCGTCGATGAACGCCAGGTAGCTCATGAGCGCGGTGGTGAGCTGCAGCTTCCGGGCGCGGGCCAGCTCGTTGAGCGGCTTGCCGCCGGTGGTCAAGGCCAGGGCGGTGCGGGCGACGCTCTCCTTGATGTTGGAGACGAGGTTGTTCTGGGCGGTGGCATTGCCGTCGAGGCTGTCCCCGTTGCCGATCTGGTCCACCAGCTCGTTCCGGGTGATCTGCGTCTGCTGGAACGCCTGCATGAAGAAGACGCGGAGCTTGGCCTGCCCCTCGGGCGAGGCGACCCACCCGTCGACCATGCCCTTCAGGGTGGAGGGGTCGGCGGTCACCGCGGCCAGCTCGGCCGGCGTCGGCGGGACGCCGGTGAGGAGGTTCTTCACCTTCGCCAGGTAGATCGGAGGCGCGACCGCCTCCCAGGGGGTCTGCGGCACGTCGGGCGTGTCCGGGGTCCCGCCACCGGGCGTGTCGCTGCCGGTCTTTCCGGTCAGCTTTCCGTCACAGCCGCTCGTGGCGAGCGCGACTGAGAGGACGCATGCCAGTCGTCGGAGATTCGCGCGCATGGGAGGTCCCTCGGGGAGCCCTCCTCCTTCCCAGGAGCCGCGCGAGGGGAACAACCACCCCACCCGGGGGGAACAGTCCCCCACACGAGGTCGCACATCCCGGGGTCAAGGCGTGCTGGGATCACGGATGGATGGGTGAGCCCTCGCCGCGCGAGACCGGGTGGACCCGGGCACTCGCCATCGTGTCGCTCGCGCTGCTCGTCGGCGGCGCGCTGGCAGCCATCGTGGCCGCGGCCCGCTATCCCGGCGGCACCTGGATGGACCGCACCACCGAGGGGCACTCGTTCTGGGCGAACTTCCTCTGCGACATCGCTCGCGACCCCGCGCTCGACGGCCGTCCCCATCCGGCCGCCGTGTGGGGACGGACGGCCGAGTGGGCGCTGGTGATGGCCCTCGGCCTCTTCTTCTGGATCGCCCCCGCGCTGGTCGAGCCCAGCCGCCGTCGCTGGACCATCCGGCTGCTCGGCGCCGTGGCCACGCTCGGGCTCCTGCTGGTGCCGGTCACCAGCAAGGTTCCTCACGCGATCGCGCTCGTGGCCGGCGCGGGGCCAGGTTTCGCTGCGACGCTCCTGGTGCTGCGCGGGCTGCGGCACCGTCCGGTCCTCGCGCGACTCGGGCTGCTGGCGCTCGGTCTGTCCGCGCTGGAGCTCGTCCTCTTCCTCGCCTTCCACGAGCGCTTCGGGGCGACGAGGGTCCCGCTGGCCGTTCCGGCGGTGCAGCGCCTGGCGCTCCTCGCCGCCGTCGCCTGGATGGGCGGGTGCGCGGTCGCCGTGCTCCTCCGTCAGGCGTCCGGGACTGCGGCAGGCTCCTCCACCGGCTCGCCGCGCGCGACGTAGACCGCGGCGGCGAGGTCGCCCACCACGTTCAGCGTCGTCCGGCACATGTCCAGAAGCCGGTCGACGCCGAGGATGAGGCCGAGGCCCTCCGGGGGGATGCGGAACATCCCGAGGATCATCGCGATGACCGGCAGCGAGCCAGCGGGAACTCCGGCGGTTCCGACTCCGCCCAGCACGCAGATGAACATCACCACCACTTGCTCCTGGAGGGTGAGGTGCACGCCGAAGAGCTGGGCGATGAAGAGCACGGTCACTCCCTCGAAGAGCGCCGTCCCGTTCTGGTTCATCGACGCCCCGGCGGTGAGCACGAACCGGGCGACGTTGGGCGGAAGCTTGAGATTCTCCTCGGCCACCTTGAGCGCGGTGGGCAGGGTGGCGTTCGACGACGCGGTGGAGAAGGCGGTGATCGCCGCCATCCGGACGTCGCGGAAGAACTGCAGCGGGTTCCGGCCCCCGAAGAAGCGGACCGACAGCGAGTAGACGACGAACATGTGCAGGCCGAGCCCAAGCAGCACCACGCCGACGTAGGCCGCGAGCTGGCGGAGCACGTCGAACCCGAGGCGCGCGGTCAGCCCGAAGAGAAGCGCCGCCACTCCGACGGGCGCAACCTTGAGCACCCCGTCGATGAGCACCAGCGTGACCTCGTACAGCCCGGCGATGACCTCCTTCAGCTTCTCGGAGGCGGAGCTCCGGGTCAGACCCAGCGCGATGCCGAAGACCAGGGCGAAGAAGATGAGCCCGAGGTAGTCGCCGTTCGCCGCGGCCTTCACCGGGTTGTCCGGGACGAGGGAGACCAGCAGCGCCGCGGGAGAGGTGTCGCCCGGAGCGGCGGCCGCCTTGGGAACCACGCTGGAGCGGGCAAGGGCCCGGACCTCGTCGCTCATCCCCTCGCCGGGCCGGAAGACGTTGACCAGCACCAGCCCGATGAGCACCGCGATGGTGGAGATGACCACCGTGTAGCCGAGGGCGCGAACCCCGAGCCGGCCGAGGTGACGCAACTCCAGATCCGCCACGCCCATCACCAGCGCCGAGAAGATCATCGGCACCACGAGCATGAAGAGCAGCCGGAGGAAGATCTGACCGATGGGGCCGGTGACGTTGGTCAGGGTCCACTGGAGCCATGGTGCGTCGCCGGCGAGAGCCCGGGCGATGAGCCCCAGCCCCGCCCCGACGACGAGCCCCAGCAACATCCGGCTGTGTCCGCGCATGGGCGGCGGAGGTTACCGCAGAGCGATGGCGAGAGGCCGGCGCATGTGCCGGCGGGCTCCGCCTCCCGCGCTCAGGTGACCACGAGGCGGAGGTGCCTCCGCATCGGCGCCCACCGCCGCCGCTGGATGGTGCGGACCAGCGCTGACCGGCCCCGGTCGAAGACCTCGCCGATCGCCAGCTCGGCCCGCTCGTCGGTGCACTCCACGGCGAGCACGCCCCCGTGGCGAAGGGCGAGCCGGAGGACGCAACGGAGGTCGCGGCCGCCGCGAGGCCCGTTCACGTCCTCCATCCAGAGCTGCACGCGGCGGACGTGCTCCTCGAAGCGCCCGAGCGAGAAGAGGAGGTGGCGCTCGCAGAGCTCCCGGAGGCCGGGATGGACGACGAGGTGGCGGGTGCGGAGCTCGAGCTTCATGGTCCGGGAACCGGCCCCCGCCCGGCGGACTTCCCGAGGAAAAACCACTGGATTCACTCGGTCGGGCCGATGGTTCGCGGCGGATGTCGATCCGGCGGGGGTCCGCGCGACGTGGGGTGTTCCCGGATGGACCGGGTACGGTGCAGGTCCCGAACGAAGGAGCGAACGCCATGCAGTACATCGTCCTCATCTACGGAAGCGAGAAGGGCTGGAGCTCGATGTCGAAGGCGGGCGTCGAGCAGATGTACGCCGAGTACCGGAAGTACAGCGAGGACCTGGC
>Ga0070684_100005030_pt1 | contig 10095 bp, 6 predicted proteins | sample KBSC723LmetaG_FD_65653 | JGI IMG/M metagenome (GOLD analysis project Ga0070684, IMG submission 65653) | Corn rhizosphere microbial communities from Kellogg Biological Station, Michigan, USA - KBS C7.2-3L metaG | ecosystem: Host-associated > Plants > Roots > Rhizosphere ...
TGCTGGAAAGGAGAAATATGTAAACGTTAACGAAACAGTGCCTGTTTATATTGGTTATTTCACTGCATGGGTTGACCAGGAAGGAAAGCTAAATTTCAGGGACGATATATATGGCCACGACCGTAAAATGGCCGCACACCTGCTTAGTGACAAATAAATGGGCATTTGGTTATTAATCATGGCCCTCTGAAATGAATTGTCGCCTTAATAAGAATGAAGCGAGTCAGTGATCGATACCATTGTTGTGCGTTTGGCAATTAACAGTTGACTTTAGGAATTATTTGATTGACTTAAATGAAACGAATATTTAAACTTTTGGAGTGGGTCATAACTGTAATTGCAGTCCTAGTTGCTATTGCAGGAATTACCCTGGTCTTTATAGGCATCTATAAATTTGGACTTGCAGTGTCTCATATTACAGCCTCAGATAAAGAACATATTGCAGGGCTGATTGCAACGGGCCTTTTGAAGACCATTGACATGTTTTTATTAGCAATTGTATTTTTTGTTTTCTCATTAGGTTTACTTGTTTTATTCCAGGATGCCGAATCGATTCCTGTCAACCTGCCCCAATGGCTCCGCATTAAAACTTTCATACAATTAAAAGTAACTTTATGGGAGGCCATACTTACTACTCTTGTTGTGTCTTATCTGGCTAGCCTCGCTGAAAAAAAATTCGATAATCTCTCCTTTGATGTTTACGATTTGATTATACCCGGTGCTATCCTGTTAATCGCATTAAGTCTTTTCTTTTTAAAGAAAGGCGAAAATAAAGGCCATTAAAGTTTAATTCCGTGTTCGGTGAACGACATCAGCTTTTATCAAAATTTTTGAACCAAGATCTAAATTAATCATTTGTCAAAGCAGCATTATTTATTAACAAGATCGTAAAGAAAACGTCTTCAATTGCCACCGTATATGTTTAATAATAAATTGAACCATGTAAACTGATTTTGCCTGTATGATTGGTGGTATCAGCGGTTCCCGTGCAATATATACGCGTGTCTTTGAGAACATTTGCAAATGTTCCAACTCCGTAAATTACTGCAACACTGTCTGAAAAAGTTGCTGGTCCCGAGTTGTATTGCAGCGTAAAAAAATTTTGCAACGTAGTAAAATGAAAATTTATAGTACCAGTGCGATTAGTGACAGTAAGATCTGGCGGATAAAAGTAAGAACTACCGTATTTCTCATATTCCTGGTCAATATTGATCATTTCGGAACTAACAGCTGATATAGCAGAAAATCGAAAATTGGCTCCGTCATAATTATTAACAGCGGGAAAATTTCCATAGATCATACAGTCCGAATTGCGATCAAAAATCCAATCAATCTGATGTTCCGTTAGTGTTGAATGAACAACAATTATTTTCACTAATGCTTTTGAAAACAAACCTAAATTATTTGTCACCGTCAACTCAAATAAATACTCCCCGGTTTCATGAAACTCAATTGCAACACGTGAAGGAGCAGAATTCTGGTAAAAAGAAGGATCCGGATAAAAGTGTGATGGTCCCGAGATCTCTGTCCATTTATAAGTCAGAGGTCTATTATCCGGATCTGAGGATTTACTTCCATCCAGGAATGCATGCGCTTTTGGCAATATTATAGTGGTGTCTTCTCCTGCAATTGCTATTGGGGGCTTGTTGGCTGGTTGAATAGATACCGGAGGAGGATTATATTTTTTGCACGAGGCAGTTAACACCAATCCGATTAAAAATGATATCAAAATATATTTCACCTAACAAAAATTTAATTGTCCTGCAAACTATGTGTCGCTATATACGCACCTATGTTCTTACCCACCTCTTCGCCAACAAGGCACGACTCACGAAAATGATAACCCACATACATCCTTGATAAAGAGTTTTCCCTGGCAGCTTGAGAAAGACTTGTAAAACTTCTTGTGGGATAGGCAGGATCAGCTGAAGTACTGGAAAAAGAAAATGAGAAATTGTCCTGGTTAAAAAATTGTTTGATCACCTCAGCACCTGCACCACCTGCGTTAGCATGTGCAGAAGGATAATCGGCGGCAGGTGGAGTAGGAAACACCAACACATTCCAGTTAAGATCGCCAGTTGTTCCTGGAGAACCTCCCATGTTATTTGAATTAATAGCTGTGATCGGGCGCCAGAACCAGTAATAAAATTTGGCATCTGCACTTGAAATATAGGAGTCGTTTTCAGCTATTTGTACCAGTGCAAGCAAACGGGCCACTCTCCATGCGTCCATATTCTTTTGCGCAATGATGTTGCGGGCAATTTTGTTCCAACCATAATTCGGACTTTCAACCCAGAATTTGGCATATTGAGTTTGATCTGCAGTACGGGTACCGCAGTTATCACATCCCAAAGATTTTATTTCATTATAATCAGCAATATATTGAGGTGTCTTTATACTTTCCCGTGTATCGGTTTTTCCGTAAGGCGGACCAGGTCTGAATTGTGAAGCAGAAGTCAAACCAAATGGTATTACATTTTGCCAACCTACAGCATCTACCAAGCCATACACCGGTAGGCCAGGAATATTAAATGGTGGTGTCCACCGATATTGCCCCGGTAATGTTCCTTCAGGTAAAGTATATGTAATATTTTGTGTGCCATCATTCGTTCTCTTTTGTATTACCGCATGAGCTGCTGCGTGACCAAGAGCAATTCCTTTGGTTTTGGCATTAACATCTGTGATAGCACCGAGGCTTTGTTGCAAAAGCTCGTTGATGTGATCTTTTATGAATTGTGGTGTTTGTATCGGCGGGTTTAGTTGATTATAGGCATCAACAATTACGTCATACGCCGCCTGGGCAGCTGCAGCATCAGGACTTGCATCTTTATCTCTTGTATTAAGTGCATAGGTTTTGTACTTAGGCACAATGCTATTGAGTGCATCGTGCATGGCAATATGGACCATGGCAGTGTACCGTGATGACCAGAATGGAGTTACTGGCGGCGGCTGAGGCGTATTCAACATAACGTAAAAAGCTGCGTCGTTCCAACGAAGTACCATGTCGGGACTTAGCGTTCCCCACCCATTGCCGTTGTTTTCAAAACGGGCAGCCGCTTCTTCGGATTGTGAAGCAGGTGCCTGTTTCATTTCCTTTTTACAGGCTGTAAAAAACAATGAACTAAAGATCAATACAACTGGCAATTTATCAAGGTTAATGTGTAGCCGAAATGATTTGTGAAGCATAACAAATGGTTTAAATGCTATAAAAATTGGTAGTTATCTGAAAAGAATTAATAATCTCTGTGTCTGTGAAAAATAATGGGTAGGTGTTGACAGAATAATCCTGCTATAGTAAACTCCTGAGGACAAGCCTCCCCTTGCAAAATCAATTTTATAATGTCCCGCTTTTTTATTGGCATTCACGAGAGTTGCCACCTCTTTACCAGAAATATCGTAGAGTACTATAATTACTTTTCCATCAGTGGGAAGTATATATTGAACGGTGGTAGAATTGATAAACGGATTGGGATAACCTGTTAATGTCAGTTGATTTTTTTCTGGAATTTCATTTTCTTGGGTCCTTGTTCCAGTAATGGCTGGTAATTGTTCATCACCGCCAAGTACATCGCCATGATTTAAATGTGCAGGCACTGCTTCTCTTGCTACACATATCACTTCGCCATTATGGTTAATCTGCACTTTATCCATTTTACTTCCACAACGAACATCATTTACATTCACTATTACATCATCTGACCGGGTGCATCCATTTTTATCGGTTACAGTAAGCGTATAGTTTGTAGTGGTGGCTGGACAAACTGTTGTGCTAATATTATTTGGTGCAGAACCACCTGACCACGAGAATGTATAGGGAGAAACACCACCACTTGCCATACCATTTAATGTAGTGCAATTGGAACCATAACCATATAACACATTTTTGTCTTCGCCTGCATTGGCCGTAGTAAATTCAAAATCATAAACAGTTGTTGAACCGTTTACGCCTATTTTGAAATTATCGGTATAACATTTGAAATTGGGGGCAAAGCCTCCGGCACTTAACCGAATACCACCTCCAATAGCAGCGTCATTGATAATTCTGGCAGTCGGATGCTGAGTAATGTAAGTTGCCAGGTTAAAGACAGCACCTCCGTGTTCAGGATCAATACTGGGACCAAGCCAAAATACACCATGCAAAACATCCCATGTTTGCCATATACCTGTTTTTACTGCACCTTGATCTGAAGCAACCCCTGTTGACCATGGAGCAGTTTGATATTGCGGGCCAAATTCAAGAAAATTATCCGTTGTTCCGTCACCATTCAAATCAATCTGAAGAACTATAAAAGGAGCATCATAGTCATTTTCACGGTGGTCAATAAAAGAAGAAAAACCCAATTGAGTGATAGAGGTAAGTAATGTGTTGTTATAATTAGCATTTCTTAATCGTACATTTTTTTGAACTTCTATAGTAATCATTTCAAGACTGCCTTTGCCTAAAATGGGATTAGAAGGTTGGTTCTTAAAAGCAAGTGAAGTATTCGCCGGCACCTGTTTTACCCATCCATTCAAATTACAATCTGTAACTGTAACAAAATTTTGCGAGTACAAAGTTTGCGTCGTCAACATCATTACTGATACAACAGCAATTTGAATAAGTAAAATTTTTCTCATAACAATTGTTTTGGGTGAAGTGTTTATTGAATAGGAAATTACAATGAGAAAAAGTCCATCAATTTTTTAATCGCTGAGATTAGTTTCTATTAGAAATAAAACGTAAAACACCGACAAACGCAGCCAGTAACCATTTTTTCATTTTCGTCGAAAAAATGAATTGTCTGTCTTATAACCATCTTCCTTTTGAAAATAATGGGGATTAAAAAGTAAATTGTAAAGGATTGTAAAGAATATGTACCAGGAACATCCGTTTATATTCTCCCGCAAATATCGTTTGCTTCGACACCTTATTTTCTGGACAGTACACTGCATAATATTCACTTTCCTTTGGCGCACTCCGAAACTAAGTTTTGGTGTGAATTTACTTTGGTCAGCGGGTATTGCCGTGCTGATCATAATTTACTGCTACCCGGTTATGTATTGGATCCTCCCACAGTTTTTATTAAAAGAAAAATATGGCCTGTTTGCAATCATTATGCTGGTATGGGGTGTATTGGGTGTTCTCTGGAATTATGTATGCAGAATTTATTTTACCATTCCTATTCAGGACTATTTGCACCTGAAAACTTCTGGCCGGAGTTCATGGGCTTCAGGCAGCTTCCTTACTATCATGTCAATGACAGGCTTTGGAAGCATGATAGTTTTGTTTAAATACTGGATGAAAAAACAAAGGGATTTTCTTTCTGAGCAAAAAGAAAAAATAAATGCAGAACTACAACTGTTGAAGGCTCAAATACATCCGCACTTCCTCTTCAATACGTTGAATAATATTTATTCCTTTTCAATGAAAGGTTCGCCAAAAACTACAGACATGATTGCAAGGTTGTCGTCTTTACTTAGTTATGTTTTGTACGATTGCAAAAACCATGAAGTACTGTTGACCAAAGAAATAGAGGTGATGAAAGACTACATTGATCTGGAAAAAGAACGCTATGGAAATAGACTTGAGATATCAACAAATATGATTGGCGATATCCAGGGAAAATTCATTGCGCCGTTATTGCTTTTGCCTTTTATCGAAAATGCTTTTAAGCACGGTACTTCTGAGCAATTAGAAAAACCGTGGCTCAGCATTGACCTCTCGGTAAAACAAAATGTTCTCCAGTTCAAAATCGTAAATAGCAAAAATGAGCTTACTTCCGTTAAACAAAAAGGAATTGGAATTGAAAATGTTCAGAAGCGATTGTCCTATTTGTATGACGGAAAATATGAGTTAAAGCTGAATGATGAAGGTAATTTTTTTGTCGTTTCCCTGACACTGGAGCTAGACCAGGAAACGCTATCTGGTAAATCTTATATTGCGACCATAGAACAACCAGAAAGCCTTCCCGTATGAACCGGCTACCAGTGATATTAAAATAAGCAATGAATATTCAATGCCTTCTTATAGACGATGAGCCGCCTGCATTAGAAATATTGCAATCGCATATTTCTAACATAAACGGTATTGAGGTGGCTGCAAGCTGCAAAAATGCAGTGGAGGCATTTGATGTTTTGCACGAAAAACATATCGACCTGCTTTTCCTGGACATTAAAATGCCGAAGCTGATTGGAACCGATTTTTTAAAGAGCCTCACCAATCCACCTAAGGTAATTTTTGTAACTGCTTACCGTGAATATGCTTTGGATAGTTATGACCTTGACGCCATCGATTATCTTGTAAAGCCTGTCACTTTCGAACGATTTCTAAAATCAATATTTAAGGTAAAACGTTTGATGGGACATGAAGTGCCTTCGGTTATAACAGAATATAAAAAAAACCCTGAAGCATTTGTATACGTCCGCGTCAACAAGAGCATGCAAAAAGTTTTTGTAAACGAGATCGTTTATATTGAAAGCTGCAAGGATTATGTAAAAATATTTTTGAGTTCCGGCCAAAACTTTATAGCCAGGCAATCCATCAGCTCTATGGAAAACATGTTATCAGTACATAGTTTTTTAAGAATACACCGTTCCTTCTTGATCTCTCTTGAAAAAATGACAGGATATAATAACAATGACGTAATGATCGGAGGCAAAGAAATTCCGATTGGCAGACTTTACAAACAACAGGTAATGGAAGTAATAAACCCAGCCTAATAATTATAAAGTTATTCCAGGGGATGTCACAACTAAAAATTAGGTGCTCTAAAAACTAACTTTTACCCCCAACTGGCTGATCCATCTTGCGCTAACGCCCGGGGCGGTATTGTTTTGCACAGACCATGGCTTCCCTGTAAACGGTTTAAATTGCCATTGAGGTGTCAGTGTATTTGGGTTAGCATAACCTGCAAAAGTGATCAGTGCATAGTTATCATTGCTGGAGAGAAAATATGTTCTGCCCCAGTTTTTATTAAGCATATTCATAAAATTGAAAACATCATAAATTACACTGATGGTTGATTCTCTTTTATTCAACCTGATTTTAAAATCCTGCTGCAAGCGCAGATCAACCGTATGTGTAAAAGGAAGTCGTGCTGCGTTTCTTTCGGCAAATTGCCCACGGTGTTTATGTAGATAGTTGTCCTGCTCGATATAGTCATTCAGAAAATCTTTTTGTTGCTGCACCGAATAAAAGGTGCCGCTAGTGATTGGGATAAAGATCATCTCATTTAATTCCTGTTTGGTAGGTATATAAATAAGATCTGAGTTATTGGCTGGCGTTGGTCCTGCATCATTAATCAGGCTGTTATTATAAACATAACTGAACGGAGAACCTGATTGACCATTATAAAATAAGGTTATCATGCTTGCCCATTTGCCATAATTAAATTTTTTTGTAACCACCGCACTTATCCTGTGACTCATGTCAAAATCGGAAATGGATTGCAGTGCCATGTTCTTGCCATTCACTGTTTCTCGTTGCACCCACTGTCCGTCAGTGGTATTGGCATTCCCTACCGGCTCAAATAAAGAAACTGAATTTGCAAAACAATAGGCCAGATTTACTAGTAGGTTGTTGCTAATAGATTTGCTCACAACTGAAGTAAAGGCATATGAAAAACCTTTTGGACCATGGTTGTTTCCCAAAAGAAAAATATCGATGTAAGGATTGCCGCCGGTCATAGGTATTGTTTCCGTCGAAACTCCCGATGAATAAACATTTCTGCTTCCAGGTGGTGCAGAAGTTTTTGTCGCTGGCAATAGATTTACATTGGTGTAACGATTTTCATAAATATTTTTTGTAAAGAGCAGCTCGGTAGTCCAGGTCCAGTTATTTTTGAATTGTTTGTCAATACTAAGTGATGATCTAAACACAGTTGGATACTTATAATTACGCGACACCAGGACCAACGTTCTTTTTACACTGTCGGGATTGAGACCAAGTGATTGAAAGTCGGGCTGATTGTAAGGATCAGGGTTAAAATGCAAACCATAATTCCGTGGCGGATCAGGTGGTGCAATATCAAGGGTAGCAATATTGACAGCATAGATCTGTGAAGCCCAAACGTTGAGGATATGTCCCGAAAAAATACCAGCACCCCCGCGAATGGTTATTCTGTGCTTCGGTATTTTATAATGAAAACCAAATCGTGGCGAAAATCGCCAATCTGTTTTCATTGTACTCCCGGACACTGCTCCCTCCAAATCATAATATTTTTCAATCTCAGCATGAGCTGTTGTGTTGAAAAAACTGTCTTCTTCATATTTTAAAGGCAACGCATTTGCATCTATCCTTGCCCCAGCTGTTAGCTTCAGGTTTTCATTTACTTGTAGTTCATCATTGAAAAAAGCGCCAACGCGTATTGGGTTGTATTTTGCTGTAGCACCCTTGACCACAGCTGATTTTTCACTTGCTAGTGACAGGTTTCTTATATATTGTATTGGATAGTTGTTCGAAATGAAATCATTAAGGTTGCTGAAGCGATAGCTACCGAAATAACTACCCAAAGACAGATCCCTGATGTTTGCAAAATCTAAATCAATACCGGCGCTAATGACATGCTTGTTTTTTACAAACCGGATAGCATCAACTAAGCCAAACTCCGATGCCGTAAACCGAACGGTATTGCTCGCAGCATTGCTGCCAAATGTAATGGTCCCCGCGCCATCTTTTACTCCCACTAAAGGAAAAGGTTGACCAATGATTTTCCTTTGCGTTTCTTCATGATTATAGTTAAGCAAAAAACGGTTGCTGGCCGAGTTTCGAAAATATCTTTTCCATTCTAGTGATGCTGAATTGATTGTTGATGGCAGCCGGAATCTGTTGTTGGAAAAACGTATGACTGTACTACTGTTTTGCAATTGAGATGTAATCCGTTCTGCGCCATTGTAACGATAACTTAATGTGAGTTTATTTTTTGTATCTGGATTCCAGTCAAGTTTTGCTGTGATCCGTTTTGCATCCAGCACGTTTCCTGATTCGAGAAATGATCCTGGATCATAACCATAACGTTTTTGAATGGTGTCAGTGAGATCAGCTAAATGTTGTTGTGTACTATTGCCTTTGTATTCCAAAAAATTATAAGGCTGGGGCTGAGATTCGTTTTGGAATTCTGCCAATAGAAAATAAAACAACCTATTTTTTACAAAGGCACCGCTTGCATATGTGCCTGCCGTTTGGTTAAAAAAATGACTCAATCGCGGTCTTTCAAATACACCAGGTGAACCCGGTACTTCCATCGGTAATGGCGATTTTCCAGCCATCTTTTCATTTCTGAAAAAATACCATGTAGAAGCTTTAAATTGATTGGAGCCCGACCTGGTAATGGCATTGATACTCCCGCCGGTAAAATTGCTGTATTGCACATCATATGGCGATTGCAAAACTTTTATTTCCTCAATCGCTTCAATTGAAATAGGTGGAGAATTGGTTTGTCCACCAGCCGTTCCGCTATTGGCAAGACCTAACAAGTCATTTGTATTAGAGCCATCAACGAAAAACGCATTGTATTTGTTATTCTGCCCGGCAAGTGATATCCCATCGCCATTTATTTTTGCGTTGGGTACCAGGCGTACATAATCCTGCAGATTACGACTAATTGACGGAAGGGAGTGTATTCTTTCATTATCAATATTCGTTTCCGTTCCAAATTTCCGTTCGGCTTGCTTTGTTATTTTTAATATCACTTCATCAAGCAGGTTGTTTCTTTCTTTCATAATAAATTCAGAGAACTCACCTTCCTGCAAATAAGAATTGAAATTTGTTCCGGTATAACTAAGAAAAAGGTTTGTTTTTAATAATAATTCAAATCCGGTATAACTAATACTAATTGAATAGGGGCCTCCGGGTCTAACATTAAATAAATAGAAATAACCTTTTGAATTGGTTAGTGTGGAATAGGTGTTTCTGGTTGGTTCATGCACCACTACTACAGTAGCATTTGGCAGCACTTCTTTTTTTTGGGATTTTACAATACCTGATACATGTGTATTCGTTTCCTGCGCGTAAACAGACAATGAAAAAAACAATGCCATTGTAGAAATAACAGATGGACTCCTTCCAGTTAAAAAATTGCCTATTAAATGGCTGCGCCTCATAAGTGGAAGGTTGCT
>Ga0070684_100005035_pt1 | contig 10092 bp, 7 predicted proteins | sample KBSC723LmetaG_FD_65653 | JGI IMG/M metagenome (GOLD analysis project Ga0070684, IMG submission 65653) | Corn rhizosphere microbial communities from Kellogg Biological Station, Michigan, USA - KBS C7.2-3L metaG | ecosystem: Host-associated > Plants > Roots > Rhizosphere ...
GTCGAAATTGACCAGTTGGAAAAGGCTATTACCGAAAAATATATTTTGGATTGCGCCCTTAATGCCAGTGACAAAACGTTTTTACAGTCACTTTTTGCTAACCTGAAAAGTTAACTCGCCAAACCATATTTGTTAATCCTGCACTTCAAGTAGCCCCAATACTTATTTTTGCCATATGCAGTCGATGATTAATACCATTTCTGAATTGTACAAAGAGTGGAAGGGGGAGGAACACAAACAGCTCGATGTCCTTCCGCAATCGGGAAGTGAGCGAAGATACTTTCGGTTGTTTGATACCGAGGATTCGGTGATCGGTACTTATGGGGCTAATATTAAAGAAAATGAAACTTTTATCTATTTTTCCAATCATTTCCGGAAAAAGGATCTTCCTGTTGCAAACATCCTTGCGGTAAATGATACTGTCACCGCGTACTTGCAGGAAGATTTTGGCGATAGGTCGCTGCTCAACATACTGGAAGAAAAGAAATTTTCTAACGAGGTTTATTTTCTTTTCAAGAAAAGTCTTGAAGCCTTAGCCGAACTGCACGTAAGAGGTGACGAAGGATTGAATTATAATCTTTGTCTCACCAATACTGAGTTCGGAAAGCAGGCCATAATGGCCGATCTGCTCTACTTTAAATATTATTTCCTTGATGCACTACGCAGGCCATATGACAAACAAAAACTTATTGATGACTTCGAAGCGTTAAGTACTTATTTGACCCGCACCGAGTATAAATATTTTATGTTTCGGGACTTTCAGAGCCGGAATATTTTCGTCAAAGATGATAACTCCATACATTTTATCGACTACCAGGGTGGCATGAAAGGAGCCCCCCAATATGATGTGGCTTCCATTCTCTGGCAGGCGAGAGCCAACTTACCGGATGAATGGAAAGAAAATTTATTGGTAGACTACATGAATGCCTTTGAGAACATAATTGGGTCTTCTCTTGAAAGAAATATTTTTCGCAGCCAGTACAACGGGTATGTGCTCATACGACTATTGCAGGTGCTTGGTGCCTATGGATTCCGCGGTTTGTTTGAACGGAAAGCACAATTTTTAACAAGCATCCCATTAGCCTTAAGAAATCTCAAATGGTTTTTCGAAAACCAAAGCTTTGGGATTGCCGTTCCTGAATTCGCCAAGGTATTGAGCATCTGTGTTAGTGATGAAGTGGTTGAACATTTTACACCTTTGCAGGCCAATGAGCAAACACCATTGCTCGTAAGAATTTGCAGTTTTTCTTACAGGAAGGGAATTCCGCAAGATGATTCAGGAAACGGAGGCGGGTTTGTTTTCGACTGCAGGGGAATATTAAATCCTGGTCGTATTCAGGAATTTAAGACCATGCACGGCCGTGATAAGAGTGTGAAGGATTACCTGGAACAACAGACAAGAATGAATGAGTTTCTGAACAGTGTGTTTGATCTCGTCGACATTACGGTAGAAGATTATATCGGCCGGGGTTTTGAGAGTTTAATGGTAAGTTTCGGCTGCACTGGCGGCCAACATCGGAGTGTATATGCTGCAGACGCCCTGGCAAGGCACTTGAGAAACAAATTCAAAGTGAAGATTGAATTGAAGCATTGTGTCCAGGATGAAAAGAACTGGCAAAACCCTTTGGCAGGGAGCTAATTTCACGCAAAGGCGCCATATGTGCAAAGGCGCAACGATAATAACCGCGTCTTTGCGTTCCTCTGCGTCTTTGCGTGAAACCTATGGTCAACACATCGATGATTTTTGCGGCAGGACTGGGAACCAGATTTAAGCCATGGACGGATAAGCACCCCAAAGCCCTTGCATTGGTGAACGGGAAAAGTCTGCTTCAACGGAATATCGAATACCTGCAACGGTATGGAATTAAAAACGTGATCGTTAATGTTCATCATTTTGCTGACCAGATAATCGATGTAGTAAAAAGAAATGATGGTTGGGGAAGTAATATAGTTATCAGTGATGAAACAACTGAAGTTCTTGAAACAGGAGGCGGCCTTTTAAAAGCTAAAGATCTTTTTAAACACGGCGAGAGAGTTATCACTTGCAATGTTGATATTCTGACAGATCTTGATCTTAACAAACTGATCGCTTTCCACGAAAAATATAAACCGTTGATTTCTTTCGCGGTCACCAATCGCAAAACTTCAAGATATTTTCTATTTGATGAAAAAGGCAGGCTCTGCGGATGGAGAAATACAAAAACAGGTGAGGAGCGAATAGTGATCCCGAAATCTGGTCTCATCGAAAAAGCGTACAGTTGCGTGGTTGTTTTTGAGCCAGAAATATTTTCTCTTATACCTTTTCGCGGAAAATTTTCGCTGGTCGATGTTTATCTCAAACTGGCCGCAGATCATCTTATTCTTGGGTACGACCATACGGGCGATAGGTTTGTAGACGTTGGTAAACCCGAAAGTATCGCAATCGCCGAGTCGTTATTTCCTTAAACAGTTAAAATATTTTGAACGGTATTCTCTTTCATAACCTTTGCCTTATTTTACACCTAAATAGCAGTACAAAATGAAAAGATCTATTCTCGGTTTTACCGGGTTTTTATTTTTGATCGTCACCTATGGACAGGAGCCAAAGTATAATGCTCACGAAGCATTTGATCCGCTGTTCTATCCACAATCAGCAAACGATTATCGAACAGGTGGTGGTGAACCGGGTCCAAAATACTGGCAGAATAAAGCAGATTATAAGATCAACTGTACCCTTGATACCGGTTCGCATCGCGTGACCAGTGAAGTGGAAATCAGTTATACCAACAACAGCCCCAATAATTTAAAATTCCTTTGGTTGCAGGTTGATCAGAATATTTATAAAAAAGATTCACGTGCATCTTACACGACGACAGAAGCAGGTGGTCGCTGGGCTAATGCAAAATTTACAGAAGGTGATGTGATCAAATCGATCTCCGTGGATGGTGGAACAAAGTCATATGCTCCCAGGTATCTTATTTCAGATACACGCATGCAAGTTTGGCTGGCTGATGAATTAAAGTCGGGTGGCGTAGCCAAATTGAAGATCAGTTATCAATTCGATGTACCGGAATATGGAACCGACCGCATGGGAAGATTAAATACAAAGAATGGCTGGGTTTACGAGGTGGCACAATGGTTTCCCCGTATGTGTGTCTATGATGACGTGCAGGGTTGGAATACATTGCCATATCTGGGTGCCGGAGAGTTTTATCTTGAATACGGAGATATCGAGTATAATATTACCGCTCCTGCGAACCTGATCGTGGCAGGCTCCGGAGAATTGCAAAACCCACAGGATTGCTTAACGGCAGATCAGGTAAGTCGCTGGAACCAGGCGAAGAACAGTGACAAAACTGTAGCGATCAGGAGTGATAAAGAGATCAGCGATAAAAACTCGCGTCCCAGCAAGGCAAGTTGTACATGGAAATTCAAAATTCAAAATGCAAGAGATGTTGCATGGGCCGCTTCAAGAGCATTTGTTTGGGATGCTGCAAGGATAAATTTACCAAGCGGAAAAAAAGCTATTGCAGCGAGCGTCTATCCGGTCGAAAGTATTAAAAAAGACGGATGGCAACGTTCCACTGAAATGGTGAAAGCTTCGATCGAGTATAATTCAAACAAATGGTTTGAGTTTCCGTATCCGGTTGCCACGAATGTGGCAGGTACAGTGGGCGGCATGGAATATCCGGGAATTGTTTTTTGCGGTTACAATAGTAATGGCAGTGGTTTGTGGGAAGTCACTGACCATGAGTTTGGGCATACATGGTTTCCGATGATCGTTGGCAGCAATGAAAGAAAGTATGCATGGATGGATGAAGGCTTTAATACTTTTATTAATGGTCTTTCTACAAAAAATTTTAATCGTGGAGAATATGCAGGTTCTTCATTCTTCTCTGGTGATATGACGAAATATGTTTTTAGTGACCAGATGGATGGCTTAATGAATATTCCCGAAGTTATACAACAGGATAATCTTGGAGTAGCCGCCTACTTAAAACCTTCTATAATGCTGGGCGCATTGCGTGATGTGGTTTTGGATTCAGCGAGATTTGACGCGGCATTTCGTGAATACATTCGGCGTTGGGCATTTAAGCACCCAACACCCTGGGACTTTTTTCATACGATGGAAAATGTTTCGGGCGAAGATCTTGGCTGGTTCTGGAGAGGCTGGGTATTGAATACATGGAAACTTGACCAGGCGGTAAAAGATGTAAAGTATATTGATGACAAAGTCGAGAATGGCTCAATGATCAGCATTCAAAACCTCGAAAAAATGGTGATGCCTGTCATCGTTGTAGTGAAAGAAGCTAATGGTCAGCAGCACAAGATAAATTTACCAGTTGAAGTTTGGCAACGCGGCCCGATCTGGACATTTGCAGTACAAACGACCAGTGAGGTAAAAGAAGTCATCCTTGATCCAGATAAAAAATTACCTGATTTCAACAGGACAAATAATAGCTGGAAGAAGGCTTTTTAATGCAATTCCATTTTTACCTGCTTGTTTCTTTTTCCTCTTACAAACAGTACAAACGGAATACATACGAGGAATAAGAGACCTATGTATAAAAAAGCATCCATGTAAGATAGTACAGCTGCTTGTTTAGTTACTAAAAAGTCAAGTGCTTTGAATGCCGCGTGAGGATCCTGGCCTTTTGCAGCAAAAGACTGTTGCATCGCTGATACTCTGTTCTGTACGTCGGGATCAGTGATATCCAGTTTGGAGACGAGATCATTGCGATGTGTCATCGTTTTTGTTGCCATAAACGTGCTTATAATGGCTACTCCAAAGGAACCACCAAGTTGGCGCATCATGCCAGTGAATGCCGCGCCTTCACCAATCTGTCTTCCCTTTAATGTGCTAAGAGATAATGTCGTGATAGGAATAAAAAGCATTCCCATGGCCACACCGCGTAATATCAGCGGCCAGAAAAAAGCGGATTTGGGAGTGTCTGGTGTCAGGATATTATGACCCCAAAAACAGAAAAAGAAAAATGTCAACAGTCCCAATGAAACAAGATACTGTTGCTTTACACCTTTCTGTAACATCTGTCCAATAAATGGCATCATGAACGCCGTTGTCAAAGCTGCCGGAACAAAAAGCAATCCTGCCTGCGTCGCTGTCCATCCAAGAATTGATTGTGTGTATAAGGGAATGATAAATGTTGAACCATACAAACCAAAACCAAGAATGAACGACATGATCGTTCCGATCCTTAGATTCCCGTTGCCTAACACTTTCAGGTGAACGACCGGGTTTCTATATGTCGATTCTCTCCATATGAAAAAGAAGAAACCAAGGGCACTCAAAACTGCGAGAATGGTAATTGTGCTGTTGTTGAACCAATCTTCTTCCTGCCCTTTTTCCAAAACATATTGAAGACTTCCTACAAAGAGTGCAAGGAGCGCAATGCCAATCCAGTCGACATCTTTTGCTGCGCTTCTTTCAGTATACCTTGGGCTTCTTACAAACTGCAGCGTTAATAAAGTCGCAATCACTCCAAGCGGGATGTTGATGTAAAAAATATAAGGCCATTGAAAATGATCGGTAATATATCCTCCCAGTGGTGGCCCGAGTGTTGGCCCAATGATCACTCCCAATCCATAAATGGCTTGCGCCATGCTTCTTTTTTCTATTGGATAACTTTCAGTGATGATTGTTTGAGAGGTCACAAGCAATGCTCCACCTCCAACTCCCTGCATAAATCGGAAAATGATCAACTCCTCGATACTGGTTGAATTTCCACACAAAAAAGAAAATATAGTGAAGAGTATGATGGAGGCAGCAAAATAATTTCTCCTTCCAAACTGTTGCGATAGCCAGCTTGTCATCGGAATGATAATAACATTTCCAATGGCATAGGCCGTTACGACCCAACCAATTTCATTTGTGGTAGCACCGAGATTTCCTTTCATATCATTCAACGCCACATTCACGATCGTTGTATCTACAATCTCTAATAACGCACAAATGATCGCCGTAACCGTAATAATCACTCTCCTCGAGCCGTATTCGACCAATGATTGTTGCTGCATAGACTATAATTATTTTTCGAATGAGTAATGAGTGATGAGTAACTTCTGCTTTACTCATTACTCATTATTCATCACTCATTAATCCAAATGGACATCAACTGCCACATTCAAGCCTGGTCGTAATTTTTTTACCAATGAATCTGAAACATCTGTGAATTCGATTTTGACCGGCAGTCGCTGAACAACTTTGACAAAATTTCCCGTGGCATTATCCGGTGGGAGCAAGGCGAAGGTGGCTCCTGTGGCCGGAGAGAAAGATGAAAGTTTTGCCTGGAATTTATGTTTGGGAAAAGCGTCTGCAGTAACGACCACAAATTGCCCTTCTCTCATTTTATTTAGCTGTGTTTCTTTAAAATTAGCGACCACCCAAACCCGGGTACTATGCACCACAGTAAACACCGCTTGTCCTGCATTTACATATTGTCCCGGCTGGACGTTCACTTTTGAAACCATTCCATCCTGTTGCGCTGTGATGACGGTATATGAAAGGTTCAATTTGGCAGCATCAACATCGATCTGTCGTTGATGAATGGCCGCATTGGCGACACTGATCTGTTGCGCAGTAGCATTGCTTTGCTGCGCCACGGCATGAGTTTGTTGCGAAGCCTGGTTTTTTTGTTCTTGTAAAATGGCCAATTGCTTCTCAGCTGTTTGCTTGGCAGCCAATGCCTGCTCAAATTGCTGTTGGGTAACGGAATGATCTTTGATAAGGTTGGCATAGCGTTCATAATCCTGTGCTGTTCTCCACACGTTTACTTTTGCCGCTTCAATTTGCGCATCCACTGTACCGACGGAAGCCTGCGACGTGGCGATGTTTGCTTTTGCTGCAGTAGTGGTTACCCTTGCTGATTCAAGATTGATCTTTGCCGTTTCTAAGGCGCCTTCTGCCTGCTCAAGTTTTATTTTATAATCCCTGTCATCCAATATCACAAGGGTATCACCCTTTTTCACCCGTTGATTATCTTTTACCAAAACCTGGTCTACATACCCTGCAACACGGGGAATAACAGGGATGATGTCTGCACTCACTTGCGCATCGTCCGTTTCTTCATGATGAAGGGCATGAGAATATTTGGAAATCCCAAACCAACCACCTCCAATGATCAGTATTCCAAGGATAATAAAAAAAACAGGGTTTCTTTTTTTTCCATTCCCCCGTTCGACCGAATCATCCGGGCGGGCATTTTTTGTTTCGTTAACTTCTGCCATAGTTTATTTATTTCTTATTGTTGTTTTGTGTTTTCTTCTAATAGGCCGGCAGCCTGTAATAGTTTGTTATAAGAAACAACCGCATCAGCTTTTGCAAAGATCAAATTCATTCTTTCCAACAACTGTTTCGTGTTTGCATCCAAAAGGTCTGTGGTAGTCTCAAGACTATTGTTGTACTTATTTTTTACTATGCGGTAATTTTCAACGGCCTGTTCCACTGCTTTTTCATACACCTCAATTTTTTTCTGACTGCTGAGAAAGTTCAAATAGGCATGATTCACATCCAGTCGAATGTTATCGTTTAACTGGCTTTCACCAATTGCAGCTTGCTTTGCTCTTGCTTCCTCCTGCTGCACTTTTGCCTTTGTTTTCCATATTGATCCAATATTGTAGGACACACCTACGCCAATGTTCAAAGCATTTGTGATGCTGATCACCTCAGGAATATCAGCAGCAATATAGCCGCCGGTTACAGCAAGGCTTGGATAATAGTCTCCTTTAGCAGATTTTATTGCTGATTCACTAGCCTTTTTTCTCAGGTCTATTGCGGCCAAATCTTTTCGGTTTGTGTAGGCTGTTTGCAGGTAATCATCCAATGCCTTTACCGAAAAATTTTGATCGATCATTGATGAGTCAGGAACCAATTCTAAATTTTCAGGAAGGCCAAGCAGGATGTTCATGCTTACGTTGGCCAGTTTCCAGTTATTTTCTGCGTCAAGTAAGCCAAGCTCAAAATTGGAAGCTTGCAATTGGGCGCTTAAAAGATCATTGCGCGCAAGCAAACCATTTTTCTCCAGGTTGCTGAAGTCTTTTACTCTTTGTTGCGCTTCCGAGAGGTTTTCCTGAACAAGAGCGACGGATGCTTTTGCCTTGTATAAATTAACAAACGCTTCAACAGTATTCTGAATCACTTCTTCCTTGTCATTGTCGGCATCAAGGCGGGTAGCTTGTGCCAGAAACCTCGATGCTTCAATGCCATACCGGATACGTCCGCCGGCAAAAACAGGAACGGAAGCATTTGCAATCGCGTAACCGGCTTTCGAGATCGTTGGGACTGATCCACCACCGCCACTGCTGTTATTGCTTTTCACTTTCATATCCACGTTCGCACTGCTCAACCATAAATAGGAGGCAGAAAGTTTTGCATCAGGCAATTGATTGTTGAGCGCTTCTTTCAATTGAGCGGTCGCTTCTTCAATTTTAGCCTGGCTGTTCTTGAGTTGTTTGCTATTCTTAATACCCAGGTCAATGGCCTCGTTTAATGTAATTGGTCTTTTTTCTTGTGCAGTAAGCTGTAATCCCGCTAAAGAAAATGCGATCAATAATTTTAGTCTATTCTTCATTTGTCAATATTGCTTTAAATAATTTTTTTAAATGCTGGCTTAATTTCTTTTTAATATGTTTTTGAAACTCTTCATCGCTCATTGATTGAAGATGGTTGATCTCCTTGTAATAAGGCTGTGTGGCAATAATGTGGCCAGCAGTGCCTACCAGGGTGGCCATCATCAGCGGTATATCGATATTCCTTTTGAATTCGCCTTTCTTTTGCCCCTGGTGTATGAGTTTGGAAATGATTTCCTGGTTCCTTTTTTTCATTTGCGTAATGAGCTCAGCCGTGATCCCTGTATGGTTTACCACCTGCTCGCGTACCATGATACGCGAAAAACATTGCTGGTTCATGATCTTTTCTATATAATGATCGATCAGCAGGTCAAGTTTCTCAAACGAGCCGAGCGTTTTGTCCTCAACCATACTTTCCAGCTTCAACTTTATATGTTCGCCGCGATAGTCAAACAATGATTCCAGCAACTTGTCTTTCGAACCGAAATAATACGAGATCATGGCAAGGTTCACGTGGGCCTTCTCTGCTATATCGCGAACAGAAGTGCCGTTGAAACCTTTTTCGGCAAAAAGAACCTCGGCCGTTTCCATGATTTGTACTTGTTTATCGTTGTATTCCATATTGTATTTTGAGATCGGGAGGCAAAGATCAAACAAGTGTTTGATTTAAACAAACGTTTAATTAACTTTTTTTGAAAATTTTTTTAAAAATTAATTGGAGTTAACATACAACGGGTAGAGAAAGATTCGGAAGATTAATGAATGGCCGCATTAAAGTTTAAAGGGTTAGGCAGCGGTATGATCCCACCCATTAATTTTTGCGCTAATAATTATAACCGATGATTTTATTATCGTTGGCTGGCGATCAGGAGATTGAGGTCCGTGAATTTCAAGTCAAACCTTTCGCTGAGATAAAAATTCGTTAGTGCGCCTTTGAAGAGATAAATACCGGCGCGGAGATGGACTTTATGCCAGACAAGATTTTCAAAGCCACCTTCATCACCCGCTTCGAGTAATAAAGGCATCAAAACATTACTAATCGCTTGTGATGCGGTCCTTGCAAAACCTGAGGGAATATTGGGAACGCAATAATGTATCACACCATATTTTAAAAAGATTGGATGTTCATGACTGGTTATCTCGGAAGTTTCAAAACAACCGCCACGGTCGATGCTCACATCGATCACAACAGATCCCGGCCTCATATTGCTAACCATTTCTTCGGTAACAACTACCGGTGTTCTCCCTGTTTCAGACGCAAGAGCGCCAACAGCAACCTCACAAGTCTTCAATTGTTTTGCCAGCATTCGAGGTTCAATAACTGAGGTCCAGAGGCGGTGTCCAATATTATTTTGTAAACGCTTCAAGCGATATACACTATTATCGAAAACTTTTACCGACGCACCCAATGCAAGTGCAGCTCTTGCCGCATATTCTCCTACAATGCCAGCTCCGATGATAATGACTTTCGTCGGCGCGATGCCCGAGATCCCACCCAGCAACACACCCTTGCCATGATTAGCAGAT
>Ga0070684_100005037_pt1 | contig 10090 bp, 4 predicted proteins | sample KBSC723LmetaG_FD_65653 | JGI IMG/M metagenome (GOLD analysis project Ga0070684, IMG submission 65653) | Corn rhizosphere microbial communities from Kellogg Biological Station, Michigan, USA - KBS C7.2-3L metaG | ecosystem: Host-associated > Plants > Roots > Rhizosphere ...
GCGAGGTCGACCAGTTGCAGACGCCGTACGTGTATCCGCAGGAGAACGGCAACCGCGTCGATGCCCGCTGGTTGGAGTTGCGGGCGTCGGACGGTCATGGGCTTCGGGTCGAGGGCCAGCCCCAGTTCGACTTCGCCGCCCGCCGCTGGACGAGCGAGTCCCTGGACGCCGCCCGGCACACCACCGACCTCGTGCCCGATGACGTGATCCATCTCAATATCGACGTTGGACAGACCGGACTGGGCAGCGGTTCCTGCGGTCCCGAGGTGGCCGAGGCCTACCAGCTATGGCCGCGCCCCACACAGCTCGCGGTCGTCTTCCGACCCCTGCCCGCCGCGGATTCGATGGCAGGCCACTGAGGCGTCGAAGCGGCCGCCATGCCGCACCAGCTCTCGGTGGTGTGGCGCCGATTAGCTACTCTTCATTCGTGATCATCGTCGAGGACATCCTGGTGGCCCTCGTGGCCGCCCTGCACGGTTACATCCTCGTCCTCGAGATGTTCCTATGGACCTCCCAGCGCGCACGCCGGGCCTTCGGCACCACGCGGGAGTTCGCCGCACAGAGCCGCACCCTGGCGGCCAACCAGGGCCTCTACAACGGCTTCCTGGCGGCCGGCCTGGTGTGGGGTCTGATCGCCACCAACCCCACTGGCTTCGCGGCCAAGGTCTTCTTTCTCAGTTGCATCGCCGTGGCGGGTCTGTACGGTGCGCTCACCGCGTCGCGTCGCATCCTGTTCGTGCAGACCGTGCCGGCGCTCGTGACGCTGGCAGTGGTGCTGCTCGCGCGTTGATACAACCCCGGAGGTACCTCCGTGGGGTCTCTATCGCGGGATGTGTGCCAGCCGCGTCCAGCCTCGCTCTTTCCTGAAAGAGACGAGCACTGAGGCGTACCGCGGGTCTGCTGAGTCGGCCGGCGGTGCGGGGAGCCGGTAATTAACGGACACTGATACATGGAAACATAACGATCCATCGCATTGACCTACACCATGTAGGGAGTTACGTTCACTCCAACGTGTCGCGGGCTTGGCTGGCGGGCTCCTCCGGCACGGAGTACCGCACCCACGCACACGATTCACCCAAGCCCGGGTGAACACCCGCGCTGCCTGCAAAGTTCGACGACGCCGACACCCGTTTGTTCCGGGCCGGCAGTACCGTCATCCGCCGCGTTACAGCGATCCCGTGCGCGATCGGAACATCCAGCCACCCACGGTCGGCCGTATCCGGCGCCGGCCGCATCACCGAGAGGGAACAACCCCATGAAACTGAGTGATCGCCTGCGTATCACGGCACGCTTGGCCACGGCCGTGACCTTGGGCGGCGTGCTGAGCATCGGCACCCTGGCGATAGCGAACGTCCCGGCGGCGGCCGCGTCGCCGTCGGTCGCCGCGTCACAGCTGCTGGCCGCGGAGGCCGCAGGCTCGGCCCACGCCTCGCAGCCCGCGCCGACCGTCGCGAACGCCAGCGCCACGCGTGCCTGCCCGGCGGTGATCGTGGTAGGCCGTCAGTCCTGCTTCGCGCTCAAGCGCTCCGGGATCCACCCGATGGCCGCGAGTGCCTCGCCCAACGCCATTCCGGCGGGCGTCGGCTACGGCCCCACGCAGTTGCAGTCGGCCTACGCCCTGACGGCGGCCTCGGCTTCGAACGGCGCGGGGCGCACCATCGCCCTCGTCGACGCCTTCGACTACCCGTCGGCCGCGAGCGATCTTGCCTCCTACCGTTCCGCCGCGGGCCTGCCCGCCGCGAACTTCACCAAGGTCAACCAGAACGGCCAGACCTCGCCGCTGCCCAGCCCCGCGTCTGCCAGCGACGACTGGACCGTTGAGGCGGCCCTGGACATGGACATGGCGTCCGCGATCTGCCCGCTGTGCAACATCGTGCTGGTCGAGGCGCAGGACGACACCAGCAACGGCCTGTTCACCGCGCAGAACGCCGCCGCCTCCCTGGCCGGCTACATCTCCAACTCCTGGGGCGGCAGCGAGTCGTCCTCGGAGACCTCGATGGACAGCGCCGACTTCACCCACGCCTCCGGCATCGTCACCACGGCATCCGCCGGCGACGGGGACTTCGCCGCCGGCGTCATCTACCCGGCCACGTCGCCGAAGGTGGTCTCGGTGGGCGGCACGCGCCTGAGCACGGCCTCCAACGCGCGCGGCTGGACCGAGACGGTGTGGAACACCAGCCAGGGTAGTGAGGGCACCGGCTCCGGCTGCTCGGCCGTTGAGGCGAAGCCGTCCTGGCAGAGTTCGCTGAGCCTGCCCACAGGCTGCTCCCGCCGGATCGACAACGACGTTTCCGCCGATGCCGACCCGGCCACCGGGGTCGCGGTCTTCGACACCTTCAACGGCAACGGCGGGTGGCTCGAGGTCGGCGGCACCAGCGCCTCCTCGCCCATGGTCGCGGCCATGTACGCGCTGGCCGGCAACGCCGGCGCCAACCCGGCGCAGGACATCTACCAGCACACGGCCAACTTCAACGATGTCACCTCCGGCAACGACGGCACCTGCAGCCCGGCCTACCTGTGCACCGCCGAGACTGGCTTCGACGGCCCGACGGGCATCGGCACGCCCAACGGCCTCGCGGGCCTGCAGACCGGTGGCAGCACCGGCAACACGGTCACCGTCGGCAGCCAGCCGGCGCAGACCTGGACGGTCGGCACGGCCGCCTCGCTACAGATGAGCGCCACGGACTCGGCCGCTGGGCAGAGCTTCACCTGGTCGGCCACTGGTCTTCCGGCGGGGCTGTCGATCAACTCCTCGTCCGGCCTGATCTCCGGCACGCCGACCAGCGCGGGCTCCGGCACGGCGACGGTCACCGCGACCGACACCACCAACGCCTCCGGCTCGACGACCGTGTCCTGGACGGTACGCTCGCCCACCGGTAACACGGTGACGGTGAACAACCCCGGTTCGCAGTCATCGACCGTGGGTACCGCGGTCTCGCTACAGCTGAGCGCGACCGACTCGGCCGCGGGGCAGAGCTTCACCTGGACGGCCACTGGTCTTCCGGCGGGCCTGTCGATCAACTCCTCGTCCGGCCTGATCTCGGGTACGCCGACCACGGCCGCGACCTCCAGCGTGACGGTGACCGCAACCGACACCACCGGCGCGTCCGGGTCGGCGAGCTTCTCCTGGACGGTTGCTCCCGCGGGCGGTGGCTGTACGGCGACGCAGTTGCTGGGCAACCCCGGCTTCGAGAGCGGTGCTGCCTCGCCGTGGTCGTTGACCGCCGGTGTTCTGAACAGCGACACGATCGACGAGCCGGCGCACTCGGGCAGCTGGGACGCGTGGCTGGACGGCTACGGCGTCACGCACACCGACACCGCCGCGCAGACCGTGACGATCCCGTCGACGTGTACGACCGCGACGTTCTCGTTCTGGCTGCACATCGACACGTCGGAGGTCACCAGAGTCACGGCGTTCGACACGCTCAGGGTTCAGGTGCTCAACAGCTCCGGTACGGTCCTGGCGACCCTGCAGACCTTCTCGAACCTGAACGCCATCAACGGGTACGCCCAGCACAGCTTCAGCCTGGCGCCCTACATCGGGCAGCGGATCACTCTGAAGTTCACCGGCTCGGAGGACGTCTCCCTGCAGACCTCCTTCGTGATCGACGACACCGCGCTAGCCGTGTCCTGACCTGAAACAACCGCAACCGGGCGGGGCGGGACCACGGTCCCGCCCCGCCCGCGCCGCATGTGGCGTGAGAGACCCGACCGCTGGAGCGCGCTTGCGGAGTGTTGCCGGCGGGCGGGCCCACCACCCGCCGGGGCGCCTATCCCACCGTGCGGGCCCAACTGGGTGCTGCGGATGTCGCAGGCGGGTGCCAGAATCTGCGGCGACGTGACGTGGCCTGGGCGGGGAGACGCGGAATGGGCTGGGTGGATGTGGACGAGACCTACCAGGTCTCGTTGGCGGGCGGAAAGGTGCTCTGCCGTACGGGGGCCGGGAAGGTGCTCAAGTCGGTCCCCGCGGCGCTGAAGGAAGCTCCGGCCGTGGTTCAGCTGCGCCAGGTGAGGGAGTGGCTGGGCCGGCACGACGCCGCGTGTCTGCGCGAGGTCGGGGACTGGATGATCCGGTCGCTGCCGGTACCGGTGGCTGTTCTCGCGGCCGTGTGGGCGGACGCGTCGTGGCAGTCGGCGTTGCGGGACCTGGTTGTGGCGCCGGTGGATCCGGACGGCGCGTGGCGGCTGGCGGACGGCGGATTCCTACGGGACGCCGGTGCCGACGGGTTGGGCGTGGTCAATCTGGACGGCGACTCGGTGCGCCTGGCCACGGCCCGGGTGGTCATTCCGCATCCGGTGTTGCTGGACGATCTGGACGAGCTGCGTGAGTTCGCTGTTGACCTGGGTGTGTCGCAGGGTGTGCTGCAGTTGTTCCGGGAGATGTGGCGGAAGCCGGAGGGCCAGGACGAGCGGCTGGCCGTGGTCGCGGCCTATGAGGGTGGCTACTACGAACAGATCCGTCACGTCACGACCCGCGCGCTGAGCCACGGCTACACCGCACGTGGCGGAATCGTCTCGCAGCGGATCTGGGAACGCGGCGCGATCGTGGACGCGACGATCTGGGTCGGCGAGGGCGACCCGTCGATGGAGACCGAGATCGGGGCGCTGCGGTTCGTCGACCGGGCCGGCGGCGCGATCGACTACGCGGACCTGGGCCCGGTCGCCTGGTCCGAGGGCGTGCGGATGGCGGCCACGTTGCACGCCGGCCAGGCGCAGCGGTCGGTGGCGGCATGAGCGACGACCGCACGATCCTGGACGCGGACGGCATCCTGCCGGGTACGACCGGCGCAGGATATCCGGGTACGGACACGGTGACCGCGCGCCGGTACGCCCATCCGGCGTTGGCCGACGGGCGGGTCGTGGTGCGGCTGGTACCCGCGTCGCTCGGCCCGGCCGAGGACCTGGCGATGGAGTTCCTCGGCTTCGACATGGGGGCGCAGCCCACCGCGGTCGGGGTCGGTGCGCGCCGCGCGCTGGGCTTTCCGGCCTGGGCGCTGGCGCACGACCCGGCCAACGGCCGGCACGCCCTGGCGATGGTCAAGGAGCTGGAGCGGCTGGCCCGGCTGGCCAAGAGCAAGCCGGGCAACGCGCGGGACGGTTACGAGGCATTGGCCGCCCGGCTCGACGGTACGGCGCCGCATTTCCTGCCGACCTTCTGGGAGCAGGCGGGTCGCGCCTTCATCGCGGCGGACAACCCGAAGAACGCGGGCGCCTGTTTCACCAAGGCCCGGGAGGCGGACCGGGTGCACGCCCTGGCCATCGACGAGGACCGGCTCGGCGACGTCTATGTGGAGTTCGCTCTGGCCGGCGCGTTGCCGGTCAAGGCGCTGCAGCTCTACGCCCGCGAACTGGCCGAGCGGCTGTCCGCCGCCCAGGCGTACCAACAGTTCCGTACGGTGGCGCTGCAGCGGGTCGCGGGCGGACTGGCACCGCACGCCGGCATGGCCGAGGACATGGCGCGGCTGGCGAAGGCCGCCGGGCAGGGGCAGGTGCTCGATGTGCTGTACGAGTTGCTGGCGATGCCCGCGATCGGCAGCGCGACGACCGGCTTCTGGAAGGCCTACCGCAACCAGCTCAAGGCCCTGGCGGTCGAACGGCCCGACACTATCCGCCGGCTGCTGGCGATCATGCCGAAGCCGCCCGGCTACAGCAGCGACGCCACCGACGACTGGATCCCGTTGCTGCGGCACGTCGGCGCGGTCGAGGCCCTCACCGGTGACGCCGCACCCGGGGCGCTGTCGCCACAGGACGCCCTCGCGTGGCTGGAGCGGATGCTGGGCAACCGCGGGTGGCGACCCCGCCGCAGCGCCGCGTTGATCGACCTGGTCGTCGCGATGGCCGCGAAGCTGGCCCGGGCGGGCCGGCCGGTCAATCCCGGCGACCGCCTCGATCTCGACGTCATCGACGCGCTGCTCGCCGCGGGCGTGCCGGTACGCAGCACCCGGGTGTTGGGCAACGGCGTCACCGTCGACATCAGGCTGCCGCTGGACGGGTGGCTCGCGGACGAGAACCCGGGCCGGCGCGACCTGTCCGCGTTGGCGGCCGACAAGCAGCTGTCCGCCGCGTGGAGTCTGGCCGTCCGCGAGGCGCTGCAGGAAAACCGGTACGGTCCCCGGCCGACGGCATCGCTCGACCCGGCGAAGGCCGCCCGGCTGCGCGCGGTTCCGGCGATCTGGCAGAGCATCACCGACTGGGCCACCCGGGTCGCGCAGGATGCGGCCGCCGCACCCTCGCTGGCGCACCTGCATCACGCCCGACTCCTGTTGGCTCCACTGTGGACAGAGCAGGCGGCTACCGCGGTGGCACCCGCGGCCCGGGTGCTGGCCGGGATCGACCTCGGTGCGGCGCTGGCCAACACGCTGCGCACCGGCCTTCCCCAGGAGCTGTACTGGCCGGCGCTGGAGGACGCGATCGCCACGTTCGGCAGCGCGAGGCCGGCGATCGACCTGTCGTGGCCACACGCCGTGGTCCACGACCGCCACCGGGCGGTCATCGTCGGGCCGACCGGTGCTCAGCGCAGCGTTCAGCTCGGCAGTCTGGGCCCGAACCACTCGCCGAGCTGCCTTGTGGTCGACGGGGTGCTGCTCGCGTTGTGGCGCAACCAGACAACCTGGCGGGACGATGGCACCGGCTGGTGGGAGGGCGAGGCCGAGGTCTTCGCGGTGCAGTCGCCGGCGGTGCGCGGCATCCCGCTCAACCTCACCGGTCCGCTGATGCTGCCGCTGCCCGGTGGCGGAGTGACCTACGGCGGGCACGCGTGGCACGCACGCGACCGGGCGGCTCCCGGGCGGTACCGGAGCATCGCGAGCGACGGCGTCTCGTTCTGGCGCTACGACGACGGTGTCAGTGGGGTCGGCTGGAACGAGTACGACCCGCGCGACGGCAGCGCCGGGCGGGTGTCGCTGCCGCGCTTCTTCGAGCAGGCGGCCGATGCCCTTGTGCCGGCCCAGTCCTACCTGTATCCGTTGCCGGCCGGGCGGACCGCGGCGTCGCCGCTGGGCGAGCTCGACGGCCTGGCGGGGCTGCGGGTACGGGTCGCCGACGGGATCACCACCGGCGAACGCATCGACGGCGTGCGCTGCGAACTGCACCTGCCCGACGGCGCCTCCCTGCGCGCTGTCGTCACCATGCCCGGCGACGGGTCCACGCGCGCCCTGATCACACCGGCCGCGGCGGCCGTCTTCGGCAACGAACTCGCGCTGTGGGATCCCGCCACCAGCGGCTACGCCATGGCGTGGACCGTGGGCGACACCAGCCTGCCGCCGCCGTACTGGCATTTACTGCGTACCCGGGACGAGGCGGGATCGGCCGCGCTGCGCAACCTGAGCGACGAGACCGCAACCGCGTTGCTGGCGGCGGCCAGGCCGGTTGCCGGCAGCAACGGCGCGACCGCCGCGATGACCGCGGAGGTGACCCGCCTGGTGCCGCAACTCGGCGACGTGACGCTGCGCGCCGCGGTCGCGCTGGAGGTCCTCGCGGCGCTCGGCCACGAAGGTTGGATCGGCCAGCTCACTGGACGCGTCGCGGCCGCACCCGCCGAGCCGGCCGCGCCGCCGAAGCTGCGCAACGATGACTACGTGTGGGCGATGCGCGGCGTGGAGCGCACCGTCGAACCCTGGCGTCGCAATCACGATGAGTGGAGTCTGGCGCCGGCCGTCATGGTCGAGTTCGCCCGCCTCGTGTCCGGCACGGCGACCAGCCACGAGCTGTCGTGGCGGGCCATGTGGTTCGACGCGCTGGGAGCGGAGCCGGCGCTGATGGTCCGCGCGGCGTCCCCGGTCCGGCCGCAGCTGCATCCCGCCATGGTCAGCCTGCTGGAGGCGCTCCATCAGGTGCGCTCCGTGCTACGGCCGGGCACCTTGCGGCGGCTCACCGGAGTTCCGAGCGACGCGGCGTACCAGCCCGGCAAGGTGGTGCGCGCCGGCCGCCGGGTCGACGTGGTCTACGACCCGCAGATGTTCTGGCATATCAACGGCCGATCGGTGAGGGGTGCCGGCGTCGTGCAGTACGACCCGGACGGCCTGCTCCCGGACATCGGCGGCATGAGCGCCGACACAGCGCTGGCCCGCGGCGACCGGCACATGTACCCGGCGGAGGCGGTCGACGAGTACCTCGCGGCGTGGCGGCGGCACGGCCCGCCGCCGTGGCCCGCCCGGGCGGTGGAGCGGCTGGCCGCGATGGCGGGCATGCCTGCCGCGGAGGCGGCGCTGATTCTCGCCGGCCTGCCCGAGGTCGACGAGACCGGCTACCCCGACCCGCCGGTGCGGGACCCGATCGGGGTGTCCGCGAAGGCGGGCCGGGAGGCCAACGACCGGTTGCGTGGTCTCGACCACGACCAGCGGATGCGGCTGCTGGCCGCGGTCGTGCCCGCGAGGCCGGCGGACCTGTGGACCACCGGACCCGACATCGTGCGCGTCGCCCAGGTCTGGCAGGAGCTGTTCCCGGCCAGGGCATCGATGTCCGACGAGCTGTTGGCTGAGGCCAGCCGGTTGGCCGGCGACCAGGCCGGCAGCCTTGTCCACGCGTTGACCACCGGTACCGTCGCACCGTCCACGCTCACCGAGTCGGATGTCGTGGCGGCCGCGGCGCTCCTGCCGTGGCTGGCCTACCGGCTGCCGGCCGGTCACCCGGGCCGCGCGCGGCTGCCGGAAGGGTACGACCGTCTGCTGACCGCCCTGCGGTACGCCGACGTCCGGATCGACCTCGGGTACACCAGCCGGGAGCTGAAGGCCGACGCGATCGTCTCCCAGAAGGTGAGCATCGGCGAGTGGTACAGCAACGAGCTGATCCTCTCCCGGCTGACCGGCCCCGACGACCCCGCGCTGACATTGATCCGTGGCCTGGCGGGCTCGGCGGCGATCGCGGTGCGCAGGCTCTACTCCCACGAGCTGGCGGCGTTGGCCCGTGCGATCCGCGACGAGCCGGCCGAACGCACGGGTACCTTGCAGGATCCCCGAATCAGCGTGCCGCACCTCGTCACGCGGGTCGCCGAACGGTACGACCTCGACGAGGACGCCGCCGCATACTACCTCCAGCTGCTCGCGCTGCCCGATCCCAATGACCGCAACGTCAGCGCCTGGACCGGCCGGTCGGCAGCCGACCGGACCCGCGATCGCAAGGCGTTGCTCGGCCGGGAACTGGTCATCGAAGCCAAGCGGGAACGCGCCGGCCGTGGCGTGTTCCTGCCGGGCGGCTGGCTCGCGTACCGGGCGCCGCGACCACCCATCGAGGCGTGGAAGGCACCGATGTACGGGTGGACCGCGCAGGACCTTCCGGAACAGCGTCGCTACACCGTCGCCGTACACGTCGAGGAGTTGTTCCGCCGCGCGTACCAGCGCGTCGTCGACGGCGACGTGCCACGGCTGCACAGCCTGGAGGATCAGAAGTGACCACAGTGGACAGTGACCAGCTCCGGCAGGTCGATCCGCCCGAGCACCGCTACGCCGCGGAGTTGGCGGCGTTGGCTGAGGTCGCCGGTGCCCGCCCACCGGGCTGGTGGCTGACGCCACAGTCGGTGGTGACGTTCGTTGTGGGCAGCGCCGGCAAGAAGGTCGGTGGCCAGGTGATCAGCCCCAAGTTCGTCGGGGAGCGGGCTCTGGTCGAGCGGTGTGTGGTGACCCTGGCCGGTGAGCGGGCGCTGTTGCTGGTGGGGGAGCCGGGTACCGCCAAGTCGATGCTGTCCGAACTGCTCTCCGCGGCGGTATGCGGCACCAGCGCGTTGACCGTGCAGGGCAGCGCCGGTACCACCGAGGATCAGCTGCGCTACGGCTGGAACTACGCTTCCCTGCTCGCGCATGGCCCGACCCGCGCCGCCCTGGTGCCATCGCCGGTCCTCAGCGCGATGTCGACCGGCCGCGTCTCCCGGGTCGAGGAGGTCACCCGCTGCCTGCCCGAGGTCCAGGACGCTCTGGTCTCGTTGCTGTCCGATCGGCGCATCGCGATCCCGGAACTGGGCGGCGACGCGACCATCTACGCCGCGCCCGGCTTCACGCTGATCGCGACGGCCAACCTGCGCGACCGTGGCGTGTCGGAGATGTCGGCGGCGTTGAAGCGCCGGTTCAACTTCGAACACGTCCCGCCGATCGCCGAT
>Ga0070684_100005038_pt1 | contig 10089 bp, 8 predicted proteins | sample KBSC723LmetaG_FD_65653 | JGI IMG/M metagenome (GOLD analysis project Ga0070684, IMG submission 65653) | Corn rhizosphere microbial communities from Kellogg Biological Station, Michigan, USA - KBS C7.2-3L metaG | ecosystem: Host-associated > Plants > Roots > Rhizosphere ...
AGTGCCGCGAGGCGCTGGAACCCGGCGCCTTCAAGGATCTCTAATGACGTCTCGAGGATCGGGGACATCGTGTTGGTGCGGAGCAGATACGCACCGGCCACAACTCGTGCTCCGTCGCGGCGCGCGAGAAGCGCTCGGCGCGCCGTTACCGCGAGGTCGACTAGCCATTCCTCCCACGTCTGCTCCGGCCGCAGCGGGCCGACAGACGCAAGTCCATCTTCGAGAATGGACTTCGCCATCAAATCCGTGAGCTCCTGCTTGCTCTCGAAGTACCAATAGAGTCCCGGCGCGTGCATCCCGAGATGTCGCGCGAGCTGCCGCAAGCTCATCGCGTCGAAACCGTGCTCGTCGAGGAGATCGAGCGCCGCGCGAACGATCAGCGTTCGCCGCTCGTCGAGCGTCTCGGGCACATGCCGCGTGCGATGGCGGTCGGTTCGGGCGTGTCTGGGAGGCCTTCGATCTCGCATGTTGACAATTGAACGGTGTTAAACAATACTTCCGGTCGAATTTAACAGCGTTAAAGCACCAGACCACGATATGGCTTCTTCTCAGCCGCCGCAACCTCCCCCCGCGCCCTCCCCTCCTTCGTCCGGCCTCGCGCCGCAGAAGGGGAAATCCGCCAAACGGCGAATGATCGCCGGCATCGCGTTGGTCGCGCTCGCGATCACGGTCACCGCGGTCGTCCGGAGCCGGCACAAAGAGCTCGTGCTCGTCGGTGTGATCGACGCGAACGACGTCGTCGTCACCCCGAGAGTGCAAGCGCGGCTCGACAGCCTCATGATCGACGAAGGAAGCACGGTCACTGCGGGGCAGCTCATCGCGCGCCTCGAGTCGTCGGAGCTCGCGGCACAGGCGGCGTCTATCGCCGCGGCAGCGAGTGGCGCCGCGGCGCAGCTCGACGAATCCCGATCGAGTGAGCGGCAGGTCGCCGGTTCCAGCGACGCGAATCGCGCCGCGGCGAGAGCGCGGCTCGCGTCCGCGCAGGCATCGCTCGCGCGGGAACAGAGTCAGCTCGCCCAAGACAGCGCCGATGCCGCACGACTCTCGACCCTCGGCCGGAGCGGCGGTGTCTCGCCGGCCGAAGTCGAGCGTTCGATGAATACCTACAAGACGCAACAAGCGGTCGTCGCGGCTCGACGCGAGGAAGTGTCCGCGGCGCAAGCGGACGTCGCGAACGCCGAATCAGGCGCGCATGCCGTTGCGGCCGCGCGAAGCGCCATCGCGACGACCGAAGCACGCGTCCGCGGCGCAAAGGCCGACTCCATCGCGGCGGCAACCCGGTTGAGCTACACCGAGCTTCGCGCGCCGGTGTCCGGGATCGTGCAAGTCGTGACCGCGCGGCGCGGAGAGCTCGTCGGCCCGGGAACACCGGTCGCCGTGATCGTCGATCCCGACGCCATATGGGTGCGGGTCGCGGTTCCCGAGACGGACGCCAGTGCGATCGCGGTGGGCGACTCGCTGACCGTGAAGCTCGAATCCAATCAGTCGGTTCGAGGGCGGGTGATCAGCAAAAAGGTCGAAGGTGATTTCGCGACACAGCGCGACGTCAGCACGGCAAAGCGTGACATTCGCGCGCTCGCGCTTCGCGTCGCGATTCCCAACCCCCGCCACACGCTCGTTCCAGGCATGACGGCGCAGGTCATTCTTCCGGCGGCGCGGTGAGCCAGCCGGCAATCGTCGTCGATCACGCCGTCAAGCGATACGGCGCGATCACCGCGGTCAACGACGTCTCTCTCACGGTCGAGCCGGGAGAGACGCTCGGCCTTCTCGGTCCGAACGGCGCCGGCAAGAGCACGCTCATCAGGATGCTCACGACGCTCGTGCCGATCACGAGCGGCCGGATCATTCTCCACGGCGACGACGTCTCGCTTCATCCGAACGAAGCCCGTCTCTCGATCGGCGTCGTCCCGCAGGCGTTGACGAGCGACGCGGACCTTTCCGTCGAAGAGAACTTGAGCATTTACGCAAAGCTGTACGGCGTGTCGCGCGACGATCGGCGGCGTCTCATCCCGGAGCTGCTCGACCTCGTGAATCTCGGCGATCGCCGCAAGTCGCTCGTCGGAACGCTCTCGGGCGGCATGCGGCGCCGCGTCGAGATCGCCCGCGGGCTCGTGCACCGTCCGCTCATTCTCGTCCTCGACGAGCCGACGACCGGCCTCGATCCCGTATCGCGCGTCGATGTGTGGGAGATGCTCACGCGAATCAAGCGCGAGCGTCAGCTCACGATTCTCGTGACGACGCATTACATGGATGAAGCCGATCGCCTCTGCGACCGAATCGCCATCATCGACCGCGGACGACTCGTGGCGCTCGACACGCCGCGCGCGCTCAAGCTGTCCGTCCCGGGCGCGAGCGCGATCGAAGCGCAGTTCACCGACGTTCCCGCCGATTGGAGCGAGCGACTGGCCGCGCTCGACGGAGCGATCGCGCTCAAGCCACTCGGCGGTGACGCGTGGCGCATCACGACCGACGACGCCGGCCGAGCGACGATGGCGCTGGCCGCGCTGGCGCTCGAGAATGGCGTGGCGATCCAAACACTGTCCGTATCGAGCACGACGCTCGACGACGTGTTCGTTCACTACACTGGCCACGGTCTTCGCGACGCGGCCGCTCCGCCGCGACGGGGCGCCGCCTAGAGCGCTCAGATGAAACGCTCTCTCGCCATCGTCGAGCGCGAGCTCCGAAAATTCATTCGCACGCCGGCACTGCTCGTGATGACGCTCATCATGCCGGTGCTCAATCTCGTCGTCCTCGGCAACGCCTTTGGCGGCCGGCTCAGACACCTGAACGTCGCCGTTGTCGACGAGGATGGCGGACCCGCCGCTCGGCGCGTTCGCGAGGCCATCTACGCGCTGCAGACCAACGGCGACGTCATACGTCCCATTCTTTACACGAACGAACGCGACGCGGCGCGCGACGTGCGCGAGGGCGCGGTGCAAGGCGCGGCAATCTTGCCCCCGGATTTTTCGAGACGCGTTTACGCCGGCGAAGAGCCGCGGGTCGGCTTGCTGCTCGACAACACGGACGCTGTCGTCAGCGGAACGCTTCAGGGCCTCCTGTCCGGCGCCGTTCAGCAGGCCGCGCGCGAGGCCCCGGCGCCGCGCGTGGTGAAAGCAGTCGCGCTCGATCCGGTCGAGCTGTTCCCCTTCGTGCCGTACATGCGCTACATGCTGCCCGGCGTGATCTCACTCGGCCTGTTCATGACCGTCATGCTCGGCGGCGGTATGTCGTATCTCGACGACAAGCAGCGCGGTGTGCACGAAGGCTATCTCGTCACGCCGATCACGAAGCTCGAGCTCGTGTTCGGCCAGAACATGGCCGGGACGGTCAAGGGCGTCGTCACCGGAGTGATGGTGGCCGTCGCGGGCGCGCTCGTCGCCGGAGTATACGAGATCTTCAATCCCCTGCGATTCCTCGCACTCGTCCTGCTGATCGTCGTGATCTCGTTTGCGTTCATGGCGATGATGTCCTGTCTCGTCGCGCGAATGAACAACCCGATGCTCCCGCGCGCGATGTTCGGCGTCCTGAATACGCTCCTCTATTTCCCGAGCGGCGCCATCTATCCCGTGCAATCACTCCCGACCTGGCTGCGGTGGATCACAGTGGTCGATCCATTCACGTACGCGGTGCACGGCCTTCGAGTTCTCCTATTGAAGGGCGCGGCGGTGCAGGTCGTGCTTCCGGATGTGGCCTTCCTCGGCATCTTCGCCGTGGCGATGTTCGCGGGGTCGGTGCGGCTCTTTCGGAGGACTCTGTGAAGGCGGAACCCCGGATTTCGACGCAGAGGAAAACTGAGAGGACGCAGAGGACGCAGAGGACTGCGTGAACTGCAGAAGAAAGAAAACAAAAAACCAGGAAGTGATCTCTTTGGCGGATATCCCAACGACCTAGCGTCATTCAGCCGCCCTTCCCTCATCTGCTTTTGCTGCTTTTTGTCGTTCCGCGTTTAACGCGGTCCTCTGCGTCCTCTGCGTCCTCTCAGTTTTCCTCTGCGTCAAATCCCGGGGTTCCGCTGTCCCGCCGTGTCCGCGGTTCCGCTGTTTCCGGGCGCTCAGCTCGAACCTGGCGCGCCGCTCCGACATCGACCGCAATCTCCGGATAGCTGCCGCTCATCGCCAAGTCATAGCTTGCGGTCGCACATTACAGAGAGCAGATCATGGCGACCATGGCGATTTCCCGACGGGCTTCACAAACGACCATCACCGACGACGACGCCTGGCGCGCCGTGCTCGCTCGCGACGCACGGTTCGACGGCCAGTTCGTGACCGCGGTCCGGTCGACGGGCATCTTCTGCCGGCCGTCGTGCTCGGCGCGGCATCCCCTGCGGAAGAACGTCCAGTTCTTCGCGACGCCCGCCGAAGCCGAGGCGGCGGGATTTCGTGCATGCCTCCGCTGTAAACCGAAGGAGTCGGTGTTCGAGCCCGCGAACGCCGCGGCGATCGAGAAGGCCCGCGAGTATCTGGACAGCCACGCCGGTGAGACCGTCTCTCTCACGACGCTCGCGAAGCGCGCCGGACTCAGCCCGTCGCACCTTCAGAGATCTTTCAAGCAGATGCTCGGCATCTCGCCGAAGGAATACCAGGACGCGAAGCGCGTCGGACAATTCAAGTCACGCCTCCGTGCGGGTGACACCGTGAGCCGCGCGACCTACGAGGCGGGCTTCGGATCGAGCAGCCGGGTCTACGAGCGCGCCGACGAGCTGCTCGGCATGACGCCGGCGTCCTTCCGCAAGGGCGGAGCCGGGCTTCGCATCGCGTATTCCATCGCGTCGACGCCGATCGGCCGCGTGCTCGTCGCGACGACGGAGCGTGGCGTGTGCGCGGTGACGATGGGCGCAAGCGACGCTGAGGTCACTGCCGGCCTCCGTGCCGACTTTCCGAATGCGACGCTCGAGCGCAACGACAACGAACACGCGACGTGGGTCCGCGCGGTGATCGACCGAGTGACTGATCCGGTGCGCGCGACATCGCATCGCATCCCGCTCGACGTCGACGGCACGGCATTCCAATGGACGGTTTGGAAGGCCCTTCAAGAGATTCCGGCCGGCGAACGTCGAACCTATACGGAGGTCGCGAAAGCAATCGGCCGGCCGAAAGCCGCCCGCGCCGTCGCACGCGCGTGCGCGACGAATCGCGTCGCCGTCGTGATTCCGTGTCATCGCGTCGTTCGCGAAGGTGGAGACGTCTCCGGCTATCGCTGGGGCGTGGAACGCAAACGGAAGCTGCTCGACCGCGAATCGCCGTGACGACTGTCGAGGAGAAGCCGCGCGACCTTTCGCTCAAGCATTTTCTGAAAGAAGCGTTCGTCGCGGTGACGGACGTCGATTCCGCGTTCATCGCGACGTTTCGCTGGCTCGTGACCCGCCCCGGCGCTTTGACGGTCGAGTATCTGCATGGAAATCGGGCGCGGTTCATGGCGCCCTTTCGCCTGTTTCTCCTCTGTAACGTCATCTACTTCGTCGTCGTCGCGGAGTACGGAGTCGGCGTGTTCACGGCGCCGCTCTCCGTGCAGACGGATCGAATGGGGTACCGGGCCGTGACGCGGATGATCGTCGCGAAGCGACTCGGCCAGGACGCGCCCGCGATGACGCTCGAAGAGGGCGCGCGACGCGATTCTGTGCGCCGGATGTTCGCCGTGAAGTACGACGGAGCGACGGAAGCCGTCGGCAAGGCGATCATCGTCGTCCTCATTCCGCTCTACGCTCTGGTGCTGCAGCTCCTCTACGCCGGCCGCGGGCGATTCTACGCCGAGCACCTCGTGTTCTCGACGCATTTGGTCGCGTTTCTGATGCTGACGGTCGCCGCCCTCGGTGCCGTGGCGGGCGGCGTGGGCGGCATGATGCATCGGCTTTCGCTGTCTCGCGGCGGCGACGACGAGCTGCTCTATTCCGTCATTCTGGTCGTCGCGTTCAGCACATATGTCTATCAAGCGCAGCGCGTCGCCTATGGCGTATCGCCACGGGAAGCGGCCGCGCGGATGTTGGTCGTCGCGCTCAGCTCCGTGCCGATGCTGATCGCGTTCAAGTTCGTGCTCTTTCTCGCGACGCTGTATTGGATCAAGTAGGCGGCTGGCGACTCGCGGCTGGCGCCAGCCACCAGCCGCCAGCTACCGCATTGCCTCGACCGGATCGATTCTCGCTGCGCGGCGCGTCGGGCCGAGGCTCGCGACCACCGCCATCAATAACAGGAGTGCCGCCACACCTGAGAGGACGACCGGATCCGTTGGACTGACATCGAATAACAGAGTTCGAAACAAGCGCGTGACCGCAACCGACGCGAGGACGCCGACGAGGACGCCGGCGGTCGCGAGCGACACGGACTGGCCCACGATCATGCGCGACACCTGCGTCACTTGGGCGCCGAGGGCCATGCGGATCCCGATCTCCGTGCGGCGTTGGCCGACGACGTACGAGATCACACCATAGATCCCGACCGCGCTCAGCACGAGCGCGATGCCCGACGCGATCAACAGCAACAGCATCGTGAACGACGTCTGCGCCATCGACTCGGCGACGATGAGCTCCATCGGCTTGATGTCGGCGATCGGAATCCCGGGATCCATCTGGCCGAGTACCTGCCGCACATGCGCGACGACCGTGGACGTGCTCAACGTCGGCGCGCGGACGACGAAGTACATGTAGCGGTAGGGAGCGAATCCATCCTTCCCGGGCGGTCCGACCATCGGGAAATAGACTTCTTGAATTGGTGCTTCCTGAAGTCCCAGTGCGCGGATGTCGTCCGCGACACCGACGATGTTGTAGTAAGGATTGTTTTGATTGAAGTAGGTGATGCGATGCCCGAGGGGATTGGCGTCGCCCCAAAAGCGTTTCGCGAAGGCCGAGGTGACGATCGCCGGCGCGGTTCCCGCGTCGACGCTCGACCACGTCGGCGTCTCACCGCGGATCTTGATCCCCATCGTCTCGAAGTAGCCGGGCGTCACCATCGTCATCGGCATGCAGTTGCCGCGCTCTCGGCCCGGCTCGACGACGTCGAGCACGACGCCACTGCACCCACCGACGTCGGCGAGCGGCAGCGTGCCCGACGCACCCGCGTGCACGACGCCGGGAATGGCCTCTAGCCGCTGCGTGAGGTCCTTCCAGAAGGCGACGATGCTCGGGGCATTCGGGTATTTCTGCGGCGAAGCGAGGGCGATCGTCATGGACGTCACGCCGACCGGATCGAACCCGGGATTCACGTTGCGCAGCCGCGCGAAGCTCTTCGCCATCAGCGCGGCGCTGCTCAAGAGCACGACCGCGAGCGCGACCTGCGACAAGACGAGCGTGCGTCGCGCGAGATCGCGGGCGCGCGAGCTCGTGAGGCCACGTCCTCCTTCGCGGAGCAGCGCGATGTCGACGAGGCCGCGGCCGATCGGCAGGAGTCCAAACACGACGCCGAACGCGAGCGCGGCCGACACGCAGAACGCGACGCTTCTCCAATCGAGTCGCACTTCGTCGAGACGCGGAAGGGATTGCGGAGCGATCGAGAGAACGACATGGAGCAACGCATACGCGATGGCGATCGCCCCCGCGGCGGCAATGAGCGCGAGCACCACGCTCTCGGCGAGATAGTGCACGGCGAGATGCGCACGATCGGCGCCCAGTGCGGTGCGAACCGCGACTTCGCGGCGGCGCGCGTCGATGCGGACGAGGAAGAGGTTGGCGACGTTTGCCGCCGCGATCAGCAGCACGAACGCAACAGCGGCGAATAGCAGCCAGATCGCTCGGACGATGGTTCCGCCGACGACATGGTCGCGCAGCGACGTCACGTTCATCGCGAACCCCGTACGATCGACGAACGCCTGCGAATAGACGTCCGGATACTCCCGCATGAAGTCGGCCTGGAGGCGCCTGAGCTCCACGAGCGTTCCAGTCACCGTCGCTCCGGGCCGGAGAACGGCAATCGCGGAGTGCGTGTGGTTGTTCTGTGGCCTCGCATTCGGGTCGAGGGCGTTGCGAATCCAGACGTCGGGCCGTTCGCCCGGCAGCGTCGCGCCTGGGGCGAGCACGCCGATGATCTCGACGGAATTCGTGCCGATCGAGATGCGCTTCCCAATGACGTTCTTGTCGGCGCCGAAGCGTCGCCGCCAATAGCCGTCGGACAGGAGAACGACGCGCGGGTCGCCGTCGGGATTGCGCTCATCCTCGACGGTGAAGAGTCGGCCGAGCTGCGGCCGAATGCCCAGAATCGCAAAGGTGCTCGCGCTGACGTCGACTTCCGGCACACGCTCGGCGGGGTGGTCGCCGTCGCCGGGGACCGTCATGACGGAATGATCGTAGAACGCGATGTCGGCAATCGATTGGCTGCGCTTCTTGAAGTAGAAGTACTGCCCCCGGGCGATGCCGTACTCTTCGCCCGCCTTGATCTTCGGCCACAGCGTGCCGATGTGCGCGAGACGATCGGCGTTCGGGTATGGGAGCGGCCGGAGGACCACGCGGTCGAGCAGCGTGAAGATCGTCGTCGCGGCGCCGAGTCCCAGGGCGAGCGTCAGAATGGCGATGAACGAGAAGGAGGGCGATCGGCGAAGCGTCCGCGCGGCACTCGAGGTCTCGCGCTTCAGAGTTTCCATAACGTCCATGTTCCGTCTCCGCAGCAGCATGTTGTCGTCGATGGCGCGTGCCTGGCGGCGATAGGTCTCGAGATCTCCGAAGCGGCGGATCGCCTCGCGTTCGGCGTCGTCGCGGGAAAGCCCCTCGCGTTCCATGAGGTCTTCGATTCGACCCTCGAGATGGAATCGGAATTCGTGCTCGAGGTCGGCGCGTACGCGCCCTTTCGTACCTGGGAGCTGGAAGACTCGCCGCATGTCAGACCGCGGGACCGGAGGCCGAGATGACGAGCCCGACGACGTTCGTGTAGCGCGACCACCGCGAGAGCTCGGAGGCGAGCTGTTTGCGTCCGCGCGCGGTGAGGCGATAGAACTTTGCTTTGCGATTTCGTTCGGTATACCCCCACTCGGCCTCGAGCCATCCTTTCTCTTCCATGCGGTGGAGCGCGGGATAGAGGGCGCCTTCTTCGATGAGGAGCTCTTCTTTCGTCGTCTGTTCGATCCAGCGGGTGACCGCGAGTCCGTGCATCGGCCCCCAGGAGAGGGTCTTGAGAATCAGGAGGTCGAGTGTTCCTCGGACGAGGTCGAGATCGGTGTCAGCCATGGTGGGCGAAGGCCTAAGGTTCTTAGGTCTGACAACCGCCGGCGCAAAATGGTTGGCGGTTGGCGGCTGGCGACTGGCGACTGGCGACTGGCGACTGGCGACGACGACCAAAACTGTCATCCCGAGCGCAGCGAGGGATCGCTATCCAGGCGAGGCAGTGACGGGTGACCCCCCGATACCCGATCGGGTTAGGCTATCGATGAGATCGACTGGAAGTGCCTTGAAGGCCGGATTGCTCGTGCTATCGATTGGAGTCGCCGCGTGCTCGTCGACGACCTCCTCTCCACCGCCAGATGGCCTGCTGCCGCTCGGAACTTGGGGCGGCGAGAACGCGGGAATGATCGTCGGCGACACGGCGATGCATCTCCATGTGGGGTGCACGTTTGGCGACGTCTCGGGTCGCGTTGCCGTCGGAACGAACGGGTCGTTCGACGTGCAAGGCAGCTACACGCTGCGCGCGTTTCCGATCGTCGTTGGTCCGTCGGTGCCGGCGCGGTTCGTCGGCAAAGTCGACGGCGCCAAGACCACCGTCACGGTGACCGTCAATGACACCGTCGAGAAGAAGACCGTCGTTCTCGGTCCCGTGGTCATCACCCTGGGAGTCGATCCGAAGATGGGCCCGTGCCCGATCTGTCGGAGGCCGGTTCGGACAATCGATCGTGCGAGCCGGCTCACGGGCTGACGAGACTGGCGCGCGGATGTCGGGCTCCGCGCGCTGGCCTCGAGGTCATTTCTTCGGAGGGTACAGATAGTAGTTGAGGTCGGGCGTCCCGGCCGGGAACTGCTCCATGAAGAACACCTGAATGCCCGATTGCGCGGCGAACGGCGAGCCCGCGGGCGGCGTGACGGTCAGACGATAGGTGATCTTCGGCGACGGCTGGCCGCTCTTCACGATGATCGGGTCGGCGAGCACGTGCTGGAACTTCCCTTGGGCGTCAGTCGTG
>Ga0070684_100005039_pt1 | contig 10089 bp, 9 predicted proteins | sample KBSC723LmetaG_FD_65653 | JGI IMG/M metagenome (GOLD analysis project Ga0070684, IMG submission 65653) | Corn rhizosphere microbial communities from Kellogg Biological Station, Michigan, USA - KBS C7.2-3L metaG | ecosystem: Host-associated > Plants > Roots > Rhizosphere ...
GGCGTCGTCACGCAACGTCCCGCTTTGCCGGCGAGTGCTCATCGCGTCGCGCCCGACGCGGCGCTCGCGCCCGGGGCCGCGTTCGAAGGCTCGGGGCCGCGGCCGCATCCGACGCGCGGCGAGCACGCAAGCGCAGTCGTGCGCGCGCAGCGAATGACGAAGGAGGTGCGCCGCGTCGACGAATGCATGCTGGTTCTCCGATCGTGCGATCGGCCAAGGCGGCAAGGCATGTGCCCACATCCTTCGTGCGCGACGTCGATGCGCTCTCGTTCGCGACCCCCACGACCCGGGGATGAACAGGCACGGGGCTTGCCGTTAGGCGGGCGCCGGCAAGCCGCCGGGACGAACCGCGACATCGCGAAAAAGGGGACATGTGGACAAAGGCAGTGCGGTTCTTCAATCGGCAGCATCGAGCGCCGTCCCCGGTCGCGCCGGCTTCGACACCCTCGTCGTCGGCGCCGGCTTCGCCGGCAGCGTGCTCGCCGAACGGCTCGCCAACGTCCTCGGCCAGCGCGTGCTCGTCGTCGACAAGCGCCCGCACATCGGCGGCAACGCGTACGACCGCCACGACGACGCCGGCATCCTCGTCCATCCCTACGGGCCGCACATCTTCCACACCAACTCGGCCGACATCTTCGAGTACCTGTCGCAGTTCACCGAGTGGCGGCCGTACCAGCACCGCGTGCTCGCCAGCGTCGACGGCCAGCTGCTGCCGATGCCGATCAACCTCGACACGGTCAATCGCCTCTACGGCCTCAACCTGACGTCCTTCGAGATGCAGAGCTGGCTCGAGTCGGTCGCCGAGAAGCTGCCCCAGGTCGAGACATCGGAGGACGTCGTGGTCTCCAAGGTGGGCCGCGACCTCTACCTGAAGTTCTTCCGCGGCTACACGAGGAAGCAATGGGGGCTCGACCCGAGCGAGCTCGACGCCAGCGTCACCGCGCGCGTGCCGACGCGCACCAACCGCGACGACCGCTACTTCGCGGACACGTACCAGGCGATGCCGCGGCACGGCTACACGCGGATGTTCGAGAAGATGCTCGCGACCCCGAACATCAAGGTGCTGCTCAACTGCGACTACCGCGAGATCGTCGACCTCGTGCCGTGGAAGCACATGGTCTACACGGGGCCGATCGACGCCTTCTTCCACTACCGCTACGGCAAGCTGCCGTATCGCAGCCTCGAGTTCCAGCACGTCAATCTGCCGCAGCAGCAGTTCCAGGCGGTCGGCACGGTCAACTATCCGAACGACTACGGCTACACGCGGATCAGCGAGTTCAAGCACATCACCGGGCAGCAGGCGCAGAGCACGTCGATCGTCTACGAGTTCCCGCGCGCCGAAGGCGACCCGTACTACCCGGTGCCGCGCAAGGAAAACGCCGAGCTCTACCGTCGCTACGAGCACGATGCCGAGCAGCTGCCGAACGTGACCTTCGTCGGCAGGCTCGCGACCTACAAGTACTACAACATGGACCAGGTCGTCGGCCAGGCGCTGGCGGCGTTCAAGCGGCTGCAGAAGTCGCTCGTCAAGGAACCGGTCGAGGTCGCCCTCGCGGCGGCGCCGCCCGCGGCCAACCAGCCCGGCTTCTCGTCGCCGCACGGGGTTTCGCGAGCAGTCGTTCGCGCCGGCGGCGGCTGAGCCAACCTTCGGGAGGCCGGCGCCGCGAACGCGCCGGCACAATCGCGCGGATGAGCGACGATCCGCTCCACCTCGTCGATGCGACGATGTTCTGGAGCCCGACCGGTGGCGGCGTTCGCCGGTACCTGCAAACCAAGCACGCCTGGCTCGCAGCGCAGCCGCGCTGGCGCCACACGATCGCGGTGCCCCGCGTCGCCGGTGCGAGCGCGAACGCGGCGACGCTGCCGTCGTGGCCGTTGCCCGCGAGCGGCGGCTACCGCCTGCCGCTCGGGCGGCGTGCGATCGCGCGCGTGCTTGGCGAGCTTCGGCCCGACCTGATCGAGGCGGGCGATCCGTACCGCGTCGCGTGGGCGGCGCTCGATGCGGCGCGATCGCTCGAGGTCCCGGCGCTCGCCTACTGCCACTCGAACGTCGTCGCGATGGCGCGCCTCGCCGCCGGCCCGTTCGCCGACGCCGCGGCGCGCGTTGCCGAGCGCTACGCGCGCCACGTCTATCGCGGCTTCGACCTCGTCCTCGCGCCGAGCCGAAGCATGGCGACGCAGCTGCAAGCGTGGGGCATCGAACGCGTCGCGTGCCAGCCGCTCGGCGTCGACACCGAAGTGTTCCACCCGAACGCTCGCGATGCCGGATGGCGACAGCGAAACGGATGGTCGGATGCGACGCGCGTGCTCGTCTACGCCGGACGCTTCGCTCCCGAGAAGCATCTCGACGTCCTCGCTGCCGCGGTGGCACGGCTCGGCGCGCCGTACGTGCTCGTCGCGATCGGCGCCGGCCCGGCACCGCCGCCGCCGGGCGATCGCGTCGTCGTCGTTCCCTTCGTCGCGTCGGCGCGCGAGCTCGCGACCGCGCTCGCGAGCGCCGACGCATTCGTCCACGCTGGTGACCAGGAGACGTTCGGCCTGTCGGCGCTCGAGGCGATGTCATGCGCGACACCCGCAGTGCTGCGCGCGAGCGCCGGTCTCGCCGAGCTCTGTGACGACAACGGCGCTGTCGGCGTCGGCGAAGGCAGCGCGACCGCTTTCGCCGAGGCGATCGCCGCGGTCTTCGCCGGCGATCGGGCTCGGCGCGCGCGTGCCGCGCGAACGCGTGCCGAGGCGAACGACTGGCAGCGCGTCTTTCCGTCGCTGCTCGCGCACTACCAGCGGCTGCTCGGCACGCGCGGCGCGGCCGCCGCGAACGACGCCGCGAGGACGAGGGCGCTGCAACGATGAGCGACGCCGCGCACGAGCCCACCGTCTGCATCGTCCTCCACGACGCTGCACCGTCGACGCACAAGTCGTGCGTGCGCGTCCTCACCGCCGTCCGCCAGGTCGTCGGCGACGCCCCGGTGACGATCCTCGCGGTGCCGCGCTACCACGGCGAAGAGCCGACCGCGGAGTTCGAGGCGTGGCTCGGCGAGCGCGCGCGCCGCGGCGACGAGCTCGCGCTGCACGGCTGCACGCACCTCGACGAGGGCAAGCCGACGGGAGCGGTCGACGCCGTCCGCCGCTCGCACTACACGCGCGGCGAAGGCGAGTTCTGGTCGCTGTCGAAGCGCGAGGCGCTGGCGCGGATCGACGTCGGCATCGACTGGTTCGCGAAGAACCGCTGGCCGCTGTCGGGCTTCGTCGCGCCGGCCTGGCTGCTCGGCGACGGCGCGCGAGACGCGTTGCTCAAGCGCCCGTTCGAGTACACGGCAACGCTGCGCCAGCTGATCCACCTGCCGTCGCAAGCCGCTGTGCAGAGCCAGAGCGTCGTCTACAGCACGTCGAGCGGCTGGCGGCGGCAGCTCTCGCTTGCCTGGAACGCGGGCGTCGACGTCCTCGAGCGCCGCAACCCCGTGCTGCGCCTCGAGCTGCATCCCCGTGACGCCGACTTCGCCCCGATCCGACGTTCGTGGCAGCGCATCCTCGCGCGCGCGCTGCACAAGCGCAGGCCGGCGACGGTCGCCGAGTTCATGCGCAGCTCGCGCCGCAGCGAGACGTCGACGGTCTTCTAGCGCGGGCGCTCAGAGCAGGTTGAAGCTGACCGCAGCGGTGACGCCGCCGATCAGCGCGCCGACGATGACGTCGCTCGGATAGTGCAGGCCGAGCACCATTCGCGACAGCGCGATCAGCACCGTCAGCGGCCAGACGAACAGCGCCGAGACCGGGTAGTACACCGTGAGGATGACGCTGAACGCGACCGAGTGCAGCGTGTGGCCGCTCGGAAAGCTGAACTCGTCGAGCGAGCGAGCTCGCGCGCAGATCCCGGGGCACGTGCGGTACGGCCGCGGCCGCGCGATCCAGCGCTTGATGATCTGGTAGAGGACCAGGTTGACGGCGCCGACGCCGACGGCGCGCACCGACGCCGACGTGCCGGTCGGACCGCCTGCGATCCAGAGCCAGACGATGATCGCGAACCAGATCCAGCCGTCGCCGACGCGGCTCACCGCATCGAGAACGCGAACGACCCAGTCACGCGTCGACGCGCGGTGCATCCAGAGCGCGATCGCGCGTTCGCGGGCGATCCAGAGCTCGCGCTCGAGCCAGAGCGGATGCGAGTGCTCAGGCCAGGGCGACGCGTGGCGTTGGCGTTTCCCGTGCATGGAGCGTGTCTTCCAGTCGCGACTCGAAGCGCGCGAGCACCTCGGGCCAGCTCGCTCGCTTGGCGGCGGCGACGGCGGCGGCGCGCATCGGATCGAGCTCGACGCCGCGTGCGGTGAGCGACGCCACCGCGGCGATGAACGCGGCTTCGTCGCCGGCGGCGACGAGGCGGCCGCTGCTGCCGTTGTCGACGTGTTCGGCGGCGGCAGCGACGTCGAACGAGACGACCGGCAACGCCGAGGCGAGCGCTTCGAGGACGACATTGCCGAAGGTGTCGGTGAGGCTCGGAAAGAGGAACACGTCGGCCGACGCGTAATGCGCGGCGAGCGCGGCGCCACGCTGGACGCCTGCGAAGTGAACGTCGGGATGCGCGGCGCGCATGCGGCCGAGCGCCGGCCCGTCACCGACGACGACCATGCGCAGACCCGGCCGCGCGCGCCGCGCGCGCTCGAACGCGCGCAGGCCGAGCTCGACGTTCTTCTCGGGGGCGACGCGGCCGACCATGAGCAGCACGGGAGCGCTCTCGGCCTGCCACTGGCGGCGCAGCTCGGCGCTCCGATGCGCCGGCGCGAAGCGCTCGGCGTCGACGCCGCGGCCGATCGTCGTCAGGTTGTGGAAGCCGAACGCGCGCAGCTCGCGTGCGGTCGCCCGCGTCGGCACGAAGGTCTGCTGCGTCAGGTTGTGGAATCGCCGCAAAATCCCGAGCACCGGCGTCGCCAGCGCGCCGAGACCGTAGTAGCGGCTGTACTGGTGAAAGTTGGTGCGGAAGTCCGACGTCGTCGCGATGCCGAGCGCGCGCGCGGCGGGGAGCGCCGCCCACGCGAGCGGGCCTGGCGTCGCGAAGTGGACGAGCTCGGGCGCGGTCGCACGGAAGCGACGCACGAGCGGGGCGATGCGCGAGACGCCGAAGCGCATCTCGCGGTAGACCGGAATCGGCCAGCCCGCGGTGCGCAGTTCGTCGTTGGCGTCGAGCGCCGCCTCGCCCGGCTGGCGTGGCCGGATCAGCTCGACGTTGTGCCCGCGCGAGCGCAGGAAGCGAACCGTCCGCTCGACGGTGAGCGAGACTCCATTCAGCTCGGGCGGGTAGGTCTCGGTGACGTAAGCGATGCGCATCGGGCGGCGAACTCGGTCCATTCGCATGGATTCTGGCAACCGGGATGCCGCGCCCAAGTAGGACGCTGCCGCAACCTCGGCGCCGGCGGGCCCATGGCGCGTGACTCCGCGCTGACGGCCCGGGCCGCTAGTCGCCGTCCAGGTAGTGGCAGAGCACCCGGAGTGTGCGCGTTCGCTTGCAGATGGCGCGCAGGCCCAACAGGAGTGGCACGGCGAGGAACGCGCCCGCGATGCCCCACAGCCAGCCCCAGACCATCACCGCCAGGAAGACGAACAGCGGCCGGACCTGGAGCCGGTGCCCCATGATCATCGGGCTCAGGAAGTTCGCCTCGATGCCGTGCAGGACGAGAAACGCCGCCGGCGGCCCGAGCATCTCCCAGCCGGTCCCGAAGGTGACGCTGCCGGCGAGGAGGAGCAGCAGCGTGATGAGGAGCGGGCCGAGGTACGGAATGAATGCCAGCACCGCCGTCGTCGTCCCCCAGAGCACCGGGTTCGGCAGCCCGATCGCCCAGAGCGCGAGCCCGGTCGCGATGCCGAGGGCGACGTTGACGAGGCTCATCGTCGCGATGAAGCGGCCGATGTCGCGCTGCGCCTGGCGGACGCCGGCGAGGATCAGCGCGCGCGTCCGCGGCCGCCGCACCACCGCCATCGTGCGCGCGACGAGCCAGCGCTCGGACGCGAGCAGGAAGTAGAGCAGGATCACCGTCGCCGACGCCGACACCGCGAACGAGATCGTCTCGCCGATCGCCAGCCGCGTGAACGTCCAGCCTTCGCTCGCCAGCCGCTCGCCGAGCGGATCCGGCAGCGGCGCCGCCGGCGCGCGGATGAGCTGGGTCGGGGTCGCGTACGGAAAGAGCGCGTCGCGCCAGCGCTGTAGCGCCTCGACGAGCTCGTGGACGATCAGCGGCGCGCGCGACCACCACGCCGCCGCCGGCGCAGCGACGAGCGCCAGCACGAGCACCGCGGCGCCGAGGACGGCGAGAACGACGACGCCGGCGCCGATGTACTCGGAGACGCCCGCGCGCTGCAGCGCGCGCACCGGTGTCGACAGGACGAACGTGAAGACGATCGCGATCGTCACCGGCAACAGCAGCGGCCGCGCGTGCTCGAGCAGCAGCACGGCAGCGACGAAGAGAACGCCGCGGCCCCACCACGTCGACGCGACGGTGCGGGCGGCGGAATGGATGGGGACGGGGGCCAAGGTGCGCCGGATCATGGCATGGTGCGGCATCGATCGCGCCGAGCCGCTAGAGTGCAGCGACGATGGCGACGCGCACCCGCACCGCTCCCGCTATGCCAGTGCCGCCGCCGACGCCGATCGAGCCGATGCTCGCCAAGCTCGTCGACGCGCTGCCGCCGGCCGACGGCGTTCTCTTCGAGCCGAAGTGGGACGGCTTTCGCGCCATCGTCTTTCGGCCGGCAGCCGGCGAGATCGCAATCCAGAGCCGCGACCTGCGGCCGCTCGATCGTTACTTCCCGGAGCTCGACGACGCGCTCGTCGAGCGGCTCCCGGTCGGCGTCGTCGTCGACGGCGAGATCGTCGTCGTCGGCGCGCACGGCCTCGACTTCGACGCGCTCCAGCAGCGGCTCCATCCCGCGGCATCGCGCGTCGCCAAGCTCGCCGTGCAGACGCCGGCGTCGTTCGTCGCGTTCGATCTCCTCGCCGAGCGCGGCACGAGCCTCGTCGATCGCCCGCAGCACGAGCGCCGCGCCGCGCTCGAGGCGCTGCTCGCCGACGCGCGGCCGCCGCTGTACCTGACGCCGGCGACCAGCGACGGCGACGTCGCCGCGCGCTGGCTGCGCGAGTTCGAGGGTGCCGGCCTCGACGGCGTCATCGCCAAGCCGCTCGATGCACCGTACCAGCCGGGCAAGCGCGCGATGCTGAAGATCAAGCACGCGCGCACCGCCGACTGCGTCGTCGCCGGCTTTCGCTGGCACAAGTCGACCGAGGAGGGCGGCCCGGAGGCGGTGGGCTCGCTGCTGCTCGGCCTCTACGACGATGCCGGCGTGCTGCACCACGTCGGCGTCACGTCGTCGTTCACGATGGCGCTGCGCCGCGGCCTCGCGCGCGAGCTCGCGCCGTTGCGAACGAACGCGCTGCGCGACCACCCTTGGCGGCACTGGGCCGAGCAGGCCGGCGAGCCGGCGAGCGCGCAGCGGATGCCGGGCGCGACGAGTCGATGGAGCGCCGGCAAGGATCTCGCGTGGCAGCCGCTGCGGCCCGAGCGCGTCTGCGAGGTCAGGTACGACCACCTACAGGGCGACCGCTTCCGCCACGCGACGACGTTCGTCCGCTGGCGTCCCGACAAGCCTCCGGCGGCGTGCCGCTACGACCAGCTCGAGGTCGTCGCACCCTATGAGCTGAAGCGCATCTTCGGCAGATGACGACGACCGCCGCGCGTGGCGGCGGTCGCCGCACGCCTCATGCCGCCGCCGCGGGCGCCGAGTTCGTCGCGACGTCGGCGCCCTCGGCGCGCATCCGCGCGAACAGGCCGTACCAGTCGATCCGGCGGGTCGCGACCATCACCGCGGCGAGCACCGCGAAGAGCAGGATCGAGCCGAGCAGCAGCGCCGTCTGCTCGAGCTGCAGCAGCGCGTACAGGGCGCCGAAGAGGCCGCCGATCGCCGCGCCGAACGCCGCGCCGGCGCGGCTGCCGCGGAGGACGAACGCGCCGTAGAACGTCAACAGCGCGGTGCACGCCGCGGCGGCGGCGAGATACGCGACCGCGAACGGCACGTGCTCGGAGAGACTCACGAGCAGCAGGAAGAAGATCGCGAGCGCCGAGCCGACGAGCAGGTACTGGATCGGATGGACGCGCAGCCGCCGCAGCACCTCGAGCGCGCCGACGCCGACGAAGGTGAGCGCGATGAAGAGCAAGCCGTACTTGGTTGCGCGGTCGCTGAGCACGTACGGGCTCACCGGGTCGATGAAGGCGACGCCGAACGTCTCGACGCACGGCCGGCGCCGCGCCTCGCCCGACGGCAGGTCGTCGCCGCCGTCGTAGAGGCTGCACGCGCCGCCGCCGAAGGCCGCCGCCTGCGGGGCCGTCGTCGCCAGCGAATTGAGTTGCCAGCGCGCCGAAAATCCGCTCTCGCCGACCTGCCGCTCGAGCGGCAGGAAGCGGCCGGCGAACGACGGGTGCGGCCAATCGGACGAGAGCGAAACCTGCGTGCTGCCGCCGACGGGAGCGAACGCGAGCTCGCCGGTGCCGACGAGCTCGATGCCGACCTCGGCGGCGAGCGGCCGGCGCGCGTCGGCGAACGACTCGGCGACGTCGGCATGGAAGCCGCGCGGGTGGGCGCCGTGCTGCGTCCCCGCCAGCACCGGGACGACGCTGCCGTCGAGCTGGACCGAGGCGCTGCGAACGCCGCGCGAATCGCCGAGCGCGACGTAGAGGATCGGCGCCTCGCATTGCAGCCGCGAGCCCGCGTGCTGCGCCTGCGGAACGAGCGCCAGGCCGTCGTTCCAGCCGGCGCGCATCCGCGCCTTCAGGACGTAGCCGTTGACCTTGAAGATGCCGCGGTAGCGGGGCTCGATCGCGACGTCGCCCTTCAGGTCGAGCGTCGCCGGCGTGGCGCTCAGCTTGAAGTCGCGGCGCTCGACGATCGTCTTCCTGTCCTTGCCTTCGCCTTGCGTCGTCTCCCACGTCTCGCTGCAGTCGCGCGAGACGATCGGGCCGACGATCGTCTGCGCCGCCGCCAGGCTCGCGGCGACGCTGCGCTCGGCCTCGCGCAGCCGGCCCTCGCGCTCGGCGACGATCCCGCTCACCGCCTGCAGCGCGAGCATGAGGGCGATCAGGACGGCGGCCAGCGAGATCGTCTTGGCGAACAGGGGGAAACGACGCGTTGCCATGTGGATGTGCCTTTTTCGACGGGTTGCACCGCAAATCGCGGCGTGGCCGTCAGGATCGGCGCCCGGAGCGAAGAGAATGCGAAATCGACGCGGCGCTCCGGCCGGGTCGGTGAAGGGAAGGTGAACGAAGCGGGCCAGAGACGCCCGCCGCTGCCGATCGGACGATTTGGCGCGCCGTCGACCCTTTCATCGGCGCGTCCGGTTCGCCGCAGCCGCGTACCCTTTCATCCGTTCGCCACCCCTTCGCCCGTCATGACGATCTTCGGCATCCAACTGCGCAAGCCCTCCTTCAACGAAATCACTGCCGCGACCGTGATGGCGGTCGGCATCTGGGTCGCAGTGATCGGGCTCGCCAAGGCGACCGGTCAGGCGCTGCAGGCGAGCGATGCCGGAGCGCTGCTCGTCGTCAGCGTCTGGGGCTGCCTCGGAGCTCGGCTCGGCGTCGCCCTCGGCAAGGGCGGACGCCATCTCGCCGCGCACGTCGGCATCAACGCCGTCCTCCTCGTGATCTATCAGGGCGCGGTCGTCCTCGCGAGCTGACCGCCACGCGGGCGCAAGCCCGCCGCTGGCTCGCCGATGTAGGAAGGCGCCGACAACGCGTATCGGTGCCGGCGGATGGGAGTCCGACCGGGCGCGTCATAGCCTAGCGACGCTTGCCAGCTCCACGTTCGCGCGGCGCCGGAAAGCTTCAGCGCGGCCCGCACATGCCACTTCCGGTATACGCAGGTCGTGATCTACGGCTTGGAAACGGGGAAGAGCATGAACTTCATCATTTGGCTCGTGGTAGGCGGCCTCATCGGCTGGATCGCCAGCATGATCATGAAAACCGACGCGCAGCAGGGCGTGATCCTGAACGTCGTCGTCGGGATCATCGGCGCGATGCTCGGTGGCTGGCTGCTGGCTCCGCTGTTCGGCACCGG
>Ga0070684_100005040_pt1 | contig 10089 bp, 11 predicted proteins | sample KBSC723LmetaG_FD_65653 | JGI IMG/M metagenome (GOLD analysis project Ga0070684, IMG submission 65653) | Corn rhizosphere microbial communities from Kellogg Biological Station, Michigan, USA - KBS C7.2-3L metaG | ecosystem: Host-associated > Plants > Roots > Rhizosphere ...
GCGACCCACAGGTGGCCACCGAGGGGGAAGGCAACGACGCACCCCGACTTGTCGGCTGCGTAGGAGACGATGCCGGTCGCTGTCTCGCGCACCCGTTCGCGACGGGCCCGCTCCGCCGGCGGCAGCTCGCCGTCGTCGGCGAGTCCAGCCGGATCGACGATCTGACGCTCGGTCCCCGACTCGAGGTCGAGCACATAGAGATCCGTGCGCGGATCCGAACCGCTCACGGAACGCAGGAAGAGAACCCGGTCCGGGAACACGGTGAACGCGCGGGGTTGCCCGAGGGTGAGCCGTCGGGTGCGCGCGTACTGCCGCGGGAAGGTGTCGGCCATCCGCGCCAGCCTAGGAGCGCGGCCTCCACCCGGCAGGGCGTTTATCCATGATCGCTGCGCGGAACAAGGCATGAGCCAACGGCGCCCAGAGGGGCGCCGACTCATGTCCAGGAGGACCCGGTGACAGCCGTACGACGGCCGAACTCCCGCGCACTGCTGCTCGAGCTGACCCGCCGGCTGGCGGAAGAGTTCGACGCACTGCCCATCCCGACCGTCACCGCCGCCGTTCAAGCCGCGGCCGGTGCGACCGCGCTGTTCGGCGACGACGTCACCTCGTCGATCGACACCATCGAGCGCATCGCGCGCGAGGACCTCATCGCGGTTCGTGAGGCAGCAGCCGAGGCGCAGCTCACCGCCCTCGCAAGCTGACGCCCCTCGCGGCTAAAACGTCAGAGCCGGGCGAGACCGAGTCCGGCAGCGGCGGCGAGCAAGCCGACCGCCAAGCTGGCGGCGACGTTGAGGGCCGCGCCGAGCCACTCGTTGCTCTCGGCCAGGGCCACCGACTCCCAGGCCCAGGTCGACAGCGTCGTGAACCCGCCGGCGAACCCTGCGCCAACGATGTCGATCGCGGTCGTACTCAGTCCGTGGTGTGTCCCCAGACCGACGAACAGTCCGAGCAGCAACGATCCGGTGACGTTGATGACGAACGTGCCCACCGGCCAGTCGATGCGTAGCCGCCTGGCGACCGCGCGGTCGACGACGTAGCGGAGAACGGCACCGCCACCGGCAGCGGCGCTGACTGCTAGCAGGAGCATCAGCCGGTCGGTTCCCGTCCCACATAACGGTGCACGGTCACGTCGTCGACGATGACGAGGCCCTCGGTGACCAGCTCGTCGAGCACCGGCAGGAACGCCTGGATCCGCTCGGCCGCGTCGACGATGACGATCGCCACCGGCAGGTCTTCGGACAGGCTGAGCAGATGGGACGTGTGCAGCTGCCGGCTGGCACCGAACCCTTCACTTCCCCGGAACACCGAACATCCGGCCAATCCCGCCGCCTGCGCCCGGTGCACGATCTCGGTCACGAGCGAGTGATGGCGGTAGTGATCGGAGTCGCCGACATACACCGTCAGCCGCTGGGCCGGTCCGGTCAGGTGCATCACGTGCCCCTCTCCGCCGGCCCGCGGCCGATGAGGGCGCGGGCCGTAACGATGCCGCCGAGCGCGAGCGCCAGGCCGCCGACGAAGCTCGCGGCGAGGTAGCCGACAGCGATGCCCGTCTCGCCGCGAGCCAGCAGCCTGTCGACGTCGACGACCACCGCCGAGAACGTGGTGAACGCACCGCAGAAGCCGGTGCCCAGCAGCGGCCGGGCGTAACGGCTGCGCCACACCGATCCGGCCAGGACGACGAGTACGCCGAGCGCGGTCGCCCCGCCCAGGTTGACGGCGAGCGTCGACCATGGGAAACCGGACGAACCGGTCGGCCAGGCCCGGACGATCACGAACCGGGCGGCGCCGCCTGCGCAGCCGCCGAGCAGCACCGCGAGCAGGACGTCGTACCGCCGGGTGCTCACCCCCCAATTCAAGCGGTCTCCTGCGCATGCCGATCGCTACTAGCGGGTAACCTATGGTTGTTACTCGCGAGTAACACCGGCCGGTAACCCGCTGGACCGGACCCGCGACCTGCACCGTCGCGCTCTGCGCGCCAAGTGACGAGGTGAGCCAGATGGGCCACTACAGGGCCAACCTCCGCGACCTTGAGTTCAACCTGTTCGAGGTCTTCGGACGAGACGAGATCCTGGGCTCCGGCCCGTTCGCCGAGCTCGACGCCGACACCGTCCGCACGATCCTGGACGAGGTCCGCTCGCTCGCCGAGGGCCCGCTGGCGGAGTCCTTCGCCGACGCGGATCGCAACCCGCCGGTCTACGACCCCGAGGCCAAGACGGTCACCCTGCCCGAGTCGTTCAAGCGCTCCTACGCAGCGCTCCTCGAGGGCGGCTGGGACCGACTCGGGCTGCCGACCGAGCTCGGCGGGCCCGGCCTCCCCCGCTCCGTCACGTGGGCCGCCAGCGAGTTCGTCCTCGGCGCCAACCCGGCGATCCACATGTACGCCGCCGGTCCGGCGTTCGCACACATCCTTCACCGCCTCGGCACCGACGAGCAGAAGCAGCTCGCGCAGACGATGATCGACCGCCAGTGGGGCGCCACGATGGTGCTCACCGAGCCCGACGCCGGCTCCGACGTCGGCGCGGGTCGCGCCAAGGCGACCGAGCAGGCCGATGGCACCTGGCACATCGAAGGCGTCAAGCGCTTCATCACGAGCGGCGAGTGGGACGTCCCCGAAAACATCATCCATCTGGTGCTCGCACGGCCTGAGGGTCACGGCCCGGGCACCAAGGGTCTGTCGCTGTTCGTCGTACCGAAGTTCCTCTGTGACTTCGCGACCGGCGAGCTCGGTGCGCGCAACGGTGTCTACGTCACCAACGTCGAGAAGAAGATGGGCCTCAAGGTCTCTGCGACGTGTGAGGTGACGTTCGGAGACAAGGAACCTGCTGTCGGCTACCTCGTCGGCGAGGTGCATGACGGCATCGCGCAGATGTTCAACGTCATCGAGATGGCGCGAATGATGGTCGGCACCAAAGCCATCGCGACGCTGTCGACCGGCTACCTCAACGCTCTCGACTTCGCCAAGTCGCGTGTCCAGGGCGCCGACATGACGCAGATGACCGACAAGACAGCCCCGCGCGTGGCCATCACCAACCACCCCGATGTACGACGCAGTCTGATGTTGCAGAAGGCCTACGCCGAGGGCATGCGTGCACTCGTCATGATGGCCGCAGTGCAGCAGGACGCCGTACAGATCGCGGAGGCAGCCGGGGGCACGGACGAGACCGCCGAGCGGCTCAACGACTTGCTGCTGCCGCTCGTCAAAGGAGTCGGTTCCGAGCGTTCCTATGAGTTGCTCGGCTCGCAGTCGTTGCAGACGTTGGGCGGCTCCGGGTTCCTGCAGGACTACCCGATCGAGCAATACATCCGCGACGCCAAGATCGACACGCTTTACGAAGGCACGACCGCGATCCAGGGCATGGACCTGTTCTTCCGCAAGATCGTTCGCGACCAAGGCCAAGCACTCACCGCACTGCTCGACCAGGTGCGCGAGTTCGCCGACTCCGAAGCCGGCAACGGCCAGCTGAAGAACGAGCGAGAACTCCTCGCCAACGGGCTGGCCGATGTGCAGGCGATGGTCGGCACCCTGGTCGGTTTCCTCACGTCGACCGAAGAAGACGTGCGCGACCTCTACAAGGTCGGCCTCAACACCACGCGTTTCCTGCTCGCACTCGGCGATCTGGTGATCAGCTGGTTGTTGCTCCGTCAGGGCGAGGTGGCGCTGACCGCATTGACCGCGGGGGCGCCCGCACGCGACATCGCGTTCTACGAAGGCAAGGTCGCGGCCGCGAAGTACTTCGCGCAGACGAGACTGCCCTTGCTCGCGGGTGAGCGCGTCGTCGTCGAAGGGACCAACCTCGAGATCATGGACTTGCCCGAACTCGCGTTCTGACAACAAGAACGTCCATTTCGTCACCCGGTTGGCGGGTGTTACGGAGCGCGATGCGGGTATCACTCCTGCAGTCGAGAGCCGGCACTGTCGCCGGTCCTAGGGACAGGAGAAAAACACTATGGGTATCGGCGTCAGCATCTTCCTCATCGCCGTCGGCGCCATCCTGACGTTCGCAGTCAACGCCACGGTTTCCGGTGTCAGCATCGAAACGGTCGGGGTGATCCTGATGATCGCCGGTGCGCTCGGCCTCATCGTGACGATGACGATCTTCGCCCCGCGTCGCCGCGCGGGTGGCGTGGTCGAGGAGCGCGTCGTGGACGACCGCCCCGCGACCTACTAAGCAGAATCCGCACGAACAGCCGGTCCGCTCAGGCGGGCCGGCTGTTCGTCGTCTCCGGGCCGGTCCATCGGCCGCCGAGCTCTGGTCCGAGCGACGCGCGGGCGGTCGCAAGGAACGCGGCTCGATCGAGTCGACCGGAGCCCGCCGGCATGGCACCCAGCAGTGGCGCGCCGGCGTAGGCCTCGATGTCGGTCAGGTTCTCCTGCGCGGCGAGGTCCGGTTCCGCCGGCCAGGATCCGACAACAACGCCATGGCACGCCAACCCGCGATGTCGGATCGCTTCGCACGTCAAGGCGACGGCGTTGAGGGTGCCCAACCCGGCAGCGGCAACGACCACGACCGGCGCGTTCACCGCGTCGGCAAGGTCGGCCAACGTGCGCCCGCTGTCATCAAGATGGACGAGCATTCCGCCAGCGCCTTCGACCAAGATGAGGTCGCGGTCGTGCAGTTGCTGGATCTCCCTGGCCATGACGTCCACGCCCAGGGCAGACACTCCCGCGCGTCGAGCAGCCGTCGCCGGCGCGAGCGGATCGGGATAGCGGATCAGCTCGTGCATGTCGTCCACGCCCGTCAACCGCCGCACGGCGGCGACATCGCTCTCGTCGCCGTCGGCCACACCAGTCTGTGCAGGCTTGACGACGGCAACGCGTTGGCCCGCCTCATTCGCCAAGGCAACGATTGCAGCCGTGACGACCGTCTTGCCGACCTCTGTCCCGGTGCCGGTAACGGCTAGAAGGTTCACGCGACGTCCTTGACCGCAGCAACCACGGTGGCGACGGCGCGAGCGATGTCGTCGTCTGTCAGGTCAGCGCGCGCCGTGAGGCGCAGTCTGCTCGTCCCCGCCGGAACCGACGGAGGTCGGAAGCACCCCACCGCAACACCTTGTCGACGGCAATGGGCGGCGGTGGCCACAGCCCGTTCCGGATCGCCGACGACGACCGAGACGACAGCCGCGTCCGGCGGAACAGCGCCGACGCCAGAGGCGAGGTGTCGGGCTCCACCGCGCACTCGATCACTCAAGTCGGGCTCGTTGCGCAGCACTCGCAGCGCAGCCGCAGCGGCACCGACACATGCAGGTGCCAGGCCCGTGTCGAAGATGAACGTGCGTGCGGTGTTCACGAGATGGTCGACGATCGCGCTTGTTGCCAGCACAGCGCCGCCCTGGCTGCCGAGTGCTTTGGACAAAGTGACCGTGCGCACCACGTCGGGCTCGGCGGCCAGGCCTGCGGCCGCGGCGGCGCCCCGACCACCATCGCCGACGACACCGAGAGCGTGCGCTTCGTCGACGACAAGCAGCGCGTCATGCGCGCGGCAGAGTTGATGCAGTTCGGCAAGAGGCGCCACGTCACCGTCAACGCTGAACACCGCGTCGGTGACGACGATTGCACGTGGTTGCACGCGTCGCGCGAGCTCGCGTCGGACCGCATCCGGGTCGGCGTGCGGCACCACGCATGTGACACCACGGGACAGCCGGCAGCCGTCGATCAACGACGCATGGTTACCGGCATCGGATATGACCAACGTGTCGTTGTCGGTCAACGCTTGCAGCACACCGAGATTCGCGGCGTAGCCGGAGGAGAACACCAACGCAGCCTCGGCAGCGGTGAACTCGGCGAGCTGGGTTTCGAGTTCTGCGTGAAGCTCGGTCGTGCCACTGACCAGTCGCGAACCGGTCGCACCGGCGCCCCACCGCTCCGCGGCTTGCACCGCGCCGGCAACGACACGAGCGTCGCGCGCTAAACCGAGGTAGTCATTACCGGCAAGGTCGAGGACCGCGGCGGTGTCACGCGGCTGCAACCCGCGGTGCAGTCCGTCGCGACGACGCGCGACAGCAGACGCCGCGAGCCAGTCGTCGTACGTCGTCATGAGGTCGCACGCACCGCGGCACGGACGCCTGCACAGATCTGCGCGACATCGTCATCCGTACACACGTAAGGCGGCATCGTGTAGACGAGGTCGCGGAACGGGCGCAGCCAGACGCCTTCCCGGACCGCCGCCTCGGTCGCAGCGGACATGTCCACCGGCGACTGCAGTTGTACGACGCCGATCGCGCCGAGTACCCGCACGTCAGCAACGCCGTCCTCGTCGACGAGCGAGGACAGGCCGGACTGCAAGCCGGACTCGATGCGTTGCACCTCGAGTCGCCAGTCCCGCGCAAGCAGCACGTCGATGCTCGCCGACGCGACCGACGCGGCGAGCGGGTTGGCCATGAAGGTCGGTCCGTGCATCAGTGCGCCGCCAGGCCCTGCGCTGATCGCATCAGCGATCTGTTCAGTGCACAACGTGGCGGCCATCGACAAGTAGCCACCGGTCATCGCCTTGCCGACGCACAGGATGTCGGGGAGGACGCCAGCGTGCTCTGCCGCGAACATCGCGCCGGTTCTGCCGAATCCGGTCGCAATCTCATCGAGCACAAGCAGGACGTCGTACCGGTCGCAGAGCTCGCGTAGCACGCGCACGTAGCCCGGGTTGTAGAAGTGCATGCCGCCCGCGCCCTGCACGACGGGCTCGACGATGATCGCAGCCAGCTCGTCGCTGTGCCGTTTCATCAGCAGCTCGACGTCGGACACCCAGGTGTCGTCGACGGCAGTGGCAAAGCCCGCAGGTGGCCGATCGGCGAAGACCTGCTCGGCGAGGACGCTCGGGAACAGCGCATGCATTCCGCCGACGGGGTCGCAGACCGACATCGCCATGAACGTGTCGCCGTGGTAGCCGCCGCGCACCGTGAGCAGCCGAGTCTTGTCCCGGCGTCCATCCGCCTGCCAGCGCTGAATCGCCATCTTGACGGCGACCTCCACGGCGACCGAGCCGGAATCGCAGAAGAACACCCGCTCCAGTCCCGGCGGTGCGATGGAGACGAGTCGCTCGGCCAGCCGCGCCGCCGGTTCATGAGTCAGCCCACCGAACATGACGTGCGACATGCGTCCGAGCTGGTCGGTCGCGGCGGCGTCGAGTGCCGGGTGCCGGTAGCCGTGGATCGCCGCCCACCAGCTCGACATCCCGTCCACCAGCTCGCGGCCGTCACCTAGCCGGAGCCGGACTCCCGCGGCCGACTCGACGACGTAGGACGGGAGCTCTGCCGGCATCGCCGCGTAGGGATGCCACACGTGCGCGGAGTCGAGGCGGGTCACCTCGTCAGGCGGCATCACGCGCGTCATCTTGGCGCAGGCTCAAGGCAGGGGTGTCGCCCGGTCGATACCGATGTATGACGAAACGGGGGAAGTGGCTCGCAGGGACCACGCTGGCGCTGCTGGTCAGTGCCTGGTTCACGACCCAGCTGCTGCTCGCACGCAGCGGTGTCCTGGCCATGCACAAAGACGAGCTCCAGTGGCAGCACCGGATGCGACTGGTCCATCCGGACGCCGTGTTCAGCCCGGTGCAGCCCGTGCACCTGCGATACGCACTGCTCCTGGCGGTTGCCAGCCTGGTGGCCCTGCTTGCCTGCGCCGCAGTTGCCAGTGTGCTCATCGTCGGCGGGCGCCGGCTGTGGGCTTTCCTTCTGCTGGCTGCGGTGCCACTGAGCTACTTCATCGGTCGTGGCGACGCCAATCCCCTTGGGCTGGGGTGGGGCATGCGACTCCACGGCATGCAGACATGGCTTGATGCAGGTGCCGTCATCGACTCGGTCGTCGTTGTCGCGTTGACCGGCTTGCTGCTCGCCTTACTGCCCCGCCGCGCTGCGGTCGTCCCACTGGCCCCAGCCGTGCTGCGTACATTGCCGATCGCCATCGTGGCCTTCGGCTACTGGCTGATCGGAAATCCGCTTCCGGACACCCACGCCCGCTTCTTCGTGACGCGGGCGCTGTTGCTGATCCTGGCTGCTGCGGTCATCGCAACGACACGGCTACCGCTCGTCGTGCGCGCGTTGACGCTGTTCGTCGTGCCGTTCGCGGACCCGACCATGGTGGACGGGCTCATCCAGGGCTACGGGACGTGGGGCACCTACCTGAACCATGTCCTGGTCGCGGCAGCGACCAGCGCCTACGTCCTCGCCGTCCCGTTCCTGACTCAGCTCCAGGCGAGGAACAGGGCGGGGTCGGCGAGCAGCGCCGCGATGTCAGCGATGAACTGAGACCCGAGCTGGCCGTCGACCAACCGATGGTCGAACGACAGCGACAGCTGCGTCACCTTGCGGATGGCGAGCTCACCGTTGTGCACCCACGGCATATCGCGCACCGCCCCGAAGCACAGGATCGCCGACTCCCCGGGGTTGATGATCGGCGTGCCGGTGTCGACGCCGAAGACACCGACGTTGGTAATGGTGATCGTGCCCTGCTGCATGTCGGCAGGTGAGGTGCGGCCGGAGCGTGCGGTGTCGGTCAGCTCGTTGATCGCCCGTCCGAGCTCAGGCAACGACAACGACTCCGCGTTCTTGATGTTGGGCACGATCAACCCGCGCGGCGTCGCTGCAGCGATGCCAAGGTTGACGTAGTGCTTCACGACGATCTCTTGCGCGTCCTCGTTCCACGTCGAGTTGACGAGTGGGTTGCGCTTGACTGCCAACAGCAATGCCTTCGCCACGAGCAGTAGCGGCGAGACCCGCACACCCTCGAACTCGCGCATGGTGCGCAGCCGGTCAACCGTCTCCATCATCGGCGTGACGTCGACGGTCGTGAAGATCGTGACGTGTGGCGCACTGAACGCCGACGACACCATCGCCCCGGCCATCTGCTTGAGCACGCCCTTGATCGGGATGCGCTCCTCGCCACCGGTGCCCGTTGCGGCAGTGGCCGGTCGAGCAACTCCGGCACCGTTGACGGCCTGCTCGACGTCAGCCCGCGTGATGGTTCCGTTGGGCCCGGTCGGCGCTACGACGGTCAGATCGACGCCGAGGTCGCGCGCGAGCTTGCGCACCGGCGGCTTCGCGAGCACGTGCAGCTCGCCGGAAGGAGCAGCTGCGGCAAGCTCCGCGGCATGTGCGCCGACGGCCGCGGCCGACACCCGGGCCGGTGGCCTCGGCGGCGGTGCGGCCGGTGCCGTCTCCGTCTTGCGCGGCCGACGGGTGAGCTTGCCGCTCTTGGGACCGGACCCGACGAGCACCTCGATCTTTTCCTCGGTGCTGGCCTTGGGTGCCGGCCCGCCGACGAGCCCGGGCTCCGCGGGGATCTGGGGCACCATGTCGGCCGAGGCCGCCACTTTGCTTTGTGCAGGCGCAGCCGGCGGTTCGCCGGATGGATCCGTGTCGAACGTGATGATCGGCTGACCGACATCGACGGTCTCGCCCTCGGCGTGGTGCAGCTCGGTCACCACACCCGCGTACGGCGACGGAATCTCGACCGCGGCCTTCGCGGTCTCGACCTCGACGATCGGCTGGTTGAGGGCGACCGTGTCACCGGGTTGCACGAGCCACTTGAGAATCTCGCCCTCGGTGAGCCCCTCACCAAGGTCGGGGAGCTTGAAGTCCTTGAACGACGGCATGCGAATCCCTAGAAAGCGAGCGAGCGGTCGACGGCGTCGAGGATGCGGTCGAGGTCAGGAAGGAAGTCCTCCTCGATCCGCGACGTCGGGTAGGGCGTGGAGAAGCCCGTCACCCGGATCACCGGTGCTTCCAGCGAGTAGAAGCACTTCTCGCTCACCCGTGCGGCGATCTCGCTCGACAGCGACGCAAAAGCCGGCGCCTCACAGACGACGATCGCGTGCTGAGTCTTCATGACGCTGTCGATGACGGTGCGCCAGTCGATCGGTGACAGCGAGCGCAGGTCGACCACCTCGAGGTGGTGGCCCTCGGTCTCGGCAGCCGCTGCGGCCTCCAGGCACGTCTTGACCGACGGTCCATAGGTCAAGAGCGTGACGTCGGTGCCGGGGCGTACGACGGCCGCTTCCCACAGGTCACGTGACGGAGTGACGGTGTCGACCTCGGCCTTGTCCCAGTAGCGACGCTTCGGCTCGAAGAACACGATCGGGTCGTCGCTGGCGATCG
>Ga0070684_100005041_pt1 | contig 10088 bp, 11 predicted proteins | sample KBSC723LmetaG_FD_65653 | JGI IMG/M metagenome (GOLD analysis project Ga0070684, IMG submission 65653) | Corn rhizosphere microbial communities from Kellogg Biological Station, Michigan, USA - KBS C7.2-3L metaG | ecosystem: Host-associated > Plants > Roots > Rhizosphere ...
TCCACGGCGGAGATCGCCATCGCGGAGACGGCCTGCTGGCCGAGGTTGCGCACGGCGCTCTGCATCGCGGCCCACGCGGACTGAGGCGACATCGCGTCGCACCCTCGCACGGTGTCGGCGAGCTTGCTCTCGATCAGCTTGGCCGCCGACACGTCGGAGTACGTGAACCCCAGGCCGGTCTGGCCGCCGGCGGATGCCTCCACCAGCACGAGCGTGGTGGAGTCCCACTCCAGCGTGCCATCGGACTCTGGCTGGTCCGTCGGAATCTCATACGCGGAGACCGTCAGCCGCTCGATCGCCGCGTCCGGGGCCACGACTGCGTGCGTCATCTACCTATTGACGAACTCGGCGAGCTTGCCCTTGAGCGACTCGCGGATGATGTGCCCGCGGTTGGGATCGCCCTTGGCCATCGCCACCGCCATCTCCTTGGCCTGCTCGAAGCGGATGTGCGGCGGTAGCGGCGGCACCTCCGGATCGGTCACGGCCTCGATCAGCACCGGCCCGCCGGCCCCGAGCGCCTCATCCCACGCGCTCCCCACCTGGTCGGGCGAGTCCACGCGGATGCCCTTCAGCCCGAGCATCTCGGCGTAGCGGGCGTACGGGAAGTCCGGGATCATCTGCGACGCCTCGAGCTTCTGGTCGCCGGCCATCACGCGCTGCTCCCAGGTGACCTGGTTGAGGTCGTGGTTGTTCAACACGAGGACGACGAGCTGCTGGTTGGACCAGCGGTCCTTGTACTTGGCGATGTCGATCAGCGCGTTGATGCCGAGCATCTGGAACGCGCCGTCGCCGAGGCACGCGATCACCGGCCGGTCGGGATACGCGAACTTGGCCGCGAGTGCGTACGGCACGCCGGGGCACATCGTGGCGAGCGTGCCCGACAGCGCCGCCTTCATTCCGGTGCGCATCTTCAGATGGCGCGCCCACCAGTTGGTGGCCGAGCCGGAGTCCGAGGTGAGGATGCAGTTGTCCGGCAACCGATCAGACAGCTCGTGGAACAGGAGCTGCGGGTTGAGCGGGTTCGCATCCTGGTGCGCGCGGTCGTCGAGGATCTCCCACCAGCGCGTCACCTCCTCCTCGATCTCCTCGCGCCAGGAGCGGTCCTCCTTGCGCTCGAGCTTGGGGATCAGCGCGGTCAGCGTCTCCTTCGCGTCGCCCACCAGGGGCACGTCCATCGGGTAGCGCATGCCCACGAGGCGACCGTCGATATCGATCTGCACCCCGCGCGCCTGGCCCTCCTTCGGCAGCCACTCGGAATACGGGAAGCTCGTGCCGACCATCAGGAGCGTGTCGCAGTTCTCCATCATGTGGTCGCTCGGCTTGGTGCCGAGCAGGCCGATTCCGCCCGTCACGAACGGCAGGTCATCCGGCAGCGCGGCCTTGCCGTTGAGCGCCTTGGCCACGCCGCAGCCGAGCAGGTCGGCCACCTGGGACACCTCGTTCTCGGCGCCGATCGCGCCGGCGCCGATCAGCATCGACACCTTCTTGCCGGAGTTCAGGACCTCCGCCGCGGCGTCCAGGTCCGCTGGCTTGGGCACCACCTCCGGCTCCTTGAAGCCCACCGAGGAGAACACCGAGCCGTGCGCGCGAGGGGGGTCCTCGTACGGGGACTCCTGGACGTCCTCCGGCACGATGATGCAGGTGACCGAGCGCGATGCCATCGCCACGCGCATCGCGCGGTCGACCAGGTGGCGTGCCTGCGCTGGGGCCATGCAGTACTGCACGAACTCGGAGGCGACGTCCTTGAACAGCACCTGCAGATCGACCTCCTGCTGATAGTTCGAGCCCAGGCCGGTGCGCGCCTGCTGGCCCACGATCGCGACCACCGGCTGGTGGTCGAGCTTGCCGTCGTAGAGGCCGTTCAGAAGATGAATCGCGCCGGGACCGGAGGTGGCCATGCAGACGCCCACCTCGCCCGTGAACTTGGCGTGAGCGGTGGCGGCGAAGGAGGCGATCTCCTCGTGCCGGGTCTGGATGAACTCCGGCTTCTCAACCTTGTGGAACGCGCCAAGAAGACCGTTGATGCCATCGCCCGGGTAGCCGTAGATCTTGTCGACTCCCCACTCGTTGAGACGCGTGAGGATGAACTCTCCGACGTTTTGGGCCATGGGCCTATCGCTTCCTTTCGACGCTTACGCGGGGGTAGCTACCCGTCACCCTGATGACTCACTCGTTCTTAGGTTCGTTCTCATACATGGCAACCACCGCTGCGATGTGCGAGAGATGCGTGAGTCCCTGCGGGAAATTGCCGGTCATCTCTCCCGCGCGCGTGTCCCACTCCTCGGAGTAGAGGCCGAGCTCGTTGGCGCACGCCACGGCGCGGTCGAACACGTCACGCGCGTCGTCCGGCCGGTGCTGGTTGGCGTAGCACTCCGCGAGCCAGAACGAGCACGCCACGAACGCGCCCTCGCGGCCCTTCAGGCCATCGTCCACCGTGTAGCGCCGGATCAGCCCGTCGTCGTCGAGCTCCTCCCGGATCGCGTCGGCGGTGCGCACCATGCGCTCGTCGTCGTAGCTCACGAACTCCACCGTCGGGAGGAGCAGCAGCGAGGCATCGAGCGCCTTCTCGCCGAACGCCTGCACGAACACGCCGCGCTTCTTGTCGTAGCCCTCGGCCTCCACGGCCTCACGGATGTCGTCGCGCGCCTTGCGCCAGCGCCGCTCCGGTGCCTTGCGCATGCAGTCCTCGGCCAGCCGCAGCCCGCGGTCCACCGCGGCCCAGCAGAGCACCTTCGAGTGCACGAAGTGCTTGGGCTTGCCCGGCCATTCCCAGATCCCGGCATCGGGCTCGCTCCAGCGCTCCACGGACGCCTCCACCAGTGCGTGGACGAAGCGCCACTCGTCGTCGTCCGGCGAGTTGCCGCGCTTGTGCCAGCGCCAGGTGATGTTCACGAGCTCGCCGTAGACGTCGAGCTGGAGCTGGCGGCTCGCCTGGTTGCCCGTGCGGACGGGCTTCGAGCCGCGGTAGCCCTCGAGCTCGAGCTGCTGCTCGTCGATGCGTCGCTCGCCGCCAACGCCGTAACACACCTGGAGGTCCTCGATGCTGCCGCCGGCGGTGCGAAGCATGAAGCGGCGGAAGCGGTCGGACTCGGCCTCGAAGCCCAGGTCCGCCATCGCGCGCACCGTGAGGCTCGCGTCGCGGATCCACGAGAAGCGGTAGTCGAAGTTGCGCTCGCCGCCAATCACCTCCGGAAGCGAGGTGGTGGGCGCGGCCACTATCGCTCCGGTGGGCGCATGGGAGAGCGCCATGAGCACCGAAGCCGAGCGCAGCGCATCCGCCGCCTGCGGGCCCTCGACGCGTATCCCGCGCGCCCAGTTGCGCCACCACTTCACGGTGCCGTCGAGCGCGCGATCGATCTCGTCCGAGTCGGTCGCCTCGGGAGGATCCTGGTCGAGCTCCTCGGGTCGCGTGAACCAGAGGGACAGCCGCGTGCGCTCACCGGCGCGGATGGTCGCCTCCGCGTAGACCTCGTGGTCGTCGCCCTCGCGCAGGTCGAGGTCGCCCGACATCACGATCGCCTCGTCGCCGCCAACGGCGCTGAACACTTGCCGGCCCTCGTGCCGGATCGCCGGCTTCAGGTCCCCGTAGTCGCAGCGCGGGGTGATCCGTACGCGCACGTCCACGCTGCCGCGCTCGGCCTCCAGCACACGCAGGATGCGCCGGTGGGGGTCCACCGCGTCGGCGTGCGTGCGCATCTCCATGCAGTCGGTCAGCCGCAGCACGCCGCCGTCGAGATGGAACGTGGTCACGAGCACGAGCGTGTTCTCCATGTACTCACGCTCGACCGAGCGGATCTCGTCGGTCGGCTCGATCGAGCAGCAGCCGCCGCGCTCGTGGTCGAGCAAACGGCCAAACACGCTCCCGGAGTCGAAGCGCGGCATGCAGCACCAGTCGATCGAGCCCTCGCGGCTCACGAGCGCCGCCGTATGGCAGTCGCCGATCAGCGCATAGCTCGCAATCGGCGGATATTCCTGGGGCGACGCGGGCACGAGCACATGCTTCCCCTCCACCCGCGCGCGTATGCGTGTCGAGGCGATCGGACCCGGGTCAGTGCAATGACCTGGAGCAGCCGAGGATGCCTTTTTGGGGGTAGCCGGGGGCGTGAAGGCAGAGTCCGGATTAGGAGGTTCTCCATGTCTTCACACACAGTCGCCCACAACGGCGACACAACCCACAGGCTCGGCGATTGGCGCGGCCAGACACGCGTCTTCCTGCAGCCGATCGCCGCTCCTTCGATCCTGGGGCTCTTCGGCTTCGCGGGCGCCACGTTCATGGTGGCCGCGCACCTTGCGCACTGGTACGGCAACTCGCTCTCGCTGAACTACATCTGGCCGTTCGCGGCCACGTTCGGCGGGGTCGCGCAGTTCGCCGCCGCGCTATGGGGCTATCGCGCACGTGACGGCCTCGCCACCGCGATGCACGGCATGTGGGGCGCGTTCTGGATGGGCTTCGGGATCCTGTTCCTGCTCAACACCGTGCACGCGCTTGTCGTGCCCACGGGCCAGTTCGTCGAGTTCGGCTACTGGTTCCTGGTGCTCGCGGTGATCACGGGGTTGGGCGCGATCGCCGCGCTCGGCGAGAGCCTCGGCTTCTTCGGAGTGCTCTCGACGCTGGCGGCCGGCTCGGCGCTCGTGGCGGTCGGCTACCTCACCGGCGTCGGCGGCTGGCTCCAAGCCGGCGGCTGGGTGCTGCTGGCATCGTCGTGGATCGCCACCTACGTGGCGAGTGCGCTGATGATGGCGAGCACCTACGGCCGCACGATTCTGCCGCTCGGCACATACCACCGCGCGGCCAACGTGCCCGGCGAGAAGTTCACCCGCCCGCTCGAGTTCGAGCTCGGCGAGCCAGGTGTCAAGCAGGGGCAATAGGACCAGGCGAGCTGTCCCGCGCACCGAGCCCCGCGCGAGCGGGGCTCGGTTTTGCTCGCGATGGGCAGGGGTAGTTCCACGCACGAATGCCGCGCAAGTCGCAGCGCCGAGCCCGAAAGCTGGCTGGAGTGGCGGCACGCATGGTCGCCTGGTGGATCGCGCTCGCCGCGCTCTGGCTCGTTCTAGACGACACCGTCGCGTTCCCCGAGCTCATGACCGGCGCGGCGGCGGCGCTGATCGGCGCGTCCGCCGCCGAGGTTGTGCACGGCCAGAACCTGGTGCGCATCCACGTCGAGCTCCGCTGGCTCCGGTACCTGTGGCGCCCGCTCCTACGGCTCTTCCCGGACACCGTCCGAGTGCTCGGCGTTCTGGCGCGGCAGCTCCTTCTGCGCCGGCCGCCACGCGGCGAGTTCCGGGCTGTCAGGTTCCGCGCGGGTCGCCCGGATGACGACCGCGACACCGCCAGGCGCGCGCTCGCCAAGGCGCTCGGATCGTTCGCGCCCAACTCGTACGTGATCGGCGTCGACGCGGAACGCGACATCATGCTCGTCCACCAACTGGAGCCCCGCGGCGGCGCCGAGGAGCTCGACCCGCTGGAGCTCGGATGAACGAGTGGCTTCTCGCCGCGGTGGTACTGCTGGCCGCGCTCGTCCCATGCGGGATCGTGTGTGCGCTCCGCTCAGCGGTCGATGGCCTGGTGGCGCTGGAGCTGGCCGGCATGATCGACACGGCGATCCTCGTCCTTCTCTCGGAGGGTTTGCACCGCCAGCCGTTCGTCGACCTCGCGGTGGTGGCGGCGGTGCTCTCGTTCGCCGGGGCGCTCGTGTTCGCGCGCGTGCTCGAGAGGTGGGTGTGAGCGTCCGTCATCTGGCCGAGTACGTGCTGCTGGTGCTCGGCACGGGCACGCTCGTGCTTTCCGCCATCGGCGTTCTCGTCATGCGCAGCGTCTACGACCGCCTCCACTACGTGGGCTCCGCCAGCGTCGGCGCGGCGCTCGTGTGCATCGCGGTGACGGTGCGGGAGTCGTTCTCGCTCATCGGCAACAAGACGCTTCTGATCGCGTTCTTCCTGCTCGTCACGGGGCCGGTGCTGGTGCACGCGACGGCCCGTGCCGCGCGCGTCCGCGAGCGGGGCGGGTGGTCGATCGGCGACGGCGAAGACGTGGACATGGCGCAGTGATCGAGGCGGTGAAGATCGCGGCGCTGCTGGTCGTGGCGGCGGGCGGGACCGCCGTGGTGCTCGTGCGCGATCCGCTGCGCCAGGCGGTCGTGCTGAGCTTTTACGGCTTGGTGCTGGGCGTGCTGTTCTTCGCCTTCCAGGCGCCTGACGTCAGCCTGTCTCAGATCACCGTTGGGTCGGTCGGCGTGCCGCTGATGCTGCTGCTCACGATTGCCAAGGTGCGAAAGCGGGAGCGGGAGCGCGAATGAGCAGGCGAGCCCGTCTGTGGATGTTCGCTCCGGCGCTCGCCGGGATGGTGGCCCTGCTCATCTGGGGCCTCACCGGGCTGCCCGACTTCGGCCACTACCGCGGTCCCTACGGCAAGGTGCTCGCCAAGGTCGCTGTGCCCGAGCGCAAGGCCACGAACGTCGTGGCCTCCACGACCTTCGACTACCGCGGCTTCGACACGCTTGGCGAGGAGATGATCCTGTTCAGTGCGGCTCTCGGGCTCGTGGTCCTGCTGCGCGAGCTTCGCGGCGAAGAGGAGGAGGACGAGGAGGCGGACGACGATGAGGAGGGCATCGAGGGCCGCGAGGAGCGCACGAGCGATGCGCTTCGCATCTTCGGTCTCGGCCTCGTCGGCCCCACCGTGGTGCTCGGCATATACATCGTCAGCCACGGCGCGCTCACACCGGGAGGTGGCTTCCAGGGTGGGCTCGTGCTCGTCACCGCCCTGCTCGTCGTCTACCTGGCGGGCCGCTACGCCGCGATGCGCCGTGTCAGTCCGATCCCCATGCTCGAGGTCGGCGAAGCCGGCGGAGCGACGGCGTTCGCGCTGATCGGCCTGGGCGGGCTGGTGATCGCGGGCATCTACATGAAGAACTTCATCGATCCGGGCACGCCCAAGACGCTCCTGTCCGGCGGCGTCATCCCGCTGCTCAACATCTCGGTCGGGCTCGAGGTGGCGGGCGCGTTCGCCCTGGCGTTCACGGAGTTCCTCGACCAGACGCTGCTCCTGCGAGGCTCGGGGGGCGACGAGTCGTGAGCTTCCTGCCCTACGCGGTGGCCGCCTGGCTATTCGGCGTCGGCCTGTACGGGGTCGTGACGAGCCGCAACCTCATCCACCTCGTGGTCTGCCTCACGGTGGTCCAGTCGTCGACCTACGTGCTGCTGCTCGCGATCGGCTACGTGGGCGCCGGCAAGGCGCCGATCTTCGCCGACATCCCGCAGGGAACCACGGTCGTCGACCCGGTGGTGCAGGCGCTCACGCTCACCGACGTCGTGGTCGAGGCCGCCGTGGTCGCGCTGCTGCTCGCCCTGGTGATGCAGGCTCACAAGCGCTTCGGCACGCTCGACCCGGACGAGCTCGGAGTCATGCGCGCGTGAACCACCTCGCGCCGCTCGCCGTGGTGGTTCCGCTGATCGCGGCGGGCCTGCTGGCCGGCACCGCCTCGATCGCCAGCCGCCTGTTCGCCGACCTCGTGTCGGTGGCCACCGCGGTGGCGACCACCGTGCTGTGCGCGATCCTGCTGGCGCGCAGCGGTCACCACGAGGTCGTCTACTGGTTCGGCGGCTGGCACCCTCGGGGCGAGGTGGCGCTCGGCATCGGCTTCGCGATCGATCCGCTCGGCGCCGGCCTGGCCACCTTCGTCGGCGCGATCATGTGCGCCGCGCTGCTCTTCTCCTGGCGCCATCTCGAGGCGATAAGTCACGTCTACCACGCGCTGATGCTCGTGTTCATGGCCGGGATGGTTGGCTTCTGCCTCACCGGCGACCTCTTCAACCTGTTCGTCTTCTTCGAGCTCCTGAGCGTCGCGGCCTACGCCCTGGTGGGCTACCGGGTGGACCGGAGGGCTCCGCTCGAGGGATCGCTCAACTTTGCCATCACCAACTCGCTCGGCGGCTTCATCGTCCTCACCGGCATCGCCCTTCTCTACGGGCGAACCGGGGCCCTCAACATGGCGCAGATCGGCGAGACGCTCGCCCACCAGCACACCGACGGCCTAATGGTCGTGGCGTTCACGCTTCTCGTCAGCGGGTTTTTCATAAAGGCCGCCGTGGTCCCGTTCCACTTCTGGCTTGCCGACGCCTACTCGGTCGCGCCCACGCCGGTGTGCGCGGTGCTGTCGGCGGTGATGAGCGAGCTGGGCCTCTACGCGGTCGTACGCATCTGGTGGAGCTGCTTCCACGGCGCGCTCGGCGGACACGAGGAGGCGCTGCGCATGATCTTGGTGGTTGCCGGTGTGGTCACCGCGCTCGTTCCGGCGGTGCTCAGCTTCGCTCAGACGCACCTCAAGCGGATGCTCGCCTACGCGACGATCAGCTACATCGGCCTGTTCTTGATCGGGGTGGGGCTGCTCAGCCACGACGGGCTCGGCGGCACGGCCGTGTATCTGGTCGGTGACGGGTTCGTGAAGGCGACACTGTTCATCTGCGTGGGCGTGATCCAGCACCGCAAGGGCCACGTGGACGAGTACCGGCTCCGCGGGGCGTGCCGCGACCTGCCGTACACGGGCGCCGTCTTCGTGCTCGCCGGTCTCGCGCTTGCATCGCTGCCGCCGTTCGGCACCTTCCTCGGCAAGTCGCTCGTCGAGGACGCCGCGGTCAAGCAGGGATTCGGCTGGGTGATCCCGGTGTTCGTCATCGCCTCCGCGGTCACCGGCGGCGCGATCCTGCGCTCCGCCGGCCGAGTGTTCCTCGGACTCGGGCCGCCGGGCGAATCCAATCCGTCGTTCGAGCTCGATGAGCAGGAAGACACGGAAACCCGCGGCGAGGCCTCGCGCTCGAGGACGCCGGGGGTGCTGTTCGTGCCCGCGGTGCTGCTCCTGGGCGCGGCCCTGGCAGTAGGACTCGTGCCGGGCCTGCCGCAGGCCGCGCTGCGCGGCGCGGCCGTGCTACAGGACCGAGCGTCGTATGTCGCCGCTGTGATCCACGGCGCGGCTGGCGTGGTGCCGCACCTGCCGGCGCCGAAGTCGCCGAATGCCCTCGACTACCTGTACGGCGGGCTGTCCACCGTCGCAGCGCTCGTCCTCGCCGGCTTTGCGCTCTTCCACGAACAATGGCCGGGGCTGCTGCCAAGCGTCGTGGTCAGCCGCGCCGGGGCGGCGCTGTGGGCTGTCCGCCGGCTGAACAGTGGCCGAGTAGGCGATTACGTCGCGTGGATAGCGGTCGGGGTTACCGCATTTGGGGCAGCTTTCGCCCTAACGATGCTCTAGAAACGTTTACCAAATTTGAGTTTGGTAGCTTGGCTTGCAGGTAAGGACTCGTAATGGGCAGGTGGTATGTCAGCTAACGGACGTGTGTGTCTGGTCGAGGAAGACCCCGATCTATTGAGGGGGTTCGACCGCTCGACCGCCGACGCGATCCGCCGGGTCGCCAGCGCCCCCGTGATTGAGCTCGAAGCCGGCCCGTGGCGCCGCACGCGCAAGCCGCCCACGCCGATCTACGGTCTTTTCGTCCTCGAGGGAGTGCTGTCGCGCGGCGTGGTGATCCAGGGGCGCCGCTCGGCGGAGCTCCTCGGACCGGGGGACGTCCTGCGCCCGACGGCCAGCGACGACCAGGACTCCTCGGTGGACTTCGACGTGGCGTGGGAGATGCTCGAGCCCACACGCCTCGCGGAGCTCGATCACGACTTCGCCAGCGCGATCTCCCCGTGGCCCGACCTCGCGGGCGCCGTGATGGACCGAATCATGCGCCGCGCCCACGCGCTCGCGTTCCACCTCGCGGTCAGTCACCTCAAGCTCGTCGAGACGCGGCTGCTCGTGATCCTCTGGTACTACGCCGACCGCTGGGGCCGTGTCACCCCGGGGGGCGTGCTGCTGCCGGTGCGGATGACCCACAGCCTGCTCGCGCGGATCGTCGGCGCTCGCCGGCCGAGCGTGAGCACGGCGCTCGGCAAGCTCCAGGAGCGGGGCTTCATCGAGCGCGCCGAGAGCGGCCACTGGCTGCTGCTCGGCCCGCCGCCGCGCGAGCTCGAAGAGCTCACGGCTGACGCTAGCTCTGACTGACGCGCTCGGCTACGAGCGGCAGCTCGATCGTGAAGGTCGTGCCCACGCCTTCGC
>Ga0070684_100005047_pt1 | contig 10081 bp, 10 predicted proteins | sample KBSC723LmetaG_FD_65653 | JGI IMG/M metagenome (GOLD analysis project Ga0070684, IMG submission 65653) | Corn rhizosphere microbial communities from Kellogg Biological Station, Michigan, USA - KBS C7.2-3L metaG | ecosystem: Host-associated > Plants > Roots > Rhizosphere ...
CACAGCGGACCAGAGGTCATCGACGACATCATTCTAATTAAAGGTGACGGCTACCCGACGTACAATTTTGCGCATATTGTGGACGATGCTGAAATGGGCGTGACGCACATCATTCGCGGCCAAGAGTTCATTGCCAGCACGCCGAACTACCTCAACATATATGAAGCACTGGGCGTGGAGCGGCCGATCCTCGCTACCATGCCGCACATTTTGGCAGCCGATGGGCGCAAAAAACTATCCAAGCGTGACGGCGCCAAGGATGTGCTGGAGTACATTCGCGAGGGCTATTTGCCGGAGGCGCTAATCAATTTTATTGCGTCGCTCGGTTGGAACGACGGCAGCACGCAGGAAATTTTTAGCCGCAGCGAGCTGATCGCCAAATTCAGCCTGGACCGCGTTCAACGCAGTGGCGCGCGTTTTGATGAGCAACGCTTGCTGTGGATGAACGGCCACTACATCCGCGAATTACCCCTGGACGAGCTATACGCACACGGCAAGTCGTACTTGCCGGCAGAAGCCGCTAACTACGACGAAGCCTACCAAAAACGCGTCGTCGGCCTGGCACAGGAACGACTCAAATATTTAGCAGAGCTACCAGATCTGACGCTATTTTTCTTTAAAGATCTGCCGGTTAATCCAGCCCTAGTCAGTACGCACAAGCAACTCAAAAAACTGGCTGCGACCGAAGTAAAAACACTACTCGCACAAGCCAGGGAGACACTAGAAGCAAGCGATTTTTCGCTTGATGACCTGACCACGCGGCTCAACCAGCTGCTGGAAACGACCGGCCAGAAACCAGCCGTGCTGTTCAGCCTGGTGCGTATCGCCACCACCCAGGCGCCGTCCAGCCCCGGCCTCGCCGACACGCTGGCAGTATTGGGCAAGGTAGCCTCACTCCGGCGCATCGACGCCATGCTGCAAACCTTGTAATTTCCTGGAAAAAGCTAGCCCATTAACCATAAGCACGGTACAATATTGGCTATGGATAATGACTTTTTGCCGCGACGCGGTCCGGCCCAGAGCGAGCATTCGTCAGATTCCGCCGATGGCGGTAAACCGTTTCGCACACCCGAAGCAATTGCGAGCGAAGAAGAAACGGGTAAGCCATCTGGCGACAGTTCTGCAAGCGAACAGGATGGGCAAAACAAACACCGGCGAAGCCTCAAACAATGGCTCAAAAGCCGCACCAAAAAACAGTGGACCATTATGATCGTCGTCGCCGTGTTGGTGCTGGCTGGCGTAGGGTTTGCAGTGTATCATTTTTGGCTGAAGCCAAAACCGAAGCTTGTTTCGCAGACCATCAAACCGTCCGCTACCCCTGTTAAACCTACCGCACCGCAGCTGACTGCCAAACTAACCGGCCTGCCGATCACCGACGCTAGCATCAACGATCGTCCGGTGACTGCGGTTATGATCGAAAACAGTCCGGACGCGCGTCCGCAATCCGGCCTCAACCAAGCTGGCGTGGTGTTTGAAGCCGTGGCCGAGGGCGGCATTACCAGGTTCCTCACGCTATTCCAGGACACGACACCCAATTACTTGGGACCAGTGCGCAGCGTTCGCCCATACTACATTCAGTGGTTGATGGGCTTTGACGCCGCCGTGGCGCATGTGGGCGGAAGCGCCGACGGTCTGGCGCTGCTCAAAAGCCTGGGTGTCAAAGATCTGGACCAGTTCTACAACCCCGGTCCGTACCATCGCATTAGCACGCGCTACGCGCCACACAACATGTACACCGATGTCGCCGCACTGCGCGCCTTGCAGGTTCAAAAGGGCTGGACCACCAGCAATTACACCCCGTTTGCGCGCAAGCCAGAGTCCAAGCTGGCCACGCCAGCAGTAACATACATTGATTTTGCAATTTCCGGCGCGGACTATAATGTGCACTACGACTACGACGCTGCGACTAATTCTTACAAACGTTCTGAGGGCGGCGCGCCGCACATGGACACGGAAACCGGACGGATTTCACCCAAAACGGTGGTCGCGCTGGTTATGCCGCAAGGTCAGAACGGCATTTACACCACATACAATACGCTGGGGCAGGGCGACGCGTTCGTGTTCCAGGACGGTGGACTAGTCAAGGGCACATGGCACAAAAACACCGAAACCGCGCAGTTTACCTTCACCGATGCCGACGGCCACGAGATCAAATTCAACCCGGGACAGACGTGGCTGACAGCGCTCGGTTCGGATTCACGAGTGGCGTATAAATAGCGCGGACACCTAGCACACATGGACCATTTGCAAAAATTTACTTCTCAAATCCGCGGCCGGTTGGTGGGCATTCTGCTGGTCAACAACTTGCTCGTGTTTGCGGATTGGTGGGTGATTGAGCACTTTTTCCACTTGCAAGATTACCAGGTACTGATCGCGCTGGGGGTCGCCACGCTGTTAGGGTTGACGCTGCTACCGTGGGTGAGCGCCGAATACATTGCGCAGCCGACGAAGTTCATCTGGCAGGCAGTGCTGCACATCGCGCCGGACACAGCGAACATGGCGGCGCCGAACCTCAAAAATATTCATTTTGGGCGGGAGCTCGTGACCGCACTCGTGACGCATGTCTACCAGCTGGCCAACGTAGCGGACAACGTAGAAAAGTTGGCGCGCACCAAACGGCATGACCTCAAGGCGGATTTTGTGGCGAATAGCCTGCCGCTGCCACTGGTGGTGCTGGACAAAGACATGAACATTTTGTTCGCCAACGAAGCGCTACTCAAATATGTTGGCCGTGAAGCTGCGGATACCGTCGGGCAAAACGTCTATCTGGTATTGGACATGTTGTTTAGCGACCAGCACACGTTTGACAGCTGGCTGGAGCGTGTGCGCATAGGCAAGGTCACAGCTACCCGCACCTGGACGCGTGTACGCCTCAACCTGCCGGACCAAAAGGAAACGCGACTATTCGACCTGGTCGGTTATTACAACAAATCGAATCCCGAAGGGTTCGAAGTCATGCTGACCATTTTTGACCGTACGCGCGAATATTCGCAGGACGAGCAAGCCATGGGATTCGTGGCGCTGGCTGTGCACGAATTGCGCACGCCGCTCACGCTGCTACGTGGCTACATCGACGTGTTTGAGGAAGAATTGGATGGCAAGCTCGACCCGGAACTGACTGATTTTATGCGCAAAATGAAGGCGTCCGCACAGCAGCTGGCTGCGTTTATGGCCAATGTGCTCAATCTGGCGCGGTTCGAAAACGACCAGCTGGTACTGAAGTTGCGCGAGGAAAAATGGGCACCACTGTTGGAGTCCGCGGTCAAGGATGTACAGCTACGCGCCGACGTACGCGGTATCAAATTTGATCTGAAGGTCGATGACAACTTGCCGACGGTCGGTGCAGACGCGGTCAGTGTGTACGAGGTCGTCAACAACCTGCTGGACAATGCCATCAAATACAGCAAACCGAACGGCGTGGTGCAAATCCGCGCACACGTTAACAGCGACGGCTCGGTGGAAACCACAGTGCAAGATTTCGGCGTGGGCATTCCGGAAAGCGCCATGGGCAACTTGTTCGACAAATTCTACCGCGACTACCGCAACCGCACGCAAGTCGGCGGCACGGGCATGGGGCTCTACCTGGCCAAAGCAATCGTCACGGCGCACGGCGGCAACATTTGGGTGCAATCCAAGGAAGGCCAGGGCAGCACCTTTGGCTTTACACTCAAACCGTTCAGCCAGCTGGGCGGCGGCCAAAAGCATGACAGTCCGGACATCGTCCGCACGGCGCACGGCTGGATCAAAAATCATTCAATGTACAGGAGATAACTGGAGCTACTATGGCACAAGTTTTTACGTCACCGAACCCGATTGGCAAAAAGGTCCTTTGCATGGAGGACGAGCATTTCATCAGCGAACTATATGTCCGCGCCCTCAATAAAGCTGGCTATGACGTCACGGTCGAAGTCGACGGCCTGCAAGGGTTACAACTAGCGCAAACCGACCAGTTCGACATTATTTTGCTGGACCTGATGATTCCGAGCATCACCGGTATTGAAGTACTGCGGCGGCTGCGCAATCCGGCTATTACCAAACAGCTGCGCGCCAAAATCATCATCACCACCAACCTGGAACAGCGCGAAGACGTACGCGCCGACATCGAAAAGCAGGCCGACGGCTACTTGGTCAAGGCCGAAATTACGCCGCGCGAGCTAGTGGAGTTCATCAATAGCATTAATGTGTAACTGCGCCGCTTGGCGGTGCGCGTTTAGCCGACCGCAAAGCTAACCCTCTGCCGCAAAAAAGCGTACAATATATGCACCATGCAAGAGGATACGCACGACGGCGCCGCGCGCCAAACTGGAGCCAGCAGCCCAGACGGCATTTCGGTACACACCGGGTTTCCAAACCCGGCGACCGACGCGAGTTTGCGCAGCCTGGACTTGAACCGACTCCTGATCGCGCACAGCGCCAGCACGTATTTTTTCCGAGTGCGCGGCAACGAGTGGGAAGCGGCGGGCGTTTTCGACGGTGACATCGCCATTGTTGATCGGGCGCTGGATGCCCACAAAACCGACATTGTCATTTGGTGGAATGGGGGCGGGGAATCGTTCAGCATTTCGGCGCGCCACAAAGTGCCAGCCGGGGCCACGGTATGGGGCGTCATCACTTCGACCATTCACGAACATCGAAAGCTCCGCCGTGATGACAAATAGCGCGAAAAACGCCACCCGTATAGCCATGATAAGAGACGACGAAGATGACCGATAAAGTGTACGTGTTGGTCGATTGCAATAACTTTTTTGTGAGTTGCGAGCGATTGTTCCGGCCCGATCTGGAAAATAAACCTGTCGTCGTGCTGTCCAGCAACGACGGCTGCGTCGTGGCACGCAGTAACGAAGCCAAACAACTGGGCATCCCCATGGGGGCGCCCGCGTTCAAACACCGGCAGACGTTCAGGGACCACCACATCACGCAGTTTTCCGGCAGTTTTGAGCTGTACGGCGACATTAGCAAGCGGATTACAGCACTGCTGGCGACCATCACACCGCGGATCGAAATTTATTCGGTGGATGAATCGTTCCTGGACATCAGTGCATTGCCAATAACAGATTACGAAGCGTGGGGCAGGATGGTCAAAGCCGCTGTGCAGCGCGACATTGGCGTGCCAGTGTCGCTGGGCATCGCGCCGACCAAAACGCTGGCGAAAATGGCGTCAGAAATCGCCAAACAGCATGACGAATACGGTGGCGCATTTAGCTTCATCGGTCTTGATCCGGCCAAACGCGACGCCGTGTTGCACACCATGCCGGTGCAAGAAGTCTGGGGCATTGGCTGGCGGCTGGCGCCAAAAGTGCGGGCCGAAGGCGTTGCCACCGCACTCAACCTCGCCAACATGCGGCCGCAGCGCGCACAGCAACTTATGGGCATTCACGGCCGGCAATTGGTCAGTGAATTAAACGGCGTCAACTGCTACACGCTGACCTCAGAACGCACGGCCGCCAAAAGCATTATGCGCTCGCGCACCTTCGGCGAGGATACCAGCCAGGCGCATGTGCTGGAAGCGGCCATTGCCAGCATGGCGGCGCGCGCCGCGTTCGCGCTTCGGAACGAAAAACTGCTGGCGCGGCGCATTGGATTTTTTACCACCACAAACCGGCACAAACCGGGCTACCGCCGCTGGGCGCGCGAAGTGCAGCTTGCCACGCCAACCAACGATTCCGGCGAAATTATGCGCATACTGACGGATGAGTTGACGGATGTATACAACGACAAACAGATGTACCACCGGCTAGGCGTGTTTTTGCACGATTTTGTGCCGGAAGACGCGGTGCAGACCGACCTGCTCGGTACCGTCGACACTGCGCAGCACGACCGCGCCAAGGCTCGCATGCGTGCGCTGGACAGCGTCAACAACAGATGGGGAAAACACAAACTGTACTACGCCGCCGAGGACCTCAGCCAAGCCTGGCAACCACGCCGCCACATCGGTTCGCCGCGCTACGTGTCCAACTGGAATGAACTGCCCGAAGCGCATATCGTACAGTAAGCTACGCCGGCCACCACCTGCGCTATCTGCGAATTTTATCGTCAAAAGCCAGTCGTTAACAAGCGCAACAAAATCTAGCAATGCTCTTCACAAATAGCTGTTTTTATGTTATTATATAACACTATGAGTCACCCTTCTGTTGGCATCGAACAAGGCCATAACACCACTGCCAGCCATCAAGCAGCTATTCCCGCAGAGGGAATGCTAGTCGAAAGCTTGCCTGCGGCCGTGGAACTGGTCACGGAATCCGTTGTCATGCCAGCGAATCTGGGCACCTACGAAGTTAACTTTGATGTGATCGCAGCTCCGGAACAAAGCCCAACAGATCATTTGGACGCTCCAGCCCCGGCAGAGCCTAAGCCAAAACGCCAAGAAGAGGCGCTCACCTCCCGAGAACAGGAACTAAACGATCGATTTCTTACCAGCCAGGATCCAGAAATATCTAAACGCGCGTTCGGCGAGCTGTTCACGCTTTATCGGCCTACGCTGGCCCGCCTTAAAGGTATGAACAGCCTGAGCGAGCAACAGCGCGATGACATGCTAAGCGACGTATTCGAATCTGTATGGCGGCGAATCGGCGACGCAAAAGACAATTTTACCGACCAAGGCCGTGGCGTGTTGCCATATTTAGTACGCAGTACGGCCAACCGGATGGCGAGCCACTGGCGTAAAGGTAATCACGAAGTGACGAGCGACCCGCAAGTCTACAGCTTCGAAGACGCTCTTCCAACTACGAATGACTCAGAGACTTACGTAAATGACGAATCAATCAATGATGCGCTTGGCGCGCTTGCCCTAGAATCAGAAATTCCTGATGCCGCCGAACTGATTGTGGCGATCGTCTTCCAAGGCATGACCTACAAGCAATACGCCGAAGTGAAGGGCGTTCCGGTTGGCACCGTAGGGTCACGGTATCTACGAGCCAGAAAAGCACTTGCTCCAATTCTGGAACGAATGATGCATGAGGGTGCGTTCTAGCCATGCAACTCACCGCGTGAGGTCATACAACTATACGCCGTGGTGGTGGACCGGACAGGACGCGGTTCAGTATATGCACGAGTCGCAATTCATGCACGGGGAGTTTTTGACCGAAGCGCGAGCAGAGCGCATGGCCGCTGAAGGCTCAGGCCCAGCCGTCACGTTGCTGCTCAGCGGCAACATAACATTCGCACAGCTAGTGCAGCGTGCGGCCAATACCGTGCCTGCCCGGCGAAAACGCCCCGGAAATAGCGGGAGTCGTGAAAGTAAGTAGCCAAAGCGTATACTAAAAGAGTCATTAACGACTGGAGGCCACATGCAAGTCAATCTCAACCCCTACATCACCTTTGACGGCAACGCGCGCGAAGCCATGGAATTTTACCAAAGCGTGTTTGGCGGCAAACTTGAAGTCCACACGTTTAAAGAATACCATGCTTCGTCCGATCCCTCTGACGACGACAAAGTCATGCACTCCATGCTGACTTGCGACAACGGCATCATGTTCATGGGCGCCGACGTGCCCAAGGTCATGGCCTTCGACGCGGGCAAGCGTATCAGTGTGACGCTCAGTGGCGATGATAATGACACGCTCTCTGGCTACTACGAAAAACTGTCCGCCGGTGGCACCGGCGTCATGCCGCTCAATGTTGCGGACTGGGGCGACAAGTTCGGCATGTTCACCGACAAATTCGGCGTCAGCTGGATGGTCAATATCTCACTCAACAAATAAGCTTGCTAGTACTGGCGAGGTGCGCCTTCATCATTTCCGGCAATGACTGCGTCCAGTACGCGTAGTTTTGCAGATAGCTCTTCCGTAAAAGTTATTCCGGAGGGCCAACCAGGGTACACTTGGCCAGTCTGTATTTCGAGCACCGGGTTCGGCCAAAAAATAGGAAGATCATCTTGCATCTCCCAGTGCATAGTTGCACCCAACCGCAGATCACCATTGGCCAACAATCGTTGGCCAAGATTGCCCTTGATCGCATCGCGCACATCTTCAGGGGCGTAGTCATATGTGCGCCTTAGGAGCATGCCGCGTCGTCCGGCTGGCGCGCCGGGCACATCCAAAATAGTGGGCTCATTACAGATGGCTTGAGTGTTGCTTCTCCCTGGATTACCATTTTTGAGCATATGCACAGCTTGCCACATATCGTCTCGGCATTCCTCGGGACACGTGCTTACCGCGCGAAGTGTTGTCCGAAAGGTCATGACGGCGCTAGGCTTATCGGGCTCTGGTTCGGCATAGAATGGCACCCGCTGGCATAGCGACCATTGGCCTGCAAGCTCGCGATTGTGGAGAAAGTAGTCGTAGTCCCCTTGGCTAAGCGGTAGCTTGCCGAGCGCCTGGGCGACGGTCAGGTCCGTGCCGTTTTCTGCATGGGCAGCGCGCTCTATGTTTGCATAGAAGGCATATGCGGCGTCGATCGGCGGCTGCACGATATCCAGATCCTGCATTAAAAGGTCATCTGGGCTGAACGGGCGAAACACTTCGAATGGGAGCTGTTGATTAGGCGAACTCATACGGTGATATTGTTTAAAAACATATTTTACAATACCTCTGTTTGTTTTTCCATTCGGGTCGGGCGTGAAAGCATTTGCGCGCATCACTACATCAGCCGATACGTACGCCACTGAGACACTCAACCCCAAGCGTGAATGTGGTGCGCCCGTTGAGATACACGCTGAGGAAATTGCGCAGCTCGAACGACGGATGGCACGGTTGCTGGCCGAGCGCGTGATCCCATCATAGTCCGCTACTTGGCGAGTTTGGCTTGAGCGCCCAACCCCGTGGGTAATTTGCGCCAGACGTACCACGCCAGCGCCGCCAGCAACACCAAGCTCACCGCACCGCTAGTATAGGCGAACGCCTGGCTTTGGTGGGCAAACAGACCATCGCCGAATTCCTGTACATAATTAAGCCCGGCGTGCCCCGCAACTGCCGGCCATACGCTGCCCGAAGTAAAGCGCGTAAACCCAAGTACAATACTTATCAAAACCGCTGAAAGAGCGAACAAAATTCCACCAACGACCATATTGTTGCCGCCGCCAAGCAGCTGTCCCGTCACAAACAAGCCACTATGCCACAGCGCCCACAGCACGCCAACGGTCAGTACCGCGCGGCGCACGCCAATCTTTGCGGTTAATTGGCCTTGCAGATAGCCGCGCCAACCGACTTCTTCGTAAATGGCCAGTGGAATAAAGGCAATGATGTGGTCCAGTTTGCCCAGCGGATTGGACGTGCCCAGCCCCAGCAGAGCAGGGACAACATAGCTGGCGATACTCGCGAGCAGCAGGAGCAACACCGGCCAGTACGCACGCAGCGTGCCGAGCCGATTAACTGCGAGGCTCGTCAAATTCGCCTTGCGCTTCGGCAAAATCAAACAAATATACAGCGCAATAAAACCAGGGAAGAGCAGCTCGGTCATGGGCGATCCATTCGGCAAAATCGCCGCCGGCATGGCCAAGAGTGCGAGTACCATAAACACAATGATAGTGGTCCAAGAATGGCGCCGCGGCTGAATGCTCATATAGCTTCTCCTTATATAGGCCTAGTATAGCAAGTTACGCCGCAGCCAACGATAGTTCAGCCCGGAATAACTTCCACGTTTCGTGAAATCCATGCCCCACGTAAGGATCGTTGCGCCGCGACAGCCGCTCTACCTGCCGGAAACCGAGTTGCCGGCGCGCGGCGCAGCCGAACAGGTACAGCGCGGTAGCAATGGCACTCATCTGGGTGCCCGTTTCAGTTACCGGCTCTAGAAGCAGTGGAATCGGACCATCCGGCATACGCATGCTACCGATGATGCTGGCCGGATTGTCGGGGTCCGGCACCACTGCCATCGCTGTTGACAGCCGGCCGACGCGGGCGCGCAGCAACTCCTCGGTATCCAAATGCGTCAGCCGCCGCTCATGCTGCAGATGGAAGGTCAGTGCTTCAAAATCCGTATCCGGGTCGTACGCCCGAGCCACCATGCGCGGATCGCGAGACTCAATGTCCGGAATCGGCACGCCCTTCGGCGTCCAAAATGGGCGCACATAGCTGCTGCACGACTTCACTTTTCTAAAGCCGTATTCTTGCCAGCGCTGCGTGCGTCGATCGGCGTCGTCATA
>Ga0070684_100005052_pt1 | contig 10077 bp, 8 predicted proteins | sample KBSC723LmetaG_FD_65653 | JGI IMG/M metagenome (GOLD analysis project Ga0070684, IMG submission 65653) | Corn rhizosphere microbial communities from Kellogg Biological Station, Michigan, USA - KBS C7.2-3L metaG | ecosystem: Host-associated > Plants > Roots > Rhizosphere ...
GTCTTCGTCGAGAACAAGACGCTCTACTTCCGCCGGGAGGAGGCGAACGGCTCCGAACCGGTTCCGCTCGGCCGCGCACGGGTCGCGCGCCGCGGCCGCGACGTGACGGTCGTCGCCACGTCGCGGCTCGTTTCGGAGGCCCTCGCCGCCGCCGAGGAGCTTGCCCGCGAGGGCATCGAGGTGGAGGTGGTCGACCCCCGCACGCTCGTTCCGCTCGACCTCGACGCGATCGTCGAGTCAGTCTCCCGGACGCACCGTCTCGTCGTCGCCCACGAGGCCGTCGAGCACGGCGGCTTCGGCGCCGAGGTCGCCGCCCAGGTGCAAAGCGCCGCGTTCGACGAGCTCGACGCGCCGATCGAGCGGGTCGGCGCGCCCTTCGCGCCCGTCCCGTTCAGCCCGCCGCTCGAGGACGCCTACCTCCCCGACCGGGCGGACGTGACGACGGCCGTCCGCACCCTCCTCCGCCGGTCGGCCTGATCCCGTTGTGACGCCATCCGCCGTGGTTTACATTCGCTCGACATGAGCATCCTGGGGAACCGCGTCGTGCGCCTGGAGGATCGGCGGTTTCTCCGCGGCGAGGGTCGCTACGTCGAGAACCTCGACCTCGAGGGAGCGCTCTCCGTCACGTTCGTCCGCTCACCCCTTGCGCATGCGCGCGTGAACGGCGTCGACATCTCTGCCGCCCTGGAGCTGCCGAACGTCCAGGTCTTCACCGGGGCCGACGTCGACGCGCACCCGTTCGGCCCGCCGCCGCACTGGCACATCACAACGGGCATGGAGCGCCCGCTCGTGGCGCGCGACGTCGCCCGGTTCGCCGGCGACATCGTCGCGGTCGTCGTCAGTGAGGACCGGGCCTCCGGGCTCGACGCCTCGGAGCTCGTGATCGTGGACTACGACCCACTGCCGGCCGCGCTCTCCGTCGAAGAGGCCGTGAAGGACGACGTGCTGCTCTTCCCGGCGCTCGGCTCGAACGTCGCGAATCGGGGCGGCGCGGACGACCTCGACGACCGGCTCTTCGACGAGTGCGAGATCGTCGTCTCGGGTGTGCTCGTGAGCCAGCGGATGGTCGCTGCCCCGCTCGAGCCTCGCTCCGCGGCGGCCGTGGTCGGCGACGACGGCCGCCTCACGCTGTGGGCCACCTCACAGACGCCCCACACGGGGAAGATGGTCGTCGCCGGGCTGCTCGGCCTCGAGCCGGCGCAGGTGCGCGTCGTGAGCCCGGATGTCGGCGGAGGATTCGGCGCGAAGATGGTCGAGCCCGAGGCCGTCCTCGTCGCGTGGCTCGCGCGGAGGCTCGGACGTCCCGTCAGGTGGACGGAGACCCGCTCGGAGAACATGCTCGGGCTCCCGCACGGTCGCGGTCAGCGACTCTCGTACACGCTCGGCGGAACGCGGGCCGGGAAGCTCCTCGCCTATCGGCTCGAGGTGCTCGGCGACGGCGGCGCCTACCCCGCCCTCGGCGCGTACCTCCCCAACCTGACCGCGCTGATGGCGAACGCCGTCTACGCGATCCCGAAGGTCGAGACGAGAACCGTGTCGGTCGTGACCAACACGACGCCCACGACCTCGATCCGGGGGGCCGGCCGACCGGAGGCGGCGCAGGCGATCGAGCGGGCGATCGACCGCTTCGCGGCCGAGGCGGAGCTCGACCCGGCCGAGGTCCGGCGGGCGAACTTCATCGCCAAGGACGCGTTCCCCTACGCGACGCCGACAGGCGCGACGTACGACTCCGGAGACTACGACGGCGCGCTCGACCTCGTCCTCCGTTCGGCCGGCTACGAGGAGCTCCGGGAGGAGCAACGGCGCCGACGCGCGGAAGGCTCCGTCGTCGAGCTCGGGATCGGGCTCGCCGCGTACGTCGAGATCTCGAACCCCGTCGGCGAGGCCGAGTTCGGTGAGGTCGAGATCACCGAAGACGGCGGCGCCATCCTCCGCACGGGCTCTCATTCGCACGGGCAGGGACACGAGACGACGTTCGCGATGATCGCGGCAGAGCGGCTCGGCCTCCCCGTGGAGCGCGTCATCGTCCACCGGGGAGACACCGACGACGTGCCGAAGGGCACCGGTACCTTCGGCTCCAAGTCGACGCAGATCGGTGGCGTCGCCGGCCGTGTGGCGGCCGACGCCGTGGTCGAGCGGGCGACCGCGCTCGCCGCCGACTACCTCGAGGCGGCGGCGGCCGACGTGCTCCTCGACGTCGAGAGCGGCAGCTTCCGTGTCGCCGACGCGCCGACGCCGTCGCTGTCGTGGGCCGAGCTGGCGTCGAAGGCGTCGGCCGACGGGCGGCTCGGCGAGCTCCGGGCCGCGCACGAGTTCCAGGCGCCGCCGACGTTCCCCTTCGGCTGCCACCTCGCCGTCGTCGAGGTCGACACGGACACGGGCAAGGTCGTGCTCGTCCGCTTCGTGGCCGTCGACGACGCCGGCACGCTGATCAACCCGCTCGTCGCCGACGGACAGGTGCACGGCGGTATCGCCTTCGGGGTGGGTCAGGCGCTCTTCGAGGAGGTCGTCTACGAGGAGGACGGGTATCCGCTGACCGGCACCTTCGTCGGCTACGGGTTCCCCTCGGCCGCGGAGCTCCCCTCGTACGAGCGGATCGAGATGGTGACGCCGACGCCGAACAACCCGATCGGCGTCAAGGGCATCGGCGAGTCCGGGACGGTCGGCTCGACGCCCGCGGTCGTCAACGCCGTTGTCGACGCGCTGGCGCCCTACGGCGTCCGCGACATCGCGATGCCCTGCAACGGCGAGAACGTGTGGAAGGCGCTCCGGGAGGCACGCGGATGACGAACGTCGCGTTGACGGTCAACGGCGAGCGCCGCGAGGCGGACGTCGAGCCGAGGCAGCTGCTCGTGTACTTCCTCCGGGACCAGCTCGGGCTGAAAGGGACGAACGTCGGCTGCGACACGTCGTCGTGCGGTGCCTGCACGGTGCTCGTCGACGGCGAGTCGGTGAAGTCCTGCACCGTGCTCGCAGTCCAGGCGGACGGCAGCGACGTGACGACCATCGAGGGTCTCGCGGCCGGCGACGACCTTCACCCGGTGCAGCAGGCGTTCCACGAGCAGCACGGCCTCCAGTGCGGCTTCTGCACGCCGGGCTTCGTCATGGCGACGGTCTCGCTCCTGCGCGAGAGCCCGAGCCCCTCGGAGTCGGAGATCAGGCAGGCGCTCGAGGGGAACCTTTGCCGCTGCACCGGGTACCACAACATCGTCCGCGCGGTCGAGGCCGCCGCGAAGGCGGGCGCATGATTCCGGCCGAGTTCGCCTACCACCGGGCGGAGTCTCTCGACGACGCGATCGAGGCGCTCGGACGCGACCCGGACGCGAAGCTGCTCGCGGGTGGGCACTCGCTGATCCCGGCGCTCCGGCTCCGCATCGCGCGCCCGTCGGTGCTCGTCGACGTCGGCCGGCTCGAGGACCTCCGCTACGTGCGCGACGATGGCGACCGGATCGCGATCGGAGCGCTGACCCGGCACGCGCAGCTCGCCGCCGACCCCGTCCTCGGGCACGGCTGCGCCGTCGTCGCGCGAGCGGCCGCCCTCGTCGGCGATCCGCAGGTCCGCCACAGGGGCACGATCGGCGGGTCCGTCGCCCACGCCGACCCCGCCTCGGACCTCCCCACCGTGCTGCTCGCCCTGGACGCCTCCCTCGTCGCTCGCGGCCCGAACGGCGAGCGGACGATCCCGGTGTCGTCGTTCTTCATCGGCCCTTTCACCACGGCGCTCGCTGCGCGCGAGGTCCTCACCGAGATCCGCATCCCGAAGGTCGACCGCGGGGTCTATCTCAAGCACACGCGCCGCGCGCAGGACTGGGCGACTGTCGGCGTCGCAGCGGTCGTCGCGGACGGCACGACCCATGTGGCGCTCGCGAGCATGGGGCCCACACCGGTGCGCGCCCGCGCAGTCGAGGACGCGCTCGCGAACGGCGCCGGTGCCGCCGAGGCTGCCGCCCGCGCCGGTGAGGGCACCGAGCCACCGAGCGACGTCAGCGGCAGCGGCGAGTACCGCGCGCACCTCGCGCAGGTCTACGTCCGCCGGGCGCTCGAGCAGCTCTAGCGCCGGGCTAGGCTGCAGTTGCGACCGCGACAGCGGGGGCCTTGAGGGATCTGCCCCGCCGCAGGCGGGGATCAAGCGGCGGGATTCCGCTCCCGCGGAATCCCGCTTCGCGAGCAAGCTTCAGCGCTGCTCGCCGGTGAACAGCTCGGTGTGCTCCCCGAAGTAGCTCGAGACGAGCAGGTCGTTGTCGTCGCGCAGCTTCGCTGCAGGGCCCTCCAACACCAGCTCGCCGTGGGAGAGGACGTAACCGCGGTCCGCGATCGTCAACGCAAGCTCGATGTGCTGCTCGACGAGCACGACGCCGCAGCCGCTCTCCTCCGCGTACGCGCGCACGACGGGGAGGAGCCTCTCGACGATCACCGGCGCGAGGCCGAGGCTCAGCTCGTCGAGGAGCAGGAGCGTCGGATGCCGTGCGAGCGCCCTCCCCACCGCGAGCATCTGCTGCTCACCGCCGGACAGCAGTCCGCAGCGACGGCCACGGAGCTCGTCGAGCGCCGGGAAGTACCGATAGGCGACGGCGGGATCGAGCCGCTCGCGGCGGTAGCCCAGGCGCAGGTGCTCAGCCACCGTCAGCCCGAAGAACAGGCCGCGCGAGTCCGGGACGTGCGCGATCCCGAGCCGCGCCCGGCCGCTGGCGGACACCCTGCGGAGGTCGCGTCCCGCGAAGCGGACGACGCCCTCCAGCGGGTGGACGAGGCCCGAGACGACGCGCAGCGTCGTGGTCTTCCCCGCCCCGTTGGCGCCGAGCAGCGCGACGATCTCGCCCGGGGCGACCCGGAGGTCGAGGCCGCGGATCACCGCTGCGCCGTCGTAGCCGGCGGTCAGCCCTTCGAGCTGGAGCACCGGGGAGCTCACGCGGACACCTCTCCGGTGTTTCGCTCCTCGACCGCGGCGGTCGTCTCCGCCGACGCGGCGCCCCCGAGGTACGCCTTCACGACGAGTGGGTCGCGGCGCACCTCGTCCGGGGTTCCGGCCGCGATCACCTTCCCGAACTCGAGCACGACGATCCGGTCGCAGATGGTCAGCACCAGCCCCATGTCGTGGTCGATCAAGAGCGTCGCCGTGCCCGCGTCCGCGATCTGCCGCAGGCGCCGGCCGAGCTCTTCGCTCTCGTGCGTGTCGAGCCCGGCTGCGGGCTCGTCGAGGCAGAGGAGGCGAGGCCGCATGGCGATCGCACGCGCCACGCCGACGAGCTTTCGCTGGCCCTGCGTCAGCTCGCTCGGCATCGCGTCCGCGAGCGGCTCGATCGCGAGCAGCTCGAGGGCCTCGTTGGTCGCGACGTCGTCGCCCGCGGGACGGCCGACGAGCTCCGCCGCGAGCGCCAGCCACGAGGGTCGCTCGGCGGCGACCATGAGGTTCTCGCGCACGGTGAGGTCGTCGAACAGCTCCGTGCTCTGCCACGTGCGGGCCAAGCCGCGGCGGGCGCGGGTATGCGGCGGCATCCCGGCGAGATCGTGTCCGTCGAGCTCGGCCCGGCCCGTGTACCGGACGAAGCCGGTGATCGCGTCGACGAAGGTCGTCTTGCCGGCGCCGTTCGGCCCGATCAGCCCGACCAGCTGACCCTCGGTCACGGCGACGTCGACCTCGTCGACCGCACGCACGCCTCCGAAGCGCACGGACAGGCCGGTCGTCGAGAGGACGGCACTCACGAGCCGCTCGCAGGCGCCGATGCGGCCGGCTCGGCCTTTCGCTTCGCACGCAACTGGGCCGTTCGGTAGAAGGAGCCTGCGACGCCCTCGGGGTTCTGGATCAGCGTGAAGATGAGCACGACGCCGCCGAAGAGCAGGAACCAGTTGCCGGAGAGGCCGAACCACTTGTCGAGCGCGTACGGCAGGAGCCCCTGCGCGGCGATCAGCCCCGCGAAGACGGCGCCGGAGACGAGCGTGATCCCTCCCGCGTAGGCGAACGCGATCAGGCTGAGCGCGAGTGGCACGCTGAAGCGATCGGCGCTCACGGAGCCGAAGTTGTATGCGTACAGCGTCCCCGCCACCCCGGCGATCAGCGCGCTGATGCCGAAGGCGATCAGCTTGACGTTGCGGACGTCGATCGCCGCCCCCGCGGCAGCGCGCTCGTTCGAGCGTACAGCCAGCATGCGCTGACCCAGGATGCCGCGTCGCACCGAGACGACGAGGAGCGAGAGGAGCACGGTGGCGGCCAGCGCCACCCAGCCGAACACGGGGCTGGGGAGGTTGCCGTCGAGCCCCTCGAACGACGCGTTCGGCCCGAGGTTGATGCCGAAGAGCTTGGGATCCGGGACCGGCGAGCCGGTCGCCCCTCCACCCCATGTCGGGTTGACGAAGCCGAAGTTGAAGACCGCGACCGCGGCCGCGATCGTCACGACCGCGAGCGCCACGCCGCGCACGCGCAGGGCCGAGGCCGCGGTCACGAGGCCCAGCAGCACGGCCGCCGCGATCCCCGCGAGCGGCGCCAGCGGAAAGCCGATCCCCGCATCGACCGCGAGGTGCGACACCGTGAAGCCCGCAACCCCGGCCAGGGCGAGCTGGACGACCGAGATCTGCCCGACGAACCCGGTGATGACGACGAGCGAGAGCGCCATCACGATGCCGATCAGCGAGTTCGTCAGCGCCTGGCGGAAGTCGAACGGCAGCACGACGAGCGCGATCGCGCACAGCACGGTCGACGGGATCGCGAGCGCGTAGGCGTGCTTCGGTCGGGGCACGTCCGGGAGGCGCTGCTCGACGAGCTCGCCCCGCGTCGGCAGCGACGCCCCGCGGAGGAACATCGCCGCCACGATCAGCACGAAGACCAGCAGCTCCTTGACTCCCGGCCACGCCACGCTCTCGCTGGTGGGGAACCACGACTTCGTCGAGGCGTACTCGATCAGCGACTCCGCCATCCCGATGCCGAGGCCGCAGGCGCACGCGAGCGTGAACGAGGTCAGCCGGGCGAACAGCGCGGCCGCGAGGGCCGGTACGACGAGAAACGGCAGCGTCGTCGTGTCCAGCGCCGCAACCGAGCCGGCGAGGATCCCGAGCGTTCCGAGCAGCAGGCTGGCGAGCAGCGAGTTCACGAGCGACAGCTCGTCCGGGGAGAGGCCGGCAAGCCGTGCCGCCACGTCGTTCTCCGACGCGGCGCGGGTCGCGAGCCCGAAGCGCGTCCAACGATAGAGCGCCCAGAGCAGGAGCGTGAGCCCCACCACCATCCCGCTCAGCACGAAGGCGGAGAGCGGCACCGCCCCGTCGAGCAGGCGAACCACCCGGATCGGGATGATCGTCGGCTGTGGGTGTTGCGACGTGCCGAAGGCGAGGAGCATCGCCGCCTGGAGCGTGAGGAGGACCCCGAGCGAGGCGACGAGCTTCGCGAGCGGAGCGGCGGTGCGAAGCGGACGGAGCACCGCGAGCTCGATCGCGACGGTGACGAGGACGACGAAGACGTACGTGAGCGCGACGGCGAGCGGAGTGCCGACGGTGAACCCGAGCTCACCCGTCCGGAGCGCCCAGAACGAGAAGCCCGCGACCATGCTGATCGCGCCCGCGGCCAGGTTGATGAAGCCGGAGCCCCGGTACGTGACGACGATCGCGACCGCGATCGCGGCGATCGTCGCCCCGGTCCCCAGACCGAGGAGGAGGAAGAGCAGGATCTCGTTCACGTCGCGTCGCGAGTATCACGCGGCGGGGCCGGCCGGTCGACCGGCGGCCCCGCCGCACGGGGATCGTGGCGCGCGCGACCCGTCAGCCCGGCAGTGGGCCGATCCAGCCGGATGCGCGCTTGAACTGGAACTTCCCCTCGTAGGTGAACGCCTGGAACATGTCGTTGCAGATCGCCGGAGCGTCCTTGTACTTGCCGCACTGGAGCTTCGGCGCTCCGAGCGCGAGCGGGCCCTTGAAGGCCTTGGCCCGTGCCAGGACCCGTGCCGGCGCGATCTTGGCGACGTTCTTCGCACCGACCTCGTTGAGGAACCGAACGGTCGTCAGGAGCTCGGAGAACGCGACGATGTGCCACGGGTCCGGCGCGTTCTTCTGCGCCTTGTAGCGCTTGATCACCGCCTCGTAGGCCGGCATGCCCTTGTCGGTCGGGTCGCCGTACAGCGAGGAGGCGATTGCGTACGTCCACTTCGACCAGTCGCCGAGGGCGTCGATCACCGTCGAGTTGAGGCAGAGCGGCGCCGTCATGATCTTGCGCGCGTCGGTGATGCCGAGCTGCTGGAGCGACTTCGCCTGGTTCGCGCAGTCGGCCGCCGAGCCGTACGGGGCGATGAAGTCCGCCGTCGTCGCCCCGACCGCGGTCAGAGGCGCGGTCAGGTCGGACTGGCCCTGCGTGTAGCCGACCTGCTTCGTGTTGATGCCCGCGGCCTTCAGGCCGGCGGCGATCACCTGACCGGACTCGGCGAGGCCCGGTGCGTTCGGGTAGATCACCGCGGCGGTCTTCGCATGGAGCACGTTCTTCGCGTAGTTGCCGAAGGGCAACAGGATGTGCGGGCCGTCGCCGAAGAGGACGACGGCGGTCTTCGAGGCTCCGTCGACCGGGGTGACGGCAACGCCCGTGACGACCGGCTTCTTGCCGCGGATCGTCGCGAAGAGCGACTGCGCTCCCGTGGCGACTGCGCCCGTCGCGATGACGGAGATGCGCTTGTCGTTGACGAGCTTCTGGCCGCAGGTCGTGCCTTCTTCCTCGTTGGACTTGATGAAGCACTCGACGAGGGCGACCGGATGCCCGCCCACGCCGCCGAGCACGTCGTTCACGTACTTCACGGCGAGCTCTGCGCCGGCGGTCGCCAGCCCGCCGATCACGACCTGGCCGCCCTGCTGGTTGACCCAGCCGATGTACACCTTCGACTTCTTCGGGTCGGCCTTGCCGCGCTTCCCCTTCGTGTATGCGACGTAGTTCGTCACCGCCGCGCCTGCCGTCGGCGACGTCGAGCGGTCGGACTTCGCCGTGGTGGCGGAGGCCGCGATCGCGGCCACGAGTGCGACGAGCGCCGCCACAGCGAGCACGGCGCTACGACCAAAGCGATTCATGACTCTCCTTCCACGTGACACGTGACGTCGTCGATGGCACGGTGCGCGCGACCGGGATCGGGACCGGAACGGCGACCTCGTTCGCGTAGCCGCGAATCAACCAGATCTGAACCAATGTTGTCAACAATTTCTCAAGCAAGCTCTTCCCCGCTTGTGCGGACGGTCAGAGAGTGCCGCGGCTCGCCTTGTCGATGTCCCCGGGGATGAACTGCAGGCGCACCGCGTGCGCCACGTTGAAGAGGTGACGGCGCATGGCGGCGTCCGCGTCGCCGGGCCGGCCGGCGATCACGGCCGCCACGATCGCAGCGTGCTCCTCCACCGAGGCGGCCGACCGTCCCGGGATCAGGATCGTGCGGTACTGGTAGCGGACGGTCTGGGAATGGAGCGCGTGGATCAGCCGCCTCGCGGTGCCGTGCCCGGAAAGCTCGAGCAGCGCCGCGTGCAGGTCGGCGTTGGCGTCGGAGGCGCCGAGGAGGTCGCCGCGCTCGAGCAGGTCGCGCTGTCGTGCGAGACATCCGGCCAGATGCTCCTTCCCCGGGTCGTCGATCCGCTCCGCCGCCTGCCGGGCCGCGAGCCCCTCGAGCACGGCCCGCGCCTGCAGGATCTCGACCGCTTCCTCGTTCGACACCTTGCGGACCCGGGCGCCGCGGTGCGGCTCGCGCACGACGAGGCCGTCCTGCTCGAGCCGGATCAACGCGGTGCGCACGGCCCCGCGCGACATCCCGAACGTGGAGCTGACCTCGGCCTCGACGAGACGGGCGTCCGGAGCGATCTCGCCACTCACGATCGCGGCGCGGAGCGCGTCGTAGCTCGAGGTCGTCTGCACGCTCATCAGCGCAATCCTGCCCGAACGTTGCGAAGATCGTCAACAATCCTGCGCACGGGCCCGCCCGACCAGGACCGCGCCGGCGCTCAGCGCCCCCAGACCTCGTCCGCCACCTCGACGACGAGCGCGAGCTTCGCCCGCTGCTCGTCCTCCGTCAGCGCGTTCCCGTCGACCGTCGACGAGAAGCCGCACTGCGGCGAGAGGCAGAGCTGGTCGAG
>Ga0070684_100005053_pt1 | contig 10076 bp, 11 predicted proteins | sample KBSC723LmetaG_FD_65653 | JGI IMG/M metagenome (GOLD analysis project Ga0070684, IMG submission 65653) | Corn rhizosphere microbial communities from Kellogg Biological Station, Michigan, USA - KBS C7.2-3L metaG | ecosystem: Host-associated > Plants > Roots > Rhizosphere ...
TAACTGATGCACGGCTTGAACAAAATGCCCCCAATCCTTTTAATAAAAACACGGTGATAAGCTATTTTCTGCCCGAGAAAGCCGGTAGTGCTGTTATGAATATTACGGATATGAATGGTAAGATTATCAAAACTATAGCATTAAATGAAAAAGGTAAGGGGCAATTGCTACTGGAAGCAGGACAGTTAACAGCGGGTACTTATCAATATTCCTTACTTGTAAACGGAAAGTTGCTTGATACAAAGAAGATGGTTTTGACGAAATAAAAAAGAGTACCGCTATGCAATCTTATTCTCAATTATTATATGAGATAGAAAAGGAAAGTAGGATGTGAGACATAATTATCTTTAATAAAGAACGGAAAAAAGATTTCAGTCAACTACAAAGGCAACTTAAATTATTTAACAAATTCTTGCATATTGATAATCAATTTAATGTAAATTTTTTCAGTAGTCCCGTCCAGAATCGAACTGGAATATCAGGTTCCGGAGACCTGCGTACTATCCATTGTACTACGGGACCGATTGCTGCAAATGTACTATATAATTGAAACGAAAAAAGTTCATCAATGTTCAAGGCGCTGAAGTGTGCGACGCAACAGACGATGCCAATACCATTGCAGTTGGGCTCATAAAAATTCTCAAAAAAATACTTAAGGAGTTGCAAGTATTTTTAGTTGCACGTCAACATTATCACCTAAAGTAAAGCTGCTGCCACCAACATTAAAATCTCTGCGGTTAAGCGAAAATTTTCCTTCAAATAAATAACCATTGCCCGAAGCAGTAACCGTGTAGGGAATATTTATTTGTTTGGTAATTCCTTTAATGGTGAGATTGCCTGCAACGTTGGTGGCGGTAATGGCAGTGCTGACAAAATTGATGGTTGGATATTGTGCAACATTGAAATAAGTTGCTTTTCTCAAATCATTATCACGCATGTCGATACCGGTATTAATTGTATTTGCATCAACACTTACATTAAAAGAAGAATTGGAAAGATTTGCAGCATCCCATTTAATGCTTCCTTTTAAACCTTTGAACGAGCCTTTTGTATTGATACCAAGATTTTTTATGACAAAGGTTACGGAATCATCTGCGTCAACCGGTTTGAGATCAGTGATTGTAAACGCAAAAAGAAGTAATGGCGCAAACAGGAGTAAAAATCTTTTCATGGGTTTTTTGTTGCAAACTACAAACCAACCACGATGATTATTGTATAATTAAAATCTTCTTAACAATGTTATTGAAAGAAAGCCCGAACCTTTTCAACATTTTCTCTGGTACAAAGTTCTGCGCCTGCATTCATTGTGGCTGCAGTTCCCGCGGCAACACCATATCGCAACACATCGCGCCACGATAATTTTTTTTGTAAAGCGATTAATATGCCTGCAACCATGCTATCGCCTGCACCCACCGTGCTTTTTATTTTTATTGCAGGCGCTGCCTCATGAAAATATTCATTTGCTGTAACCAGAATTGCGCCTGCCGGTCCCATTGAAACAACAAGCACTTCACAATGACCTGTATCAATAATTTTTTTTGCTGCATCTACCACGTTGCCTGCATCAAGTTCTTTTACACCCGACAGGTTGCTTAATTCCCCGATGTTTGGTTTTGCAAGAAAAATTCCTGTGCTCAATGCATGTTTCAACGCATCACCTGAAGTGTCAATGACAAGCTTTCCCTTTTTTTCTTTTACTATCTCAGCAGCCTCTGAATAAAAATCAAGCGATACACCTGAAGGATTGCTGCCGCTTATAACAAAGTAAGTAAACCCTTCTGCCGCTTTCAATTTTTTCAAACAGGCACGCCAATCGGTTTCCTTTATAGTAGGGCCGGGCATTCCAAAACGGTATTGCAGATCGGTTGACTGATCGTGCACAATAAGATTTTCGCGTGTGAAACCATCAAACGGGACTACTATTGCTTCTATGCCCTCCTGCTCAACAAGTCTTTCAAAAAATTTTCCCGTATGTCCGCCTGCCATGAACATGGCCGTTGAGTGGTAATCAAAGTTTTTCAAAACGCGAGACACATTAACTCCGCCTCCTCCGGGTTCAAATGTCGGTTGCGTGCAGCGCAATTTTTTTTCCGGCAAAAGAGCAGGAATTGTGGTGCTTTTATCGATTGCCGGATTCAGTGTTACGGTTAAAACTTTTTCCATGATTCAAAATTAGAATAGCCTGAATTTTTTTTTGTACTTAACAGTTAAATCATTTATTAGCTTCAGTTGTGTCACTCACTTGTACGTTCGGAGCTTTATTCAGCAATTATTTAAAAACTTCACGAATAGCAACTGGCAAAAAAATATGTGTTGGGACGCTGTTCATGATCTTAAATTCTTCAATAAAATTTGTTTCATTATCCAGGAATTTCAAAATGCGTTGAGGAGAATTCTTTTTAAAGAGATAAGCAAAAATTTCATCAGCATCCATTTTCTTTTTGTAAAGAATATTTAGTAAAATGCTATCGTATAAATTATATCTTCTTTTAAAAAATGAAAGCGAAAGTTGCGGTGATTTGTTTTTGATTAAGGCATTTACTATTGCGTCACTTTGTTTTTGAATAAAGCTGAAAGTAAAGCCGCTGCTCGCTTTTGTTTGATTGCCTGCAGTACCAATGTTTATAATTCTTCCATCGCTTTTTTTAAATTGATTATTTGTCATTGGTATCAAGCCAAATTCTTCTTCAATGATTTTATAATTGTCGAGCTTCAAAAATTCACTGATATATTTTTTCAGCGCCTCATCATACTCATCTTTCTTTAACAATTGTTCAGTGATTAAAGTATATTCAACAATCGCTTTATTTTTTGCAACCGGAAGCACGTAGGCAAAAGCAGTTCCATATTCTTGCGTAACACGAAAGTCCATAAACGTCGCAATACGTTCATCAAAAATGTTTGAAGAAGTTTCTATCAGCCAACCTTTGAAATGTTGGAGAAGAAAAATTTTGTGGGAAGGAGTTGATGTTGGTGCATCAAAAATTATGCTGTTGAAAATATAATCTGCAGAATATTTTTTATTGTCAGTTATTGCAACTGCTTTATCATTTTCTAATGATTCAATTTTTTCGTAATAAAAATGAATGTTATCATATTGCTTCGCTTTTTGTAAAACGTAATTGTAAAAATCAATGGCGCGAATCATTTTGTATTCATAAGGAAGAATATCAAATCGTCCAGAAAAATGATTTGAATAAAAATCAAGTTGCTGCCATTTATGAAATACAATCTCCTCAAACATTCCCCGTCTTTGTTCCCAAAAACACCATGTACGGTCGTTAATATTTTTTTGTGATTGATCAACAACAAGAATTTGTTTGTTCCTGAAGAAAGGATGAAGCATCATTCTGTACAGAAGGCTAAGTCCTGCGCAACCAGAGCCGGTGATGATATAATCGAAATTTAAATTATTTAAGTAGGAATTTGTTTTCGTATTATCTAATTGCAAAGTAGTAGTGCAGGTTACAATTTTATAAGTAATTCAATTAAAGCATGTCTCACATCTTTTTTATCAGGATTGCTGAGTGTGCCTATTTTACCAAAAACAAGACTCGAATGAATTGTCTGGATTTTGTGAACTCTTACAATTGATTCGTTTAGCAGATTTGCGTAAGACCACTCTTTAATAAGGCAATCGTAAGGCGTAGAATAAGTTTTACTTGTAATTTTTGCCACAAGAATGTCGCCATCGGCAGTATCCTTTATCACCATAACCGGTCGTCTTTTCGATGTACTTCCATTTGTAAATGCAAAATTAATAATGAGTATATCGCCAAATACATAATTCATCATAGAATCAGTTATTCCTCATCTTCATTTAATAGCAATGATAGTTTATTCCATTCATCATTTTCCCATTCATCATATAATTTTTCTCCCGTCGGTATTACAAGTATTTGAACTTTCTTGTTAAGCTCAATTTTATCTTTAAGATCATCAGGTATTCTAATCTCTGAAACGGAAGTAAGTTTTGTTTCAAATTGAAGAGTTTCCATAAAAATTCTTTAAGAAAGAATAAATTTAAGAACATTTGAAGAAATAGAATGTTAACCTGATTGCATCCACTAACTAAGCTCAAATTTTCATACAAGTAGAAAGACGATTATAAAATATATTTTTTCGTTTCTGCATCGCGTTTAACTTTCTCCCAATATTTTTTTGCAACGAAGAGCATTCCAAAACTTTCTCCGTCTTCTTTTTTCAAATGTTTGTGATGCATTTTATGTGCCCAACGAATTGTTTTTACATAACGATTGCCGCTTCGCGAAAACCATTTAAAACGTTGATGAATGATCACATCATGTACAAAAAAATATGCAATACCATATAGCGCAATGCCTGCGCCAATGCTTACAACCCACCAGCTTTGTTGCTCACTGCCAAGCATAATGCAAAGCCAGCTCGGAACCGCGAAGATGAAAAAGAATGCATCGTTTTTTTCAAAAGATTGTTTGCTGGGCTTGTGATGATCTTCGTGCAGAGTCCACAAAAAACCGTGCATTACATATTTATGCGTAAGCCACGTTATGACTTCCATTATGCAAAACGTTGCAAGCGCAATAAAAATATAGACGAGCCACATCATAAAAAAGTTTGCAATACAAGAAAAAACAACAATTGAATTATCAACAAATGTACCGCGAATTGGTTGCGTTTATCGAATTTCATCAATCGAAAGAATGTAGATAAAACAAGGCTTATGATAAACCAGCAAACAAAATTGAAAAGCGGCACTGAACCATCGGGCAACCAACGCCAAAACCCCAGTTGCGTTGCAATCGGCTCAAGTATATAATCGAAGAGCGTGGTAAGCATTGCAGCATCTATCACAAAAGCCAATAACTTCACAACAAGCGAAGGCTGCATGTCGGGCGATATTTTTTTATACAGCCATTCATTGAGCAGAAAAATAATATTACACGAACAAAAAACGGCAATGAACCAGTTAACACCAATCATCAAAGGAACATTAAAAAGTTTAACACCTAAAACATCACCATAAGTGTAGTGTCCGAAAAGTGTGCCTGTATTCACTCCAATAATTTCAGTTATCAAGCCTGTAAAAAAACAAAGCATTACAAATGCATAAAAGAAAATATTTTTTTGCTTTTGTGTAAACATAAGCAAAGCAGCCATCAATAAAAGATTGACAGGTGTGTTGCTGATGAACCATTGTTTGTAAGGTGTAAAAAGAATTCCGATTGCACCGGACACATGAAACAGCAAAGCAAGAAATAACGCAATATTATTTTTTTTTAGCTGAGAAAGTATTTGCTTATTGCTGATTGTTTTTTTTGTAGTCATTTCCATTGCATCTATTGATCTTCTGCGTTGTCAACGGAATAAATCATTTCCGGATTATGTTTTCAAATTTGTTACTCAATGCTTAAAATGCTTTACATCTTCAGCAACCAATTCGCTCACAATTTTTGCACTTCGCAAACACAAAGGAATTCCGCCCCCCGGATGTACTGTTCCACCAACAAAATACAATCCGCTTATGCGCTTAGAAAAATTGGGATGACGTAAAAACGCATTCTTTTTTGTATTAGAACTCGCACCGTAAATGGCACCTTGATAAGCTCCCGTTTGTGTTTCCAGTGAAACCGGATCTAAAGTTTCCCCAGCTTCAATCAAAGATTCAATATCGGTTTGCAATATGCGATTCAGTTTTGAAATTACGTTTGCTTTACATTCTTGTTTCAATTTGTTCCAATCTTGTCCATAATTTGCAGGAGTATTCACCATTACAAACCAATTCTCTTTTCCTGATGGCGCTTTATCGGCTTCATATTTACTTGTAATATTTATGTAAACTGTAGGATCGTTGTATAATCTTTTGTGTTTGAAGATCGAATCAAATTCTTCTTTATAATTCTTGCTGAAAAAAATGTTGTGCAGATGCAATTGAGAGAAAATTTTATTAATACCCCAATAGAAAACAATAGCGCTGCTGCTTCTTTCTTTCTTTAATAATTTAGTCGCCTTTATTTCATCATTTAATAAATATTTATAGCTCGTGACAACATCAATATTGCTTACAACAACATCAGCATAAATGTTTTGATGATTTATAACAACTCCTTTTACTTTTCCCCCATTGTAAATAATTCTCTGCACCTGAGTATTGAAGTAAAACTTTACGCCTTTTTTTTCTGCAAGTTTGAATAAGGCATTAGTAATACTTATCATTCCGCCCTCCGGATAAAATGTTCCTTCATTGTATTCAAGATGTGATAGGAGACAAAGCATACCCGGTGCTTTATAAGGATCGCTTCCCGTATATGTCGCATACCTGTTGAACAATTGTACCGTATGCGGTTTTGTGAATGACGAAGTATTTATCTCATTCATTGTGTCGAATAAATATTTTCGTCGTAATGAACCGATAGCTTTGGAAATATTGGATTTAAAAAGCGATCTTCTTTTTTGTATTGAATGGTTAAGAAAAGTAGAGCCGATGTTATTATATAATTTAGAAGAGCGTTTAAAATATTCTCTTACGCCATTAGCATCTTCACCAATCTTTTGAGACAATTCCTCTGCAAATTTTTCAATATTCGCTGCCGCTGTTAACTCAACACCATCTTCATAAAAATATTTGCAGGCAACATCAACCGGTGAGTAAGTAAAATATTCATCGATATTTTCATCGGCTGCTTGAAAAAGCTCTTCTATATTTTTTGGTTCGACAAACAAACTTGGTCCGGCATCAAAATGAAAACCATTTAAATTCAGTTCGCTTAATTTACCACCGGGATAATTATTATTTTCATAAACAGTAACTTCAAATCCTTGTATGGCAAGCCTTACAGCGGTTGCAATCCCTGCAACTCCGCTGCCGATAACAATTGCATTTAAATGTTTACTCATGTAATTGATGAAAGGAAGTTAGTCAACAAAAGAAATAAGATCATTTTGTTGTTTCTTTTGAATCCATTCGTGTATGCGCGGAAAAGCAAGTGAGAACCATGCAGTGTATTTCCCCGGATTGCTTTGCAGTGATCGTTCAATTTCATCAAGAGATTTGTAACAATAATCCTGTACTTCGTGAATGTTTGGATGAATATCCCCTTCGTACTTTCCAACAAACACATGATCAAATTCATATTCGGTTAAACCATTATCAAATGAAGCCTTGTAAATGAAATCAAAAACTTTTGTGAGGTCGGCTTCAAAACCAAGCTCTTCTTTTAATCTGCGCATAGCAGCCGCTTTAACTTCTTCGCCGGGATGCGGATGACTGCAGCATGCATTTGTCCATAAACCACCGCTGTGATATTTTTTGTTTGCTCTTTGCTGTAAAAGCATTTCCCATTTCTTATTGAAAATAAAAACGCTTATTGCACGGTGCAGTTCAGCCCTTTCATGCGCGAGCATTTTTTCCATTGTGCCTATTTCTTTATCCACTTCATTTACCAGTATAACATGTTCCATGCGATAAAAATAAAATAAATAAACAAGAGGCAAAAACCGATAAACAATTAATAAAAGATGAATAAAAGTTTTAACAGTGTGATGATAATATTCAATAATAAAACTTATAAGATATTCAATTGACTTCTCACACCCGCCATAGCAATGATAAACACTTTACCATAATTAGGAATTCGTACCCGCCGGGTTTTTACATGACGCGGTTGCAATCGTTGTATTTTCTTAAATAATGTGAGATAATATTTGTATGCAACATAAACGCCAAACCTTGATTTGACGGGTAATTGCATAATGCCGCTGTATGCATGATCAAAATCTTTTTGGATATCTTCTTCAATTTTTTGTTTATCAATGAAAGAAAAATTATTTATATCGCAATGAGGAAAATAAGTTCTGTTAAGTACTTCAAAATCATTTTTCAGGTCCCGTAAAAAGTTTACCTTCTGAAAAGCAGCGCCAAGACTTTTCGCATAAGTTTTTAAGCGTTCATACAATACCATATCTCCTTCACTAAATACATATAAACACATCATGCCTACTGTTTCTGCGCTTCCGTAAATGTATGCATCATACTCTTTCGTATTATAAAGTTTTTTGTTCAGATCAGATTCCATGCTTTTTAAAAACGCATCGATCAACCGAAGATCAATATTATAATAATTCACGGTTGATTGAAAACTGTTCAGTATCGGATTTAAACTGATCTTTCTTTCAATTGCCTCAAAAGTTGATTGCCTGAACTCGTGGAGCAAAGCAGTCTTATCATAATCGTGAAACGTATCTACAATTTCATCTGCAAAGCGCACAAATCCATAAATATTATAAACATGCTGCTGCAGATCTTTATGCAAAAGTTTTATCGCACTCGAAAAAGAAGTACTGTAACTTTTTGTAGTTATCTCGCTGCACAGACTGCTTACTTTTGTAAATAACTGCATCATGTAAATATTTTTGTGTTACCGGCTGTTGTTTTTATGGCATCGGCTGTGGAGTTTATCCTGAGTTTGTCGAAGGATCACTCACTTCAACGTTCCGAAGACAAATCGACATTTAAAAGAAGCGTTTAAACTTTATCTCCGTTTTATCCAAAACTTTTCAACACTTCTTTTGCTACAACTTCTCCGCTGATCAAACTTGGCGGAACGCCCGGACCGGGCACAGTTAATTGTCCTGTATAAAAAAGATTTTTTACTTTTTTACTTCGACATGAAGGTTTTAAAATGACCGTTTGCATTAAAGTGTTTGCAAGTCCGTATGCATTTCCCTGGAAAGCATTGTACTCATTTATAAAATCACTACACGCAAAAGATTTTTTGTATACAATGTTCTCTTTGAAACTTTCACCTGTTCTCTGCTCCATTCGTTTTACTATCATGTCAAAATATTTTTCTCTCACTTCATCAGAATCATCTTTCAATCCGGCCGCAACCGGAATAAGAAAAAATAAATTTTCGCAACCTCCGGGAGCAACTGAATTATCGGTAACAGAAGTGGCACTCACATAAAACAAAGGATCGGTTGGCCATTGTTTTGTTTCATAAATTTCTTTACCATGTTTGTCTAATGAGGTATCGAAGTATAAAGAGTGATGTAAAATATTTTTCAAACGTTTATTTATTCCAACATAATAAATTAAACATGATGGCGCCATTACTCTTTCATTCCAGTAATTTTCAGAATAACTTCTAAATTCATTTTTCAATAAACCACTTTCGATGTGGTGATAATCCGCTCCTCCAATTACAACATCTGCCTCAAAATAAGTGATCGTTGAAATTTCTTCTTTTGTTTTTTTTGCTGCGACTTTTTTTGCTGAATTTTTTTCAACAATTATCTCTGTTACATTTTGCTCAAAATAAAACTGAACACCTAATTCAACAGCCAGATTATACATCGCTTTCACAATGCTGTACATTCCACATTCAGGATACCATGTGCCTCCTTTTATTGCAGTATAATTCATAAGACTGTATAATGCCGGAATTTTTTCAGGCAAAGCACCAAGAAACAAAACCGGAAATTCCATTAATTGTTGCAGCACTTCGCTTTTAAAATATTTGCGAACATGGTTTTTCATTGAATTAAAAACATTCAAACGAAAAATGCCACTCAATACATCAACATCAAAAAATTCAGTAAAAGATTGACCCGGTTTATACACTAATTTATTCATACCAACATTATACTTATATCCGGCTTCTTTGATAAACTTGTCCAACTGTGCAGCGCTGCCCGGCTCGATATTTTCAAATAATTCTTTCAGTGCATCGTAATCAGCAGGAACATCGAGTTCATTATGCTTTGTGTAAATTCTGTATGAAGGATCTAAACGATGTAGTGTATAATAATCAGAAACTTTTTTCTCAAAGCAATTGAAGAATCTTTCAAACACATCGGGCATCCAATACCAGCTTGGGCCCATATCAAATGTAAATCCTTCTCCTTTCAATTGCCTTGCTCTTCCTCCCGGTGTCGCGTGCTTTTCAAGTACTGTTACATTCCACCCGGCTTTTGCCATAAAGCATGCGGCAGACAAACCGGCAAAACCGCTTCCTATAATTACAACTTTTCGCTCCAGAAAAAAGAATTTAATTTTTAAAATCGTTCAATTTGGGCTTTCAATAACTTTCTTGCAA
>Ga0070684_100005056_pt1 | contig 10070 bp, 8 predicted proteins | sample KBSC723LmetaG_FD_65653 | JGI IMG/M metagenome (GOLD analysis project Ga0070684, IMG submission 65653) | Corn rhizosphere microbial communities from Kellogg Biological Station, Michigan, USA - KBS C7.2-3L metaG | ecosystem: Host-associated > Plants > Roots > Rhizosphere ...
CTCTCGGCCGGCCCGACGCCGCGCCTGTCCACCGACCGGTGGGAGTTCACCATCACCACCGAGACCGGCCAGGTGCACAAGTGGAGCTGGACGGAGCTGCTGGCGCTCCCGGCCGAGGACGTCACCGTCGACATCCACTGCGTGACCAAGTGGACCAAGCTGGACACCGCCTGGCGCGGGGTGGCCATCGACACACTGCTGGAAGACGTGGAGACGGCCGCCGATTTCGTGGTCGCCCACTCGTACGACGGTTACACCGCGAACGTCCCGCTGGAGGACCTCACCGACGGGCAGGCGTGGGTGGCCTACCGCTATGACAACGATCCCATCACCCCCGAACACGGTGGCCCGGCGCGACTGCTCGTCCCCCACTTGTACTTGTGGAAGTCCGCAAAATGGGTCCACGGTTTGCGGCTGCTGCTCGAGGACGAGCCCGGATTCTGGGAGACGGCCGGCTACCACAACTACGGCGACCCCTGGCGCGAGCAGCGCTACCAGGGCGATTGAACAGGCTCACGTGGCGTCTGGCCACGCTCACCGAAGCCAGCTTTGAGACGGCGTCCGCCCGGACGCTGGTCTTCGACGTGCCGGACTGGCCGGGCCACCTCCCCGGCCAGCACGTCGACGTCCGGCTGACCGCACCCGACGGCTACACGACGCAGCGCAGCTACTCGATCGCCTCGGCGGCCGACGGCAACCGGGTCGAGCTGACTGTTCAGCGGGTCGACGACGGCGAGGTCTCGCCGTACCTCACCGACACCCTAACGGTGGGTGACCCGTGTGAGCTGCGCGGACCGGTTGGCGGGTGGTTCGTCTGGCGACCCGGCCTGGTGCCGGTGACGCTCATCGCCGGCGGCTCCGGTGTGGTGCCATTGATGGCGATGATCCGCGCCCGGCACATGCTGAAGAACCAAACCCCATTTCGCCTGTTGTACTCGGTGAGAACCCCAGACGACGTCCTCTACGCGGACGAGCTGCGCACGCGTTCCCGCGACGACCGCGGCCTCGACGTGTCCTATGTGTACACCCGGCAGGCGCCTTCCGACTTCCGCCGCCCGGCCGGCCGCATCATGGTTTCCGACGTCAACACGCATGCGTGGCCGCCCGGCTTCTTGCCCGCCACGTACGTCTGCGGCCCGACATCCTTCGTCGAGAAGGTCGCGGACATCTTGGTGGCGCTCGGCCACGACACGAGAGCGATTCGGACGGAGCGCTTCGGCTAGCGATTACGGAGCTTGGACGAGTTTCGTGTCCATCACATATCGTTGCGCTGTTCTCAGCGATTTGATCGCCGGAAATCGCCGAGAACAGCGCAATGATCTTGACCGGTTCGGAGGCGGCCAACGGCCGCTGTCTAGCAGCTAGAGCGCACCCAGGTAACGCCGCCGCTCATAGGGCGTGACGACCGGGCGGTATTCGTTCCACTCGGCCTGCTTGTTCTTGAGGAAGAAGTCGAAGACGTGCTCGCCGAGTGTCTCGGCCACCAGCTCGGAGCCGGCCATCACGTCGATCGCCTCGGCCAGGTTTTCCGGCAGCGACTCGTAGCCGGCCGCCCGGCGCTCGGCGTCGGAGAGCAGGGAAACGTCGTCCTCGGCGCCCGGGGGCAGTTCGTAGCCCTTCTCGATACCGCGCAGGCCGGCCGCCAGCAGGACGGCAAACGCCAGGTAAGGGTTGGTGCCGGAGTCGATCGACCGGATCTCGACGCGCGCCGAGTTGGGCTTGCCGTAGGCCGGCACGCGGACGAGCGCCGAACGGTTCGTATGCCCCCAGCACACGTAGGCCGGCGACTCGGTGATCTGGTTGGCCAGCGGCTGCGGGAAGAGCCGCTTGTAGGAGTTGACCCACTGGTTGGTGATGGCCGTGTATTCACGGGCGTGCATCAAAAGCCCGGCGATGAACGACTGCCCGACCTTGGAGAGCTTCATCGGGTCGGCCGGGTCGTGGAACGCATTGCGCTCGCCCTCGAACAGTGACAGGTGCGTGTGCATCCCGCTGCCCGGCTGGTCGGTGTATGGCTTGGGCATGAACGTCGCGTACACATGGTGGGAAAGCGCGACCTCCTTCACCACGTGCCGGAACGTCATGATGTTGTCGGCCGTGGTGAGCGCGTCCGCGTAGCGCAGGTCGATCTCCTGCTGGCCGGGCGCGACCTCGTGGTGGCTGAACTCGACCGAGATGCCGATCCGCTCCAGTGCGAGCACGGCTTGGCGGCGGAAGTCGCGCGCCACGGCGTGCGTGGTGTGGTCGAAGTAGCCGCCGACGTCGACCGGAATCGGCGGGCCGCCCTCGGCGTCGACCGACTCGAGCAGGAAGAACTCGATCTCCGGGTGGGTGTAGAAGGTGAAGCCCTTCTCGGCCGCCTTGGACAGTGCCCGGCGCAGGACGTGGCGCGGGTCGGCCCAGGACGGGGAGCCGTCGGGCAGCGTGATGTCGCAGAACATGCGCGCGCTCTCGCCGGACATCCCGCCCTCGAACGGGAAGACCTGGAACGTCGTCGGGTCAGGCTTGGCGACCATGTCCGACTCGTAGACGCGGGCGAAGCCCTCGATGGCCGAGCCGTCGAAGCCGATGCCCTCCTCGAACGCCGACTCGAGCTCGGCCGGCGCCACCGAGACGCTCTTGAGAGTTCCAAGGACGTCGGTGAACCACAGCCGGACGAAGCGGATGTCCCGCTCCTCCAGCGTACGGAGGACGAACTCTTGCTGACGGTCCACGACGAAGCCCCTGCACAGAAGACGGGATACCCGGGCAAGTCTGACCCGCGGGTGTTACGGCCAAGTTACCGGACCCCCTGCGGCGGGCGTCACTGCACCGCCAGATGAGCTGGTCCACACTGGTGGTATGCCTCGCTTGCGTCTAGCCCTCGCCCAGATCGACCCCACGGTCGGTGACCTCGCCGGCAACGCCGCGGAGGTGCGCGGCTGGGTCCGCAAGGCGGCCGACGCGGGCGCTCAGATCGTCGCGTTCCCCGAGATGATGCTCACCGGCTATCCGGTCGAGGACCTGGTCTTTCGCAAGTCATTCGTGGCCGCATCCAAGAAGGCGCTCCACGAACTCGCGGGCAGTCTGGCCGAGGAGGACGTGGTGACCATCGTCGGCTATCTGGACGCCGACGCCATCGGGCCGCGCAACGCCCTCGCCGTCCTGCACCGCGGCCGGGTCGCGGCCACCTACTTCAAGCATCACCTGCCCAACTACGGGGTTTTCGACGAGGACCGCTACTTCGAGCCGGGCGACACGCTCATCGTCGTGCGAGTGGGCAACGTCGACATCGCGCTCACCATCTGTGAGGACCTGTGGCAGGCCGGTGGCCCGTTCGCGATGGCCGCCGCGGCCCACGTGGGCCTGGTGGTCAACATCAACGGCTCGCCCTACGAGTTGAACAAGGACGACTTCCGGCTGGACCTCGTCGCGCGGCGCGCCGCCGAGGCCAAGGCGACGATCGCCTACGTCAACATGATCGGTGGCCAGGACGAACTTGTGTTCGACGGCGACTCCATGATCGTCCGGCCGGACGGCAGTCTGATCGCGCGCGCCCCGCAGTTCGCCGAGCACATGATGGTGCTCGATCTGGACCTCCCGGCGGCCGACCCCGACGCGCCGACCGGCGACCTCGGCGAGATGCGCGTCGAGCGGGTCGTGCTGTCGGCGGAGGAACTGCCGGTGCCGGCCCAGCCCGCCCCGCCGCCGGAGATCGCCGCCCGCGTGACCGACGAGGCCGAGGTGTGGCAGGCGCTGGTGCTGGGCCTGCGCGACTACGTGCGCAAAAACGGCTTCCGCTCGGTGACCTTCGGCCTGTCTGGCGGCATCGACTCGAGTGTGGTCGCGGCCATCGCCTGCGACGCGATCGGGCCGGGCGCGGTCGTCGGGGTGTCGATGCCGAGCGAATACTCGTCCGGGCACTCCCGCGACGACGCGGCCGACCTGGCCCGGCGGACCGGGCTGGACTACCGCGTGACGCCGATCCAGCCGATGGTCGACGCGTTCCTGGCCAACCTCGCGCTGTCCGGGCTGGCGGTGGAAAACCTGCAGGCCCGGGTACGCGGCATCATCCTCATGGCGCTGTCCAACCAGGAGGGCCACCTGGTCCTGACCACCGGCAACAAGAGCGAGCTGGCGGTGGGCTACTCGACGCTGTACGGCGACTCGGTCGGTGGGTTCAACCCGCTCAAGGACGTGCCGAAGACGCTGGTGTGGAAGCTCGCGCGGTGGCGCAACGAGGAGGCCGAGCGGCGCGGCGAGACGCCGCCGATCCCGGAGAACTCGATCACCAAGCCACCGAGCGCGGAGCTACGGCCGGGCCAGTTGGACACCGACTCGCTGCCCGACTACGACGAGCTCGACGCCATCCTGCTCGGCTATGTCGACGGCGACCTCGGACGCGAGGATCTCGTCCACGAAGGGCACGATCCGCAGCTCATCGACCGGATCCTGCGCCTGGTCGACCTGGCCGAATACAAGCGCCGGCAGGCCGCGCCGGGGACCAAGATCTCGATCAAGGCGTTCGGGCGGGACCGGCGGCTCCCCATTACGAACCGGTTCAAAGAGAACGTGTGAAATATTCCATCGGAGCGGGACGTCGGCCCGCCCCGGTGCGACCCTTGGGGTGCACGCCCGGGGACCCCGGTTGGGGCCTCGAGGATTCCGTCAAGGAGGACATCGATGTCCGAAGTACCGTCGTTGTACGGCGGCGCCGTCAATCGCCGCGTCCGCACCCGCGACCTGATCGCCGCCAAGGAACGCGGCGAGCGCTGGCCGATGTTGACCAGCTACGACCAGTACACCGCGGCCATCTTCGACGAGGCCGGCATTCCCGTCCTGCTGGTCGGCGACTCGGCCGCCAACAACGTCTACGGCTACGAGACCACCGTTGCGATCACCGCCGATGAGTTGCTTCCGCTGGTCCGCGCCGTCGTTCGCTCGACCCGGCGCACCCTCGTCGTCGGCGACCTTCCGTTCGGCTCCTACGAGGAGGGGCCGGCCCAGGCACTGCGGACCGCCGTCCGGTTCATGAAGGAGGGCGGCTGCCACGCCGTCAAGCTCGAGGGCGGCCGCCGCTGTGCGGCGCAGATCGAGGCGATCACCGGGGCCGGCATCCCGGTCATGGCGCACGTCGGGTTCACCCCGCAACGCGAGCACACGCTCGGCGGCTATCGGGTCCAGGGCCGCGGCGACACGGCCGAGGACGTGGTGGCCGACGCCCACGCGGTCGCCGAGGCCGGCGCCTTCGCCGTCGTCCTGGAGATGGTCCCCGGCCATGTGGCCAAGCGGATCACGCATGAGCTGGCGATCCCGACGGTCGGCATCGGGGCCGGCGCCGATACGGATGCGCAGGTGCTCGTCTGGCAGGACATGGCCGGGCTGCGCTCGGGCGGGAAGCTGCCGCGCTTCGTCAAGCAGTACGCGGACCTGGCCGGAGCGCTGAGCGCGGCGACCAACCAGTTCGCCGACGAGGTGCGGGGCGGCGTCTTCCCGGCGGCCGAGCACACGTTCCAGTAGGCGACCGTTGCCACAACTTGAGGCCGCGCCCACCGTGCTTGCAGGCGGCGTGATGAAACTGCTCCGGCGTCGCCCGGCCATCCACTTTGATACCGGGACCTAAAGGGAAACCGCCAGCTCGCGAAGGCCGCGGATGATGTACCCGGGCTTCCACTCGGGCTCAGCGTCGAGCCGGAGGCCCGGGGCTTTGCGCAGCAACGCCCCGAACGAGCAGGCCAGCTCGATCCGCGCGAGCGGCGCGCCCAGGCAGAAGTGGATGCCGGCGCCGAAGGAGATGTGCGGGTTCGGGTTGCGCCCGACGTCCAGCGTGTCCGGGTCGGCGAAGACCGACGGGTCGCGGTTGGCCGAACCGAAGAGCAGCGCGACCTCGGCGCCGCGCGGGATGGTGACGTCGCCGACCTCGAGGTCCTCGAGCACCCAGCGCTCGAACATCTGCAGCGGCGTGTCGTAGCGCATGAGCTCCTCGACCGCGCTCTCCAGCCGGCTGTGGTCGGCGCGCAGCGCGGCCAGCGCCGGTGGGTTGCGGAACAGCGACCACCAGCCGTTGCCGGTCACGTTGACGGTGGCCTCGTGGCCGGCGTTGAGCAGCAGCACGCACGTGCCGATCAGCTCGTCCTCCGACAGCCCGTCGACGCCGGCGAGCGCGCTGACGAGGTCGTCGCGCGGCTCGGCCTTGCGGGCCCGCGCCAGCCCGCGTAGGTAGTCCGAGAAGTCGATGCACGCCCGTACCGCGGTGTCGGCCGCCTCCCGGCTGGGGTTCAGCTCGTACATCCCGCAGATGTCGGCCGACCATGGCCGCAGCATCGGCCGGTCCTCGTCGGGGATGCCGAGCAGTTCGGCGATGACGGTCACCGGCAGCGGCTCGGCGACCTCGGCGATGAGGTCGCCGCCGCCCTTGGCCACGAACGCGTCGACCAGGTCGTCGGCCAGCCGCTGCACGGTCGGTCGCAGCCCCTCGACGCGCCGCGCGGTGAACACCGACGACACGAGCCGGCGCAGCCGCGTGTGGTCGGGCGGCTCGCGGTCGAGCATGCCGTTGCGGATCAGGTGCCAGAACGGCGCCAGGTAGTCCGGATCCTCCGGCCGGCCCATCTCCGCGTGCGTGGCCAGGTGCAGGTAGGTCCGCCCTAACCGCCGGTCACGCAGCAGCGCGTTGACGTCGTCGTAGCGCGCGATCAGATATTGGGCGGTCGGCTCGAACCAGGTGGCCGGCGGCCCCGCGCGCAATTCCTCGTAGGCCGGGTAGGGGTCGGCGACGAACGCCGGGGACCATGGATCAAAGGCGTTCATGCCACCTCCAGCTGTTGCCCGAGCACCTGCGGCGCTTCCGCGAGCGATGGCCCGTACCAGGTCAAATGGCGTCCGGAAACGAGGACGCAGCGCATCCCGGGGAACGCCTCGGGGCCGTCGTCGGCGCGGAAGGCGTAGGGCTCGTCGGGGAGCACGACGAGGTCGGCACCGCTCGCGCGCAGGTCGTCCAGCGACGGGCGCGGGTAGCGGTCGGGCGCGCCGGCGTACACATTGGACACGCCGAGCCGCGCCAGCACGTCGCCGGCGAACGTGCCGCCGCCGAGCACCACCCACGGCCGGCGCCAGACCGGGATGACCGCCGTCCTGCTCCGGGCCGCGCCCTTTGGCGCTGCCCACGCCGCCCTGGCCTCATCAAGCCACACTGGTACTGGCAAGAGCAGCGCCGTGAAGAGCCGCGCGAGGTCGTCGAGCCCCTCGTCGACGGTGCGCGGGAACGTGATGAACAGCTCAATGCCGGCCCGGCGCAGCGCGTCGGCGTCCTCGCGGCGGTTTTCCTCCTCGTTCATCAGCACGAGGTCGGGCTTGGTCGCCAGGATCTTCTCGATCGACGGGTACTTGGAGCCGCCGACCCGCGCGACGTCCAGGTCGGCCGGGTGGGTGCAGTAGTCGGTGGCGCCCACGAGCAGGCCCGGTGCGGTGGTGGCGACCGCCTCCGTCAGTGAGGGAACCAGCGACACGACCCTCATAGGTCGGTGACCCGGATCCCCGCGTGCGCCTTGTAGCGGCGGTTGATCGAGATGAGGTTGGCGGTCAGCGCCTCGACCTGGCCGGCGTTGCGCAGGCGACCGGCGTATATGCCGCGCATCCCGCTGATCCGGCCGGCCAGCGCCTGCACCTTGGCGGTGGCCTCGCGGTCCTCCCCGAGCACCAGCACGTCGAGCTCGATCATGCCGACCTCGGGATCGATGAGCAGGCTGGCGCTGACGTGGTGGAAGGCGGCGCACACGGTCGACTCGGGCAGCAGGGCCGCCGCTTGCTGGGCGGCACTGCCCTCCTCGACCGTCAATGGGAAGGCACCCTGCTTGTCGAAGCCGAGCGGGTTGACGCAGTCGACCACGAGCTTGCCGGCCAGGGACGGGCGCAGCTCGGTGAGCAGCTCGGCATGCCCCTCGAACGGGACGGCCACGATGACGATGTCGGCCGTACAGCCGAAGTGGTTGTCGCCACCGTCGATTGTGGACGGCTCGCAGCCGGGGAGGGCGGCCAGTTCACGGGCCGCGTTCTGGCCGCGCTCGGTCGAGCGGGAGCCGATCACCACGCGCTGGCCGGCCCGGGCGAGCCGGTAGGCCAGGCCGCGCCCCTGCGGACCGGTGCCGCCGAGGATGCCGACGGTGAGATCGGAGACGTCGGGCAGGGCACTCAGGTCAACCGTCATGCTCCCGAGCCTATCCTTCGGCGCTGAACAGGACCTTGCGCCGGCCGGGGTCGGCCTCGACCAGGCGCACCCGGATGCGCTCCCCCAGCGGCAGGTCGGCTCCCTCGCAGCGCGCGCGGACGGGAGGATCGGCAATCGCGACCGCGCCGCCCTTGTGGTGGTTGTTGTCGACGTCAACGACCGCGGCCTCGAACTCCTCGCCGATCCGGTCCTTGAGCAGCATCGCTTCGGTGAGGTCGACGGCGCCCCGGGCGGCGGCGCCGGCCGTACGGTCGGTGGCGCTCATCACGTCGGGCAGGCGCGGGAGCGCCTCGCGCACCCACTGCGGCACCTCCAGGCCGGCTGTGAGGGCCAGACAGGCTTCGGTGGCGTACCGATCGGCCAGACGGCGCAGGGGGGCGGTCACGTGGGCGTACGCGGCGGCAACGGCGCCGTGCAGCGGCTGCTCGGGCGGTGCCCCGTCGAATGCTGTGTAGCCGGCCCCGCGCATCAGCTCGGCGGCCTGGTCGATGAACGCGGCCGCGTGCGGCTCGGCCGGGTTGACGCCGGCGATGACGGTGCCTGCCGACGCGCCATGGGGCCACGGGATGCCCAGCGCCTTGGCGGCGCCCTTGAGGCGCGCGATCGACTCGGCTGGTGCGGGCGGCATGGTGCGCAGCAGCCCGACGCCGCCGTCAAGCATGATCCGCGCAGCGGCCATGCCGGTCAGCAGCGAGATCTGCGCGTTCCACTCCTCGACCGGGGTGGGCGCGCGCAGAGTCAGCTTCCAGCCGGTGCCGTCGGGCTCGACCTCTTGCTCGGGCATCGGCAGGTCGATCGCTCCCCGGTCGAGCGCGCGGGCGACGAGGAGCCGGCCGATCTCCGGCAGCAGCGCGATCGACTCGTGCAGGCGGCCCGCGTCCACATCGGACTGCACGCCGACGTAGTCGAGCTTGGCGCGACTGCGCACGATCGCGCGCTCCACCTGGACTCTTGTGGTTGTGCCGGCCGCGTCGAGGTCGATCGTCCACAGGACGGCGGCCCGATCCTCGTCGGGCAGGAGGCTGGCGGCGCCCTCGCTCAGGACGGGCGGGTGCAGTGGGACCTTGCCGTCCGGAAGGTAGATGGTCTGGCCACGCTTCCAGGTCTCGGCCTCGAGTGGGCCACCCGGGCGGACGACGGCGATGACGTCGGCGATCGCGTAGTACACGCGAAAGCCACCGTCCCGGCGGTCCAGGCAGACGGCCTGGTCGAGGTCGCGGGAGGTGGCGGGGTCGATCGTGACGAACGGGATGGCCGTGCGGTCGTTACCGGCTTGGTGCGTCGAGGTGGCGGCCGCTTCGGCCTCGCGCTGCGCCGCGGGCGGGAACTCCGTGGGGAGCTCCAGCTCGCGGCGCAGCGCGGAGAAGTCGATGCGAGGCGCGAAGACGCGTCGGATGGTCACCGACTAGTCATACCAGGTCGCGCCTCGCCTCCTACTCGTGCTTTCAGCCGTCGAAGCGGCTCGGCTCGTCGCCGTTGTCACCACTGCCGTTGTCGCGACCGGTCAGGCCTTCGATGCGCACGACCTCCGGCTGGATGCCGGTGCCGAACGACTCCACCGCCGGCGTGCGGTCGGCGGCCAGGCCGCCTTCCGTCACCGCGGCCGAGGTGACCGGAGGGCTGAACGGCGACGTGATGGCCGGCGGGGTCGCCGGCAGCGACGTGGTGACGCTGGCCGGAACCGTGGCCGGGGCCGTCGGCGCGCTCGGGGCGGCCGGGGCGCTCGGCGTGGCCGGCGTGCTCGACGCCGCCGTGCGCGGGCGCGGCGCGGTGGTGCGCCGGGAAGGTGCCTTGGCGGCGCTCTTGGCCGTCGTCGCCTTGGCCCCGCTGTTGGCCGTCGTGGCCTTCGCCGTCGTGGCCTTCG
>Ga0070684_100005060_pt1 | contig 10067 bp, 11 predicted proteins | sample KBSC723LmetaG_FD_65653 | JGI IMG/M metagenome (GOLD analysis project Ga0070684, IMG submission 65653) | Corn rhizosphere microbial communities from Kellogg Biological Station, Michigan, USA - KBS C7.2-3L metaG | ecosystem: Host-associated > Plants > Roots > Rhizosphere ...
AAACGCACCAGCGCTGTATTGACGCTCATGATCCCCGCGGCGCCAAATCCCTGCACGACGCGCGCGACCGTCAGCGTCGGCAGGCTGTGCGACAGCGTGCAGAACAGCGAGGCGAGGGTGAAGAGGGCCACGCCCGCCAGATAGACGCGCCGATAACCGATGATCTCGCCGAGCGAAGCCAGCGGCAGCAGCGAGATCGTGATCGCGAGCTGGTAGCCGTTGACGATCCAGATCGAGAAGGCCGGGCTCGCGTCGAGATCGCGGGCAATGGTCGGCAACGCGATATTGGCGATGGCGCCATCCATCACCGCGAGGATCAGGCCAAGCGCGATCGTCAGGATCGCCCAATAACGCTGCGGCGCCGGCAGGCCGTCGGCATGCTCGACTGACGGAGAAGACATCTGATGAACGCGCGTCCTAAATACCGGTCGTGGGAACCATAGCCGGTATCCTGCCAGCTTGGCAGCGCGTCGCGTGTTCCGTCAAATGCGGGGGGCAGCTCAGCCGTGGCCGAGCAACCGGTCGATACGGCGCTGAAGCTGGCGCTTTTTCCTCTCGCTGCAGCGCAGGCGCGCATCGAGGTCGCTTTCGGGCTTGTCCGAGACCATCACACGGAAGGCAAGGCCGACCCGGTTGGCCTGCCGCCAGATCATCCTGGCGAGGTAGGAGCGGCCCCTTTGCGAGACGGTCAGGTTCATCTCGTCGGGAATCCGGGCAGCGGAATCGAACTCGACGCAGGCGCCGTTCTCGCTGAAATTGCGGACCACGCAATCCATCGTCGAGCCGCGCGTGTTGATCTCGGCCACGCCGCCCAGAAACACCTTGTCCCGCACGCTTTCGCGCCGATCCTGCATTGCCTTCCTCCACCAATTCGGAAGGACTCTTACGCGGCCTGCGCAGGATGAGAAGGGCGCGGGAACCCCGATGTCATGTTAACGTAAACCAATCTGTTAGGCATATCGGGCAAAGGCGGGCGGATTTGCGCTCTTGGGCCGTTCGCTTTTGGCGCGGACCTAGTGCTTGCTGTGCCGCCAATCGCGCGGCGACATGCCGTAGTGCTCGCGAAACGCGCGCCCGAAATGCGAGAGATCGTTAAAGCCCCAGGCGAAGGCGATTTCGCCGACATGGCGGTGCGCGAGCAGGGGCGACAACAGGTCGCGTTGGCAATGCGCCAGCCGCTCGGTCAGTACATAGCGCTGGAACGAGGTCTTCTCATCGGAGAGCAGATCGTTGACATAGCGCGGCGAGATCCCGAGCGCCGTTGCGGTGGCTGCGAGCGAAAGATCGGGATCGGCGAGATGGGCGCGAATATGCGCTTTCAGCCGATAGAGCAGGGCCGAACGATGGGTCGAGGAGGGCAATGACTGGCCGTTCAGCCGTTCGCTCAGGGCCATCGCAACCAAATCGACCGCCTGCTCCGACAGGTGAATGGCATGCTGGAGCGACACCGAGGCGTCTGAGCGCAAGATGTATCTTGATGATGTCGAGCCGGTGCTGCGGGAAGGCATGGATTTCCTGCGCGACGAGGGCGCGCCGATCGGGTGCTACGGCAACCGCTATATGCGCGTGCTCGACGCGAATGGCCGACCCGTGGAGAAATCCTACGGGCAGAGCTGGTGGCGAAGCCTTGCCGCGCTCGAGCGCTGGGCGGAGTCGCATCCCACCCATGTCAGGATTTTTGGCGCGGCGATGAAATATCTGTCGACGCTCGGCCCATCGGCCAAGCTACGGCTCTACCACGAGGTGACCGTGGCGGCGGCGGATGAGCAGTTCTTCGAATATCAGGGTTGTCACCCCCGGACGGGAATGCTTGCCGCCGTGGAAACCGTGACTGCCTAGCAGGGTGCAAGGAACCTTCTAGGTTCCGCCGATCCATCGCTCTCTTACGCATGCCATCATTCTCGAATAGTTAGGATGATAGGTTTGCGCATGACGCATGGATCGGCGGAATCGGGACGCGATGCAATTGGGGTATGGCCTCTCAGCGATTTCAGGCATCGTTGCGATGCTTCTGTCGCCGGTCTTCGCTAGCGCCGAGGATGTGCCGTCCCAAGCGCCGCGCTACGTACACCCCAGCGTGGAAGAACTTGCGATCCCGCAGGCGCCGTTGCAGGCCGGCGCCGATACCGGCACGGCGGAATCGATCTGCCTGATGATCGAATCGGCCGCACGGGAGAATGGCCTGCCGCTGGAATATTTCGCCCGCGTGATCTGGCAGGAGAGCCGTTTCCAGGTCGATGCCGTCGGGCCGACGACACGCTACGGCACGCGCGCGCAGGGGATCGCGCAGTTCATGCCGGGGACCGCGAGCGAGCGCGGCCTGCTCGATCCCTTCAATCCCGTGAAGGCGCTGCCGAAGGCTGCGGAATTCCTCGCTGAGCTCCGCAACCAGTTCGGCAATCTCGGGCTTGCGGCCGCGGCCTATAATGCAGGTCCCCGGCGGGTGCAGGAATGGCTCGCCGGCGCCGGTGCGATGCCGGCGGAAACCCGCAACTATGTCCGGGCCATCACCGGCTCGCCGGTTGAGGATTGGGCCAAGGCGGGCAGGGGCGGCAAGACGCCCGAGAGCGCACCGCCGACCACCTGCCGCGATCTGATGGCGCTGCTCAAGCAGGCGCCGAATCCCTTCGTCATCCGCCTTGAGGAGAGCGTAAAACTGGCCGCAGCCAAAACCTGGGGCGTGCAGCTCGCGGCGGGCTTTGATCGCAACAAGGCGCTGGCGATGTACGGACGCGCGGTCAGGAATCTGAGCGGCGTGATCGGCGATCGCGATCCGAGTATCTTGAGTTCGGTGCAGCGCAGCCGCGGTGCGCATGAGTTCTATCAGGTGCGCATTGGCACCGACACGCGGCCCGAGGCGGATGATCTCTGCAACCGTATCCGCCGCGCCGGCGGGGCCTGCTTCGTGCTACGGAATATGTATGTCAGGGGGTAGTGGCGTTTCCTGCGCCTCGCGCAGACCTGTCGGCGTTCCGTAACGGTTGACGCCGGCCCGCTTCGTCCCCGACATGCGCCCCATGCGGCTTCCACCCCTCGATTCACCGCAATGGAATAGCTCGCTCCGCGCCTTCGCCTGGGACATGAGCGCGACGAGTGCCACGATCCTCTCGCTCGTCACCTATATCGGCATCGGTGCGCTCGCGCATGACACGCGATTCAGCCTCGGCTTCGCTGATGAACAGCGGTCTCGACGTCCTCGTCAGCGTCGTGGGTTTCGGCTAGGCTGTCCCCAACAAGAACGATTGAGGGAGACGTCATGTGGAAGAAATGGGCCCTGGCGGGTCTCGCATTCACATTCATGCTCGCGGCAGCGCAGGCATCACACGCGGCCGATTATCCCACGCGCCCCATCAAGCTGGTGGTGCCCTATGTCGCAGGCGGACCGACCGATGCGCAAGCCCGTCTGTTCGCCGAATATCTCGCGCGTGACCTGAAGCAGAGCGTATACGTCGAGAACAAGGGCGGCGCGCAGGGCGCGATTGGCGCCGAGGCGGTGGCCCATGGCGATCCCGACGGCTACACCATGCTGTTCACCACGTCGTCAGTCATCGAGCTCAATCCGGTCCTCTACAAGAAGCTGTCCTACGACCCCACCCGCGAGCTTCGCGTGCTCGGCATTCTCACCGAGGTGCCGATGATCATGATCGTTCACCCATCGGTACCGGCAAAGACGATCGCCGAGTTCATCGACTATGCGAAGAAGAATGCTGGCAAGCTCAATTTCGGCTCGCCCGGCAACGGCAGCATCGGCCAGCTCTCCGGTGAGATGTTCAAGCAGCAAGCCGGCATCGAGATGACCCATGTGCCGTACAAGGGCGCGGGCGCCGCGCTGACCGATCTGCTGTCGGGTCAGATCCAGGTGATGTTCGAATCGATTGGCATCTCGCTGCCACCGGTCCAGGCCGGACTGGTGCGGGCGCTGGGGGTCAGTTCGACTGAGCGCATCGCCGAGTTGCCGGATTTGCCGACGATCGCCGAAAGCGGCCATCCCGGCTATCGCGTCAGCGTGTGGTATGGTATCGCAGCGCCGGCCGGGATGCCGGCGGAGGCTGCGCAAAAAATCAGCGCGAGCATCAACCGTGCGCTCGATGACGAGGCGTTCCGCGCCTCGCTGACCAAGGCCGGTTTCCCGCCCTTGCGTGCGCGCAGCGAGGCGTCGCTGAAGGAGTTTGTCGACGCCGACCGGACGCGCTGGCTGGACGAGGTGAAGAAGCTGAATTTCTCGCTGGATTGAATGGAATGGTACGAGAGAATGAAGTCCGCGAAGGCGAGCTCGCCGTCGAGGTGCCGCCGGCACGCGACGCAGGGCTGATCTTCATCGGCCGCATCCGCACCCCCTGGACCTCGCGGCTCGCGACCCCGCGTCAGGGCCGTCCCGACGGGCCGGTGTGCCGGCTGGAAATCTTCGAGCCGTGGGTGCCCGCGATCAAGGGTGTCGATTTCTATTCCAATCTCGAAGTCATCTACTGGCTGCACCAGTCGCGCCGCGATCTGGTGCTGCAGAGCCCGAAGAACAACAAGAACACGCGCGGCACGTTTTCGCTGCGCTCGCCGGTGCGGCCGAACCCGATTGCGACCTCGATCGTGAAGTTCGTCTGCATCGAGGGCAACACCGTGCTGGTGCGCGGGCTCGACTGCCTCGACGAAACGCCGCTGCTCGACATCAAGCCCGACCGGTGCGAGTTCACCCCGCTCGCGGCGCCGCAAGCGGGTGATTTCGAGACGGAGTAATTTCGGCTTTGTCATTCCGAGGCGCCGCGAAGCGGTGAGCCTACGTGTTTCGCACGCGTCCCGGAATGACGAGTGGGAGAGAGTTCGCGATCCTACTTCAGCGCAGCCGCGAGCTTGGTCGCGTTGTCTTCCAGCACCTTGACGTCTTCCTTGCGGCTCGCGGGCGGCAGCATCGCGACGCCGTCATGGCGCGGCATCACGTGCACATGCAGGTGAAACACCACCTGTCCGCCGGCGGGCTCGTTGAACTGCTGGACGGTGATGCCGTCGGCGTCGAACGCCTTCTTGGCGGCGGCCGCGATCCTGTGGGTGGCGCGTGCGACATGGAGATAGTCGTCGATCTTGATGTCGATGATGTTGCGGGCAGGCGCCTTCGGGATCACCAGCGTATGGCCGGGGACGCGCGGCATGATGTCGAGAAAAGCCAGCACATGCTCGTCCTCATAGACCTTGTAGCAGGAGAACTCGCCGCGCAGGATCTTTGCGAAGACGTTGCTGTTGTCATAGGCGGTCATGGTTGGGCTCCCGGACTTTTCTCCTACTCACATCGGCTCCAGCCAAACGTCAAGGCGCCTCGTCCTGAACCTTGCGGAACGGGCCAAGCTCGGTGAGCTCGCGGCCGGCCTCCGCGACATAGGCGCGCTCGCGCCTGAGGTAATCGGCAATCGCCCGGCGCAGATCGGGGTCGGCGATGTAATGCGCGGAGTAGGTGGTGTGCGGCAAATATCCGCGCGCGAGCTTGTGCTCGCCCTGTGCGCCGGCCTCGACGACCTGGAGCTTGCGCTGGATCGCGAAATCGATCGCCTGGTAATAGCAGACCTCGAAATGCAGGAACGGATGATGCTCGATCGCACCCCAGTTGCGGCCGAACAGCGTGTCCGAGCCGATGAAATTGATCGCGCCCGCGATCCAGCGGCCGTCGCGCTTCGCCATCATCAGAACCACGTCCCGGCTCATGCTCTCGCCGATCAGCGAGAAGAATTTTCGCGTCAGATACGGCCGGCCCCATTTGCGCGAGCCGGTCTCCATGTAGAAATCGAAGAACGCGTTCCACGCCTCTTCGGTGATGTCGTTACCGGTCAGCCAGTGAATGCTGATGCCGGCGGACACCGCTTCGCGGCGTTCGCGCTTGATCGCCTTGCGGTGGCGTGAATTGAGGCTGCCGAGGAAATCGTCGAAGGTCGCAAAACCCTGGTTGTGCCAGTGAAACTGCTGGTCGGTGCGCTGCAGGAAGCCATGCCCCGCGAGAAACTTCCATTCCGCCTCGCGCGCGAACGTCACATGCGCGGACGAAGCGTTGCTGACGCCGCAGAGCGCCACGAGGCCGCTTGCCAGCGCCGTGCCGATCTGCTCGCGATCCGCGCCGCTGCGGATCAGAAGGCGAGGGCCTGTCGCCGGCGTGAAGGGGACCGAGCATTGCAGCTTCGGGTAATAGCGTCCGCCGGCGCGCTCGAAGGCATCCGCCCAGCCGCGGTCGAAGACGTATTCGCCTTGCGAATGCGATTTCAGATAGCAGGGCACGATGCCCGCGATCCTGTCGTCGATTTTCGCGATCAGGTGCCGCGGTCCCCAGCCGGTGCGCGCAATGGCCGAGCCGGACGCCTCCACGGCCGAAAAAAAGGCGTGCGAAACAAATGGGTTATAGTATGACCTTGAGTCCGTGCAGGAACCGGCTGAGAGCGTGTCGAGGCTTTGCAGACTGTTCGGATTAGGCACCGGATTGGCGCAGGCGTCCCATTCCGCCGCCGGAACATCGCCGGCAGAGGGCACCGCTTCGAGTGTGATTTCCGCTGAGTCCATCGAGGCCCGTGTGTCGTGCGCGACCCAAAGATCGTGCATCGCACCAAAGACTTCAAGTGCACATAAGGCGCATCAGGTTCCCGGCACAAAGCCTTCAAAGATCATCTGATCGGCGTGGCGCGCGGCGCGCGCGCGCTGTTCCGGCGTGCGCACCGTCCAGGTCAGCAGCGGACAGCGGAACACATTGCGCGCAAGCCAGGGTGCGACTGACGGCAGTTCGTTGACCCAGTAGGCGACGAAATCCGGCTGCGTGCGGAAGAAGTGGCGCAGATGAGTCATCCCGTGACGCTGCTCGGGTGAGGCCTCCGGCCAATCCTGCTCGGTGTAGTCGTGCTCTGCGACGATGCCGTGCGGGCGCGAGGGAATGATCTCGCGCAGCGCAACCACCTGGTCGGGATCGAAGGACATGCCGACGGCACGGCCCTTGTAGGTCGAGAGCACCTCCGCCATGCGCTTCACCAGCTTGCGGTCGCCGTCGAAATGGCTCTTCACCTCGATCACCAGCGGCACGCGGCCGTCGACGAGGTTGCAGAGGTCGGTCAGCGTCATCATCCGCTCAGTCGTATTCTTGAAGTGGACGGCCTTCAATTCGGCGGCGGTCCTGGTCAGGAGCCTGCCGCTTCCGTCGGTGAGGCGGCCGAGCTCGTCGTCGTGGTGCACCATCGCCTCGCCATCGGAGGTGAGCTGGATGTCGCATTCAATGGCGAAATTGCCCGTAATCGCCGCTTCCGCCGCGGCCGGCATGTTCTCGACGATCCTGCGCGCAATATCGTGCAGGCCGCGATGGGCGACCGGCCGCGCCGTCAGCCAATCAGGTGCGCGCATGCGTGGCCTCAGGACACTTCGAACAGGCCTTCGACCTCGACTGCGGCATCCGCCGGCAGCGAGGCGACGCCGACGGTGGTGCGGGCGTGGCGGCCCTTGTCGCCGAATACCGCCACCATCAAATCGGACGCACCGTTCAGCACCTTCGGTCCGTCGAGGAAATCAGGCGCCGAGTTGATAAAGCCGCCGAGCCTGACCACACGCACGACCTTGTCGAGATCGCCGAGCGCGGCCTTGACCTGTGCCAGCAGGTTGATGCCGCAGCCGCGCGCTGCGGCCTGGCCCTGCTCGATGGTCACGCCGGCTCCAAGCTTGCCCTTGGCGATCAGCTTGCCCTGCGGGTCGAAGCAGACCTGCCCGGACACGAACAGCAGGTTTCCCGTGCGGACGAAGCCGACATAACTCGCGACGGGGGTAGGGGCTTCGTGCAAGGTGATCCCCAGTGAAGCCAGCTTCTGTTCAATTGCGCCCGCCATGTTCGGTCCCCGGTGAGTTGGTCCTGATGATTTTTTGTTCAACCGCTTCTTCGCGCATCATGCCATTACATGCAAGCGAGGTGGACGTTTCGGGGTGAATGCGCGTTCATCTGGCTATATTCGCACTTTTCTGTGAAGCGGCCCCAGTTGCGGCGCAATGGGGCCGTCATTAATCTGGCCAATCCTCGTCGTTCCCAAAGGTATGTTCATGGATCGGTTGCTCCGGACTTCGCTTGCTTCGCTGGCCGTTTTTGCAGTCGCATGCGGATCGGCGAAGGCCGCCGCCGGCGCGCCGTTCCTGCCGCATCAGGCGCTCTATGAATTGAGCCTGGTGAAGTCGCGCGGCTCCAATCCCGTCAACAGCGCGCGCGGCCGCATCCTCTATAATTTCTCCGGCAGCGCCTGCGAGGGCTACACCTCCGAATTCCGCCAGGTCTCCGAGCTCGAGGTCGGCGAGGGCAAGAGAATGCTGAGCGACCTGCGTTCGAGCTCGTGGGAGGACGGCGAAGGCAAGAGCTACCGCTTCAAGATCGACTCGCGCACCAACGATTCCGATGCAAGCGCGGTCGACGGCATGGCCGAGCGCAGCGGCGACCACATCACCGTCAAGCTGAAGCAGCCGGAAACCAGGACCTTCACCCTCGACGGCGCGACCGTGTTTCCGACCGAGCAGATCCAGCGCATCATCGCGGCCGCGAAAGCGGGCAAGCCGCTTCTGGAATTGACCGTCTATGACGGCTCCGACAACGGCCAGAAGGTCTACAGCACGCTCTCGGTGATCGGCCAGCCGATTCCGGGCACCAAGCCCGTCGCATCGCCCGATCCCTCCACCACCAGCGACCAGATGAAGGCGTTGACGCGCTGGCCGGTGACGGTGAGCTATTACGACCACGACGCCCAGAAGAAGGACGGCGAGCAGACGCCGGTCTATTCGATGTCGTTCGAGCTTTACGAGAACGGCGTGTCGCGCAAGCTCGTGCTCGACTACAACGATTTCGTCATCGCCGGCGCGCTTGGCAAGTTCGACATCAAGGACGCCAAGCCGTGCAAATGACGGCCGAAAGGCCGTCATCCCGGGGCGCGCATTAGCGCGAACCCGGGATCTCGAGGTTCCGGGTTCGATGCTGGGCATCGCCCCGGAACGACACATTCTCATTCCTCTTCCTCCCTCTCCGGCCCGCCGTAAGCGATCCCCCGGATCACCGCCGCCTGGCCGAACTTCTTGCGAAGTCCGTCGATCGCGCGCTCGGCATGTGCGGCGCGGCGGTCGAGCATGTCGGTGTCGTCGGCCTGCGAACCGGGCGTGAGCGCGCTGACGCCGGCGCCCATCAGGCGGAAGGCGGTGCCGTCGATCTCTTTCGCCAACATCTCGCGGGATACCGCGAAAATCTTGGCCGCGAGCTGCGTCGGTGCTGCGATCGATTGCGAGCGGGTGCGCTGGCGGAAATCGGCGGTCTTCAGTTTCAGCGTGATAGTGAGCCCGGAAAGGTCTGCATTCTTCAGCCGCGAGGAGACTTTCTCCGACAGCCGCCACAATAGTTTTTCGAGCGTGGCGAAATCCTTGATGTCGTTCTCGAACGTCGTCTCGCTCGAGATCGTCTTGGCGCCGCGATCCGCCACCACCAGCCGATCATCGATGCCGCGCGCAAGCCGCCATAACCGGCGGCCTTCCGTCGAAAACTGCCGCATCAGCTCGATCTCGTCGGCGCGCTGCAGATCGGCGATGAGGCGGAAGCCGCGGTTCGCGAGCCTTTCCTGCGTCGCGGGTCCTACGCCGAAGATGAAGCCGACGGGCTTGTCGGCGAGCATCGCGCGCGCTTCGTCCTGATCCAAAGCCGCAAAGCCGCGGGGCTTGTCGAGGTCGGAGGCGATCTTGGCCAGAAACTTGTTCACGGAAAGCCCGACCGAAACCGTAATCCCGATGTCAGCTTCGACCTCGCGGGCGAACTTCGCCAGCACCTTGGCCGGGATCATGCCGTGCACGCGCTGCGTGCCCGACAGATCGAGGAAGGCCTCGTCGATCGAGAGCGGCTCGACCAAAGGCGTCAGCGCCTGCATGGCTTGCCGCACCTCGCGGCCGACGCGGACATATTTCGCCATGTCGGGCCCGATCACGGTCGCATGCGGGCAGAGCGCCAGCGCCTTGAACATCGGCATGGCCGAGCGCACGCCGTAGGTACGCGCGATGTAACAGGCGGCCGACACCACGCCGCGCTTGCCGCCGCCGATGATCAC
>Ga0070684_100005061_pt1 | contig 10067 bp, 5 predicted proteins | sample KBSC723LmetaG_FD_65653 | JGI IMG/M metagenome (GOLD analysis project Ga0070684, IMG submission 65653) | Corn rhizosphere microbial communities from Kellogg Biological Station, Michigan, USA - KBS C7.2-3L metaG | ecosystem: Host-associated > Plants > Roots > Rhizosphere ...
GCGAGCATGGCCGTGCTGTTGCAGCGGGTACCGGCGGCCGGCTTCACCGCCGCGACCGCGCTGTGGAGCATCGCCTACGACGGCGGCTTCGGGCTCGGCGCGCTGGCCGTCGGGGCCGTGGCGACCCAAGCGGGCTTTCCGCTCGCGTTCGCGGCGACCGGCATGCTCGGCGCGGCGGCGCTCGGCCTGCTCGTGCGCGCCCGCCTGGGCAGATCGACCAACGTCGCCGCGGCAGGGTAGACGTTCGCGTTCGGTGCCCAAGATTGTTGGCTGCTTGCTTGCCGGAAACGTCGCCATAGCAGCGTTTTCGGCAAGCACCAGCCGCCGCGTCGCCCGAAAACCTCGCCACCGCAGCGTGTTTCGTCGCGCCTAAGGCGCTACGAGGAGGTCGGCCACCGTCGCGATGCCTTCGGCTATGGCTCGCTCGCCCAGGTTGCCGAAGCCGAGCACCAGGCACGGCGGCGTGGTCGAGCGGCTCGAGCGGTTGCCACTCATCCCGTACAGGCCGACCGACCGGGCCCGCGCCTCCGCGACCACCGACGACTCGTCGACGCCGTCGGGCAGGTGGGCCACCGCGTGAAAGCCGGCCGACAGGCCGGACACCCGCACCCGCGGCACGTGGGCGGCGAGCGCCTCGACCAGAGCCGTCCTTCGAGCCGCATACACGGCACGCATCCGGCGCAGGTGCCGGTCGTAGCGGCCGGACTCGATGAGGGTCGCGAGCGTCAGCTGGTCCAGGGTCGGTGACCCCCGGTCCGCCAGCACCTTCTGGGCGCTGATCGCCTCGACCAGCCGCGGCGGGCAGAGCATCCAACCGAACCGCAGCGCCGGGGCGAGCGACTTGCTGGCCGTCCCGATCGCGACCGTATGGTCCGGGGCCAGCCCCTGGACGACCCCGACCGGCTCCCGGTCGTAGCGGAACTCGGCGTCGTAGTCGTCCTCGATGATCACCCCGTCCGTCCGTGACGCCCAGGCCACCAGCTCGTGCCGCCGGTGCGGGGCCAGGACGACCCCGGTCGGCCACTGGTGGGCCGGGGTGACCAGCACGGCCCGGGCGCCGGTCGCAGCCAGCGCCTTCACGTCGATGCCGCCGTCGTCGACCGGGACATACACCGCCTCAAGCCCGCCGCGCCGCGTCGCCTCGAGGGTCTGGCCACGGCCGTAGCCGGGGTCCTCGAGCGCGATCTGCTTGATCCCGGCGTCGGCCAGCGCCCGCACGGTGAGCGTGAGCCCCTGGGCGTAGCCGGCGCACAGCACGATCTGCTCCGGGTCCACGGCCGCGCCCCGGACGCGGCGGACGTAGCCGGCCAGCACCTCCCGGGCGTGCTCGTCGCCGCGCGGGTCGCCGTAGTCGAACGCGCTCGTGGCGGCCGATCGGCAGGCCTCCCGCTGGGCCCACGCCCAGTCGGCGCGGGGAAAGCTGGCAAGGTCGGGTACACCAGTCAAAAAGTCGATGCGGGGACGGGGCGGCGCCGAGCTCACCGAAGCCGAACCGCGAGGGAGCCTCGACGCGTCGATCTCGGCGACGCGCGTGGCCGAGCCGGCGCGGGCGTTGACGTAGCCCTCGGCGTACAACTGCTCGTAGCACTCCTGCACAACCCCGCGCGAGATGCTGAGCTGCTTGGCCATCTCACGCGAGGACGGCAGCCGCTCACCGGCCTGCAACCGCCCGGTCCGGATCGCCTGGCGCAGGCTGTTCTCCAGCTGGACCCGGATCGGCTCAGCCCGGGACCGATCCAGCTGGACGAGAAGCTCGGGGCTCAGGCCGGCCCATTCGATCGGCATGGCCCCACCTTAGGCAACGATCAGAAGCAGACGTTGGGGTCCACGTAGGTGACGTCGACGGCCGAGCCGACCGGCACCCAAAGAGGCGTGACATTCCGTGCCGGGTCAGGCAGCCACGAAGTTGACGTCCACCCAGTAGTTGTGGTTGGCCGGCGAGGACGGGAAGCCGCCGGGGCCGTACCGGTAGGCTCCGCCGCCGACCGGTACGTGCAGTGGCCCCTGGGTCACCCCGGTCGCGGCGAAGTCGTTGACGGTCACCGCATAGGCGCCCACGTCCGTGTGGTACGAGGCGACGTACGTCGTACCGGGCACGATCGTGACCGGGCTGGTGAACGTGACCGTCTGCCAGCCCGAGTCGGACTCAGCGGTGAAGGTCGCGGTCGCCAGCAACTCGCCGGTCGCGCTCCAGATCGAGCCGGTGTGGGTGCCGCCGTTGTCGGGCCCCTTGTAGAACCGGACGCCGGTCACCGTGCCCGCCACGTCGGAGGTGAACTTCACGCCGACGTCGATCGGCGAGTGGTCGTCGAAGTTCGCGACCGCCGGCGTCGCCGTCCCAAAAATGTTCAGCGTCGGGCCGGGCGACGGCGTCGGCGTCGGCGAAGGTGAGGGATCCCCGCCGCCGCCGCTGCTGGTGAACAGCGGGTCCACCCAGTAGTTGGTGCTCTGCCAGCTGCCGTCCGGGAAGCCGCTCGCGCTGCCGTACCGGAAGACGCCGTTGGCCCCGCTCGGCGCGCTCAGCGGACCGTTGGTCCACGTGGTGCCGAAGAAGTTCGAGGTCGACGCGTAGTGCCCGGTGGGAGCGTAGTACGACGCGACATAGGTACTGCCGGCCGACACCGGCACGGGCGTGCTGAACAGCGCGGTCACCCAGCCGACGGTGGAGCTGTCGGGGAAGGTGACGCTGGCCAGGTTGGTGCCGCTGGACGACCAGAGGTTGCCGACGTGCGTGCCGGTGTTGCCGGCGCCCTGGTAGTAACGGACGCCGATGACCTGGCCGTTGGTGGCCGGCACGAATTTCACGCCGAGTTCGACGCCGTCGGGGTCGTTCTCGGCCGCCGTGGCCGGCACGGCGTCGGCGGCGAACAGCCGGTAGACGGTGGCGCCGGTGTCGGTGGTGAAGCCCCACGTGCCGTTCACGGCGTTGCCGTTGGCATCGGTGGCGTTGACCGTCGCGGTGTAGTGCACGGCCGCCGTGAGCGATGAAGCCGGCGCGAACGTGACCGTCTTGGTCGCGTTGTCATACGACGTCGTGCCGTTGACCGCCGAGCCGCCGTCGGGCGTGAGCGTGAAGCTGACCGATGCGGCGTTGAGCGCCGCCGAGAACACCGCCGCCGGGTGCGTGCTCACCGCGACCGACGTCGCGTCGGCGGCCGGCGTGCTGGACACCATCGTGGCCGGGGCGCTGCCCGACGGCGTGAACGTCGCGTCCACCCAGTAGTTGCTGTCCTCGTAGGAACCGTCGGGGAAGCCGCCCCCGCTGCCGTACCGGAAGACGCCGTTACCGCCGGCCGTCATCGAGCGCGGCGCCACCAGCGGACCGGCCTTCCAGGCGGACCCGCTGAACGTGTACGGGTCGACCGAGTAGTGCCCGTGCGGCGCGAAGTACGACGCGACGTAGGTCGTGCCGGCGGTGACCGCGACCGGCGACTCGAAGGTGAGCGTCTGCCAGCCGGTGTCGCTCTCCCCGCTGAACGTGCCGCTGGCCAGGTTGTCACCGCCGGCCGACCACAGGTTGCCGACGTGCGGGCCGCTGTTGCCGGTGCCCTTGTAGAACCGCACGCCGGTGATGAAGCCGTTGGTCTGCGGCACGATCTTGACGCCGAGCTCGACCGCGTCGGGGTCCGTCGTCGGGGCGCCGGCCGGCGCCCGGGCGCCGAACAGCGAGTTGGGGCCGGACGTGTTCACCTGTACCGACGCCGGCGCGGCCGTGATGTTGCCGCTGTCGTCGGCGGCGCGCGCCTCGATGAGCTGCGTACCGGTGCCGGCCGGGTAGTACGAGTAGGACCAGCTCGACGTGCCGGTGGCCGGGTGCCACGTCGTGCCGCCGTCGACGGAGACCTCGACCCCGCCGACCTGACCGCCGCCGGCGTCGGTGGCCGTGCCGTGCACGGTGCTCAGCGCGCCGTTGGTGACCGTCGCCCCGGCGGCCGGCGAGGTGATCGCGACCACCGGCGCCTGCGAGTCGGTGGACGCGCTGGCCGGGAGCAGGCCGTCGATCAGCGTGGCCGGCTGGACGCCCATGTCGGCCAGGATGTTCACCACGAACTGCTGCATGTTCGGGTCGGCGTCGTTGCGCGGGCCGTCGTGGTTCTCGTCGAGGCCCCACGCGAACTGGATGGTGCCGGCGCTGAAGACCAGCGCGCCGCTGGGCGCCCGGTACAACGTCATGTTGTGCGTGGTCGTGCCCGGCGTGACGACGGTGCCGAAGTCGCGCAGGTATTCCGGGGTCGACCCGGTCGTGGCCGACAGGTGGATGAGCCCGGTCGGCCGGAACCCGTTGTCGAGATCCTCGTCGGACTCGTAGCCGATGGTGTGCGGGGCCAGCAGGCCGACCGTGCCGGGCGCGAGATCGGCGATCGTCGTGCCCCGCCACTGGCGCAGCTTGCCCTGCGCCGCCGGGACCTGCATGGTCATGTCGTCGCTGTTGCTCATGAAGGCGGTGCCGGAGAGCTGGTTCTCCGGCCGGCCGCCGTCGGCCGGTGGGCTGAACCGCGGATCGCGCCAGGTGCCCGTCCACTGCGCCGACGGGTCGATCTTGGCGTCGCTCCAGGTCTCCTTGTAGCTGGTGATCGTGCGGTTGGGCGTGTTGGTGCCGTCGACGCTGTCCTCCAGCCGGGTCTTCCAGTACACCTCGTTGCCGCTGAAGAACGCGAGGTTGGTGCCGGCGTCGCGGGCCGCCTCCACGTTGGCCCGCTGATTGGCCGACCAGTACTCGTCGTGGCCGACCGACATGAACACGTCGTGGTTCTTGATGAGGTTGCCGTGCCGGTCGGAGTCCACGTCGGTCGAGTAGCTGACGTCGTAGCCGTTACGCTCCAGGTAGCGCAGCATGGGGTACTCGTTGGCGAACAGGTAGTCGCGGCCCTGGCTGGCACCCCGGGTGAGGATCGGCCGGTTGTAACTGATCTGGTAGGCGCGGCCGTTGACGTCGCCCTGGTAGAAGTCGGCGCCGCCGTAGGTGTTGTAGGCCTGCCACGTGGAGTCCGAGGTCTGGAACAGGATCTTCGACGTGCTGGCGTCATTGCGGACGACAAACGGGATCTGGCTCTCGCCGCCGGTATCGGAGCGCTGCAGGTGCGCGATGTAGACGCCGGAGATGGCGTCGGACGGCACGTCCCACGTCGCCGACACGGCCCACGTGCCGCAGTCGAAGATCTCGGTCGCCGGGCTGGTGAGGCAGTCGTCGTCCGACTGGTCCTGCGGGAGGGTCGCGGACGGCGTGACGGTGGCGACCTTGCGGGCGCCGTCGCCGCCGTAGAACCCGAGGCGGTAGATGTCGATGACGTACGCGCTGGCGTCGGTCTTGATCTTGAAGCCGATCGGTTGCCCGGCGTCGACGCTGATGTCGGTGGCGAAGCCCTGGATGGTCGGGTCGCCGATGCCGTCGATGTCCCAGACCGCCGCCGGCGTGCCCGGCTTGGCGTTTTCGCACGCGACCGGATTGTCGGCGGCCGCGCACGGGTCGGACGCGTGCGCGCCGCTCAGCCCGAGGAGCGAGCCGGCGACGATGCCCAAGGCGGCCGCGGCCACGCCGATGCGATGCTTCCGGAGATCCTGCTTGCGACGGTGCTTGGGCCGTCTGACCAGCATTCCCACGCGCCGTTTCCTCCAGAACCGAACACCGAACGTGTAATGATCTCGAAGCACCCGGCGCGACGGTACCGGTGTCGACTCGATCCGGCCTCCGCCGTTCGTACGGTTCGTGCCCGAACGAGCGGATGCCTGCCCGAGCGACCATTTCCTCAGGTCCTCACCGGCGCGGCCGATGAGCCGACCATGCGGGATCAGATCTTCCTGCTCGGAAACGTGATCATCATGATGGCGTACTTCGCGATCATGGTGGCGATCGTGGTTCCCGTCGCCCGCGCCGGTCAGCTGCGGACCAACAAGCTGGCCGTGACCACCGCGCTGATCTTCTTCAGCTGCGCGGTCGGCCACGCCTTTCACGCCTGGACGATATACACGGGCATCCTCGCCGGCGTCGCCGGACACGCCGGGGCGACCTGGTCGTCGGCGGTCTGGGACCTGTTCACCGCGGCCGTCGGCGTCTACTACTGGTCGCTTCGCCGCGGCTACGGCATCCTCCTCGGCGAGGGCCCGATCTACGTCGACCCGTGGGGTCAGCGCCGCCTCGACGAAGCCGACGCCCGGGAACGAGCCGCCCGCGCCACCCTCGCGGCACTCGTCGAGCACAGTGCCGACGCGATCATCGCCACCCGGCCGGACGGCACGATCACGACCTGGAACCGCGCCGCCGAGCGGCTGTTCGGCTACGACGCGGCCGAGGCAGTCGGCCGATCGGCGGCCATCCTGGCGGACGACCCGGGCGTGAGCGAGCAGCGCGAGATCCTCACGCGGATCCTGAACGGCGAGCCCGGCATCTCGTACGAGGCGCACCGGCGGCACAAGGACGGCGCCCCGCTGGAGATCGCGCTGACCGCGTCACCGATCTTGGACGCCGGCGGGACGGTCATCGGCATCTCGGTCGTCGCGCGGGACGTCACGGCGGCCAAGGACGCCGCCAACCGGCAACGGGCCATCGAGGAGCGCACCCATCAGGCGCAACGCATGGAAAGCCTGGGCAAGCTGGCCGGCGGCGTCGCCCACGACTTCAACAACATCCTGTCCATCATCGTCAACTACACCGACTTCGCCGTCGAGCAGAGCGGCGACCATCCGGACGTCCAGGCCGACCTGGCCCAGGTCCGGCGCGCGGCCGACCGGGCCATCAACCTGACCGGCCAACTGTTGACGTTCACCCGGGGCGACACCATCCAGCCCCGCGACCTCGACCTGAACGCGGCGATCGCCGAGGTCCAAGCGATGCTCGCCCGCACCATCGGCGAACACATATCGCTGCTGACGATGCCGGCGGCCCGGCCGGTCGTCGTGCACGCCGACCCCGGCCAGATCCAGCAGGTGCTGCTGAACCTCGCGATCAACGGGCGCGACGCCATGCCCGACGGCGGCACGCTGGTCATCGAGGCCGCCACGGCGCGGCTGGACGGCTCCGAGGTCAACATCGAGCCGTCCCTGCCGGCCGGCACCTATGCGCAGTTGCTGGTCAGCGACACGGGCCACGGGATACCGGCCGATGTGGCCGCGCACATCTTCGAGCCCTTCTACACGACCAAGCCCCGCGGGAAGGGCACCGGGCTCGGCTTGTCGACCGTCTACGGCATCGTCGTGGAGGCCGGCGGCGGCATCACGGTCTACTCGGAATCCGGCGCCGGCACGACGTTCCGCGTCTACCTGCCGCTCGCCGGCACGCCCGCCGAGCTTCCCGGGGTACCGGCGACGCCGGTCGCGCCGCCCGCCGGGAACGGCCAGACGGTCCTGGTCGTCGAGGATGAACCGGCGCTCGCCCGCGTCGCCGCCCGGATCCTGACCAACGGCGGCTACCAGATCCTGGTCGCCACCAACGGCCCGGAAGCCCTCGCGCTGCACGCCGAGCACGGCTGTGACCTGGTACTGACCGACGTCATCATGCCCGATATGTCCGGCCGACGGCTCGCCGAGCTGCTCCACGAACGGATCCCCGGGCTGCCCATCCTGTACATGTCCGGCTACAGCAACGGGCTCCTGGGCACCACCCAGGTCCTCGACCCGGACGTCGCGTTCATCGAGAAGCCCTTCACGGCCACCGACCTGCTGCTCAAGGTCGGCGACACGCTGCGGGCAGCCGCGCCCTGGAAATCCACTACGGGATCGTGAAATAACGGTTGACATGACGCGATTCACCGACGGCCGGGTGCCGTACAGCGGCATGGCGGAGGTGTTCTCGCCCGAGCGCCGGTGGCAGCGCTACCTCGACGTCGAGGCGGCGCTCGCCATGGCCGAGGCCGAGCTCGGCGTCATCCCGGAGGAGGCCGGCCCGGCGATCGCGGCCGCCGCCCGGGTCGAGCGGATCGACCTGGTCCGGGTCGAGCAGGGGACGACCGAGTCGAGCCACCCGCTGATGCCGCTGATCGTGGAGCTGAGCCGGGTGGTCGGCGAGCCGCACGGCGGCTGGGTGCACTGGGGCGCGACGACGCAGAACATCACCCAGACCGCGGACGTGCTCGGCCTGCGCGAGGCCCACCGCATCCTGCTCGACCAGCTGGCCGACGTGCTCGACGCCGCCGGGACGCTGGCCGACCGGGGGCTGGGCATGGTGATGGCCGGCCGTACCCACGGACAGCAGGCGGTGCCGATCACGTTTGGATTCAAGACCGCCGCGTGGATCGACCAGCTGCTGCGCCACCTGCAGCGCCTCGAGGAGCTGCACGACCGGCTGCTGGTGGCGATGATGGGTGGCGCGGCCGGCACGTTCGCCTCGCTCGGCATCGACGGCCCGGCCGTGCAGGCCGCCGTCGCCCGCCGCCTCGGCCTGGGCAGCATGCCGGTCCCGGCCCGCTCGATCGCCGACCAGTTCGCCGAGTTCGTCTGCGTCCTGGCCATGCTGGCCTCGAGCACCGGCGCGATCGGCGCGGAGATCTTCACGCTGATGACCGTCGAGTTCGGCGAGGTCGCCGAGCCCGCCCCGCCCGGGGTGATCGGCAGCTCGACCATGCCGCACAAGCAGAACCCGCAGCTCTGCCAGGACATGGTGACGATCTCGGCGCAGATCCGGGCGCTGGTGCCGCTCGCACTGGAGGGCATGGCTCACGGGCACGAGGCCGACGGCGCCCGGACCGAGATGACCGACGCCGCCGTCACCGGCGCCTGCCTGCTCGCCGCCGACCAGCTGGCCCGGCTGCAGGTGGTGCTGGCCGGGCTGGAGCTCGACCCGGACCGGATGCGCAGCAACCTCATGCTGACCGGTGGCCTGATCACGTCCGAAGCCGTCATGCTGGCCCTGGGCAAGACGATCGGCCGGCAGGTCGCGCACGAGGTGGTCCGCGACGCCGCGCAGACGGCCCGCTTCACCGGCCGCGACTTCGCCGACGTGCTGGCCGAGGACCCGCGGGTGCATGCGCACCTCGACGCGGCGGCGATCGTCAAGCTGGTCGACCCGCACGCGCACACCGGCCTGTCCGATCAGATCGCCCACGACGCCGCCGAGCGGGCCCGCAAGGCGGCCGTCGAAGCCCGCCGCCGCTAGCGCCTTTATCAGGGCCCTAGCGCAGCCCGTGTTCGGCCAGCTTCTTGCGTACCGCGGCGAGCTGCGCATCACCGGCGATCGGTGCCCGTATCGCGACCGGCGACCCGGTGGCCGCCCGAAGGGCGTCGATGTAGCGGTCGGTCGCCGCGTCCCCGGACCGCAGCGTGACCGCCGCCGGCTCGGTGACGTCCAGCACGATGACGGGCTGGCCATGGGGGTCCGTGGCGTCGTGGCAGCCGGTGACCGCGGCCCACGGCACTCCGGCGTCGTAGGCCGGCTCGTCCGGCTCGCCGCGGCGGCGCTCCCGAAGCGTGGGGCCGCGGTATCGGACGCGGACACCGTCGCTGCTCAGCTCGGCCAGGGGCAGTCCGGCGGTGCGATCGCGGCCTTGCCGGGTGGCGCGGGCACCGGCGACCGAGTACGCCGGAACAACCAGGACGAAGGCGATCAGGATGCCCACCGCGACCCCGCCGGCCAGACCGAGCAGCGCGTGACCCGTGCCTAGGCCAAGCAGAAGCCCACCCAGCGCGACGGCCGCGCCGAGGACCAGCGCGACCGGCAGCAGGTAGCCGAGCAGGGCGTCGGACCGCCGGCGGGGGGCCCGAACGATCTGCGCCGCACCGGGCTGGGCGGTCCGGTCGAGGTTCACCACCGGTCGCTTTCCATGTCGCGGCGGAGCTTGTCCAGGTTGTAGCCGATGTCGGAGGCCCGCTTCTGGAAGTCGTCCATCACCTTGCGCAGCTCGGGTGGCAGCTGGAGCTTCTGCATCAGCGCGGGCACGTCCACCGTGCCGGTGCTCAGGTCCTGCAGCGCCTTGGCCAGGTCGGCGTTGGCCGCCGTGACGGCCTCCACGACGGTCTCGCCGAGCGTTTCGCTGGGGAGCCGCATCGCGCGCGGATCGATCGCGACCCGCTTGAGCACCCCGCCGGCGGCGACGGTCGCGGTCACCATCCCGTCGGCGCTCTTGCCTTCCCCGACC
>Ga0070684_100005063_pt1 | contig 10065 bp, 8 predicted proteins | sample KBSC723LmetaG_FD_65653 | JGI IMG/M metagenome (GOLD analysis project Ga0070684, IMG submission 65653) | Corn rhizosphere microbial communities from Kellogg Biological Station, Michigan, USA - KBS C7.2-3L metaG | ecosystem: Host-associated > Plants > Roots > Rhizosphere ...
TCGGCCAGGTGCCGATCTACTACAACCACGAGCCGACCGGCCGGCCGTGCGACGTGACGCAGAAGTGGGACTCGCGGTATCGCGACCTGAACACGTGCGCCCCGCTGTACCCGTTCGGCTTCGGCTTGAGCTACACGACGTTCAGCGTTACGAACCTCAAGCTCAGCGCGTCGACGGTGGCCGCCAACGGCAAGCTGACCGCCTCGATGGACGTGACCAACACCGGCGCGCGCGCCGGCGACGAGGTCGTGCAGCTGTACCTGAACGATCCGGTCGCCAGTATCTCGCAACCGGTCCGCAAGCTGCGTGGCTTCGAGCGGGTCACCCTGCGGCCGGGCGAACGCCGGACCGTGACGTTCACGCTGGACCGGAGTGATTTCGGCTTCTACGACAACCACGGCAGGTACGTCGTCGAGCCGGGTCAGATCAACGTGTATGCGGGAGACAGCTCGACCGCGAGCCTAACCGCGTCCTTCACCATCCGCTGAGGCGTCGGGAGTCGTGCTCGGCCCGATCAGGGCCGAGCCGGCGCCGTCGGGCCACGCGGCGATGCAGACACGGTTGCCGGCGCGGTCGGCGAGGATCCAGGCGGCCGGGGCCTGGGAGTCGTCGACAATGCTGCCGCCGGCCGCGACGGCGGCGGCCAGGCGATGCTCGGCCTGTTCGCGCGCGACCGAGACATCGACGTGCATCGCGTGTCGCAAACGCTTGGCCGGGTCAAGGTCCTGCATCCAGACCGTCGAGCCGTGCCCGAGTGGGTCGACGGCGTTGTCGTCGGCCAGTTCGACGTAGCCGAGCACGGCCCGCCAGAAGCCGACATCGATCTCATCCGGCCGGGCCGACACGGCGAGCTGCACCTCCTGGACCCGCGTCCGGTCAGCCCCGGCGCCGTGCTCTCGCGCCACCGCCGAGACCGCCTGAGCCAGGTGCACATGCCGTTCCTCGAGCCGCTCGACGCCGCGGGTCAACCGCACCGTGAGCTGATCGTCGGCGATCGTCATCAGCACGCCGGTGCCGTCGAGGCCGGGAATCCGCGCGATCGCCTCGGCGAGGCGGGCCGCCGCAACCACCGACTCGACGCGGAAGACCGCCGCCGCCCCGCCGTGCAGCACGACCCAGTCCGAACCACCCTGCGCGGCGAGGAAGTCGCGCCATCCCTGCTGGCTCACAGTGTCTGCAACGCTCACAGTGTCCAGGTTACCGAGTCGACCAGCGAGCCGGCGTTGGCGGTCACCGTGTTCGAACCGGTACGCAGGGTCACACCCGTCCACGTGAAGATGTGGTCCGCACTCGAACGCGACCCGAGCGACACCCCGTTCACCGTCAACGTGACGGACGGCGCGTTCGAATACACCTTCACGTCCGTCGAGGCGACCGTGCGCTGCGTCCACCTCCGGCTCGTTATGTAGACCGTCGCAGAAGAGGACCAATTCACCTTGTACCAGTAGAAGGCGTCCTTCCGCACCAACCGGTCCCGGGTGACCAGGCCCTTGTCGTTGATGCCCGGCTGCGCGCCCTCGTTCCGGCCGTCCGAGGCGAAGTCGAACATGTTCCAGATGAACTTGCCCCACACGTACGGGCGGGCCGCCAGCTGCTTCCACGACTGCTCGTGCAGCAAGGCCTGGTATTCCTCCGGATGCCACTGCCCGCCCGGTGAAGGCTGCGCCGGATTCAGCTCGTGCTGCGTGACGTTGGCACCGGCGCCGTACTCGGACACCGCGATGGGACGCGACGGCAGCGCCGTGTGCAGGCTGTCCAGGTTGGGACCGAGCCCGCTGACCGTCCCCGTGTACCACCCGTAGTACTTGTTGTAGCCGGTGGTAGAGGTATGCGTGGGAACGGCGCCGGTGTCGCTGACGCAACACGACGCGTACGTCGAGATCCGGTCCGGGTCCTCGCTGTGCACGATGCCGGCCAGGTCGGCCAGGAGCGCGTTGGTCGCCGCATTGTCCTGGCGCTGCTCGTTGCCGATGCTCCAGAACACGATCGACGGGTGGTTGTAGTTCTGCCGGATCAGCTCGCGCAGCTGCTGCTCCGCGTTGGCCGTGAACGCCGACGTCGCCGTTGTGTCGTTGACCAGCGGGATCTCCGCCCACACGACGAAGCCCTGCTCGTCGGCCAGGTTGTAGTCCTTCTGGTCGTGCTGGTAGTGCGCCATGCGGATGGCCGTCGCGCCGATCTCGCGAATGAGATCGAAGTCCTGCGTGTGCTGCGCGTCGTTCACCGCCCAGCCGACCCCGGCCCGGTCCTGGTGGAGGTCGACCCCGTGCAGGTCGAGCGGGTGCCCGTTCAGTGCAAATCCGCTGTTGGCATTCATCGTGTACGACCGGAGCCCGAGCGGCTCGGTCACCACGTCGGTGACCCGGTTGGCGGCGGCGTCACGCAGCTCGACGTTGGCGTTGTAGAGGTACGGGTCGGCGCGCCCATCCCAGCGGTGCGGGTTGGCGATCGTGACCGTCTGGGTCACGTCCCGTCCGGCGTGGGCGGCCACGCTGCCGACCGCCAGCGTCTGGTCGGCGACGACGGTCCCGCCCGCGTCCGTGATGACCGTCCGGACCGAAACGGTCGCGGCGCTGGCGTTGTTGTTGAACAGCTTGGTCGTCACGTCGAGCGTCGCCGAGGACGCGGTGACGCTGCGCTGGCGCAGATAGATGCCGGGTCCGGCGTAGTCGAGCATCCGCACCTGCAGCGGGTCGACGGCCCAGAAGCTGACGTTGCGGTAGATGCCGCCGTCGAACGTGTAGTCGGCGGACTGCGGCGGGATGTTGTCGTTGTCGGCGTTGTTCACCTTGACCGCGATGACGTTGTCCTGGCCGACGTGCAACGCGCTCGTCGCGTTGAACCGGAACCGGGCGTACCCGCCGGCGTGCTGGCCCAGGTAGGTGCCGTTGACCCAGACGTCGGCCACCTGGTTGGCCCCGGCGAACTGCAGGTAGAGCTGCTTGCCCGCGTCGGCGGCCGGAACGGCGTAGTGCCGCCGGTACCAGCCGATGCCGCGGTAGTAGTTGTTGCCGCCGTCCGAACCGTCGGTCGCGTTCCACGTGTGCGGCGTGCTCACCGACGCCCAGGCGCTGTCGTTGAACGTCGTCGCCTGCGCGCCCGCGACGTCGCCCTTGTTGAACTTCCAGCCGGTATTGAGGTCGACCCGCTGGCGCAGCGCCGGGGGGCTGTAGGTCGAGGCGGCCGCCGGCTGGGCCGGGACGAGCACCGCGGCGATGCAGACAAGGGTGAGGGCGAGTGCGCGCACAGGCAGTACCATATCGTGATTGTCATCGATATCGTAAGAAGCGTCGCTGGAGCTTGCCCGACGGGGTGCGGGGCAGCGTGCCGACCGCGACGACCTCGGCGAGGTGCTTGTAGGCGGCCGTGCGCGCGGCCAGCCAGTCGATGATCGCATCGGGGTCGAACGGTCCCTTGGCGACGACGTAGGCGGCCGGCCGCTCGCCGTGCCGCTCGTCCGGCCGCCCGACCACGGCCGCGTCGGCGATCACCGGGTGGCTCATGAGCAGCGCTTCCAGCTCGGCCGGCGCGACCTGGAAGCCGTCGACCTTGATGAGGTCCTTCAGCCGGTCGAGCACCACGACGTTTCCGTCGTCGTCGACGCGGCCGAGGTCGCCGGTGTGCAGCCAGCCGTCCGCGTCGACGATCTCGGCGGTCGCCCCCGGCTTGTTCAGGTAACCGGCCATCACCTGCGGCCCCCGCACCCACAGCTCGCCGACCGCGGCCGGCTCGCCGGTGTCGGGATCGACCACCGTCAACTTGGTGTTGGGCAGGAGCCGCCCGACCGTCCCGGGTGGCGCCGGAGCCGCCCGATCCGGCACGCACACGCTCGACGTCGTCTCGGTCAGCCCCCACCCCTGGGCCACGACACACCCCGGCAGCCGAGCCGCGACGGCTTTGTGCAGGTGTACTGGCAGAGCGGCCCCACCCACCGCGAACAGTTGGAGGGAGGTGAGATCCCGCCCGGCCACGCTCGGATGGTGCGCGAGGAACCCGGCGACCGGCGGCGGCGCCGCGGTGAACGTGATCCGGTGCCGCTCGATGAGGTCGAGAACGAGCGCGGGTTCGAAGCGCGGCACGGTGACCACGGTCGCGCCGGCGGCCAGCGGGACGAGGAGCGTCACGACGCCGCCGAGCACGTGAAAGAACGGCGCCAGTGCGAGAACCGTGTCCTGTTCGCCGATCCGGGTGACGGCCTGCACCTGCCGGACCGTGGTGACCAGGTTGGTGTGCGTCAGCTGCACGCCCTTGGGCAGGCCAGTGGTGCCGCTCGAGTACGGCAGCAGGGCGACTCGCTCGTGATCGGTGGCCGGGGGCGGGGCCGGATGGTCATTGGCCAGGATCGTCGCCAGGTTGTGCTCGCCGAGGACGACGACTTGCCGGCCGCCGCTCAGGTTGGCCAGGGTCGGCGTGGTGACGACGAGCTCGGCCTTGGCGTCGTTCAGCTGCCGCTCGGCCTCGTCCTCGGTCCACTGTGGATTTAGCGCCGTCACGGTTGCGCCAAGCCGCATCGTGGCCAGCGCGAAGGCCGCCCACGGCGGGGTGTTCGGCGCCCACAGGGCAACCGTGGAGCCACTTTGGATGCCCTGGCGGGCCAGCCAGGCGCTGATCCGCTCGACCCGCCGGCCGAACTCCTGGTAGGTCACCGCCTTGCCGGACTCGCCGTCGACCAGTGCGGTGCGGCCGGGGTGCCGCTCGATCGCTTGTTGCACCATGCTCGGCAGCGTCGCGCCGCCAATCGTCACGTCGGGGTAGTTGCTCCGCCAGATTGACACGTGTCAAGCGTCGTCGACTACTTGACACGTGTCAAGTAGTGTCGGAAGCTCATCGCATGGACACCCGGGAGCGGATCCTGTCCGCCGCGTGGCAGGTCGCACGCGAGCGCGGCTCGGTCCAGTTCTCCCTGGCCGAGATCGCTTCGCTGGCCGGCGTCTCCCGGCAGGCGCTCTACCTGCACTTCGCCAACCGGGCCGGCCTGCTGCTCGAGATGGCGCGCCGCATCGACCACACGTCCGGCTTCGTCGACCGGCTGGCCGCCGCTCGCAAGCTCGAGCCGCTGCCGGGATTCCGGCGGGTTCTGCGCCTGTGGTTTGAGCACCTCGACCAGATCGTGCCGGTCGCGCGGGCTCTCGAAGCCGCCGCGATCACCGCCGACGAGGGAGCCGAGGCCTACCACGACCGGATGCAGGCGTGGCACGAGACGCTGCACATCTCGATCGCCGCGCTAGCCGGCGCGCATCTGCTCCGGCGCGAATGGGCGGTCGACCAGGCGACCGACTGGGTCTGGGCACGCACCCAGCCGGCGACCTATGACTCCCTGACCCGGCAGCGCGGCTGGTCGGCCCGCACGGTGACGCAGCGGACGGTCCGCTCGATCGTCGCCGAGCTCACCGGTCCGTGACCGTCCGGAAGATCGGCCAGCACACCTCGATGTCCTCGTGCGGCATGCCGAGGTGCGATCCGCACCGGTCAAGTCTCCTCCTACCGGAGAGTCAGGCGATCGCCGGGGCTTGACTCTCCGGTAGGAGGAGACTTGAGCGTCACGGCGTGGAACGGATCTTTGGGGTTGCCGCGCGCTGTGGTTCCGACCGGGCTGGTTGCCGTTTCCGTCGCCATGGAGCCCTTCCGCGGTCGCGAGCGATGTTGATCGTGGGGGCGATTTGCCGTCAGGGCGGCAAATCGCCCCCACGATCAACCCCCTCGGCTAATGCAGTGCGCGCGCTATCTCGGGGATTCGGGACATCAGACGGGCCAGCGAGTGCCGCGACTGCTCCGGTTCGCCCTTCGCCATCAGGTTGGCCATGCCTGCGTCGCCGGCTGCGGCGGCTACCGGGATGCCGTCGAGCATGGCCTGTATCCGGGGCGGTACGGCGTACAGAATGTCGCGCGGATCGACCCCGCCGTAGGTCGCGGCGATCACCGTCAACCGCGACGCCGCCGCCGACGGGCCAATACTGGTCCACAGTGGAACGCAGTTCCACGCGATGAACGCCAGCTCGAACAGCGGCGTCGTCGGGCCGGCCAGGTCCCAGTCGAACACCCCGGCCACCTCGTCGCCGGCGAAGCAGACGTTGTACGGCGCGATGTCGTTGTGGCCGATGATCGTCGGCGACGGCAGCGGGAAGTACCGCCACGGGCCGGGATGACTGAAGTCGCCCACGGCCGCGTGAAAGGCCCGCGTCCAGCCGACGACCGCGGCGATCTGCCGCTCGTTGAGGCGCTCGCGGTTGATGTCGACGACCCGGCCGGGCAGGTACGTGAGCACTTCCCGGCCCTGCTCGTCGAGGCCACGCACCTTGGGGATGTGCGGTAGCCGAGGCTCGAGGTGGGCCAGCAGCGCATGCACGGCCGGCGTCCACGGCCCGGTCGGCCGCCGGACTGTGTCGCCGATGAGCACGGCGCCGCCGACGTTGCCGGCGAGAAACTGCTCCACGACGACGAGTGTCTCAGACGCGCTCGTAGTACTCGGCCAGCATCCTGAACGCCGCCTTCGGCTCCCAGGGCAGGTCGGGGTAGGTGTCGCCGGTCCGGCCCTCCAGCTCCTTGACCACGCCCCAGCTGGCCATGTCCAGGTCGAGCCGCGGATCGGCGCGATGCGGCCGGCCGTAGCAGACAAACGTGCACACGAACGCGGCGTCGACGCCCTCGGCCTCGTAGACGTCGAGCAGTTCGCGCAGGTACCGCGCCTGCTCGTCCTCGTCCCGGACGTAGTCGCCGTTCAGCCGCACGGCCTGGCTGCCCTCGTATTCGAGGATCTGGTCGCCGCGCGCCCCGTCATCGGATGCGCCGCGATAGGTCGTGCAGCCGAACTCGGTGATGGCAACCGGCTTGGGCTGATCGACCAACGTATGGATGGCCCGCTGGTACATGTCGGCGATCGGCTTCGAGCGGTGCGCGTCGACCGAGACGATGTCGAACGGCGTCCAGTCGACCCGCTCCAGCCAGATCGACGCGTATGTGACCGGGCCGCCGAACCGCTCTCGCAGGTCGGGAGAGAACGGCCGCCGGGTCACCCCGTCGAAGCTGAAGCCGCAGTCGTAACCGATACCACGAGCCCGCATACACCCCTCCAGCGATGGCTACGGTCCGTACCGTACTCTGCAAAAGAGCGATCCGCAGTCGCGATTGTGTTGCTGCGCAACGAGTTCATCACCCGCGGCTTCCCGACCATTCCCGACGAGGTGCTGACGGAGAGTATCGATATGGTTTTTTTGCCACTGGTACGTCATGCCGGCTGACCGGGTCCTCGCGGCCTACCGCGACTTCTTCGCCGGCCAGCCGCCGGCACTCGATCTCGTGCGCTTCTTCCACGACGTCGTCGCATCGGTGCCGGCCTACCGCGCGTTTCTCGACGACGCCGGCGTCGACCCGAGCGCGGTCCGCACGAACGACGACTTTCACCGGCTGCCGATGATGACCAAAACGGCGTATCACCAGCGATACCCGTTGCCGCAGCGCTGCCGCGACGGCCGGCTGGACGCCTGCGACATCGTCGCCGTCTCGTCCGGCTCCTCGGGGACGCCGACGATCTGGCCGCGCTCGGTGGCCGACGAGTTGCCCATCGCACGGCGGTTCGAGCAGATCTTCCGGGCGTTCGGGGCCGACGATCGCAGCACCTTGGCTGTCGTCTGCTTTCCCCTTGGTACCTGGGTGGGCGGCCTGTTCACCACCGCGTGCGTGCGGCACCTGGCGGCCAAGGGCTTCCCGGTCACGACCGTCGCACCGGGCAACAACAAGGCCGAGATCCTCCGCGTGATCCCGGAACTCGCCCCGCACTTCGACCAGGTCGTCCTGCTCGGCTACCCGCCGTTCGTCAAGGACGTCATCGACAGCGGGAGCGGCTGGTCGCAGTACCCGATGCGCATGGTCTTCGCCGGCGAGGTGTTCAGCGAGGAGTGGCGCGAGCTCGTCGCCGCACGGGCCGGCATCGCCGACGCGGTGTCCTCGACGGCGTCGCTGTACGGGACGGCCGACGCCGGCGTGCTCGCCAACGAGACGCCGCGCTCGGTGTCGATCCGGCGGTTCCTCGCCCAGCGGCCGGATCTGGCCCGTGACCTGTTCGGCGACGCGCGGTTGCCGACGCTCGCGCAGTACGACCCGGCCAGCCGCCACTTCGAGGTGTACGAGGGCACGCTGCTGTTCTCCGGCGACAGCGGCGTACCGCTCGTGCGCTACCACATCGCCGACGAGGGCGGCCTCATTCCGGCGGCCGACCTCCTGGCCTTCTGTTCGGCACACGGGTTCACGCCGGCCGAGGGACCCGACCTTCCGTTCGTGTTCGTGTTCGGCCGGTCGCTGTTCACCGTCTCGTACTTCGGCGCCAACGTGTACCCGGAGAACGTGACCGTCGGGCTCGAGCAGCCGGGGATCAGCGACTGGGTGACCGGCAAGTTCGTGCTGGAGACCTACGAGGACGAGGACCGCGACCGCCGGCTGCGGGTGACCGTGGAGCTGGCGCCGGATAAGGCCGGCGATCCGGACCTGCTCGCCGACTCCATCCACGGTCACCTGGTGCGGCTCAACAGCGAGTTCGCCAACTATGTGCCGGCCGAGCGGCAACGGCCGGAGGTGGTCCTGCTTCCCTTCGGCGACCCCGGCTACTTCCCAGTCGGCGTCAAGCACCGCTACACGCGCCCCTAGCGATCATCCTGGTCTACGGGAGCGGGCCGAGGAGGATCTCGCGCAGGATCGGGGTCAGGGCCTCGACGACCTGGGCGGGGGACAAGGCAACCACCGGCGGCAGGCGCAGGATGTAGCGGCATAACGCCAGGCCGAGCAGCTGTGTGCTGAGTAGCCCGGCCCGGGTCGGGCTGCCGGGTGCGTCGCCGGTCAGCGCCCGGACCGCCCCCGTCACCTGCGTCGAGAAGACGCTCCGCAAGCGCTCGGCGGCGGTCGGGTTGGTCACCGCCGAACGCAGCAGGATCATGATCGCCTCGTCGGCCAGGTCGCCTTCCCAGCGGTCCACGAAGTGGCGCGCCAGTCGCGCCGGTATCTCCTCGGGCGGGACGCCGCGCAGGTCGGGCAGTTGCAGGTCGACCGCGATCGCCGCGTTGAAGAGGCCGTCCTTGCTCTCGAAGTAGCGCATGACCATCGACGGGTCGACTCCGGCGTCGGCGGCGACGGCCCGCACGGTCGTGCGCTCATAGCCGTCGTCGCCGAAGCGCCGGCGGGCGGCGGCAAGGATCGCCGTGCGGGTCGGTTCGGACCGTTCGGTGAAGGCCATGCGCCGTCCTCTCGGGGGTGTCGCCCCTCACAGTACGCCAACGCTTGTTCGCCAACAACTGTTGGCATACAGTTGTTGGCATGATGGTGAATGGTCAACGAAGCACCGGCGCCGTGGTCATCACCGGCGCATCCACTGGGATCGGGCGGTCCACCGCGCTCGCCCTGAGCCGGGCGGGGTTCCACGTGTTCGCCGGGGTCCGGCGACCGACCGACGGGACCGCGCTCCAATCGCTCGCCAAAGGCGAGCTCACCCCCGTCATCATGGACGTCACCGACGAGGCCTCGATCGAGGCGGCCGTCAAGCAGGTCGCCGCCGCGGTCGGCCAGCAGGGCATCGCCGGCCTGGTCAACAACGCCGGGATCGCGGCGACCTGGCCGATGGAGGCGATTCCGCTGGACGACTTGCGGTGGCAGTACGAGGTGAATGTCATCGGCCAGGTCGCGGTGACCCAGGCGTTCCTGCCGCTGCTGCGGCTCGGGCACGGCCGGCTGATCAACCTCGGGTCGATCGGCGACCGGATCACCATGCCGTTCGGCGCCCCGCTGACGTCATCGAAGTGGGCGTTCGCGTCGATCACCGAGGCGCTGCGCGTAGAACTGCGGCCGTGGGGCATCGACGTGGTGCTCATCGAGCCGGGCTCGATCCACACCGAGGCGGTCGACAAGGTCGACAAGGACGCCGCGCGGGTGCTCGAGCGGATGGACCCGGACAACCGGGCCCGATACGGCGAGGCCTACCGGTCCATGACCCACCAGACCGTCGAGCGGTCGCGGCACGGCAGCAGCCCGGACGGCGTCGGCGCCGCGGTGCTGCACGCGCTGACCACCCGCCGGCCGCGC
>Ga0070684_100005067_pt1 | contig 10061 bp, 7 predicted proteins | sample KBSC723LmetaG_FD_65653 | JGI IMG/M metagenome (GOLD analysis project Ga0070684, IMG submission 65653) | Corn rhizosphere microbial communities from Kellogg Biological Station, Michigan, USA - KBS C7.2-3L metaG | ecosystem: Host-associated > Plants > Roots > Rhizosphere ...
CGGGTGGACGCTACGCCGTAGATCTGGTCGACCGCGTAGATGTCGGCCATTTGCGGCGTGACGACGTAGCGGTACGTGCTCCCGGAATAGTTGTTTTCCGAGAAATACGACATGATCGAATATTGCCAGGTGTCATTGGCAAAGATCGCATCGGTCGAATAGCTGGCGCTGCCGTTATAGGGACCCTGATGGCCGAGGCCGAGCGCGTGGCCGATCTCGTGGATGTAGGTCTGGTAGCCATAGCTGTCGATGCCGGTCTTGCCGTCCAGCGCGCCGCCGTCATTGGCGATCCAGTCCGAGCTGATGTCGACGGTGGCCGACGTCATGATGCCGGAATTGGTCCAGTCGGCGTAGGTGACGGCGGTCATGCTGCCGCTGTCGATGAACGTGATGTTCGCCGAGCCGGACGTCTGCACAAAATTGATGTTGGCGACTTCGTGCCAGGCCTGCATGGCCGATTGCGCCAGGAATTTCTCGGCGGCGTTCAGCCCGTTGATGTTGTAGCTGATGGTGCTCGAGGCCCAGTGATGGGCGTTGGTGCCTTCGTAGCTCCAGAAGCCGTTGACGAGCCAGTCGGCGAGTTGCGGCATCGTGGCTGCGGCCGTGGCGTTGGCGAGGACGAGGGTTGCGCTCGTTGTCGTTCCTGCGAAAGCCGCCGGCGGAAAATTGTCGCCGGCATCCGTCCAGTTGCCCGCGTTGGCCGGGGGGCCGAATACCCCCTCGCCTGCGGTGTCCTCATCGTATGGAAATGTCTTCTTCATCGCCCCGATCGCGCCCGACTGTGGCCCATCACGGCGATGGCAGGAGCGCGCCCCGCTCCCATAACCACCGCCCGTCACATGAATTCGAACCAGACCCGGCCGCTCGCTGCCGGTACCGAAGGGTTCAGGCCGCAAGCCCGACTCAAGGCGTTCAGAGTCTTACTCCCACGTTAATTTGTGGTTTCAGATCCGATCAGACTTGAATGAAAGTGCGACCTGTTACGCTGACGAACCCGGCCCAAAACCAGGGTCCGAGGGCCCGAGGAATCATCGATACCCGACTGCCGTAAGAGTGGCGATGTAAACGCCCCGCGGCAAGTCTGGGTTTGCCCGGGCCGAATGAGTTCCGGCATTTTCGCGGGGCAGCATGGATCCCCCGCAAGCCCTGCAATCGCCTATTGAATTTGCCGGCGATCTGGCCGATCAAAACAGGCGTCGCGTTCCCCCGTATTTTCACGGAGCTGTCCGAAATGGCCTTCCCGCGTGCCTCGCAAGCCTTGTCCCGCTTCACCGTGCTCGACCTGACGCGCGTCCGCGCCGGTCCGACCTGCGTGCGCCAGCTTGCGGACTGGGGCGCCAACGTCGTCAAGATCGACGCGCTCCTGGAAGACGCCGGCGGCGAGCAGCTGGGCGGCCCGCGCCACGGCGCCGACTTCCAGAATTTGCACCGCAACAAGCGGGCGATATCGCTGAATTTGAAGGATCCGAAGGGCCTCGAGGTTTTCAACCGGTTGGTCGCCAAGGCCGACGTGGTGGTCGAGAATTTCCGCCCCGACGTCAAGGCCAAGCTCGGTGTCGATTATGAGAGCGTGAAGAAGATCAATCCGCGCATCGTCTATGGCAGCATCTCCGGCTTCGGCCAGGACGGCCCCTATCACAAGCGGCCCGGCTTCGATCAGATCGCGCAGGGCATGGGCGGGCTGATGTCGATCACCGGCGCGCCGGGCGAAGGCCCGATGCGGGTCGGCATTCCCGTCGCCGACCTCACCGCGGGCCTGTTCTGCGCGATGGGCATCCTCACCGCCCTGCTCGAACGCGACGTCTCGGGCGAAGGCCAGTGGGTGCAGACGTCGCTGCTGCAGGCGCAGATCTTCATGCTGGATTTCCAGGCCGCGCGCTGGCTGATGGAAAAGGACGTCGCGCAACAGGCCGGCAACGACCATCCGACCTCGATCCCGACCGGCGTGTTCAAGACCACCGACGGTTATATCAACATCGCCACGACGGGTGGCCGGATCTGGACCCGTTTCTGCGAGGCGCTCGGCGCGCCCGACCTGCCGAACCGCCCGGAATACGCCACCGCGCCGGACCGCTCGAAGAACCGAAAAGCACTCAACGCCGAGATCGGCAAGTTCACCGAGAAAAAATCGAGCGAGACCTGGGTGAGGGAATTCAACGCCGCCGGCGTGCCCTGCGGCCCGATCTATTCGATCGACCAGGTATTCGCCGATGCGCAGGTCAAGCATCTCGGCATGGCGCAGCACGTGCCGAACGACGAGAACCGGCACATCCAGTTGGTCGGCCAGCCGTTCACGTTGTCGCGCACGCCGAGCAAAATGGCGGCGCGGCCGCCGGAGTTCGGCGAGCAGACCGAGGACGTGCTGGCCGAATTCGGCTTCGTCAAGGACGAGATCGCCGAACTCAGACAACGCAAGGTGGTATGAACGCCACACAAAAAAAGCCCCGCGAGAGCGGGGCTTTTTGTTTCGCAAAACTATGGCTTAGTACCTGGCGACAACCGGTCCGCCAAATCGATAGTTCACGCCGACGCGCAGAATGTTGTCGGTGATCCGCGAGCTGTAGCTGCTGGTGAGGACTCCGCCGCCAAACGCGGGAAGCGTCGTCAGGAATGAGCCCGAGGTCCTGCCGAGGTCCATATAGAGATACTCAAGCTTGGCCGTCCAGTTGCCGCCGATGGCCCCTTCCACGCCGGCTCCGACCGTCCAGCCAACCCTGGTATCGGTAGCAGAGAAAGCGGTAGCAGCTGCCGCAGTGCCAACGGTCTCTGCGGTGCGAACCTCACCATAGGCGAGACCGCCGGTGGCGTAGAGCAGGACCCTGGGAGCAGCCAGGAAACCGGCCCTGGCGCGAACCGTGCCGAACCATTCGATCTTCTGATCCATCGGAGAAACGTTGACGGCGGCGCCGGGGAACACGGCAAGAACGCCAAACGGAGGCGAGCACACGCCAGTCGGACATGTAAAGAGGCGGCTGCCCTTCTCGTCCGTACCCTGGATGTCGGCTTCAAAGCCCCACACCCAGTTCTGGACCTGCCAGTTATAGCCGATCTGCCCGCCACCCACGATACCATCAAGGTTCGCGGCGCTGGAGTTCGCAAACAGCACCGTACCGGCGGTATTGGTCAGCGTCGAGGTGTCACTGGACCTGCCCCAGCTATAACCAACGTTGCCGCCGACATAGAAGCCCGTCCAGTTATAGACATCAACCATCGGAGGCGGTGCTTTGGTATAAACTCTCGCCGGCAAATCCGCAGCAAATGCGTTGGTCGCAATCAGCGATGCAACCGTCGCCCCCGCGAGCAAAAGCTTTTTCATGACTACCCCCAAAATAAAAAGTTCATTTGACCCAATATACCGACGAAGGTCGCATAAGGCTGTCACCGCCAGGTCACAGCAGTTCCAAATCCGTTCCGCCGGAGAACTGCAGAGGCCGGATGAAGTTCAAACCCTTTCCGCAATACATTGATATTCAATGATTTTCACCGACCGTGACCACCGCGGCACACGGTGCGACGAAATGAAGGTTGGGGACAAGTGGACGCCAAAAAGCCCGACACGAGGCCGGGCTTTTTGACTTCCTTTGCACCTGCGGGCCGCCGAAATGGTAGTTGACGCCGACTCGCAGGATGTTGTCGGAGCCCCGACCTAACTCGAAATTCTGGCCGGCCGCCAAAGCCGTCCCACGCTGCTGAATGCCTTGTCGATGATCGGCCAGAACAGCAGGAGAATCGCCAACGTCGTGATCGAGCCGACCAGCCAGTTCGACCAGAACACGCGAAGATCGCCGCCGGAGCCGATCATCGACAGGCGGAACGCATCCTCCGCCTTGCTGCCGAGCACCAATGCGAGCGTGAACGGCGCAAGAGGAATCGATATCTTCTTGAAGACGTAGCCGGCGACGCCGAACAGCAGCATCAGCCAGATGTCGAACATCGCGTTCTGGATCGCATAGGCGCCGATCGCGCAGCTTACCACGATCATCGGCGCCACGGCTGCGAACGGCACGCGCAGGATGGAGGCGAAGATCGGCACGGTCGTGAGCACCAGCACGAGGCCAACGATATTGCCGAGATACATCGAAGCGATCAGGCCCCAGACGAAATCCTTGTGGTCCACGAACAACAGCGGTCCGGGATTGAGGCCCCAGACCATCAGCCCGCCGAGCAGGATCGCAGCCGTGCCGGAGCCGGGAATGCCGAGCGCGAGCATCGGCAGCAGCGCCGAGGTGCCCGAAGCATGGGCTGCGGTTTCCGGCGCGAACACGCCCTCGATGCGGCCCTTGCCGAAACTGTCGGGATCCTTTGCAAATCGCTTGGCGAGATTGTAGCCCATGAAAGACGCCGCGATCGCGCCGCCCGGCGTGATGCCGAGCCAGCAGCCGATCACGGATGAACGCAACAGCGTCACCCAGTATTTCGGCAGGTCCTTCCAGACCGAGAGCACGACGCGCAGGCTGATCGCCGCCGCATGTCCGCGCAAGGCGAGGCGTTCTTCCATGGTCAGGAGGATTTCGCTGATGCCGAACAGGCCGATCACGGCTACCAGGAAATTGATGCCGCGCAGCAATTCCGAAGAACCAAACGTCATGCGCAATTGCCCGGATACCGTGTCCATGCCGACGCCTGCAAGCAGCAATCCCAGCGACATCGAAATGACCGTCTTGTGCTTGTCTTCGCGGCCGAGGCCGACGAAGGAGCAGAAGGTCAGGAGATAGACGGCAAAAAATTCCGGCGGCCCAAATTTCAGCGCGAAAGAGGAGATCAGCGGCGCGAGGAAGGTGATGAGCAGCACGGCGAGGAACGAACCGATGAAGGACGAGGTGAACGCCGCGGTCAGGGCCTCCGCCGCCCGGCCCTGCTGCGCCATCGGATAGCCGTCGAAGGTGGTCGCCACCGACCAGGCTTCGCCGGGGATGTTGAACAGGATCGAGGTGATGGCGCCGCCGAACAGTGCCCCCCAATAGATGCAGGACAGCATCACGATCGCCGAGGTCGGATCCATCGTAAACGTCAACGGCAGCAGGATCGCCACGCCATTGGGGCCGCCGAGTCCGGGCAGGACGCCCACGAAAATGCCGAGCACCAGCCCGACCATCATCAGCGCCAGCGTCTTCCAGGTGAGCAGGACGGCAAAGCCGTGCAGGAGCAGGCCGAAGGCTTCCATCAATGGATCCGGTTGCCGTCATTGCAAGCGAAGCGAAGCAATCCAGAAGCCGCCAGAAAAGGTCTGGATTGCTTCGTCGCTCCGCTCCTCGCAATGACGGGAGTAAACATATCGACTCTAATAGCCGAAAGCCGCTTCGAGCGGTCCCTTCGGCATGATGACGTCGAACACGATATCGAAAGTGACGAACATGATCGCGGTGAACACGAAGGCGGTTAAAAGCGACTTCCACCACGCGATCCTGCCGACGAGGCGCATGAAGCCCGAAATCAACAGCAAGCTCGCGACATAGATGCCGAGGAACTGGGTCACCACGCAGAACAACAGCGTCGGCACGAACACCGCCATCACCCGGCGCAGTTGCGCCCGCGTCACGAAGGTTTCGAGCGCGAGTTCGCGCGACAACGACGCCCTAGCCAGCCCGTAGAGGCTCGCGGCCGCCAGGATCACCGCAAGATAGAACGGGAAATAGCCGGGCTGCGGGCCGGTCGAGTCCCAGCCGATGCCGGTGCGCCAATTGTCGTAGCCGAGCGTCGCTGCCAGCGCGAGCAGCAGCAGCGACACCACGATCTCGATCGTGCGGTTGTTCGTCACCGCCGGAGAATTTTCCTCCGGCGCGGTCGGATCATCGACGACGATTTCCAGTTCGGAGTCGGACATGGATACCAGCTAGTTGGTGGGCTTTTAACCTCGCCCCGCTTGCGGGGAGAGGTCGAAATTCAAGCGCGGTTTGAATTTCGGGTGAGGGGGACTCTCCGCGAGTCGAGTCCGTGGAGAGAACCTCTCACCCCAACCCTCTCCCCGCATCCGCCTTCGCCCGAAGGCAGGCTTCGGCGGACAGGAGAACGAGGGAGAGGGGGAGGAAAGCTTACTTCGCGACAAATCCCGCTTCCGTCATCAGCGACTTGTTGAGCCTGTCGTCCTCCTCCAGGAATTCGAGCATGTCCTTGCCGGTGAGGAAGATCGGCTTCAGCGCCTGCTTTTCCATGTAATCCTTGTATTCCGTCGTCTGTGTCACCTTCTGGAACAGATCGACATAGAACGCCTGCTGCTCCGGCGTCACCTTGCCGGGCAGGAACATCGCGCGCAACATCAGATACTGCACGTCGAGCCCCTCTTCCTTGCAGGTCGGTATGTCGTGCCAGGACTGGGTCTCGGTCACCTTGGAGGTGTAGGAGATCCGCTCCTTGTCGAACACGCAGAGCGGCCGCACCTGGCCGGCGCGCCAGACTTCGAGGTTCTCGCTGGGGTTGTTGACGTTGGATTCGGTATGGCCGCCGACGAGCTGCGTCGCCGCCTCGCCGCCGGACTTGTAGGGCAGATAGGAGAATTTCGCGCCGGTCTTCTGCTCCATGAACACGGTCAGCACGTGGTCCTCGCGCTTGGAGCCGGTGCCGCCCATCTTGAACGGCGCGCTTGCGGCCTTCGCCGCCGCGATGAAATCCTTGACGCTCTTCGGGCCGCCCGAGTTGTCCCAGAGCACGAACTGGTCGAGCGCGATCACCGACACCGGCGTCAGCTCGCGCCAGTTGAACGGAATCTTGGCCGACAGCGGCAGCATGTAGATCAAGGAATAGGCGATCAGCACCTTGTTGGCGTCGCCCTCGCTCGATTTCATGTACATCAGCGCTTCCGCACCGGAGGCGCCGCCCTTGAGCGAGACCACCATCGGCTGCTTCATCAGGTTGTTCTTCTGGATCGCGGCCTGCATCATCCGCGCCATCTGGTCGGAGGCGCCGCCGGCGCCAGCCGCCACCACGATCTCGACCGGCTTGGTCGGCTCCCAGCCGGCGATCGCCGGCGTGCTCGCAAGCAGGGCCGACACGGCCGCTGCGGCCTTCATGATCTTTCGCACGCGTTTCTTCCCTTAAAGCTTCTGGATAGAATGTCGGAGGTAATCCGACACTATCTTGCGGAGTTGAAGCCGCGAGTTCAAGCGACCTCTGATCGTCCCGCCTATGACTTTCGCATGAGGCGGCAAGCAGTTAGCGAGGTTATTTTCCCTTGAAGTTGGGGCTGCGCTTGTTGAGGAAGGCGTCCATACCCTCGCGGAAATCCTCGCTCATGTAAGCCTTGAGGATGAGGTCCTCCCCCTCCTCGCGCGACAGCGTGCGGCGGATGCGGCGCACGGCCTCCTTGGTGGCTTCGAGCGTGAGCGGCGCGTGCGATGCAACGAGCTTTGCCGTCTCGTCGGCGCGGCGCTGCAGCGTCTCGACGTCGGGCACCACCTCGTTGAGCAGGCCGAGCGCCAGCGCCTCCGGCGCCTCGACCAGCCGTGCCTTGAAGATCATGTCCTTGGTCCGGGCAGGTCCAACCAGCGAGACCAGGCGGGAGATGTTGGACATCGACAGGCAGTTGCCGAGCGTGCGGGCGATAGGAAAGCCGATCCGGGTGGCTTCCGTGCCGATGCGGATATCGCAGCAGGCGGCGATCCCGGCGCCGCCGCCGGTGCAGGCCCCGGCAATCGCCGCAATCACGGGCACGCGGCACTGCTCCAGCGTGCCCAGCACGCGGTCGATCCGCGCCTCGTAGTCGAGCGCATCCTGCGCGGTCTTGAAGGCGCGGAACTGGGAAATGTCGGTGCCCGACGCAAAGGCCTTGTCGCCCGTGCCGGTCAGGATCAGCGCCTTGATCGTGCGGTCCTCATTGATGCTCTGGCAGATCGAGGCCATCTGCTCGTACATCGCAAAGGTCAGCGCGTTGCGCGCCTGCGGGCGGTTGAAGGTCATCCGCGCGATGCCGCCTTCGACGGAATAGAGCAGGTCTTCACCGGCGGAAACGGGTGCGTTCATCGCGCTTGTCCTTCTTTTCGTGACGGCTCAGGCCACCGCGGCCTTCGGCATCGGCGCAGCAGCGCTGCCCTTCAGCACTTCCATGGCGGCGAGCACGCCGCCGGAGCGGTGCGGCACCTTGGCGAGATCAAGCCCCATCTCGACGCCCGAAAGCGTGCCCATCAGCATCAAATCGTTGAAATGCCCGATATGGCCGATGCGGAACGCCTTGCCCTTGATCTTGTTCAGGCCCGTGCCGAGCGACATGTCGAAATTCTCCAGCACGACCTTGCGGAAATTATCGGCATCGTGGCCCTCGGGCATCCGCACCGCGGTCAGCGACGGCGAATGCGCACCCTGCTCCTGGCACTGCGTCTCCAGGCCCCAGACCTTGATCGCCGCGCGCGTCGCCTCGCTGTGGCGCTTGTGGCGAGCGAAGACATTCTCGAGGCCTTCTTCCTCGAGCATCTTGATCGCTTCCTGCAACCCGAACAGCAGGTTGATCGCGGGCGTATAGGGGAAGGTGCCGGCCTTGTTGAAGGCGATGACCTCTTCCCACTCCCAATAAGAACGCAATCCGGGATTGGCCTTCGCGACTGCCAGCGCCTTCTCCGAGACGGCGTTGAAGCCGAGGCCCGGCGGCAGCATCAGGCCCTTCTGCGAGCCGGCAACTGAAATATCGACGCCCCAGGCGTCATGCTCATATTCCATCGAGCCGAGGCCGGAGATGGTGTCGACCATCAACAGCGCCGGATGCTTGACGCGATCCATGACCTTGCGGACGTCCAGCGGCTGGCTGACGCAGCCCGTCGACGTTTCATTGTGGACCACGCAGACGGCCTTGATCTTGTGCGCCTTGTCGGCGGAGAGCCGCGCCTCGATCTGGTCCAGATCGGCGCCATGGCGCCAGTCGCCCGGAATGAAGTCGACGTCGAGCTTGAACTTGTCGGCGATGCCGCGCCACAGAATCGCGAACTGCCCGGTCTCGCACATCAGGACCCTGTCGCCCGGCTGCAGCGTGTTGACGATCGCCGCTTCCCAGGCCCCCGTGCCGGACGACGGGTAGATGATCACCGGCTGCTTGGTGCGGAACACCCGCTGCATGCCGGACAGCACGGCAAATCCGATCTCGGCGAACTCCGGACCGCGATGATCGAGACCGGGCATGTCCATGGCCCGCAGCACCCGGTCGGGGATGTTGGTCGGTCCTGGAATCTGAAGGAAATGCCTTCCGGTATGCACGGTCATTTGGAGTCCCTTCCCGGCGAAGTCTTTGGGGGCGCTCGAATAGCGCCGTTCGAGCGGCTTTTCCTCCGGGAAGCGCTTGCCGTCAATGCATAAGAAGCGGGGCCCGCCGACGGAAATTGCTGCCGCCCGTGCGGTGGTCCGTCGATCTACGGGAAGGGTTGCGAGCGTCATCGGACCCGTCAGCTCTTCACGATCTTCAGGTGGCCCGGCGAATTGGCCTGTGTCTTCTCCTCCAGCGTCTTGATCGCGACTTCCACGCCGCCGGAGCGGTGCGGCACGCCTGCCGCAGCCAGCCCCATCTCGACGCCGGACAACGCACCCAGCAGGGTCAATTCGTTGCACTCGCCGAGATGACCGATCCGGAACACCTTGCCCGCGACCTTGCCGAGGCCGGAGCCGAGCGACATGTTGCTCCTCTCCAGCACCACCTTGCGGAACTGATCGGCGTCGTGGCCGGGCGGCATCAGCACGGCGGTGAGCACTGGCGAGTATTCCGCGGGGTTGAGACACAGCACCTCCAGCCCCCAATGCGCCACCGCGGCGCGGGCCGCAGCCGCGAGTTGTTTGTGCCGCACAAACACATTCTCCAGCCCCTCCTCCTCGAGCATGGCGATGGCTTCGCGCAAGCCGTAAAGCAGATTGGTCGCGGGCGTATAGGGGAAGAAGCCGTTCGCATTCGGCTTTAACATCTCTTCCCAATCCCAATAGGAGCGCGGCATCTTGTTGGTCTTCGCGGCGCCGCGCGCCTTCTCGGAGATAGCGTTGAAGCCGAGCCCCGGCGGCAGCATGAAACCCTTTTGCGAGCAGCTCACGGTGACGTCGACTTTCCACTCATCGTGCCGGTAATCGACCGAGCCGAGCGAGGAGATGGTGTCCAC
>Ga0070684_100005068_pt1 | contig 10061 bp, 3 predicted proteins | sample KBSC723LmetaG_FD_65653 | JGI IMG/M metagenome (GOLD analysis project Ga0070684, IMG submission 65653) | Corn rhizosphere microbial communities from Kellogg Biological Station, Michigan, USA - KBS C7.2-3L metaG | ecosystem: Host-associated > Plants > Roots > Rhizosphere ...
CTCGGCCTGCGCATTCAGGAACTCGTCGAGCGCGGGCATCTTGTAACCGCGCGAGGTGGAGGCGTACACCGCCAGCCCCGGTTGCAGCGTGTAGTTGAGACCGATCGACCCCGCCCAGTTGCTCAGGCTGCGGTTGAAGTGGCGGTAGCTACCATTCCCCCACGTCTCGATGTCGTACGTCGTCGCTGGATCGCCGTCCAGATCCACGTTGGAGGTGTTCTCCGAGTTCTGGACGAAGTTGTCCCACTCCCAGCGAACGCCAGCCGACGCGCGCAGCTTCGGAATCAGCATGAAATCACCGCCGATGACCCCCGAACCGATCGTCGCCTGACCGGTGCCGTTGACGTAGTTTGACAGGTAGTGGCGGAAGCCGTCCTTGGTGACGTTGATCGGCGTGCCGCCTGGCGGCGTCACGACCAGATCGAGGAAGTTCGGGATGTTCTGGACGTCGGTAAGAATGTCGGTGAAGTACCACTGATTCGTCTGTGTGTAGTGCGCGACGTACGCGCCGGCTGACAGCACGTTGTCGCCGAAGTTCTTGCGAAGAGAGAACTGGTCCTGCACCGCGGTGAGCGGCTTGTTCACGTGCCACTCGCCACCCGGTGCGACGAGTCCATTCGGCGTGCTGAAGGGGAGTGGTTTCCCTGCGGCGTCGCGCACGTTGGTGTAGAGGTACTGGAACGTCGTCCCCGCCGGATAGCCGAGCCCACCGGCGTCAGTCGGCGCAGTGACGAAATTCCCCGCGCTGAAGACGTTGAACGGGAGGATTGCATTCCATCCTTGCGAGTTCTGCATCACCTGCGCAGCGTTCTGCAGCGTGAAGCCCTGCGGCAGATCGAACTGTACGTCGGCGGTGAGCCAGCTGGCGCGCGTGCGGAGACCATCGCCGAGCGGGAGCCGCAGGTTCCCTGCCGGCGTCGGGACCGTGATATCGAGCCCCTGGTTCGTGTTCATCGAACCGTAGTCACCGAACCCCGGGACGAACACGGGACTCCCCGGGTTGACGAAGGGAAGATCCAGGATGAACTGGTTGCGGTCATCGATGAACTTCCCGGTGAAGCGGATATATCCATTGGAGAGGAGGCGCGTGAGGCTCCCTTTGAACTGGCCACCGTACGTGCCTGGGAAGCCGGGGTCGCGAATGCCATGATCGTACCGATAGAAGCCGCCGACGTTGAACCGCCACTCATCGCTGAGCGGCCCGTTCAGATTGAAGTCGTACCGCGCGAGCCCGCCCGTCCCACCCGTGACTGCCATCGTCCCTTCGAGGCTGCTCCCGCCGGTCTTGTTGATGAAGTTGACGACGGCACCAGGCGTATTGGACCCGAAGAGCGCCGAGCTGCCGCCGCGCACGACTTCCATCGACGCGATGTTGTCGTCCGGGCGGAAAAGATTGTCGGCGTTCATGAAGAACGTGTGCATCGTCGGGAAGACGGGGAGCCCGTCCTCCATGAACATGACGTACTCCACGCCGAGTATGCCGCGCACGCTGATGTTCTGGTTCACCTCACCGCCCGAGCTCTCGATGCGCGTGAAGCCCGGCACGTAGCGCAGCATCTCCGTAGTGCTCTGCGGCTGCGACTGCTGGATGACTGACGGAGTCAGCACGGTGATGGGGACGCTTGCTGTCATGTTGGAGCGTGGCGCCACCGTTCCGGTCACGACGACTTCGCTGAGGCTGAGCGGGTCACGCGTCAGCTGGAAGTCTTGCGACGCCGTCTGGTCCGCGGCGACCGTGACCTGCAACTGCTGCGCGCGGTATCCCACAAGCCGCACGTGCAGCGTGTAGGTCCCGGGTGGAACGCCGGACAGCGTGTACGTCCCCTGCACCGACGTGCGCGCCTCGCGGGCGGGGCTCAGAATGTACACCTGCGCATCCTCGACCGGCGCACCGGTCGCATCGGTAATGTGCCCGGAGATGGTGCCCGTCGGCTGCCCGGCCACCCTCGCCTGTGCGCTTGCGCGATGGACGACGCCAGCATTCGCGACGAAGATCACCACGCCAGCGAGAAGCACCTTCCCGTACTGCACCGCCCCGAGCGACGACCACAAATTCAGGGGTCCTGCCATTCGAGTAACCCTCGATGGGCCGATGACAAGGATTGCAGCGCGACTCCGGCCCACCGATAATCCGCGCTGCAATGTGCGACGGTACCTGGCCGAGTGGATCGTGGATGGCCGAGCGTGCTCTACCGAGCCATCCGATTTTCGTTATTGTACGATCCGGAAATTTTTAGCGCAAAGCACGGGCCGCTCACCCTCCCCACGCCCATGAACCTCATCGCTATTGCGATCCTCGCGCAGCTCGCCGTCCCGCTGCACCGCACGCTCCCGGTGCTGGCGTTCCCCGAGCACGGCCTGGACGACAGCGCCGCGTACGCCGGCTACGCGACGCGCCTGTACCGGGACGCTGCCGGAAACACGGTCCAGCTTTACCTCGACCAGCGGACCGGGCGCATCGTGAATCTGCTCGCGGACGCCGAAGACCAGAGCGTCGGCTTGAGCGCGCGCGACGGATCCGGAACGACGGTGGCGATCACCTGGGGTGCCGCTGGTGCGTCCACCGGAAGGAGCGGAGACGCACGCGTCTTCGAGCAGCAGCTCCTCGCCCACGGCGCGCGCGTGTATCTCACCGACGTCCTCCTCGGCTCCATGAGAGTCGAGCGCGACTTCCAGTACTGGCGCGCGCACCGCGATTCTCTCGCGGCGTCGCCCTTCGCCGTTCCTGAATACACACGGCTCGTCGCTGCGATGGCGCAGCTTCCAGCCGATGAGCGTGCGCGCGAACTCGCGCTGTTGAATGCACGCGATCTGCAGCAGCTCCGTGCTCGGCTGCGTCCGTCGATGACAGTGCGCCGCACCGCGTCCTCGTGGAGCGCCGTCGTCGTGCAGCCCGCACTGGATGCGCGCGACACGCTCGTGCTCGAGTTGCGCGCCGATCCGCGCATCGTGGATGCGCGTGTAACCGGAGATTCCGTGCTTCTCGTTGCACGGAGCGGCGCACGCGTGCCGTTCACCGTAAGTATCACGACGACCGGCCGCGCACTCGCCCCGCTCGTTGCACGCGATATCTTCACCTCCGGCTTTCTCCACTTCGTCGATTCCGCACACACAGCCACCCACACGCCAGCCGCCGCGCTGCGCGCGCGCTGGCTCGACAGGCAGGTGCGCGAGACCGAGCTGCTCAGCTCGCAACAAAAGGTCATGGCGGGGCTCCCGAACTACGCGACGTACTTCGGGCGCGACATGCTCGTGACCGCACTCATGATGCGCCCGATCTGGCGCCCCGAGATGTCGGAGTTCGTCGTGGCGGCGGCGCTCAGAAAGCTCCGCGCCGACGGATGGGTGAGTCACGAGGAAGCGATCGGGTGGCAGTCCATCCGCGAAGCGGCGAGCGAATACGCGACGCTGGTTGACGAATGGCGGCGCGCGAGCGACGCGCATCGCACGGCGGCGGATTCGCTGATTGTCCGCGCGCGTACTGTGCTTCGCGACGCGCGGCGGGTGCGCGAGAACTACAACATGATCGACGCCAACTTCCAGCTCCCGGTGCTCGCCGCGCACTGGCTGACGGATCCGGCCATTCCCGCGGCGCGGAAGCGCGCGTTCCTGGCGGATGTGTCGTCGGGCGAGCCCAACCTGCGCCTCCTGCTGCGCGAGCTCGCGCTCGTGGCGCGCCTGTCCGCACCTTACGTGCGCGACCCGGTCGCAACGAATCTCATCTCTTTCCCGCGACGCGATTCTACGCGCTGCCAGTCCGCCAGTTGGCGCGACAGCGACGCGGGCTACGCGGGCGGCTGCTTTGCGATGGATGTGAACGCGCTCTGGACGCCACACGCGCTCGTCGCGCTGAAGCGCATCCTGGGCGCGCTCCACACGCTTGGGGTGCCGCTCGATTCAGTGGCGCGCACGATGCCGGAACTCGGCGGCGACTCGCCGTTCGGGGCGTACGTTCGGAGCCCAGGCGCGCTCGAACACGCAATCGACGTGTGGCGTGGCGCCAGGCATCAGTTCCTCGTCACGCTCTCGGCGGCCGAGGTGCGCGCGCGTGTTGCAGCACGTCTCGCCGCGCTGCCCGCTGCGGACCGCAACTACTGGGAGAGCACACCCAGCACCGGCGCGGCCGAGCAGGGTTCGCTTGCATTCCTGACGCTGTCGCTGGATGCCGGCGGGCGCGCGATCGACATCGAGAGCAGCGATCCGGCGACGGGGCTGTTTCTCTCAGGGACGGATTCCGCCGCGGCGCGCGCGGTCGGGACGTCGCGTGGCGACGTTCTGCGCGACGTGCGGACGTTCGCGCTGGCCTACCCGGTGGGATTGCTGGTGCCGCGAGTGGGCCCTGTGGTGACGAACGACGCGTACGCACCACCATCGGTGTGGAGCACGTTCGAGAAGGATACATACCACGGCCCGCGCGTAGTCTGGGGGCGCGAGGTGAACCTGTTCCTGCTCGGCGTCGCGGGACTGCTCGAGTACGGGCACGATAGTCTGACGACGCGGCCGGAGGCGTACGCGTCGGAGCTGCGATCGGCGCTGGACCGCGTTCATGCCGCGGTAGACAGCGCAGGGTTCAGGAGCGAGCTCTGGACGTACGAGATCGTGGACGGACGACCGAAGGCTGTGCGCTACGGCACCGGCTCGGATGTACAACTCTGGAGCACGTCGGATCTTGCAGTGCAGTTCGCACTGGAGCGCTCGCGGCGGAGCAGGATCACTTCGTCGGCACGACGCGTCGCTGGCCCGCACCCAGCGCGGTGAGTGTCAGTTCCCTTTCCCACGCGTCTACGCCGATGTGAGCGCCGCGTCTGCGATCTCGCCGAGGGCCAAGCCGATTCGGTCGGCGTCCTCGCCCACGATGAGCTGCACCACACCGTCGCCCAGGCGCCACACGCCCAGAGTCCCGGCACGTTCGAGCGCGGCATCATCAACCGCGGCCGTGTCACGCACCGCCACACGGAGCCGCGTGAGCGCGACAGGATCCACCCGCAGGATGTTGTACGCGCCGCCGAGCGCCGCCGCGATCGTAGCCGCATCGGCGCGCTGCGCGGGCGAGACCGGTGCAACCGGTGCGGCTGCCGCGGGGGTTGGCATGGCCGCCGGCATCATCGGGCGTGTTGCCGCCGTGGTGCGCGCCCCAGGTGAGCGGAGGTATTCCTCCATGTCCGTCTTGAGGTTTTCCGAGCGCGTTCCGAAGACCGCCTGCATCCCGCCCGCCACCGTCATGACGCCAGTTGCACCGAGAGCGCGCAGTGCAGCCGAACTCGCGCGCGACACGTCGTTCAGCTCCAGACGTAGACGCGTGATGCACGCGTCCAGGCTCTTGATGTTGTCCGCGCCACCGAAAGCCGCCACAAGCTGCGGCGCCATCTCGCTTGCGGCCGCCGCGTCGGGCGGCGTCGCGGTCCCTTCTACCGGCGTGTCCACCCCCGCTTCCCGCTCGTCCGCCTCGCGCCCGGGCGTTCTGAGGTTGAACCGCAGGATCATGGTGCGGAAGATCACGTAGTACATCGCTGCCCAGAGCGGCCCCAGCCAGAGGAGCCACCAGCCACGATACGAGTGCGGGTACAGCACTACATAGTCGATCAGCCCGTGCGAGAACGTGGTGCCGTGCCGGATGCCGAGCGTCACCGCGATGAAGTACGCCGCACCGGCCAGGATCGCGTGGATCACGTACAGCACCGGTGCCACGAACAGGAAGGCGAACTCGATCGGCTCGGTGATGCCGGTGAGGAATGACGTGAGCGCTGCGGAAATCATGAGCCCGCCTACACGCGCCCGGTTCTCCGGCCTGGCCGTCGTCCAGATCGCGAGCGCCGCGGCCGGAAGCCCCCACATCTTGAACAGATAGCCCCCCGCCAGGTTTCCGGCCGTCGGATCGCCGGCAACGAATCGGTTGATCTCACCGTGAATGACCTTTCCGGTCGTCGGATCCAGATACGAGCCGACCTCGAAGAAGAATGGCACGTTCCAGATGTGGTGCAGGCCGAACGGGATGAGGGCCCGCTCGACGACGCCGTAGATCGCAAACGCGACGCGGGGGTTGCCTGTCGCCGCCCAGTGCGAGAAGACGTCGATCTCCTTGCCGATCGGCGGCCAGACGAAGCTGAGCGCGATCCCGACGAAGATCGCCGCGAACGCGGTGAGGATCGGTACCGATCTCTTGCCGGCGAAAAAGCCGAGATACGGCGGGAGTTGCACGCGGTAGTAGCGATTGAAGAGTACCGCCGCCACCGCACCGATCAGGATTCCCCCGAACACTCCTGTATCGATCGACTGCATCCCGAGTACCGGCGCCGTACTGGAACCGAGTAGCGGCGCCATGACCCCCATCGTCGCTGCCATCACCGCGAAGCCCACGACCGATGCGAGTGCGGCGACGCCGTCGTTGGCGGTGAGGCCGAGCGCTACGCCGATCGCGAAAATGAGAGGGAGGTTGCCGAACACCGCGCCGCCGGCCTGCGCCATCGTGTCGGACACCACGGCGGGGAGCCACACAAACTTCGCGCTCCCCACGCCGAGCAGGATGCCTGCGGCCGGGAGCACCGAGACGGGGAGCATGAGCGATTTGCCGATCTTCTGCAGCACACCAAAGCTGGCGCGCCCCAACTTCGCGCCGCCGGTCCGTGCCCCCCGCTGCTTGCCGCGGGGCGTGGCCCCGACGGTTGAGACTCTGGTCATTGGGTCTCCTCTGCGTTGGTGGCCTGCATTCGTGTGACGATCGCACGCACCGCCGCGCCGTCCGGGGCGGCAAGTGCCTCCTCGGCGACGCGGCGGCACTGCGCCAGCGACAACGCCCGTACGCGCGCCTTCACGGCAGGGACTAGCGACACGTCGGCGCTCAACTCGTCCACCCCGAGCCCGACGAGGACCGGCACTGCCGTCAGGTCGCTCGCGAGCGCACCGCACACGCCGACCCAGCGCCCGTGCGTGTGCGCCCCAACCACAGTTTCGCGGATGAGCTTGAGCACCGACGGGTGGAGCGCGTCCACGTACGGGGCGAGCCGCTGGTTGGTGCGGTCCATGGCCAGCGTATACTGCGTGAGGTCGTTCGTCCCCAACGAGAGGAAGTCCGCGTCGCGAGCGAAGTGCTCGGCCATCAGCGCCGCCGCAGCCGTCTCCACCATGATGCCGATGGGGATCGTCGACACCCCGAGTGCTTCGCGCTCCTCTTCCACCATCGCGCGTGCCGCGCGCCACTCGGCCAGCGTGGCGATCATCGGGAACATCATTGCGACCTTGCCGGACCGCGACGCACGCAGGATCGCACGGATCTGCGCGCGAAACAGCTCGGGGCGGGCGAGCGTGAGCCGCACGCCGCGCTCGCCCAGGAACGGATTCTCCTCGTCCGGAACGGGGAGATACGGCAGCGGCTTGTCGCCGCCCACGTCGAGCGTGCGGATGACGAGGATGCGGTCGGGGCCGAGCGCGTGCGCGATCGCCTCGTACGTGGCCGCCTGCTCGTCCTCGGTCGGGGCGCTCTGGCGCTGCATGAAGAGGAATTCGGTGCGCAGCAGTCCCACGCCCTCGGCGCCGACCTCCGGAATCCGCCCCGCCTCGGCCGCATCGCCGAGGTTGGCCACCACTTCCACGCGGTGCCCGTCGCGCGTGACAGCAGGAGCGCCGGCCGCTGCAAGCTCCTCGGCGCGCCGGCGTTCATCCGCCTCCTGCCGTTCGGCGGTGGCGCTCTCGTCGGCGGCGGTGAGCCGCGTTCGCAGCACACCTGCGTCGCCGTCGAGCACCACGCGCGTTCCCGATGCGAGGCCGAGCACGCGTGGGTCGATGCCGGCGACGGCGGGGATGCCGAGACCGCGCGCAAGGATCGCCACGTGCGACGTCGCGCTCCCTGTGGTCGTGCAGAAACCGCGCACGCGTGTCCGGTCGAGCGCGGCGGCGTCCGATGGTGTGAAGTCCTGCGCGACAACGATAGAGTCCGCAGGGATCTCGCTCACCGCGCCGCCGCCGACCAGGAGGTGCAGCACTCGCCGGCCGACGTCGCGCATGTCGGTCGCGCGTGCGGCCAGGAGCGGGTTCTCGAGCGCCGCAAGCCGGCTCGCCTGCGCAGTGTACGCCTGCTGCCACGCGTACGCAGCACTCGCTCCCGCGCGGATCTCTGCCGCCACCATGTCGAGCACCTCGGGATCCTCGATCAGCTCCTGGTGCGCCGCGAATATCGCGGCCTGGGCGCCATCCGCGCCGTCCGCGCTGGCCGCGAGCCGCGCACGCACTCCCTCGAGTTGCAGGTGCGCGGCCGACAGCGCCACGTCGAACGCGCGCCGCTCGGCGGCCGGATTGGCCCCGCGCTGTTCGTGCACCGTGTCGTCGTACCGCAACTGGTAGATACTCCCGATCGCCACACCCGGTGAAGCCGCCACACCGCGCAGCACCCCCTCCTCGCCAGGGAGATGCTGCGGCGCGGTCCGGACCGCATATGGTGGCGGCGGGACGGGCGGCGCGAGGGCGTCCTCCAGGTCGCTCGTCAGCAGGCGTCGCACGGCCTCGATGGCGGCTTCGGCGCCGTCGCCGCGGGCTACCACCGTCACGGTGTCGCCCCCCGCAACCTCGAGCGCCATGATCGAGACGACGCTGCGTGCGTTCGCCTCGCGCGCGTCTTTCAGGAGCCGGACGTCGGCGGTGAACTGGCGCACGGCCGCCACAATCGCCGCAGCTGGCCGTACGTGCAGCCCGGACGCCGCGGTGATCCGGATAGGCGGCGAGATCACCGCGGCGTCGCTCGCAGCGGCCGCGGGAGCGGCTGCCGGCCCGGCGAGCCACACACGCATGAGAACGTCCCTGCCTGACGATACCACACCGCTCTGAAGCTCGATCGCAGCGACGCTCTCCATGTTGGCGACGAGGACGACCGTCATGAGACTTCGCGCGCTGTGCGCCACGCTCTCGGGATCGAAGCGGATGAGCGGCTCGCCAGCCTGCACGTCGTCGCCAGCCTGCACCAGCGCGGTGAACCCCGCCCCGTTCAGCATCACCGTGTCGAGCCCGACGTGAATGATGATCTCGAGGCCGCCAGCGGTGAGAGTGAGCGCGTGGCGCGCGCGGTGCACCTGTACGACGCGCGCGTCGCACGGCGCGACGACGGTGTCGCTGAGCGGCTCGATGGCCGCACCATCGCCAGCCAGGCGCTCCGCGAAGGCTGGATCGGGAACACGGCCGAGCGGAACGATCACCCCAGAGACCGGGGCGAGGAGCGTGAGCACGCGAGTGCCTTCGGATCGTTGAGCGATGGCGGTCATGGCGTGTAACGTCGGGGTGCGCACCGCCGCGCGGGCGCCACTACAAATCTGCAGCGGGTAACGACTCCGGGTGTATACCCGATCATAATGTGCGGCACCGCGGACACCGCTGGTGGTACCGCTCGCGTCGGGAGGAAGACTGTTCTGCCGTCGCGAGTCTGGTATACAATCGTCGCGGCAACTATCTCGCCAAGTCTCACCGAAGCCTCGCTTGTCGCAGGAAGACTTCGGCGCGGCGTTCCGGAAGCCGCCAGTGAACCGGGCGAAGCTCACAGGCCTGCATGGCTCGGCGACGCCAGTTTCGCGACGGACCGGAGTGGGGACGGAGCGGGGACGGACTCCGCACGGGGTTGATAACGCCTGTCGGTGAGCGCTACGCCCACCCTGCAACTTTCAATACGATTCGGACTGGACCGCCGCATGACGGTCATTACGGGAATCCTGTGATCCTGCGCCCGACGAACTCGCGAACGTAAACCACCCGGCCGCAGAGCCCCGCAGATCGCGAGCGCTGCAGCTGACCGGCGGAGCTTGGCGAGTCGAATTCGGTCGAATCCCGAATTCGGAGTCCGTCCCCACTCCGTCCCTTAAGGGTCCTCCGTGCGCGACACCCTCGTCGTCACGCACGGCAACTATGTGCGTCGCACCGAACTCCAGCGCGAGCTTCTGTCGCGTAACGTGTGCTGCGCACCGCGGTACGGCCAGAGGTCGGATCCGCAGACGCAGGTGACCGACAAGCTGATGATCGCGTCGGTCGGCTCCAGGATAGTTGGGTCGTCGCGACACCTCGCGCGCCACCCCAGCGCGAACCAC
>Ga0070684_100005069_pt1 | contig 10061 bp, 9 predicted proteins | sample KBSC723LmetaG_FD_65653 | JGI IMG/M metagenome (GOLD analysis project Ga0070684, IMG submission 65653) | Corn rhizosphere microbial communities from Kellogg Biological Station, Michigan, USA - KBS C7.2-3L metaG | ecosystem: Host-associated > Plants > Roots > Rhizosphere ...
GAGAGGATCACCGGCACCGCGGTCGACAGTCCGCTCTGCATGACCTGCGGCACCAAGATGCGCCCCGCCGGCTCCTGCTACGTCTGCGAAGGCTGCGGCAGCACCAGCGGATGCAGCTGAGCTCCGCACGACGAACGCCCGACACGAGCACCAGGGATCCTCGACGTCTGGAGGTACCACCTCTGCCAGCGTCGAGGACTCCGGTCCTACTTTCGTAGGACGCGTACGGCGGATGCCTGCCGTACCTTGAGCCGATGGGTCGGGTCTGGCGGTTCCTCGCGGCCTGGGGGATCGACGTCCTGGTCGTCGTCGCGGCTGCCGCGAGCGCTGTCGGCACCGTGCTGCGCACCGACGCCGACCGCCCGGACGGGTTGCAGCTGTGGTTCGAGGTCTTCGCTCTCAGCGTCGTGCTCGTGGGTCTGGTTGCGCGCAGGCTCTTCCCGTTCGCGGCCCCGGCGTTCGTGTGGGTCGGCAGCGCGGCCCTGAGCTTCCTCGACAGCCAGCTGATCACCACCCAGCCCGCGGTCTTCCTCTGCGGGATGGTGGCCGCCGCGCTCCTGGGGAGTCTGCGTGGCGGACTCCAGGCACGAGCGGGTCTGGTGATCGTGCTGGTCGGCGCGGGTGTCGTCGTGTACAACGACCCGACCGAGGGTCCGGCTGATCTCTTCTTCACCCCCGCGCTCTTCGCCGTCGCCTGGCTCGTGGGGTACGCCCTGCGGGACCGAGCCGAGCGGAGCGAGATGGCGGAGGAACGTGCGCTGCGGGCCGAGCGGGAGCGGGAGTCGGCGGCGCGGGTGGCGGTGGCCGAGGAGCGGGCGCGGATGGCGCGGGAGCTCCACGACGTCGTGGCGCACGCGGTGAGCGTGATGGTGCTCCAGGTCGGGGCGGTACGGCGCCGGGTCGCGCCCGGATCCGAGGAGGCCGACGCGTTGGCCAATGTCGAGCACGCCGGTCGCACGGCGCTCGCGGAGATGCGTCGGTTGCTGGGCGCGATGCGGCACGGCGATGACCTGGTCGAGCTGACGCCCGGTCCGGGGCTGGCTGACCTGCAGAGTCTGGCTGGAGACGTCCGCGCCGCGGGGCTCGACGTCCGCCTCCACGTGGACGGCACCCCCGTCGCCCTGCCGCGCTCGCTCGACCTCTCCGCGTACCGCATCGTCCAGGAGGGCCTCACCAACGCCCTCAAGCACTCCGGCGGACGGCGGGCCGACGTGACCGTCGCGTACGCGCCCGACCAGCTGCGGCTCGAGGTGCGCGACGACGGACCCGGCGGCTTCGCGCAGACCGACGGGTACGGGCACGGGCTGATCGGCATCGGTGAGCGGGTCAAGGCGTACGGCGGCGACATGTCGGCGTTCGTCGCCGCCACCGGCGGCTTCGTGCTCCGCGCCTCGCTCCCGTTGGAAGGCGCAGACGCATGACCATCCGGGTCCTGGTCGTCGACGACCAGGCGATGGTGCGGGCGGGATTCCGGATGCTGCTGGGTGACGAGCCGGACATCGAGGTGGTGGCCGAGGCGAGCAACGGGCTGGAGGCGGTCGCCGAGGCCGCGCGGATCCAACCGCACGTCGTCCTGATGGACATCCGGATGCCCGAGCTCGACGGGCTGGAGGCGACGCGCCGCATCCTCGCGGCCGATGCGGACAGCAGGGTCCTGATCCTGACGACCTTCGACCTCGACGAGTACGTGTACGGCGCGCTCCGCGCGGGCGCGAGCGGCTTCGTCCTCAAGGACGATCCGCCCGAGCAGCTGATCGCCGCCGTACGCACCGTGGCGGGTGGCGACGCCCTGCTCTCACCGGCCATCACCCGGCGCGTGATCCAGCACTTCACCAGACAGGGGCAGCAGGCACCGCCGAAGGCGTTGGCGACGCTGACCCCGCGCGAGATGGACGTCTTCCGCCTGATCACGCGCGGCTACTCGAACGCGGAGATCGGTCGCGAGCTGTTCATCAGCGACACCACGGTCAAGACGCATGTGACGCGGCTGCTGCAGAAGCTGGAGCTGCGTGACCGGGCACAGGCGATCGTGCTCGCCTACGAGACCGGTCTGTTCGACGGCTGACCCTGCGCCTCCTCCTTTGTGAGGACCCACGGCGGTCCCAAGGTGGCGATCACGGCGCGACGTCTCGACGACGCGGGCGACCCCTCGCCGTACCTAGCGTCGACGCCATGATCACCATCGACTCACTGACCAAGAAGTACGGCGGCCACACCGTCGTCCACGACATCAACTTCACGGCCCGCTCGGGTCGGGTCACCGGCTTCCTCGGCCCGAACGGGGCCGGAAAGTCCACGTCCATGCGGATGATGGTCGGTCTGACGACCCCGACCGAGGGCACGGCGACCATCTCCGGCCGCCGGTTCGCCGACCTGCCCAACCCCGGGCGCGAGGTCGGCGTGATGCTCGACGCCTCCGCCCAGCACGCCGGCCGCACCGGCCGCGAGATCCTGACCATCGCCCAGCAGATCATGGGCGTCCCGGCATCCCGGGTGCCCGAGCTGCTCGAGCTGGTCAGCCTCACCGGGACCGAGGCGGACCGTCGGGTGGGCAACTACTCGCTCGGCATGCGCCAGCGCCTCGGCATCGCGGCCGCCCTGATCGGCGACCCGTCGGTGCTGATCCTGGACGAGCCCGCCAACGGGCTCGACCCGGCCGGCATCCGCTGGATGCGCGACCTGCTCCGCGACTACGCCGACCACGGGGGGACCGTGCTGCTCTCCTCCCACCTGCTGGCCGAGATCGAGATCATCGCCGACGACATCGTGATGATCGGGCAGGGCCGGATCGTCTCCCAGGGCTCGAAGGCAGAGCTCCTCGCCGCCGCCGGCACCGTCGTCCGTGCCGCCGACATCGAGGCCCTGCAGCGGGCACTGGCCGCGGCCGGCGTCACCACGACCGTGTCCGAGGACGGATCGTTGCGCACCGACACGGAAGCCGCGGTGGTCGGGCGAGCGGCGTACGAGGGCGGCGTGGTGCTCACCGAGCTCCGCAACGCCGACAGCGGGGGGCTCGAGGAGATGTTCCTGGAGCTGACCGCCGACACCCAACGCGACACCCACAGCGACACCCACAGCGACACCCGACGAGAGAGGACAGCGGCATGACCGCCACCACTGTCGACCAGGTCACGACCAGGCGACGTACCGAGCTCAAGCAGATCCCGCTCAGCCGGGTCGTCCGTGTCGAGCTCCGCAAGATGTTCGACACCCGCTCGGGCTTCTGGCTGATCGCGAGCATCGCGATCACCGGCCTGATCGCCACGGTCGCGACCGTCGCCTTCGCGCCGGACAAGTACCTCACCTATTACAACTTCGCGAAGGCGGTCGGGTATCCGATCACGGTGATCCTGCCGATGGTCGCCCTGCTGTCCATCACGAGTGAGTGGAGCCAGCGCAGCGGGCTGACGACGTTCACCTACGTGCCGAGTCGGCGCCGGGTGATCTGGGCCAAGACCTTGTCGTCGGTGATCGTGGCGGTCGCCTCGATGGTGTTCGCCTTCGCCGTCGGAGCGATCGGGAACGTCGTGGGCAGCGCGATCGCCGGTACGCCCACGGTCTGGGACCTTTCGGTCGGTCACGCGCTGACGATCGTGCTGGGCAACCTGGTCTCGCTCTCGATCGGGACCATGCTGGGGATGGTGCTGCGCAGCTCGGCCGGCGGCCTGGTCATGTACTTCGTGCTGGTCCTGCTCGTGCCCAACCTGTCGAGTCTGCTGGCCACCAGCCAGGACTGGTACCGGGACCTGCAGCCGTGGGTGGACCTGCCTTTCGCACAGGCGTATCTGTTCGAGGGCATGCACACCGGCGCCCAATGGGCACACGTCGCGACCACCGTCGGGCTCTGGATCGTGCTTCCCGGGATCTTCGGACTCCGTCGGGTGATGCGGTCCGAGGTGAAGTAGCCCGCCCGCTTGCCCCAGGCCCTGTCACTCACCCCGAGTGGCGGGGCCTCGGGCATCGGTGGTCGGCCCTAGGGTGTGGCCATCGCTCGCCGGCCGGCGAGGTCGAAGGCCCGTCTGTAGAGGAACCCATGTCCGAGTCCAGCACGCCCACTCCGGAGCCGACGCCCCATTCGACGCCGCATCCGACACCGCATCCGACACCGCATCCGACACCGCATCCGACGCCGCATCCGACTGGCCAGCCGAACGGCCGGCCGACGCCCGCACCGGGCGCGCCGTACGCCGGCACGGGTGTCCCGGCCGTCTCGCCAGGTGGAGCTGTGGTGGGCGCGCCGATCGGGAAGATCCGCAGCACCGGCACCTGCTTCCTGCTGATGATCGTCACCCTGGGGATCTACGGCTGGTTCTGGTACTTCAACACCCACAGCGAGATGAAGCGGCACACCGGCGAAGGCATCGGGGGTGGGATCGCGCTGGTCCTGGCGATCCTGGTCGGCATCGTGATGCCGTTCCTCAGCTCGAACGAGGTGGGCCGCCTCTACGAGCGTCGCGGGCAGCAGCCACCGGTCACGGCGCTGACCGGGCTGTGGGCGCTGCTGCTCGGCTGGTTCTTCCTCGTCGGCGCCATCGTCTGGTTCGTCAAGACGAACGGCGCTCTCAACGACTACTGGCGGTCGCTCGGCGCCCGCTGATCGGACATCGGGCCGCCGGAGCGTGTGTCGGACCTGTGGACGGAAAGTGGACCCTTTCGCTTTCTGAATCGCATTTCTGTGGATGATCTCGGAATGCGAGAAATAGTCTGTTGATATCGGCTGGAATGTCGGTGGTCGGTGTTGGGCTGAGGTCATGTCGATCAGGATGCCGATGGCCGAGCACCCGCTGTTGCGGGCGCTGAGCTCGGTGGACGCCGTCCTCGACGACGTGGCCGCTCTCGACCCGGCGTTCGTACCGACCGGCGACAAGGAGCAGGCGTTGCTGGCCGTGCAGCGGCAGCTCTCACGGCTGGAAGGGCTGCGGCTCGAGCTGCTGGCGGTGGCAGGCGACGTGGCCGACGACCATGTCGCGCGGTCGGCCGGTGCCTGGCTGGCCGCCGAGAGCCGATCGCACGTGCGGCAGGGGGCCCGTGACCAACGGCTGGCGGATGGTCTGGCTCGCTGGGGTGACCTACGCGCGGCCCTCCGCCGAGGTGTGGTGAACCCGGTCCAGGCCGAGGTGATCGTCGCGGCGCTCGACGAGCTGCCCGACGACCTCGATCCCGAGCTGCTCGACAAGGCCTGCGCCCAGCTGCTCAGCGATGCTGGACACTTCGGTCCACGGGGGCTGCGAGTGCTCGGTCGGCGGGTGCTGGAGGTCGTCGCCCCGGACGCCGCCGACGCGCACGAGGAGCGGCTGCTGCGCGCGGAGGAACGACGCGGTCGCGCCGAGACCCGGGTGACGTTCCGCCCCCGCGGTGATGGGGTCACCGACGTGATCGCGCGCGTGTCCGACCACGTGGCAGACCGGCTCCGGGTCTACCTCGACTCCTTCACGGCCCCTCGCCGGAGCCATCTCCACCCCGCCGGTGACGTCGGCCTGCTGTCACTGCCGCGGCGGCGCGGCGAGGCGTTCTGCGCGCTCCTCGAGCGCGTCCCGGCCGATCGGCTACCGGCTCACGGCGGCACGGCGACGTCGGTCGTGGTGACCATCGACCTCGACTCGTTGACCCGGGCCGCCGGCACCGCGGGCTTGTCGACCGGCGGCCCCATGACCGTGTCCGAGGTCCGCCGCCTCGCGTGCACGGCGAACATCCTGCCCGTCGTCCTCGGCGGTGCGGGCGAAGTGCTCGACCTGGGACGCAGCAGACGACTGTTCTCACCCGCGCAGCGCAAGGCGATGGGCGTTCGTGACCGGCGGTGCCGCGCGGAGGACTGCGAGATCCCCGCCGCCTGGTGCGAGGCGCACCACGCCGGGAAGCAGTGGAGCGCGGGCGGCCGGACCGACCTGAAGGACGGGCTCCTCCTGTGCTCGTTCCACCACCACCGCGCCCACGACCCCGGCTGGACCACCGCCCGCCTCCCCAACGGCGACGTGCGCTTCCGACGACGCAGGTGAGCCGTCGCGCGCGCAGCCCGAGGGTCGCCGACCCGACCATCACGATGAACCGACCCTGCGGACGGCAGACAGGAAGGTAGGGACTCAGGCACACTGCCCCCATCGACATCAGGGCCGGACCCGGCTCGGCCCGCTGGGCCGGGCACACCATCAAGGGGAGAACACCATGCGCACCAATGCCGTGATCGGGGTGGTCGCCCTGTGCTTGGCCACCGTTCTCGCCGGATGTGGTTCCGACGGAGGCGGAAGCGCCTCGGGCGACTACTGCCAGGAGCTGAAGTCCGACAAGGCCTACTTCGCCGACCTCAGTGGCAGCAACGCCGACCTCAGCCAGCTCGACGAGGTGTTCCAGCGGATGCACACGCTCGCGGACGACGCACCGGACGAGGTCGCCGACGACTGGAAGACGTTGGACGGCGCCCTCACCACGATCGAGACGGCGCTCAAGGAGGCAGGTCTGAAGCCCAGCGATCTGGCGGCGATCCAGAACGGTCAGCTGCCGCCCGGCGTCGACGCGGCGAAGCTCCAGGCCCTCGCCCCGAAGCTGGAGGCGCTGAGCAGCAGCGATGTCGACGGCGCCGCGTCGCGGATCGCGAGCAACGCCAAGGACAAGTGCGGGGTCGACCTGACGGCGAGCTGAGCGGCACGTCGCCCGGCCCCGCGTCCCGCTGAGTCAGGGACGAGCGTCAGTACCCGTGGCCCGACTTGATCTGCGCACGCTCCGCCGGGTGGGCGCCGCCCTTGCTGTCGAGGGTCACGCAGGCGGCGATGATGTCCTCGGTCAGGCGGTCGACCTGGCCCCGGCTCATCGTTGCCTTGACCAGGGCCCGGAGGATCTTCACGTGCTGCGCGTTCGGCGGCAGGGTGTACGCCGGCACCATCCAGCCACGCTCGGCCGAGAGCTGCCACGCGACGTCGGACTCGTCGTACGACGCGTGGTCCCCGGCGAGCCGGAAGGCGACGAGGGGGAGCTGCTCGAGGTCGTCGCCGATCACCTCGAAGCGGCCGGTGCCGCGCAGGTTGTCCGCCAGCGTCCGCGCGTTCTCCTTCATCTGCTGGATGATGTAGGTGTAGCCCTCCCGGCCGAGACGGACGAAGTTGTAGTACTGCGCCAACACCATCGACGAACCCGTCGAGAAGTTGAGGGTGAAGGTCGCGTCGGTCTTGCCGAGATAGTTCTCGTAGAAGACGAGGTCCTGGGCCAGATCGGCGGTCTCGCGGAACACCAGCCAGCCGATCCCGGGGTAGACCAGCCCGTACTTGTGTCCCGAGACGTTGATCGAGCGGACCTGCTCGAGCCGGAAGTCCCACTCCGAGTCGGGGTAGAGGAACGGCCAGACGAACCCGCCGCTCGCGCCGTCCACGTGCAGGGGGATGTCGAGCCCCTGGTCGGCCTTGACGTCGAGCAGCAGCTGGTTGATGCCCACGATGTCGTCCATGTGGCCGGTGAACGTCGTTCCGAGGACCGCCGCCACGCCGATCGTGTTCTCGTCCAGGTACGGCAGGACCTCTGCGGGGCCGATCGTGTACTGACCCTCGGCCAGCGGGATGATCCGTGGCTCCACGTCGAAGTAGCGGCAGAACTTCTCCCACACGACGTGCACGTCGCCGCCGAAGACCAGGTTCGGCCGGTCGACGGGGAGGTGGGCGGCCTCGCGCCGTTCCTTCCACTTCCACTTCAGCGACAGGGCGCCCAGCATGATCGCCTCGGACGAGCCTTGGGTGCGGCAGCCGGTGGTCTCGCCCGGGGCGTGGAACAGGTCGGCCAGCATCCGGATGCAGCGCTGCTCGATCTCGGCCGAGATCGGGTACTCGGCATGATCGATGAAGTTGCGATGCAGGTTCTCCGCGATGATCCAGCACGCTTCGGGCTCCATCCACGTCGTGACGAAGGTGGCCAGGTTCCGCCCCGGGTCGCCCTCGAGCGCCAGGTCCTCGTCCAGGAGGCGCCGGGCGTCCACCGGACTCATGCCCGTGTCCGGGAACTGCGTCGAGGGCACCTCGTGGGTGAGGAAACGGCCTCCGAAGAGGGCGGCGTCGCGGTCGTTGAGGCGTGAGGTCGGGCTCATGTCGTCGAGTCAACCACTGTCGCCCCGCTCGCAGATCCCTCGCGACGGACGACCCGGCGGGCTAAGCGGTGCCCGATGATGCCGGGGCGGAGGCCGGGCGCTCGAAGAGCTGCATGACGCCGGCCACGGCGAAGCACAGTGCGCCGGCGAAGGTGCCCCAGTTGACCAGGGCCAGGTCCACCGCGGTGGATGTCGCCGGTCGCGTGAACGCCGCGACCCCCGCCAGGAAGAACAGCACGGATCCGACCTGGTTCACCGCCACGATCCACCAGCCCATGTCGTCGCTGCGCACCCCGATCCGGCCATGGCACACCTCGAGCAGGGCCAGGTGGCCGGAGACCAGGAAGCACACACAACCGAGCATGTCGGGCAGCCAGATCCAGCTGTTGGACTGCCGAGCCGTCAGGTTCTCGGCGAACGCCGCCACCAGGCTGACGCCGAAGAACAGGGTCCCCACGAACAGCACCATCACGCTGAGCCAGCCGATGTCGTGCGGCCGCCAGCGCCACCAGCTCCATGCCGTGGTGCTCAGTGACCCTCTCTCGTCGATGTCCGTGGGCGAGTTCGATGCCTGCAGGACGGACGCATAGCCTCCGAGGCTGAAGAAGAGGCCTCCGACCAGGTAGACCACGTCGGCGGTCCGGACCCGGCCCACCCCGAACTCCGCCAGCACCGGTCCGAGCGCGAAGAGCGAGCCGCCGATCACGAAGGCCACCGCGGCCACGGCGTTGACCCGGCCCATCCGCCGCGCGGTCTCCGGATGCGCTTCGACGACGGCCGCGACCCGTCCGTCCGTGTCGCGGAGCTCCATCCGCCCACGCCGTCGGGCCGCTCGCGACGCCCAGCGCACGGACGTCCCGTCACCGCGGTGCCAGGTGACCGCGGTGGTGAACCAGCCCGATCGCTCGACGCGACCCACGGCCCACCGAGCCGGGTGGCCGACGTCCTCGCCTGGTCGGGTGTGGGCAGGCACGTCAGTGAACGTAACAGGGGTCCGCCGGTACGACGTGTGCCTCGTCCCGGCTCTCGTGGCGAGGCAACGCCGCGCCTGCACCGCATTCACCCTGCACGGATGATTCTTCGGCTCCGGCGACGCAGCATCGTGATGGGTGAGCGTAGAGGAGGCAGCGATGCCCATGACTGCCGACGGCATCGAGCCACGCGAGGCGGATGTCTTCGTGGTGTTCGGGATCACCGGCGACCTCGCCCGGGTGATGACGTTCCGATCGCTCTACCGGTTGGAGGCGCGCGGTCTCCTGGACTGCCCGATCGTCGGTGTCGCAGCCGACGACTGGACCGTCGACCAGCTCGTGGAGCGGGCGCGCACCTCGATCGAGGGGGCGGGCGAGCGGATCGACGACGAGGTCTTCAAGCGGTTCACGGAGAGGTTGTCGTACGTCGGTGGCGACTTCACCGACCCGGCGACGTATGCGCGCGTCGGCGACGCCATCAAGGGTGCGCACACCCCGGTCTTCTACCTGGAGATCCCGCCGTTCCTGTTCGGGAAGGTGGTCCAGGGTCTCGCCGACGCGGGCCTCAGCGACCAGGCACGCTTCGTCATCGAGAAGCCGTTCGGTCATGACCAGAAGTCGGCGCACGCCCTCGCCGACGAGATGCACGAGTACGTCGACGAGGCGCAGCTGTACCGCATCGACCACTACCTGGGGAAGATGGGCCTCGAGGAGATCCTGCACCTCCGCTTCGCCAACGCGATCCTCGAGCCCATCTGGAGTCGCAACTTCCTCGAGTGCGTCCAGATCACCATGGCGGAGGACTTCGGGGTCGACGATCGAGGGAGCTTCTACGACGCGGTCGGCGCACTGCGCGACGTGGTGGTCAACCACCTGATGCAGGTCGTGGCGGCGTCGGCGATGGAGGCGCCGTCCCGGGGCGACCTGCAGACCATCAAGGAGGCGCAGGTAGCGCTGTTCCGCTCCGTCGTGGAGGCCGATCCGGCCCACTACGTCCGCGGGCAGTACGACGGCTACCAGGACAT